>Ga0102815_10002050_pt1 | contig 12424 bp, 12 predicted proteins | sample ColrivemetaGS759_FD_79113 | JGI IMG/M metagenome (GOLD analysis project Ga0102815, IMG submission 79113) | Estuarine microbial communities from the Columbia River estuary - Ebb tide ETM metaG S.759 | ecosystem: Environmental > Aquatic > Marine > Intertidal zone > Estuary | place: USA: Columbia...
CGGGCCGCGCAGGTCGGGCCGCGCAGGTCTACCCACGGCCCGACTGTCTGTGGAGTGAGCGCTACTGCAGGATATGCGCCGCGGCTTGCCTGCCCGCGAGTCGTCCGGAGAAGGTTGCATCACCCACTGACATGCCGCTGCTGTAGCCCTCGGCCCGACGCACTACCCCGCAGGCAGTGCGCCCCGCGGCATACAGGCCTGCTATGACCTCCCCCTGGGGGTTGATTACTTCACCGGTGGGCAGGGTATCGAGCCCGCCCAGGGTGAAATAGGGCAGGAATGCGCCCCGCCCGGGGGTGATATCGAGCGCTACCAGCGGCGGCTCCAGCACAGTCAGCCATTCACCGGCTTTGTGAAACAGGGTATCTTCGCCCCTGGCGCAATCGGCATTGTAAACCCCCAGGGTATGCTGCAGGCTGCCCTCGCGCAGGCCCAGCTCCTCTTCCAGTTCTGCAACTGTCTCACCGGTGCCAGCTACTGGAGCACCCAGATAGCTGACTTTTTCATAATCACCATATTGCTCTACCGTCACCACAAAGTAGATTCGCTCGGACAGCTGGCGCAGCACGAAGGCGCCCAGCCGGCCGTGGTAAACATCCTCATTGATAAAGCGCTGGCCCTTGTCGTTGACCACAATGCCCCGGGTCATACCTGCGGGTGGATAGTAGGGCAGGCTGATAAAGCCCTCGTGCATATTGATGGCAGCTCCGCCGACGGCCATACCCATCAGGATCCCGGCGCCAGTATCACCGGGATTGCCAATGGGCACAGTGCCGGCGGTGAGCATGGGTGCGTATTTGCGGACCATGGTTTCATTCATCACAAAACCCCCGGCGCACAGGATCACGCCACCGCGGGCGCGCACGTTGAGTTCCTGTTGGTCCTGCCGCACTACCAGCCCGACCACATCGTTGTGGTCGTTGACGATCAGGGTCAGCGCGCGCGTCTCATATTCAACGGTAATGGCCTCCCGGCGTTCTACATTTTCGGTGATGATTTTCATGAACAGGGGGCCGCCATTGTCCCCCTCCACCTGCAGGTTGTGGCCGCGGGGGCAGGGTTTGGCCTGCTGGGCGAAGGGGTAGGCCTTCTCGCTGCCGGTGTAGAGCAGGCAATCATCGGTAAGGCACATGATGGCCCGCTCCTGGTGAAAGCTGTCCTTGAAGGGGACGCCCAGCTCAACCAGCCACTGGAAGTGCGCACTGCTGTTCTCACAGTAGTTCCGAATCTTTGCCTCGTCGGCCTGGGGTCCGGCCGCCATCATCATATAGGCGACCATGTCCTCGGTATTGTCGTCAAAGCCACAGGCCTGCTGGACGCGGGTGCCGCCGCTGCCGCCCATGTAAATCTCGGCGCTGGACAGCGCTGTGGAGCCGCCGCTGGCGCTGGCCACCTCGAAAATAGTCACCTGCGCACCCCGATCCGCCGCCTCGATGGCGGCGCAGCCGCCGGCCCCGCCGAAGCCGACGATGGCAACATCGACTTCCCGGTCCCAGTGGGTGACAGCAGTCATCTCTCTGGGCGTGGAAGGGTTGGTTTTGGCAGTGTCTGACATGATCTGGAACCTCGAGACTGGCGTTGCGAGCGTGCCCTGTGGATGGCGATGGCGTGGGGGAGCAGGAATTAAAGCGGTTTCGGCGTCGGCAAACAACGTCGGCCGGGCCCGGGCGGGCCAATAAATTGTACATGCCGGTGCTTTTTTGGCCATGCACTGGGTTACAATCCCCGGCTTTTGCCAGGGTCAGTATTATTCATGTGGTTCAAGAATGTTCGCGCGTATCGCCTCACTACTTCCTTCGATCTCTCTCCCGAACAACTGGGACAGCAACTCAGCCAGCGCGGCTTCACGCCCTGTGCCAAGTCCCAGGCCCTGTCATTTGGCTGGGTGCCACCGGTAGGCGGCGAGGCGACTGAACTGGTACACGCAGCCGGTGGCCGCCTGTTGATCAGGCTCAAACGCGAGGAAAAACTGCTGCCCTCCACCGTAGTGCGGGAGCTACTTGAAGAGAAAATTGCTGTTGTAGAGACCGAACAGGCGCGCAAGGTCTACCGCAAGGAACGGCTCACCCTCAAGGATGAAATCGTGCAGGACTGCCTGCCTCGCGCCTTCTCACGGTCATCCCATGTCTACGCCTATATCGATACTCGCGCCAACTGGATATTTGTTGATTCGGCCAGTGCCGGTCGCGCCGAGGAGCTGCTTAATTTACTGCGCGAGTGCATCGGCAGTTTCCCGGTATTACTGCCCCAGGTGAACAATGCACCGATAGCAGTAATGACCAGCTGGCTGCTGCACAGCAATCTGCCCGATGACTTTGTACTGGGTGAGGAGTGCGAATTGCGCGAACTCGGAGAAGAGGGCGGCGTGGTGCGCTGTCGCGGCGTTGATTTGTTAAGTGAAGAGGTGGAAACTCATTTGCACGCGGGCAAGCAGGTAGCTCGCCTCTCTCTTGGCTGGCAGGAGCGTTTACAGCTGGTGCTGGCCGAGGACCTGTGTTTACGCCGACTGAGGTTTGCCGACGAGTTGATGAAGGAGAATGAGGATATTCCTGAGGGGGACGAGGCCGCTCGCCTGGATGCGGATTTTGCCCTTATGTCGGATGCGATCACCAGTTTGCAGGAGCGGGTGATCGCCCTGTTTGGCGGGGAAGCGCAGTAGCGCCCAGCGATGCCATCACCCGGGTCTGCAGCCAAGACGTCGCGCCCTGATACGGATGATTACCGGCAGCTGTTCCTGGCCGATGCCCCCATGATGGATATGCGCGCCCCAACCGAGTTCAGCCACGGCGCATTTCCCACCGCACACAGCCTGCCGCTGATGAGCGACGATGAGCGCGCTGCCGTTGGCACCTGTTACAAACAGCAGGGGCAACAAGCGGCCATCGAGCTCGGTCACCAGCTGGTATCGGGCCAGAGCAAGGCCGCACGCCTGGCCAGCTGGGCTGAATTCACCCGGAATTATCCTAACGGTTACCTGTATTGCTTCCGCGGCGGATTGCGCTCTCAGACCGTGCAGCAATGGTTGCGCGATGAGGGTATCGACTACCCGCTGGTGAAGGGCGGCTACAAGGCCATGCGCCGTTTCCTGCTCGATGAGCTGGAGCGCTCGGTGGCCGCCGCTGAACTGGTGCTGATCAGCGGGCGGACCGGTACCGGTAAGACCCGGGTCATTGCCGAGCTGTCCCACAGTGTCGACCTGGAAGGCCTGGCCGGTCATCGCGGTTCCACCTTTGGCCAGTTACCCGAACCCCAGCCCTGCCAGATCGATTTTGAGAATGCCATCAGCATCGCCCTGCTTAAATTGATGCATGCGGGCACCAGCCGCATTTTCCTGGAGGACGAGGGCCGTCTCATCGGTCGCCTGTATTTGCCTGAAGTGTTGCGCGAGAAAATGATACGCGCGCCGATGGCGGTGGTAGAGCAGACCCTGGAGGAGCGGGTGGATGTGGTGATAGCCGACTACGTGGATGATCTCGGCCGACGCTTCACTGCGCTGCACGGTGCGGGCGGGCCTGCGCTACACAGTGAAAAACTGCAGCAGGACCTGGCCAGGATTCAAAAACGCCTTGGCGGTGAGCGCTATCAACAGGTAAGCGCGATGATGGCGGCGGCGTTCGCCCGGCAACACAGCGAGGGTGGCATGGAACTTCACCGGGAATGGATCCGTATCCTGCTCATTGACTATTACGACCCCATGTACGAGTACCAGCTGGGCCAGCGCGAGGGAGCGGAGCTGTTCCGCGGCAGTCGCGAAGCGGTGATTGGCTGGGCGACGGGAAAGGACTAGCAAATGCAGCCGCAGGAGCCGATAGCCAAAGACCTGGTGCTGGTAGGTGGTGGGCACGCCCATGCTCTGGTGCTGAGGATGCTGGCCATGCGACCTATGGAGGGCCTGCGCATTACCCTGGTGTCTCCCGCCAGCCATACGCCCTATTCTGGCATGCTGCCCGGCCTGGTGGCCGGTCACTACAGTTTTGAACAGGCGCATATCGACCTGGCGCGGCTGTGCCAGTGGGGGGGCGTGCGCTTTATCGAAGCGCAAGTCAGCGCGCTTGACCCTGCTGCCAGGCGGCTAACGCTTAATGGTCGCCCCGCCATCACCTATGACCTGGTCAGTATCGATATCGGCTCCCAGCCGGAACTGGATTCGGTACCCGGCGCCCGTGAGCATGCGGTACCGGTGAAACCCGTGGCGGGCCTGTGGCAGCGCTGGCAGTTGTTGCACGATCGTGTTCTGGCCCATGAGGCTGCTGAAGATTTTCGCATTGCGGTGGTCGGTGGTGGCGCAGGTAGCGTGGAGCTGGCATTGGCGATGGCCAATCGGCTAGCCCAAGGTACTGCCCCGGGCAGGACAAGCATTGAATTGTGGTGCGGGGCCCCGGTAATTTTGCAGGGCTATAATCCACGCGCGCGTGCTGCGGTTATTGCCTCCCTGTCAGGCCTGGGCGTCAAGCTCCACGTCAATGCCCGGGTAGAGCAGGTTGAAGCGGGCAGCATGCGCCTTGCCGATGGCCGGCGGGCAGACTTTCACGAATTGTTCTGGTGCACCGGCGCCGCCGCCGCGCCCTGGATAGCCGCCAGCGGCCTGCAGATCGACGACCGCGGTTTTCTGGCGGTCAGCGATACCCTGCAATCCCTGTCTGATGACAGCGTATTCGGCGCTGGCGATATCGCCACCCAGGTGGCAAATCCACGCCCCAAGGCCGGGGTTTATGCCGTACGCCAGGGCCCTGTGCTGGCCTACAACCTGCGAGCCAAATTGCAGGGCAAAGCCCTGCGGCAACACCGCCCCCAGCAGCGCTTCCTGTCGCTGGTGTCCCTGGGTGGAAAATTGGCCACTGCGGATAAAGGGTTGTTCAGCGCCACCGGGCACTGGGTGTGGCGCTGGAAAGACCGCATCGACCGGGAGTTTATGGCCCGTTTTGAGCAGTTACCTACCTCAATGCCGCGGGGAAACTGGGGCAGCGTGGCGCCGCAGGGCAAGCAGCAACAGCAGGCCCCCTGTGGAGGTTGCGGCGCAAAAGTGGGAGCGGATGTTCTGGGCCGGGTGCTGCTCGAACTGGGCAGGGAGTTTCCGGCTCATTGTGTGGGAGCCGCGGTCGCGGATGACACCGCTGCCATTCCCACCACTGCCGGTGGCCCGGTTGTGCAGAGCCTGGACATGCTACGCGAGCTGGTCGCCGATCCATGGTTGATGGGACGCATCGCCGCCAATCACGCCCTCAGCGATCTCTACGCGAGTGGAGCCCGACCACTGTCTGCCCTGGCGGCGGTCACTTTGCCCTTTGCCGATTCAATCATTCAGCAGCGGGAACTCAAACAATACCTGGCAGGCGCGCTGCACGAGTTCGCGGCGGTGAATTGCCTGCTGGCCGGCGGCCACAGTATGCAGGGACCTGAGCTTAACCTGGGCTTTGTGGTTAACGGGCAGAGCATGTCCGCAGACGGGCGTATGCTGGGCAAGCAGGGGCTCGCGGTCGGGGACAGGCTCATCCTTGCCAAGCCACTGGGGAGCGGCGTGCTGTTTGCTGCCCACATGCAGTTGTTGGCTGACGGGCGTGATATCAGCGCCGCAGTCGACAGTATGCTGCTCAGTAATCTGGTTGCCGCTGAGTTGGCAGTGGCGCACGGTGCCAGCGCCTGTACCGATATCACCGGTTTTGGTCTATTGGGACACTTGTTGGAAATGTTGGCCGTCGCGCAGGGGGCAAGACTGCAACTTGAGCGCTTGCCCGTGTTGGCCGGAGCCCTGCAGCAGCTGGCAAATGGCGTGCGCAGTACGATGCACGCAGCCAATGCTGCAGCAGGGCCTGCGCTGGCCTTTGAAGAGCAGGGCAACGCGCGCCGGGAGTTGCTGTTTGACCCCCAGACCAGCGGCGGCCTGCTGATTGGTATTAGCACCGCGCGGGCGCAAGCCCTGCGGGACGCATTGCGCGAGGCTGGCTACAGCCAGGCAGAAATCATAGGTGAAGTTGTGGCCCGCGATCCTGCGGAGGGCCTGCCTGCAGTGCTCGTTCAGTCCTGATCCCAGTAACGCGCCATTTCCAGATAGAGGAAGGATGCAGTCCACGTGATCAGCAGCAGGCCGGTGAGTGATTCGAGTCCTGTGAGAAAGCGCAGATCACCCTGGGGTTCCACGTCGCCAAAGCCCAGGGTGGTATAGGTAGTAAAGGAAAAGTAAACGCAATCCATCAGGCTGGAATCAAAGTTACCCTCCAGGTGACCCCAACCGTCGGAGCGGTGCATAAGAAAAAAAGAGATAGCGAAGATCCACACCTCAATGGCATGTGCGGTCAATGCGCCAAAGACACCCAGCACGATGCGAAAGCGATGGCGTATCTTCAAGCGTGGCATAAGCAGGGTGAAACGGTAGAGAAACTCGTAATGGATCATTACCGCGAGGGCAATGACGAAAAGATTGACAAAAAATACCGTGAGCATCCTGGAGACTCTGTCGGAACAACCGCTGCCTACTTTACCTGTTTACCCGGCACTTGTGCACTGCATGCGCGTTCCCGGTGGTATGGTGCATACGGTACTTGCGCTTCCGCCGGGGCTGGGGCGTGATTGCCATGTTATAGGCATCAGTGCCCATGATTGGCCCGGCTTGTTATGCAATCCTGAATAATTCAGCAGATGGAGAAGGCGTAATGCGTATCAAAATTGTATTGGTTATCATGCTTTTTGTTGTGGCGCCATGAAGGCGTCCATTGACAGGGTCGAATTGGGTAACATCACCGCCATGCTTGAAAATATCCAGCCCGCCATTGTTGGCGCCCTTTACGATATCAATACCGGGGCGGTGGAATTCTTGCCTGTGCCGCCTGCCAAATGACTGGCTGGGTTCGCCTGAGCAAGTTCTCGCTACTGATTACCAGCCTCTTGGTATCAGGTACAGCCCTGGCTGTTAATTATAACGACGAACTCACCCGTGATGTGGATGTAGGTACATCGAGCGGCCAGTTCATTCCCTATGCTTTTTATAATGCCAGCACGGGATTTGCAGTGGCCACAGTATTTCTCGGTAAGGGTTATGTGCAGCCACAGGTTGTTACTGTCGCCAATGCTTTTGTGGGTACTTCTGGCTCCTACAACCTGTTCCTGGCCAATACCGATATGAAAATTCCCTGGTCGGACCGGTTGTACGTGGACCAGGTAGCCATGTACTCAAATTGGGATCAGGTCGACACCTACCAAAATGGCAACCCCAGGTTTCCCTTTGAGCGAGCCGGTTCCAATAACTCCTCCGATAAAAACTATGTCGAGGCGGAGGGCGACGACATTTTCCTGCATTTGAATTTCAAGTACCTGCTGCCCCTGGGCGACGGCCGCAAGACGCCACCCCATACCTTCAATCTTACTAATGGTATTTTGGAGCAGGAGACTGCAGCGGGTGGACGTGGCTGGAACCCCCTCGAATCCGGACGCACGCTGCTTGAATTGCGCCCTTTTTATCGCGACCAGAATTTCACCGGTAAGGATAATAACACCGACTATCTGAATCAGACCTCGGGGCTCAAGTTCACACTGGAGTACGACAATACGGATTGGTACAACAATCCCACTCACGGCTCCAATCAGCGACTGACTTTCGCCAAGGATTTTGGCTGGCTGGACAAGTCGGTGGAGTGGACCGCAGTGTCTTTTCGCCACAGCCAGTACTGGAACCTGGGTTCAACTGAGAAAGCGAAGCAACGAGTGCTGGCCTTTGATGTGTGGACGTCTCACTCACCCAGCTGGAACAATAGTACTGGCGATAATAATGGCCGGGAGCGGTTTCACCGACCGCCACTGTTTGAAGGCTCTACCCTTGGTGGCCTGGAGCGGCAGCGCGGCTACCCCACCAGTCGTTACCATGATCGTTCTGCGATTAACTATACTGTGGAATACCGCTATATGCCCAGGTGGAACCCGCTTGGAAATATTCCACTGATCAGCAAATTGTATATTCCCTGGTGGCAGTGGGTGGGTTTTGTCGAGGTGGGGCGTGTTAACGATCAATATGACCTGGCGCAGTTGCACTCCAGTATGAAAACGTCAGTCGGCGGTGGCGTGCGGGCGCTGGTGTATGAACTGGTCATTCGAGTCGACGTTGCCGTTAGTGAGGAAGGCGGCGAGGTGCAGATGTTTTTCAATCATCCGTTTTGAGGAAGCCCTGGATCGGTGACAGGGGCATCACTGCTGGGTCGACACTCGGTGGCGGCATAAACAAAAAAGCCCTGTCAGTCAGGACAAGGCTTTTTGTTCAATAAATGGTGCCCGGAGACAGAATGAACCGGCAGCCGCGCTGGGTCGACACTCAGTGACGGCATAAACGAAAAAGCCCTGTCAGTCAGGACAAGGCTTTTTGTTCAATAAATGGTGCCCGGAGACAGAATCGAACTGCCGACACGGGGATTTTCAATCCCCTGCTCTACCGACTGAGCTATCCGGGCGAGATCGCCGATATGGCGAAGGGGGCGTATTAAAACCGCTGGCCGCGTCTGAGTCAAGAGCCCGGCTATTCGGCGGGGGGCACATATCCCTCGGCCTTATCGTAGTCTTCCCCGGCCAGGAACTTGTCCATTTCCTGTTGCAGATATTTACGTGTCTGGGGGTCTGCCAGGCTGAGGTGCTTCTCGTTGATTAGCATGGTCTGGTGGGCTTGCCAGTCCTGCCAGGCCTGTTTTGATACGGACTCGAATATCTCCTGCCCCTTGGGCCCGGGGTAGGGAGGTGCATCCAGGCCCTCAAGTTCCTGTTGGTACTTCCTGCAAAATATAGTGCGCGACATGTCTGTACTCCAATTCTGTGAGCTGCTCTCAGGCAAGTTTTGCCAGCAGCGCGGCAACCGGGGCTGCCAGGCCCACCTCGGGCGGTTGCCCCGTGTTATACCAGAGCTGGTCCCGGGCTTCCATGACCGCAGCCGGGGTAGCTGGCAGGGTGACGTGCACCGGGCAGATGTCCAGGTGGTAGTGGCTGAAGGTGTGGCGAAAGTCATCCCAGATTTCCACCGCCGCCGGCTGTACGCCCCAGCGATCGAGGCACCAGCGGCTTGCCAGCTGCGGATTGGCAACCTCCGGGAAACACCATAACCCCCCCCAAATTCCTGCCTGTGGTCGCCGCTCCAGCCAGATATCGCCATTGTCGGCCGTGGCCATGATGAACGTGGTGGATTTCACCGGCATCAGCTTGCGTGGCTTTTTCCCGGGGAAACCTGCCTGCTCCCCCCGCGCATGGGCCTGGCAGTCTGCACCCAGGGGGCATCGTTCACAGGCAGGCCTGGATCGGGTGCACAGGGTCGCGCCCAGGTCCATCATCGCCTGGCTGTAATCCGCCGTGCGGCTCGCGGGGGTGTAGTGGTCGGCGATCTGCCATAGCTGCTGGTGAACCGCTGACTGACCAGGCCAGCCGGCTACCGCCTGGTACCTGGCCAGTACGCGCTTGACGTTGCCGTCCAGGATGACCGCTCGCTGTCCGAAGGCAATACTGACAATCGCACCCGCGGTGGAGCGGCCGATGCCGGGTAGTTCACATAGCTCGCTCACGCTGGCGGGGAAATGCCCTCCCCACTGGCTGCAGACCTGTTGGGCGGCCCGGTGCAGGTTGCGCGCCCGGGCGTAGTAGCCCAGTCCGGTCCACAGGTGCAGCACCTTATCCTGTGGGGCCTCAGCCAGGGCCTGTACCGAGGGGAAAACAGACATAAACCGCTCGAAGTAGGGGATAACCGTCTTCACCTGGGTTTGTTGCAGCATGATTTCCGACACCCACACCCGGTAGGGATCGATGTCGCGCTGCCAGGGCAGGTCTTTGCGGCCATGCTGGTCAAACCAGCACAGAACGCGCTTGGCAAAGGGCTTGGGGCTGGGCATATAGCGATGAGGGAGCGGAAATTAGCCCCACAGGGTAATGTTGAAAGCCAAAAACCGCCAGTGAATTAAGCGCCATATTCTTTTATAATGGCCCGCTTTTTCGGGGGATCATCCCCCAGACGTGGAGAGACCGATGGCCGGGCGCACAGCCACAGTTGAGAGAAACACCCTGGAGACCCAGATCACGGTAACAGTGAACCTGGACGGCATTGGCGATACCAACTTTGATACGGGTATTCCGTTTTTGGAGCACATGCTGGACCAGATCGCCCGCCACGGCATGGTTGATCTGGCTGTTAAAGCCAAGGGCGATCTGCACATCGACGATCACCACACGGTAGAAGATATTGGTATCACCCTGGGCCAGGCCTTTGCCCAGGCGGCCGGTGACAAGAAGGGGATCATGCGCTATGGCCATGCCTATGTGCCATTGGATGAAGCCCTGTCACGGGTGGTAGTGGATTTTTCCGGTCGCCCGGGGCTTGAGTATCACCTGCCGTTTACTCGCGCGTCCGTAGGGGGTTTTGACGTTGACCTGTTTCTGGAATTCTTCCAGGGCTTCGTCAATCACGCCTCTATAACCCTGCACGTAGACAATTTGCGCGGTGATAACAGCCACCACCAGATTGAAACGGTGTTCAAGGCATTCGGTCGCGCCCTGCGCATGGCCCTGTCTGCGGACCCGCGAATGGCGGGCATAACCCCATCCACCAAAGGCGTGCTGTAGGCTGAGATCATGAGTGGTGTTGTCGCCGTAATCGACTACGGCATGGGTAACCTGCACTCTGTGGCCAGTGCACTGGCCCACGTGGGTGCCGATGAAGTCCTTGTTACCCATGATGCGGAGCAAATTCTCGCGGCCGATCGGGTGGTTTTTCCCGGCGTTGGTGCCATTCGCGACTGCATGGCCGAAATTCGTCGGCTGCGCTGTGACCAGCTGCTGGTGGACGCGCTCACCGCGCAGCACAAACCGGTACTGGCGATTTGTGTGGGGATGCAGGCGTTGATGACCCGCTCCCAGGAAAACGGCGGTGTAGCCTGTCTGGACCTGATTCCCGGGGATGTCAATTTCTTCGGCAACCCGCTGGTAGGTGCCGCCGGTGAGCGCCTGAAGGTGCCGCATATGGGCTGGAACCAGGTGAGCCAGGTGCGCGCTCATCCGCTGTGGCAGGGTATTGAAGACGGCACCCGCTTCTACTTTGTTCACAGTTATTACGTGCACGCTGCGGAGCGCCAACTGGTGGCCGGCAGTGTGCAATACGGAGTGAACGCAGATGCTGCGCTGGCCCGTGACAATCTTTTTGCTGTGCAGTTTCACCCGGAGAAAAGCCACACGGCGGGGCTGAAGTTGTTGCGTAACTTTCTGGAGTGGAATGGCCAATGCTGATTATCCCCGCGATTGACCTCAAGGACGGCCAGTGTGTGCGGCTGCGCCAGGGCCTGATGGAAGACAGCACGGTGTTCTCCGATGAACCGGTTGCGATGGCCCGGCGTTGGGTAGAAGCCGGCTGTCGCCGCCTGCACCTGGTCGACCTCAATGGCGCTTTTGCCGGTGAGCCGGTCAATGGCGAGGTGGTTACCGCCATCGCCGCGGCCTACCCCGATCTCCCCATCCAGATTGGCGGTGGTATTCGCAACCTGGAAACTATCGAGCACTACATCAGGGCCGGGGTCAGCTACGTGATCATCGGCACCCAGGCGGTGAAAGAGCCTGCGTTTGTGGCCCAGGCCTGCGCTGCATTCCCGGGCAAGGTCATTGTTGGCCTCGATGCGAAAGATGGTCTGGTAGCTACCGATGGCTGGGCCGAAGTGTCCCAGCTGCGCGCCACTGACCTGGCGCGCCAGTTCGAATCCGATGGCGTAGTTGCCATCGTCTATACCGATATCGCCCGGGACGGCATGATGCAGGGGGTGAATGTTGAGGCCACTCTTGCCATGGCCCGCGCCTCGTCCATACCGGTCATCGCCTCGGGAGGCATTACCAATATGGATGACATTCGCGCCCTCAAGGCCGTGGCTGCACAGGGTATCTGTGGCGCGATTACCGGTCGCGCGATCTACGAGGGCACGCTTGATGTGGCCGAGGCCCAGCGCCTGTGTGACGAGGACGCCTGAGCATGGGGCTGGCCAAGCGCATTATTCCCTGCCTGGATGTGGAAAACGGCCGGGTGGTGAAGGGCGTAAATTTTGTCGATATTCGCGATGCTGGCGATCCGGTGGAGATCGCGATCCGCTATAACGAGCAGGGCGCTGACGAGATTACTTTCCTCGACATTACTGCCAGCCATGAAGACCGCGAGACCACGGTGCATACGGTGGAGAAAATCGCCGAGGAAGTGTTCATTCCATTGACCGTGGGTGGTGGTATTCGCACGGTGGCCGATATCCGCACCATGCTTAACGCCGGAGCAGATAAAGTGAGTATTAATACTGCGGCCATCCACAACCCGGAGCTGGTGCGCGAGGCCGCCGAAAAATTCGGATCGCAATGCATCGTGGTAGCTATCGATGCCAAGCGGGTCGACGATGTCGATGGCAAGCCCCGCTGGGAAATTTTCACCCATGGCGGCCGC
>Ga0102815_10002058_pt1 | contig 12404 bp, 12 predicted proteins | sample ColrivemetaGS759_FD_79113 | JGI IMG/M metagenome (GOLD analysis project Ga0102815, IMG submission 79113) | Estuarine microbial communities from the Columbia River estuary - Ebb tide ETM metaG S.759 | ecosystem: Environmental > Aquatic > Marine > Intertidal zone > Estuary | place: USA: Columbia...
GTTAGCTACAAATCTATCGCTAATACATGTAGACCCGTGAGCAGGCCGGGTTAGTGCTAGAAATACCAGCCAAGTTGGGCGTAGGCGGATGCTCCGATGGCCACGGGCCTGTCAGCGAGGTCAGAGTCGATACCACCGAACTCGCTGCCGTCGTCACCCGTGGGCAGATTCAGTGCCAGCAGCAACTGCAGATCCTGCTGTAAATCATGGTGGCTGAACAGCTGCAGCAACATAGAATCGTCGTCGAGATTACGGAACAGACTGGTGGTCAGTTGCCACAGGGGTGTCAATTCGATGGTCGCTGCTCCCGCCAGGTAGTTCTGTGCGAGGGTGAACAACTCACCACGCTCGAGACGCTTCAGCAATTCGGGATTGGCGGCGAGGGACGCGCGATCATAATGGCCGTCATCGATACCGAAGCCGCTGTGGAAATACTCAATCGTTGTGGTCAGGTTGCGACTCCCGGCGAGCAGTGAATAAGACCAGCTGAGCACTCCGCTGACAACGGAGTCATCGTCGGTACTGGTCAACATCAGGTCGCCACGCCAGATGGCGTCAGCGATGTCGACGCTGCCGCCGAGGGCCGCGATTTGCTGGTCATAGTGCTCGGCAATGAGCAGGTCCATTTCGTACTCAGCGGAGAACAGGTGGTATTTCAACGCGAGGCTTGCCACCTCGTCGGTGACATCGTCGTCCATATCACGCCGTGCTACCCAGACTGCCTGCAGATCGTCTCCACTATCCAGCAGGTACTGTGCGTAGATCATATCGTCGCCCGTCTTGTATTCGGTATCGATAGCCGCCGGGTCGAACGGGTTGAAAAAGTCGACCGGGTTGTAGATCAGGCCGTTTCCCCAGGATATGGCCTGGCGGCCGATTTTGATCACTGTCCGGTCCGAGCTGTGACCGAGGTAGAGACGATCGAGGCGCTGCACGACAACGCGATCGTCGTGATCGACCAACTGATCGGTCAAGTCAAACAGGCGACGCTCGTCGTCGAGCAGGCGGGTAACCCGGAATCCGGCAAGAGGGTAGGTTTGTGCGAGTTCGATTTGATCGCCCTGTTGGGCGAGCAGCTGGTAGTCGCCGCGCCAGCTCCAGCCAGATTCGTTGCCCGACAGGTTGGCGCGCAGATCGAGACCGACATCCCGCATTGGATCGTCGCTGAAATCCTGCAAGCGGCTGTCACCAGGAAGGTTGACCAGGCTCGCCTGCGGTTTGATGTGTCCGCGCAGATCGTAGCCCCGGGCCTGGCTGGGCGCGGGTTGCAGTATCAGCAGCCAAAGCGCCAGCAAGGTAAGTATCATCCGCCGATAGCGACCCTGCTGCATGTCCGCTATCCCTGCGCCTCATCACAGATTATCCTGCCGTCCTGCATCCTGATCAGGCGTCGCGCGTAACGCATCACCCGCTTGTCGTGGGTGGCAATGATGAAGGTGACATGATGGTCCTGGTTGAGATGGGTGAACAGCTCCATCAGCTGTGCCGAGGCGACGCTGTCGAGATTGGCAGTGGGTTCATCTGCCAACACCAGGTCCGGCTGTGAGACGATAGCGCGTGCGACCGCGACGCGTTGTTGCTGCCCGCCAGACAATTGTGCCGGGCGGCGTTTTTCCAGTCCCTCAAGCCCGACTTCGGCGAGAATGGCACAGGCCTTTTTAGCGCGCTCGCGCGTCGCCATACCCTGTACTTGCATGACAAATTCGACGTTTTCCTGTGCGCTCAGGACGGGAATAAGGTTATAAGCCTGGAACACGAAACCGATGTGGTGCAGGCGCATGTCGGCCAACGGTCCTCGTTGCAGCTGATCGATGCGCAATTCTCCCATGCTTATTTCGCCGCTATCCGGAGTATCAAGACCACCGATAGCATTTAATAAAGTGGTTTTGCCGGAGCCGGAAGGACCCGACAGGCAAACAAACTCTCCGGTTTCAATGGTTATGTCCACGTGGTCCAGGCCGGTGATGATTTCATCGCCCTGGCGAAAGGTTTTACAGATTTGATGGCAGGTTATGGTGCTCATTGTGATCCGGTTGTTTGCTTCATCAAGTGGTATTCAATGCCCGTACCGGATCGAGCCGTGCGGCGCGCCAGGCGGGTAAAATGCTGGTCAGTATTCCCAGCACGATGACGATAGAATTGGCGAGCAGCAGATCGGCAGTCGTCAGTTTCGGGTAGAGAATGCTGCTCGCGCCCATCATTGCCATGCCCTCGGCAACGACAGAAATGTCGAGACCGCTTTCGAGTGGTTTGATCGTTATCAGCGCAAGTCCGTTACCGATCCCGAGACCAATCAACAGTAGTAGCAGCGCTTCCAGCAGAATCTGGCAGACGATCAGGCCGGGACGCATGCCGAGTGCTTGAATCAGACCGATTTCGCGCACGCGCTCGAATATAGCCATCACCAGGGTATTCACCAGTCCGAACGACAGCGCGAGGAAAATAATGATCACCCAGACCAGTACGAAGCCGTCCATCATGTTGAACATAGCCGCCAGATAGCTATCGACTTGATACCAGGTACGGGCCTGGAGAGTGGAGGGTAGCAGTTGATCCAGACGGCGATACAGCGGTGCGATATCGCGGTAATCATCGCCCACCAGGATTAGCTGAGAGATGCGGCCCTCGATCCGCAGCAACTTCTGTAAGGTCTCGCGCGCGGCGTAGACATTGAACTCTTCGAGTGCCGGCAGCCTGGCCCGATAGATGCCGACGATTCTGAAACCGCGCTCGCGAATGTTGTTGTCGGGATCCTGGCTCATGATCACAACACGTTTGCCGAGACGGGTTTCGAGGCGTTCGGCGAGCCTGGCGCCGACGATAATGCCAGAGTCCTGATCGGACTCGAGAAAGCGACCCGAGGCGAGCAGCGCAGGTAGACCGCTGATGCTGGCCTCGACAGCGGGTTCGATGCCGATCAGATTAATGCCACGGGTCTCACGTTCGCTGGCGATGACCGCTGGCACCTTGATGCGTGTTGCCCAGGCCGCGGCACCCAGTTGATCCAGCTGGTTGCGCAGTTCAGCTCCCGGTGCGGCGATACTATTGACCACGTTGGGGTCGTCGAGGTAGGTGGGATCCTGTACCTGTATGTGGCCGGGCAGGTTGTGAATACCCTGATTTAACATGTCGTCGACCATGCCGCGCATCAGCGCGGTCATGAATATCATTGCCCAGACACCAATTGCGATCGCCCCCAGCATGATGCCGGTGCGGCGATGATTGCGCCACAGGTTACGCCAGGAGAGGGTCAGCAATGTTCGCAGATGGAGATTGGCGACGCTCAACATCAAACAGCCCTCATGGCCTCGACCGGCAGCAGTCGGTTGAGGCGCAAGGCGGGATAAATCGCGGCCAGCAGGCTACCGCAAGCGACGATGGTCGGCCCGAGGCTTAGCGAGAGTGCCGATATGGCCGGATACATGCGTTCCGGTAGATTGAATTTAACGGCCATTTCAGCCATCCCCGGATAGGAAAAGCCGACTACGCTGAGGTAGGCGGTGATCAGGGCGCCCAGCGCGATGCCGAGCAACAGGCCGAGACCGGTCATCATGCCGGTCTCGAGCATAACCAGGACACCCAGGCGTGCAGGGCGCAGGCCGAGGGCCATCATGGTGCCGAATTCACGGGTGCGTTCCAGCACCGACATCAACTGCGTGTTGAGCACGCTGAATGCCACCAGCACGATCAGTATCGTGTACATGAACCAGGCGCTGGTCATGTCGGCACGGATAGCCTGGCGCAGACCAGGTTGCAGTTCGTCCCAGTGACGCGCCACCACTTTTTCGGAGCCCTGCAGGCCGCTGTTAATACCTGCCATCAGGGCATCGACGTCATCGACCTGTGCGGCACGAATGACGATACTGTGTCCGGCAGCCCCCATCGCGAAACTGTCCTGGAAATAGGCCAGGTTGACCTGTGCTACGCTGCGATCAAGATCGGCATTGCCGGATTCAAAAATGCCTACCACCGTTACTACGCCGGCCGCGAAGGAATCATCAAAACCACTACCCAGGAAACTGAGCTCATCGCCCGGGCCGATCCGCAGATTACGCGCCAGTAGCGAACCGATGACGATTTCTTCACGCGCACCCGGATCGAGATAGCGTCCGCGATGGATAAGGCCGGGCAGTGTCGACACTTCGGGTTCGTGCAGCGCATCCACACCCAGCAGCTGCAACCCATAGGAGCGTTCTGCACTCGAGGCGAGCGCGAAACCTGTGGCGCGGGCGCTGATGCTGGTGAGTCCGAGCTCGTCGCGCAGCTGTTGTGCCCGGGCGTCGATGTCGTCGATGGCGTAGCGCATCTTCGGCTGCTCCAGGTAAGACGGATGTTGCAGTTGGATATGCCCTGAAAACGCCTGCAGGCTGTTATCGATCATCATTTGGTAGCTGCCAAATTGCAGAGAGATAGCAAAAACCAGCAGGCTGTTGGAGAAGATCATCGCACCGACGGTAAGCCAGGTGCGCTTGCCGTGGCGCCACAGGTTACGCCAGGCCATGCGCAGGACGATGCTATTCACTGGCGCGGGTTCCGCAAGTTGGACAGGGTGAACAGACTATCCGTTATCGCGATATCGAAATCGATTGCCTGCACCGACATCTCAGTCCATTCAGCAGGGTGCTCGAGCTTGTACATGCGCATGCGAGCGGCGATATTTCGGTCATCCATGAACTCGATCGAGGTCGTATCCATCTGTTTCACCAGCACGTCATCCTGGTCCCAGAACTGCTGACTTAGCATGAGGTAATCGTCACGGATAACGATAATTTCCCTGCCCCAGACCACGGCGGCATCCTCGTGTGGAATCGATTCGATGGTGTAGACCAGATGGTCATCCCGGGTCTCGGTGCTGAGCAGGCGGTGATGGTACTGATCGATGATATCGGTCGACTTGCTGATGTCCTTGTTGGAAAAATCACTACCCATCCAGCTTTGATTCATCATCGATGCGGGCACTTTGATGATGCGATTGATCTTGGGCGAGAAAGTCCACATGCTTTTATCCTGCACCAGCGTGCCATTGCCCGCATCCCGTCGCGGCTCGGTGACGCGCACCAGCGATTGCTTGTCGCCCTCGGTCCAGGCCTGCATCGAAAAGCTGCGTTGCCAGTCTGCTCGATGGATGGTCATGGTCATTTCGGAATAGGAAGTCACGCCTCGCCAGTGCTGCATGGCAGCGCGGATCAGCTCGCGCGGATCGGGCGTTTCGGCTGACTGTGCGGCGGCACAGATGGCAAGGCCCGAAATCAACAGCAGGCGCAGTAGCCGCCGGGGAATGCTCATTGTTGAACTGGATGTGTCTCTCGACATTGTCGGTTGTCTCTTTTCATCGCGCTGTCATCGCTTTTGATTACCTCGTGCCGTCAATGTAACGCCGATGCATTTACCACGACTGAACCCAAGTCTACGGAATAGCCCACTATGCGCAATAAAATCACAGTTTGTTTGAGCTAGGTCAAACGAGTTTTTATTAGCTTGACTGGTTTTTCAATGGCGGGAGAGTATATTGACGCTAACCCCAGTTCGAGAGTCCCGTTACTATGAGCAACGACGTCAAAGAAAACCTGAAGAGTCAGTCCACCTGGATGCGCGGCCTTTATTTTTTGATTTACGCAGTGTTTTATACCATTGCCGAAATCGTGTTATTCGCCCTGATTATTTTCCAGTTTCTGCTGAAGTTGTTCACCGCCGATACCAACGAGCGCCTGCGTAAGCTTGGGCAGGGCCTGAGCACCTATATCTACCAGATACTGCAGTACATGAATTTCAATAGTGACTACCAGCCTTATCCCTTCGGCGCCTGGCCGAAAGCTGGGCCCAAAGATGGACGCCCCATCGATCAGGGCAGTGGTTCGGCAGATAAAGAGTAGCCCACTGGCGCTGTCATTTTTCAGCCATCCGGGAGTCTGGCGCCGACCCCTGGTGACTGCGCGGTGAGGCTTTCTGTCTCTGGCGAGCTGACCCCGGACCGGTTGTTCGAGGCCTGCCAGTGTTTTCGCCGCAGTGGCATCCGCGTTGTTGCCTGATCAATACGTCGCCCGGCGCAAGAGGGAAACAAACGACCAGCTATGGTCGCACTGGCAAATTTCAGATTATCGATTGCAGGAGATTCAATCACCTTTGTGGAACGTGGAATAGGGAGTGCCAATAGTCTGTATTAAACCTTGCGCGCAGGCCAGTCTTTGTCTTGTGAATAACCAGCGGCATGGCTATTATGCCTGTCCAGAAAACGCCCAACGAGGTTTGTCATGAAAGTCTGTGTGCTCGGAGCCGCCGGTGGAATCGGTCAGCCGCTCTCTTTGTTACTCAAGTTACAACTTCCGGCAGGTAGTGAACTGTCGCTTTACGACGTGGCACCCTTTACGCCCGGTGTTGCGGTTGATCTGAGCCATATCCCAACTGACGTCTGTGTCACTGGTTATGTCGGTGATGACCTCGAAGCGGCAATGCAAAATGCCGATGTCGTCGTCATTCCGGCGGGCGTGCCGCGCAAACCCGGTATGACCCGTGATGACCTTTTCAACGTAAATGCCGGCATCGTCAAGAATCTGATCGGTACCGGCGCCAAAGCCTGTCCCGACGCCTGCTTTGCGATCGTCACCAATCCGGTCAACTCGACCGTGCCGATCGCTGCAGAAGTATTGAAAGCCGCGGGTGTTTACGACAAACGCAAGCTGTTCGGTGTTACCACGCTCGATGTGATTCGTTCCATTACCTTTGTGGCACAGGCCGCTGGTAAAAGCGTCGACGAGGTCAGTGTGGATGTCATCGGCGGCCATAGCGGCGTGACGATCCTGCCGTTATTGTCTTCCATTGATGGGGTTGAACTGAGCCAGGCGCAGATTGAAGCCCTGACACCGCGTATCCAGGAAGCCGGAACCGAGGTGGTCGAAGCCAAGGCCGGTGCTGGTTCGGCAACTTTATCGATGGCCCAGGCTGCAGCACGTTTCACCGCATCGCTGGTCGCCGCGTTGAATGGTGATTCTGTCACCGAATGCTGTTATGTGCAGGTCGGCGAAGACACCAGTAGTTTTCATGCGCAACCGGTTGTGCTTGGTAAGAACGGCGTCGAGTCTATCCCGCCGTTGCCGGCGCTTAGCGATTACGAGCAGAAGGTTCTCGACGATATGCGCGAAACCCTCGACGGCAATATCAGCAAGGGCCTGGAATTCGCTAATTCTTAACCTTTGATGGCCTGATCTTCGGCCCCGCCAGGGGTCGGAGGGTGCACAGCACCGGGCTTTTACAGCTACAACTGCTGCGTTTTACTCAAAAGGCGGCTTTGCAATCGGGCCTGGATTCCTGGGTCGGCGATGATAAGAATCCCTGATAATGAAGTGTCCCAGGGAAGGCTGTCAGCCAGAGTGACCTAAAGGTCGGCCCCGATAGAACTGAACACTATCCCGCTTAAATGTTAATCTGCGCCGATGACTGACGATAAGCTTTCAACGAACGCGTCTATCGATGCGGCGCTGCGCCTCGATGGTGATCCTCAAACCGTAAAACAGTTCTACGCGGACTGGGCGCGGAACTACGATCGCGATACCAGTGAATCTGTCTATACTGGCCCCGCTATCGCGACACAGTTGTTGAGTCAGCATCTGCTGGACCTTGATGCCCCGATACTCGATGCCGGTTGTGGAACCGGACTGGTCGGAGTGGCATTAAAGGCACAGGGTTACGGGCTTGTCGATGGCTTCGACCTTTCGCCGGAGATGGCCGACCTTGCCGCTCAGACGGCTGCCTACCGGCATGTTGTCGGTAACATCGATATGATGCGCGCGCAGGAAGACTATCCAGGGCGTGACTATGCCGCGTTGCTGTCCATCGGTGTCTTTACCCTCGGGCATGTGCCACCGCAGGCGCTTGCCGTGCTGCTGGAACTTGTACGCCCCGGTGGGCTGATGTTGATATCAACGCGCAGTCATTACTATGATCAAACTGATTTCCAGTCACAGGTCGATACGCTACTCGCCAACGCTTGCCTCACACAAGTGCAGACTATCTGGGATGCCCCCTACAACCATGATGGCGACGCTCACTACTGGCTGTTCAGAAAAGCCTGAGTCTGCCCCGAATTCTGCTTCCACGACGGATCCCCAGAATTATTCATGCGGCTAAGATCTCCAGCCCATACAACACCGCAGTCCGGGGAGCAGAATTGATCGCGGCGGTGACCCTTGTCCGGTAGACTTCGATGGTCTGCCGTTTACTGACGCGGTAAACGATTTTCACGCGCTCAGCCCGCGGCTGACGATGCGTCCGATTAATACAATTTGCAGAGGTTTACCCGATGAGTTCAGCACTATCCATATTGATAACCGGTGCCTCTGGTGGTATCGGCCGAGCGGCGGCGATCGAATGCGCTACCCGTGGGGCACGCATCGGCGTGCATTACAATGGTAACCGGGAACGCGCCGAGGCAACACTGGCCGCGCTACCGGGTGAAGGGCATCAGCTTTTTCACTGTGATATTACCGATCCCGAGGCGGTCGAAGCCCTGATCGAAGATGCGGAGCAATCCCTGGATGGAATCGATGTGCTGGTCAATAATGCGGGCGTATCGCAACGTCATCGTTTCGAAGATATCGATTACGCGACCTGGCAGGAAAGTTGGCATCGTATCGTTACGACTAATCTGACGGCCGCCAGTAATCTTAGTTTCTGCGCCGGCAAAAAAATGATCGCACGCGGCGGTGGTCGTATCATCAATGTTTCTTCGCGTGGCGCGTTTCGTGGCGAGCCGCTGATGCCCTGGTACGGCGCTTCCAAGGCCGGCATGAATGCCATGGGTCAATCGCTTGCCCAGGCACTCGGACCACTGGGTGTCTTCGTCTACACGGTGGCGCCGGGGTTTGTCGAAACTGAAATGGCAGCGGCGGTTCTGGCCACCCCTGAAGGTGACGATATTCGAAATCAAAGCAGCATTGGTCGTGTCGCGCAGCCGCAGGAACTGGGTAAAACCATCGGTTTTCTTGCCTTTGAGGCGCCCGAGTTCATGACCGGCGGTATCATCGATGTCAACGGTGCCTCTTACCTGCGATCCTGATTCAAAGCCGACGCAGTTGGTGCAAGCCATCGGCCGAGTGCCTCGAGATGGATGGAGAGGACTGCGATGCCGAAAATCGTCGATTAGCGCAGCATGCCTGTGGTGAAACCGTCGCTGAACGTGACTAACTTAAAGGCTGCATCGGGTGGTTGCATTCGCAACAGCATTACCCGAGCGTTCGCCAATGTCTCCCCGAAGCGGATGGCGGGATTAGCAGGCTGAGAGAATCGGAAAACCGCCTGAAATATCGCCTGAATTATGGCCTGGATTATGGCACATGACTCATCTCGGACCTTTACCCGAGGAAACAATTGAACACTAACGCTATTATCGTACCGCCACGAATGATCACGCTGGTTTTGCTGGCGGCGTTATCGACGCTGTCGTTAAACCTGTTCCTGCCATCGCTCACCAATATTGCGCTGGATTTGCAGGCCGACTACGCGTTGGTGAGCCTGTCGATAGCGGGCTACCTGGCGGTAACGGCAATGCTGCAACTGGTGATTGGCCCGATGTCGGATCGCTTCGGTCGCCGACCAGTTTTGTTGTGCGGACTTTCCTGCTTTGTCGTCGGCTCACTGGGTTGCCTGCTGGCAGACGATATCTACTACTTCCTGCTGTTTCGTGCGCTACAGGCCGGGGTGATTTCGGGCTGGGTGTTGTCGATGGCGATGATCCGCGATACTCATAGCGAGGGCGAGGCGGCGAGCCTGATCGGCTATGTTGCGATGTCGATGGCGATAGCGCCGATGCTGGGTCCGATGGTCGGCGGCCTGCTCGATGAGTTTTTTGGCTGGCGTGCGAGTTTCGTGCTTTACAGCGTTATGGGACTAGCCCTGCTGCTGCTGTGCTGGCTCGATCTCAGCGAAACCAACCAGTCCCCGTCCGCGACCTTTGCGGTGCAGTTTCAGGCTTATCCGGAGCTGCTGGGTTCACGGCGTTTCTGGGGGTTTGCGCTGTGCGCCTTATTTTCGACCGGTGCGTTCTACGTTTTCCTCGCCGGAGTTCCGCTGGTTGCGGCGCGCCAGTTTGATATCTCCCCGGGCGTTCTCGGATTTTACATGGGAACCATCACCGCGGGTTTCGCGGTCGGCAGTTTTGTCGCCGGCCGTTATTCGAAGCATTACCCGCGAACCACCATGATGATAACCGGCAGATCGTTCGCCGTTGTTGGATTGACCCTGGGTTTGATCTTGTTCCTGGCTGGCTACGCGCATGGGCTGACGCTGTTCATAGCCACCATTTTCGTCGGCGTGGCTAATGGTATCTCGATGCCCAGTGTCAATGCCGGTGCGATTTCGATGCGCCCGGGACTGGCCGGTAGCGCGGCCGGTCTGGTTGGTGCCTCGACGGTGGGCGGCGGTGCATTGTTAACTTCATTAACCGGTTACCTGCTCGAGGACGGCGATGCGGCCACCAGGCTGCTTGGGATTATGCTGTTCTGCTCGGTGATGGCATTGTCAGCTGCGATATACGTACTGCTGATAGACCGGCGTGAAGCCAGGCTCGTGTCTATCAGCAGAGCTGATTCTGACCTTTGAAGAAGGCGCTGACAGTTGCCCTCAGGAATGATCGTCTGAATCACCTTTAACCCATTTCCAGCCGGTAATCATCGGTTTGACCAGGTTTTCGCGCAAGGGGTCCTGGACCCCCCGCGCATCAGTAGTCACTTCGCCCAATCAAATCGGGGCCTAATTTTTAACGGCTTCGAATTCGATTTGCAAATCCAGCACTTCGCCAATAGCCGGTGCACCATAAGTGATCCCGAAATCGGTACGCTTGATTGACCCGGTCGCATCGAACCCGCAGGTCTCTTTTTTGCTGAAAGGGTTGGGACCGCACTTCATCGAGGTGATTGTCAGGGTTACCGGCTTGCTGACGCCAAGGAGAGTCAAATCGCCGGTGACCGTCGCTGGCTTGTCGCCGTTCCAGGTGGCGCTGGTGGATTTGAAAGTGATCGTCGGATTTTCTGCCGCGTTGAGGAAGTCCGGCGATTGCAGGTGTGCATCACGCTTGGCGTGCCCGGTATCGATTGAAGCGGCCTCAATTTCAATCATGACCGATGCTCTTTTAGCGGCGGGATCGAATTGCAATGAACCCGACTGCTCGTTGAATTTGCCGCGCATGGTTGAAAAGCCGAGGTGGCTGATCGCAAAGCTGACATAGGTATGGCCGGGATCGACGGTGTAGTCGGCACCGATAACTGCCTTCACTGGGAGGATTGCCAGAGCGGCGAGGATAAATAGCTTTTTCATTTAATGCTCCTTTTTAGATTAAGGTTGTGGTTTGTTAGTCAGATCGGGCCAGCACAGGATCGTTTCAGTAACCCGAACCGGAACTGCCGGTATGCCAGACGTAATAAGCAACGCCCAGCGCAATGACCAGTCCGGGCAGGCTGGCCAGTAGTGCGTTGACAAAGCGTGAACTGGATTTCTGCGGCACCAGGCTGACCGCAAAAGGGATCGAGGTCAGGGGAATCAGTGCGTACCATGGCAGTCGTGCAAACATGACAGCGGCGATGCCCAGCAACGAAGACGCCATTAAATAGGGCAGGACAGCAATCGATTGTCGAGTCTGCGGCCTGGATACACTGCCGCTCAGCACCCAGCCAAGTAATGCACCGCCGGAGGCGGCCGCGAGCGCCAGGGCAATCTGCCCGAGCAAGGCCGAGGCTGCAGCAGTGGCCGACAGTCCGACTCCAAGCAGCAAGCTGAATCCAGCCCCGTGCAGTTGTGCAGGCTTGTCGATTATGCGAACGAACGAATGCTCCGACACCAGTACCAGGCTGATCGAACCGGCCAGGAATAACACCATCGCGGCAGAATCCATGCGACCTAATACTGCCCAGAACACCCACAGTAATGCCACCTGGCTGATGATCGTGGTAAAGCGTCGTTGCAGATTTTCACTGCGCAAAACCCAGTGCAACAGGGCGGCCGGGATGAATGAAGCGGTTATTAACAGTATGATTTTACGGGTGCCAGTGAGAGGGTTCACGATCAGGCCGTTGATCAGCGCGGCCGACGCCAGGAACGCGACAAGCAGCGCCCATAACCATGCCGTGGCGGTTATCTTGCGCAAGCCGAGATATGCCACTAACGCAATCACGAAGGGTGCTACAGCGCTCTGGATTTCCGGGCGGGACAGTAATTGTTCCATCAGTATCTATCATCCGATGGGATAGACAGCAATGGACGGAATAAAGCTCTACCTGCCTGCGGATTCATGTGGTTGACTGCCAGGGCAATTGCATTGGATGAATCCTAGCAGGTTATATTTTTACATCAAGATAGATATTTTTGCTCTATAGTGTTGCAATTATGCAGCATATTAACTGGGACAATCTGCGCTA
>Ga0102815_10002059_pt1 | contig 12403 bp, 9 predicted proteins | sample ColrivemetaGS759_FD_79113 | JGI IMG/M metagenome (GOLD analysis project Ga0102815, IMG submission 79113) | Estuarine microbial communities from the Columbia River estuary - Ebb tide ETM metaG S.759 | ecosystem: Environmental > Aquatic > Marine > Intertidal zone > Estuary | place: USA: Columbia...
ATTGGAAATTTTGCTTTTGCTGATTGTTTAGATTTAACCAATGTAACATTTCCTAATTCGGTTACTTCTATTGGGATTTTTGCTTTTCAATTTTGTTCTGGTCTAGTTTCTATAACAATTCCTAATTCAGTTACGTCTATTGGAGATTATGCCTTTACTAATTGCAGTAATTTAACTACTATAAATTGTGATATTGTAACACCATTAGTTATTAATGCGAATGTGTTTGGTAATGTTAACCAAGCAGCGTGTGCTTTAAATGTTCCTTCTGGTAGTGTAGGTTTGTATCAAGCAGCAGCTGTTTGGAAAGATTTTAATCCAATTAATGGCGCATTAAACAATAAAAGTTTTGTAAATAAGAATAAGATTAAACTTTATCCTAATCCAGTTTCTAACAATCTAACTATTGAAAACCCTTCTGCTGACAATCTTCAACTTGAAGTATTTAATCAATTGGGGCAAAAAGTTTTAAAACAAAATCAAAACGCATCTTTAACGTCTTTAGATGTTTCAAATCTATCCAAAGGGCTGTATTTTTTAAATATTAATACTGAAAATGATGAAACACAAACCATAAAATTCATTAAAAACTAAAAATTATTAAAAAGTAATTACAAAGCGAAAATTTAATTTATGATATGATGAGAAAATTACTTTTATTATTTGTTATGTTGAATGTAAGTTTAGTCTCAGCTCAAACATTTAAAGTGGGCGGTATTCAGTATCAGATTATAGACGGCACTAACACCGTGAGAGTAGATAATAATCGAGGTATAAAAGGTTCCGTAACAATACCTTCAACCGTAGATTATTATGCGGTTACTTATACTGTTACTACTATTGGTTCTTTGTCTTTTGGTCAAAGTACTGAATTAACTTCGATAATTTTTCCTAATACAATAACTTCTATTGGGGAGGGTGCTTTTTATATGTGTCGAAGTTTAACGACCATAATAATTCCTGATGCTGTTACTTCGATTGAAAATGACACTTTTAGCGGATGCAGTGGTTTAACTAGCATAACGATTCCTGAATCAGTTACTTATATTGGGCCAAAAGCTTTTTATTATTGCGCAAAATTAACCGATATAACAATTCCTGAATCAGTTACTACAATTGGAAATGATGCTTTTGGTTTTTGTGGTTTAATTTTATTGACAATTCCTAATTCTGTTACCTTTATTGGGGATGGAGCTTTTAGTTTTTGTGCTGGTATAGAATCTGTAAAAATACCTAATTCGATTACTTCTATTGGCAATAATGTTTTTTACTACGCTATTAGTTTAACCTCTATAACAATACCTAATTCGGTTACTTCTATTGGAGGTGGTGCTTTTTATAATTGTACTGGTTTAACTTCTATATTAATTCCTGATTCAGTTACTTCAATTGGAGATGGCACTTTTGAAAATTGTACTGGATTAACTTCTGTAACCATTCCTAGTTCAGTTACTTCAATTGGAAGTCGTGCTTTTTATGATTGTACTAGTTTGATTACTGTGAATTGTGCTGTTGTTACACCATTAACTATTTCTACTAATAATTATGTTTTTGGGAATGTTAACCAAGCCATGTGCGCTTTAAATGTTCCTTCTGCTAGTGTAAACGCATATAAAGCAGCATTTGTTTGGAAAGATTTTAATCCAATTAATGGTGTATTAAGCAATGAAAATTTTGTAAATAAGAAAAACATTAAACTTTATCCAAATCCCGTTTCTAATAATCTAACCATTGAAAATCCTTTTTCTGGAAATCTTCAATTACAAGTATTTAACCAATTAGGTCAAATAGTTTTAAAACAAAATCAAAACACATCTTCAACATCATTAGATGTCTCAAATCTATCTAAAGGAATTTATTTTTTAAATATTCATTCTGAAAACAACAATTCACAAACCATCAAATTCATTAAAAATTAAATGTTATTAATTTCTAAAATAATAAAATCATGAAAAAATCACTACTATTTATTTTGTTTTTAACCCTTACAGTTACTGTGTTTTCACAAACTACTTATGTTGTAAACAGTCCAGCCGACTTACCAGATATCAATATCAATGATAATGTCTGTATCGATGCAAGCGGCAATTGTACACTGCGTGCCGCCATTCAAAATGCAAATAAAACAAGCAATAAAGACATCATAGAATTTAATATTCCTGGTAATGCACCTTTTGTTATCACGGTAACTGATGTTATGCATCCCATTCAACAGCCACTTATAATAGATGGTAGAACACAATTAAATTATATAAACTCACCAATAATAGAAATAGATGGCAGTAATTTACCCGTAGGTAAAAATGGCCTTCAACTAATAGGTAATTCTACAGGGAGTGAGATTTATGGATTAAGTATTGGCGGATTTAAACGATTGGAGGTGTCGCCATTTAGTTTTGGTTATGGTGTTTTATCGAATACTGGAAATCATATTTTTCAGTCTAATTACATTGGAATAAAACCAGATGGGACAACTGTAAATTCTAATACGGGTGGTGGATTGTTTTTTAATAATTCAGGAAGAAATCAAATTGGAGGCATACAGCCTAACCAAGGAAATGTCATTTCAGGGAATGGAGTTGGCGGACTTACTTTTCAAGGATCAACTACAAATTCAGCTGCAACAAACAATCTTATTCAAGGGAATTTAATAGGTACTGATGCGACTGGAACTTTAATTAAAGGCAATCGATTTAATGTTCAATTTATTAATGCACCAAACAATATTTTGGGAGGGAATTCGGCCGCATCTCGTAATATTATTTCTGGAGCCAGTGCGTCTGATGATAATACGGTAGGAACAGGAATAGCTATTACAGGTTCAGAGTCTTATGGCAATACAGTTATAGGAAATTATATTGGAACAGATATTACAGGAATGCTTTCTTTACCAAATGTTAGAGGTGGAATTTTTATGCTATTTGGAGCAAATAATAATCAAATTGGTACTGACAATGCTCTAGAAGGGAATCTCATATCAGGTAACGGATTTTACGGAATTTATCTTCAAGGGGGGGTTGGAATAGATCCTGTTGCTTCCAACAGTATCAAAGGAAATTATATAGGAGTTGATATTACCGGAAATGTGGCATTATCAAATGGAAGAGGTATCATGATGCTTACTGGAGACATCGAAGGTAACATTATTGGGGGAACTACACCCAATTCCAAAAATGTGATTTCTGGAAATTCTAGTGCTGGCATTGCAATCTTCAGTGGAGAGAACAATCAAATTCTTGGAAATTACATCGGTACGAATGCTTCAGGTACAATTGCTCTTACGAATAGTACAGGGATTGATTTAAGGAGCGGTAACAATAGTGTTGGAGGGTCAGCAAACGGTTCGAGAAATATTGTTTCTGGAAATTATATAGGAATAGAGATTTCAGGAATTACTTCGAGCGGATGTTCAATAAAAGGCAATTACATAGGCTTGAATGCCTCTGGAAATGAAGCCTTGGCAAACACGACAGGAATATCTTTAATTGCTTCAGCAAACAATACTGTTATTGGTGGACCTAATCTTTCAGATAGAAATATTATTTCGGGCAATGCTATTAGAGGATTATCAATATCAGGTGTTTCACACACCATCCAAAATAATTACATAGGTTTAAATCCGGCTGGAAATGGAATTATTAAAAACGGAAACGAGGGTATAAGATTCAATGGCACTTCAACAGGTACACAAGTTTCAGAAAACACCATTTCGGGTAATGGAACGGTTTCAACAACTGCCTTAAATGTCAGCTTTAATGCCGCAAATAATGTACATTTTTTTAGTAATAAAGTAGGAACCCTGCCAGATGGTATTACAGGAGTCGTAAATATTGGAAACGGATTGTTTTTCAATAGTTCTAGTAATAACATTATAGGAGGCGCATCAGAAATTGAGGGTAATATTATAGGGAGTCACGATTTAAATGCTGTAACTATGGTTGGAGCCAGTAGCAATAATACATTTAGTTACAACAAAATAGGTATTGGTTTAGATGGTGTTTCAAATATTGGAAATAGTTTTATAGGGATAGCAATTTCTGGAGCCAATACAGGGAATACTATCATTCATAATATGATAGCAAACAACGACAGAGGGGTTTTGTTACAGGCCAGTGGTGGTACTCCGAGTCAAGTGACCATTTCACAAAACAGTATGTATAGCAATACCCTTATTGCAATTGATTTAGTAGGCACTACAGCAAATGATGTGGATGATGCAGATACGGGAGTTAATAATCTTCAAAACACACCTGAAATAAGTGCGATAAATTTTTTAGGGGCAGGCGCTATAGAAATCACATATGCAGTACCAAGTTCTATAACGAATTCTGCTTATCCTTTATTAGTTGAGTTTTTTGGCGCCGTAAGTGGTCAAGGCAAATCTTTTATAAGTTCAGACACCTATACAACTCCGGGAAGTAAAACCATTACTTTAAACCTTCCAAGTGGTTATAACGCTAATGATTATAACAACATCGTTGCAACTGCTACAGATGCTAACGGAAATACTTCAGAATTTGGAATCAATGTTAATTACACATTATCTGTGGCACAGGTTAAAAACCAAAGTATAAAGTTGTATCCAAATCCAGTGCATGAAAGGTTGTTTGTTCAATTTCCTTCTTCAGAAACTTATAATTTAAAAGTGGTTAATGTTTTAGGACAAACAGTCTTTACTGAAAAAAGTGCTAAATCTTCAGTGTCCCTAAATGTTACAAGTTTGAAGAAAGGGCTTTATTTTTTAAATATTCATTCTGAAACTGGTGAAAAACAAACCATCAAATTCATTAAAAACTAAATTAATATAAACGTAAAAATGAAAAATTTAATTATTTTATTGTTGTTGGTGTCCAGCATAGGCTACGCACAATCACAAGCTAAAATTGATAATTATAAATTAGGAGATTCAGACGTAAATGTTGTCATATTTCCGTTTGGTGTGGAAAACCCAATAACTATTGGAACGGTTTCTAAAACTGGAGACATCAATTTTAATTTCCCCAAGGAACTCCCTAATATCCCAAAAGAAGACAGGGAGAGTATGACTTCAGAGCTTTGGTATAACCTGTTTTCGAATTGTGGAAATGGTATGGATATGGTGGCTGAAAAAGACAATATTTTCTCTTTTAATAATAAGAATTTATCGCTTTCAACTAAAGAGAACCCTTATACAGGCGTAATTTTCATAGTTTCAGACGAAAATTTAATACCATGGATAGAAGATTCTGGTTATAAGGAACCTATTTTGGAGTCTTATTTTGAATTAATTTACGTCGCTAAACCTTTCCAATATCAAGGAAACTGTGAATCTGGAAGAATGTTAGATGATGGTGAAGCGAGAATTACGTATAACTATAATTTGAATCTAAAAGCGGGCTTTAATTTTATAGAATATAAGATAGATAGTATTTATAAAACCGACCCAAATGTAATGGCTTCTTTTCCAGATAAAATAACAATAACTAATGTTGATGGTATTCCAAATTGTAAATGGATTGGTAAGTATTTTTATAATTAGTAAAATAAAAATTTGTAATTTTAAATACATTCAAGTCTTTACTTGAATGTATTTTTTATGAATATAGAACAACTCCGAGAGTACTGCATAAAAAAGAAAGCTGTCACAGAAGAATTTCCATTTGATGAGCAAACACTGGTTTTTAAAGTTTTGGGTAAAATGTTTGTTATAGCTCCTTTAGATAAATGGGAAAAAGGCGAGGCATCTATTACTTTAAAATGCGATCCAGACTATACTATAGAACTTAGGGAACAATATAAAAGTATCTATGCAGGACCCTATGTAAGTAATAAACACTGGAATAGTATCGCCATTTATAAAGGTGAATTACAGTCTAAATTCGTTTTAGAACTTATAGACCATTCTTACGAAATGGTTATAAAAGGCATGACTAAAAAGCTACGTGAAGGTCTAAAATAACAGGCTTTTTCCCAAAAAAAACAATAGACGAATTTTTATATAATATTGAAAACTAAATATTTGTAACTAAATATTTAGTATATTGCTATATTAAATTTTATTTCTCTCCCAAAGAAAGTATTGCAGCGTTAGCGAAATACTCCCATATTTTATCAGTTGCTTTAGCGTATAGTTTAATTAATCAATTAACCATTATACTAACTTTAAATTTAAAAATTATGAAAACAAAAAATCTATTTTTTGCTGCATTAGCTTTTGTGCTGTTGCTATCTAGTACATTTTCATTTGCGCAAGACGATAAGCGCCCCATGTATCTATCCGTAACAACTATGTATTGGAATGGTGATAACGCCATGTCTATGGACGACTGGAAAGCAGGCGAGAAGGAATATATGGATAAAGTAACAAGCAAAAATGAGTACATTATGTGGGGAGGTTATTTTACCCACCTTTTAACGCCAAATAGTAATGAAGTAGTTTATGGTCAAAGTTATCCAAATTGGGAAGCAATGGAAAAAGCAGCTGCCAGAAGCGCCGAACTTGAAAAAGCAGCATGGCCAGATAAAGCGGTAAGAGAAGCATTTTTAAAGAAAATGAATTCAGCTTATTCAGATTTTCATCGTGATGAAATTTATGCCACTTTACCAGGGATTAAGGCTTTAAACGGAGAATTACCTGATGGAGCTATTTTATATATTCGAGAAAATAAAAGAGCATATCCAGATAGTCGTCCTGAAGGGGAACTTAGTGGGTTTATGAAAAGAACGCTTGAAAATGTAATTAATAAAAATGATTATATTAAAGGATATTATCCAAGCCAACACAATTGGGGGTCTGACAGAAGAGACTTTATACAAGCCTTTTATTTAAATTCTTTAGGTGATTTGGATAAAATGTTTACAAAGAATACAGAACTAATGAAAGCTGCATTTACAGAGGACGAAGCTAAAGCCATGGGTAAATATTTTAAAGGACACGGTGATTATATTTATAGCGTAATTAAATTATAAAATCGAAAATAGTTTTTATAAAAAAAAGGGATGCATTTAGCATCCTTTTTTTTTTAGATATGGTCCGTCCTTTATTAATTAGACGTATTTTTGGCAGATAAAACACAGCAAGAAATGACCGTATTACAAACATTACAAGAAAGAAGTAATAATACCTGCGAATTATGTACTTCTACTGAAGGCTTGTCACAATACACCATTCCACCATCATTAAACGAAACTGTTGATAATGATGTATTAATTTGTAAAACCTGTTTAGATCAAATAGAAGGCACTGTAGATATGGATTCAAACCACTGGCGTTGTTTAAACGATAGTATGTGGAGTGAGTTTGTTGCGGTACAAATAATGGCTTGGAGAATGCTTCAACGGTTACGCAACGAAGGTTGGCCAAAAGATTTGTTAGATATGATGTATTTAGACGATGAAGCTTTGGCTTTAGCACGGGCAACTGGCGAGCATGAAGACGAAGCCAATAAAATAATACATCGCGACGTAAACGGGGTTATTTTAGAAGCTGGAGACTCGGTAGTTTTAATAAAAGATTTAAAGGTAAAAGGATCCAGTATGGTGGCCAAACAAGGTACTGCTGTTAGAAATATTCGTTTAGACTATGAAAATGCCGAATATATTGAAGGGAAAGTAGATAGTCAGCAAATTGTAATTATCACGAAATATGTTAAGAAGACATAATAATAAATAATTGATTTAAAAATGGCTTGGAACTAATATTTCAAGCCTTTTTTTATACCTTTTTTCTAAAAGAAGAAGGATTCATGCTTTTAATAGATTTAAACGTTCGGTTGAAGTTCGAGATGTTATTAAAACCAGATATTTCTGCTATTTCAATAATAGTTAAGTCAAAATGGTTAAGTAATAGTTTGCTAGCATGCTCCACTCTTAGTTCATTTAAAAACTGAACATATGTTTTATTGGTGCGTTTTTTAAAATACTTACAAAAGGCATTTTTAGTCATATTTGCAACTTCCGAAATCGCATCTAATGAAATATCTGTTTTAAAATGATTCATGGTATACTCAAATACACTGCGCATTCTATAACCTTCATTATCCGTATATTTTTTGTCATATATAAAAGAAGACAAACTTTTAAAATTTGCCTTTGTAGTTAATTGTAATAATTCTAATAACAGAATAAAACGGGTTAGTTTAGAGGCGTTTTTTAGCTTCAAGAAATGATCTTTCGTTTGTTTTTTATGTGATAGTAATTTAAACCCTTGCTTTGATCGTTTAAAAAAAGACCTAAGTTCTTTTAGTTCTTCAAGAGCAAAAAATTGACTTCCAAAAGAATTTTTTGTAAAAAACAAGGTGAGCATATGCGAACTATTCTGTGATATTAAATCGCTTTTAAACACATGAGGTAAACGACTTCCAATAATTAGAACATCATCTTTTTTGTAATCATTAACCGTGTCTCCAACAATAAGAGTGCCTTGTCCTTCAATAATAATACTGATTTGTATTTCTTCATGTTCATGTAATTGGTCATAAAAAGCACTATCCATATCCTCTTGAAAAATAAGAGCATCGAGTTCAGGTTTAGGTATTTTAAAAGGATAAACTTTCATCTAAAAATTTTGAAATGTTATTCTAAAGTACGCATATACTATTCGAAAATAACAATAATTGTATTAAATAGGATAATAAAATATCATAGTATGATAAGTATTCATCAATTCGTCAAAACAATCTTGAGTAATTTTGTATAAATAAAACACCTTAATTATGAGTATAGTTTGGAAAGGCGTAATGCCTGCTGTCACCACCCATTTTACAGCAAATGACGAATTAGATTTAGATTTATTTAAAATTAATTTACAAGCACAAATCGATGCGGGCGTTCATGGTATAGTTTTAGGCGGTACACTGGGAGAAGCAAGCACATTAACGGATGAAGAACGAAGTGTTTTAACAAAAACAGCCGTAGAAATTACTAAAGGAAAAATACCTGTGTTAATGAATATTGCAGAATAGACCACAAAGGCTGCCATTGCATTGGCGCACAAAGCCGAAATGGATGGCGCAAAAGGTCTTATGATGCTGCCACCTATGCGTTATAAAGCTAATGATGATGAGGTTGTGGAATATTTTAAAGCCGTAGCAAATAGCACAACACTACCTATCATGATTTATAATAACCCAGTAGATTACAAGATTGAAGTATCTCTCGATATGTTTGAACAATTACTAGCATCTTGCCCAAATATTCAAGCTGTAAAAGAGTCTACCAGAGACACCACTAATATCACTCGAATAAAAAACAGATTTGGCAATAGGTTAGCTATTTTGGTAGGTGTAGACACCATTGCTCTAGAGAGTTTGTTAATAGGCGCCGATGGTTGGGTGGCAGGTCTCGTAGATGCATTTCCTGCTGAAACCGTCGCTATTTACGAATTGCAAAAAGCAGGAAGAATTAAAGAAGCTTTAGATATTTATCGCTGGTTTTTACCGCTTTTAGAGCTAGATATTAATCCACAATTGGTGCAAAACATTAAATTAGCATCTGTTTATACCAAGATAGGGTCAGAGTATGTACGAGCACCAAGAAAACCATTAACAGGTGCCGTAAGAACGCAAGTAATTAAAATCATAGAAGACCGCCTGGCAAAAAGACCAAGTCTTCCAAATTATAAAAACTTAAGTGTTTTAGTTTAACTATTTTTGGTATTACCTTGCTTAGGCAAGGTCAGGCTTTCGGTAATCGCTTCACGATAAAAAAATCGTGAGAGCTCAAACAAATGCCTTAATCCTTAACACAAACAAAAAGAACAAATAAGATAATGTCGTATTGGTTTGTTAGAAATTAGACCCACTTGTGAGCATTATTAATAAAATATAAAGTATCAACAAAAGTGATTTACAATCCTGTTGATATAGAAATACACATAGAAAGAATTAAGAGAAAATGATAACAGGAGAAAACTACTTAGGCAATTTACAATCGGCAAAAGGAACCAGAACATTTAAAACATTTAATCCACAGTTAAATAAAGAAAACGATACTGTTTTTACAGAGGCAACGGCAGAAGAAATTAATGAAGCAGTTACTTTAGCATCTTCGGCTTTTAAAATATTTAAAGATATTTCTGGGGTTAAAAAAGCCGCTTTTTTAAATGCGATTGCTGACGAAATTTTAGCCTTAGACGATACTTTGATACAAACCTATTGCTCAGAATCTGGATTGCCAGAAGGAAGAGCAAAAGGAGAAAGAGGTCGTACCATTGGACAATTACGCATGTTTGCCGATTTAGTTATTGAGGGTTCTTGGGTGGAAGCCACTATAGATACAGCGCAACCCGATAGAGAACCCATGCCTAAATCAGACATTCGTAAAATGTTAGTGCCATTGGGTCCCGTCGTAGTTTTTGGTGCCAGTAATTTTCCATTAGCATATTCAACAGCAGGAGGCGATACAGCGGCGGCATTTGCAGCAGGTTGTCCGGTAATCGTCAAGTCGCATCCAATGCATGCAGGAACTGGGTCATTAGTAGCATCTGCAATAATAAAAGCAGCTCAAAAAACAGGAATGCCGAACGGCGTTTTTTCAAATTTAAATAGCAGCGGTATAGAAGTGGGTGCTCACCTGGTAAAACATAAGGGTGTAAAAGCAGTTGGTTTTACAGGAAGCATAAAAGGAGGGCGCGCTTTATACGATATGGCTGCACAGCGTGAAGAGCCAATACCTGTATTTGCAGAAATGGGTAGTATAAATCCAGTAGTTATTCTTCCTAAAGCATTAAAAAATAAAAATGCATCATTAGCGAAAACTTATGCAGGTTCTATAACATTAGGTTCAGGACAGTTTTGTACAAATCCTGGATTGTTATTAGGAATTAAAAGTGATGACCTTTCAGGTTTTATTAAAAACTTGTCAGATGAAATTGTAAAGATAGAGCCTTCATGTATGTTGCATCCAAACATTATTGGTTCCTATGAGAAAAACAAACAAAAGGCGATTTCACAGCCAGATTTAAGTGTTGTTGCAAGTTTTGATACAGATGTTAAATCTAACTATGCGAGACAAACTATTACAACGGTTGAAGGGAAAACGTTTGTTGCGAATCCAACGTTACATCAGGAGGTTTTTGGCCCCTATTCAATGGTTGTGCAATGTGAAAACGCAAAGGAATTAGAACAAATAATTTCAAAATTAGAAGGCCAACTTACAGGAACTTTAATTGCAGATGATAATGAGGCGTCTCAATATTCAGAAGTTATTGCGGCATTACAAAATAGAGTAGGGCGTATTATTTTTAATGGCGTGCCTACAGGTGTTGAGGTTTGTCCTTCCATGAATCATGGCGGACCATACCCTTCCTCTACCGATAGTCGTTTTACAGCTGTTGGTATTCATTCTATAAAACGTTGGGTTCGTCCTTTCAGTTATCAAGATTGGCCTAATAATTTGCTTCCAGAAGCACTTAAAAACGAGAACCCATTGGGGATTTTACGTTTTGTGGATAATAAACAATGTACAAGTAAAATATAAAAATGGCAAAAAGCACTTTTGTTTGTATTGATGCACATACGTGTGGAAACCCTGTAAGAGTCATTAAAGAAGGAGGTCCAAAACTTATAGGCAAGACTATGAGTGAGAAACGTCAGCATTTTCTAAATGAATACGATTGGATAAGAAAAGGCCTCATGTTCGAACCTCGGGGACATGATATGATGAGTGGTGCTATTTTGTATGCTCCTCATAACCCTGAAAACGATTTAGCCGTTTTGTTTATTGAAACCTCAGGGTGTTTACCCATGTGTGGTCATGGAACTATTGGGACGATTACAATTGCCATTGAAGAAGGCTTAGTCATACCTAAATTTCCGGGAAAAATAAGGATGGAAGCTCCTGCTGGATTAATTGAAATTGAATACAAACAAACAAGGAATAAGGTAGAATGGGTAAAATTGACCAATGTAAAAAGTTATTTGGCTGCTGAAAATTTATCTGTCGAATGTCCTGAGTTGGGCGAAATTACTTTTGATGTTGCCTATGGTGGTAATTATTATGCCATTGTAGATCCACAGAAGAATTTTTCAGGTATTCATAATTTTACAGCAAGCAAGATTATTCAATATTCACAAGTGGTAAGAGAAAGAATAAATGACAAGTACGCAAATATGTTTATTCATCCAGAAAATGAAACCATTAGAGATGTAACGCATCTGCTTTGGACTGGGAATGTAATAGACCCAACTTCTTCTGGAAGGAACGCTGTATTCTACGGAGAAAAGGCGATCGATAGAAGTCCTTGTGGAACAGGAACCTCGGCAAGATTAGCACAACTATATGCGAAAGGAAAAATAAAAGTTGGAGAAGATTTTATTCACGAAAGTTTTATTGGCAGCAAATTTGTTGGTCGTGTTGAAAAAGAAACTACGCTAGGTAATGCAATTGCAATCGTTCCTAGTATCAAAGGATGGGCAAAAATATA
>Ga0102815_10002060_pt1 | contig 12402 bp, 13 predicted proteins | sample ColrivemetaGS759_FD_79113 | JGI IMG/M metagenome (GOLD analysis project Ga0102815, IMG submission 79113) | Estuarine microbial communities from the Columbia River estuary - Ebb tide ETM metaG S.759 | ecosystem: Environmental > Aquatic > Marine > Intertidal zone > Estuary | place: USA: Columbia...
TCTACAGATAGCGCATATATAAAAAATTATCAAGATGATGTAGAATTTTTCCTAACAGCAACAATATATACAAACAAGAATAATATTATTAATGACAATGTATATGAGTATGAAGAAACGGCAATTCCGTTTTTAGCAAAACTATCTCAATCACTATACAATAAGCTTAAAGACTAGTCTTTAACAAGTCCAAGATCAACCAACCTTTGGTAAAGGAAATCACCAGCTGTTGTATCATCAAATCCTTTAGGATTGTCTTTGTCTACACAAGTCTCTAGACAATTTAGGGGCATTTCAAGTCTTGGGTGTAAGAAAAAGGGTATTGAATATCTAGAGCTATTCCATAAATCTTTAGGAGGGTTTACAACTCTATGAATGGTTGACTTTAATTTATTATTAGTGTGTCTGGAAAGCATATCGCCAATATTTACAATGATTTCATCATCCTCTGCAATAGCATCAACCCACTCTCCATTATTGCTTAAAACCTGGAGTCCTTTCCCTTGAGCTCCCATAAGAAGTGTAATTAAATTAATATCACCATGTGCTGCTGCTCTTTCTGCTTTGTCAGGTTCTTGTGTTATAGGAGGGTAGTGAATTGCTCTAAGAATTGAGTTTCCGTTAAAAATATGCTTATCAAAATATGTTTCATCTAAATTTAGATAACAAGCTATAGCTCCCAAGACATGTCTCCCGGTTTCTTCCAAAAGTTCATATGTTTTTTGCCCGACGGAATTAAATTCTTCAAGTTCATTAACAATTACATTCTTTGGATATTTATTATCTAACTCAGGTTCATTTTTTACATATTGTCCAAAATGCCAAAATTCTTTTAAGTCTCCTACATTTCTACCTTTTGCATGTTCTTTTCCAAATGGAGTAAACCCCCTTTGACTTGCAAGCCCATTTATAATATACTTTGATTTAATTTCATTTGAGAGATTAAAGAAATTTTTAACTTCATCATAAAGAGACTCTTTAACAGAATCATTTAAAAGATGACCCTTTAAAGCAATAAATCCAATCTCACTAAATCCCTTTCCAAGATCATTAATAAATTTTTTTTTGCTATCAGGATCTCCTGTTAGATAATCGTTCAAATTTACTTGAGGTATTTTATTCATTTTTTATTTATTTTTTGAAATCATTTTTGTTATATATTTTCCTAAAATGTCAAATTCAAGGTTAACAATACTTCCTGAAGTAATATTTTTAAAATTTGTATTCTCATAAGTATATGGAATAATTGCAACTGAAAAAGAATCAGAAGTGGAATCAACTACAGTTAAGCTGACACCATTAATAGTTATTGATCCTTTTTCAACAGTTATATTTTTTTGAGAATGTTCAAAGACATATTTCCAACTTCCATCAGTTTCAATTGCCTCTGTGCAAATGGAAACTTCATCAACGTGACCTTGAACTATATGACCGTCAAATCTTGAATTAACAGACATTGATCTTTCAAGATTTACAATATCTCCAGGTTTTACTTTTCCAAGATTTGTCCTGCTAAGACTTTCAGCAACAACAGTTACAGTGTATATATCATCATTAATATCTACCACTGTTAGACAAACTCCGTTATGACAAAGGCTTTGATCTATCTTCAGCTCTCTTGTGATTGGAGATTTTAGTGAAATATTAAGATTTCCTTTATCTTTTTGAACTTTATCAACAGTTGAAGTGCATTCTATTATACCAGTGAACATTATTATCTTTATTTTTGATTTGTAAAATTACTAATTAAATTAACTAGTGTTAAAATCAAAAAAAATAAATATAGGAATTTCAATAGGAGACCCTAATGGCATAGGAATTGAAATTATTCTTAAAGTGCTTTCTGAAAGCCACCTATATGAGGAATGTAATTTTATAATTTACTCCTCTTTAGATTTAATTGTCAAGCAACAAGATTTTTTCAAGATTACAACATTGCCCCTAAAAAAAATTGACTCTTTAGATAAAACAGCTTCAGATCACATTAATATTAAAGAAGTTTTTTCTAGTTCTAAATTTGAATTTGGTAAAAATGATAAAGGAATTTCAGCTAACGGTATTATTTCTTTTAAGGAAGCAGTTGAGGATGCAAAATCCAAAAAAATTGATATTTTGATTACAGCTCCAATTAACAAAAGCTTGTCTTACTCAAGCTCATTTAAATTTTCGGGCCATACCGATTATTTAAAAAATACATTCAATATAGACCCAATGATGCTGATGGTATCAAACAACTTAAAATTAGGACTATTAACAGAACATATTCCTCTTAAAGATGTTGTCAGCGAAATAACTACAAAGAAAGTAATCCAAAAAATTAAATCTTTAACAGACACTCTAAAAAATGATTTTTTAATTAAAGCTCCCAAGATTGCAATTCTTGCTATTAATCCACATGTTGGTGATAATGGTGTAATTGGCAGTGATGATCAAAACATATTAATACCTGCGATAACAGACCTTAATAAGGATAATAATTTAATATTTGGGCCTTTTTCTGCAGACACCTTTTTTTGTAATGAAAACCATAAGCAATATGATGGTATTATTGCAGCATATCATGATCAAGGTTTAATACCATTTAAAACAATTAGTTTTGGTAACGGAGTTAATTATAGTTCTGGATTACCCATTATTCGTACATCTCCAGACCATGGAACAGGATTTGATATTGCAGGGCAAGGAATAGCAAGTACATCCTCATTCATACAGGCTTTAAAAGTAGGATTGGATATATATAAGTCAAGAAATACGATAGATTGACATTAAATAGATAAATTTTTATAAATTTGCCGCTCAATAGTTAAGTGATGAAATCGCTTTCGCCATATTTAATTAAATTTTCGGGTTTGAAAGATGGATTACACTGCTTTAACTATGAGCTTGGTAATAAGTTCTTTAAAAATTTTGACTATTATGATTTTCTTGATGCTAAATTATTAGCAAATCTTGAACTAGAAAAAAAATCAACACTATTAAATTTAAAATTTTTATTTAGTGGTGAAATAGATGTTCAGTGTGATGTTTCTATGGAAAGTTTTACTTTACAATTTGAAACAGACTACTCAGTAGTTGTAAAATTCAAAAACAATGTTGTATCATCAGATGACAAGGTTGTTTTCTTACCTGCAGGGTCTCACAGTCTAGATGTATCACGTATGATATACGAGAGCATCGTACTGGCTGTTCCACAAAAAAAAGTTCATCCTGGAATTGAAAACGGTTCATTAAAATCAGAAATAGCAAAAAAATTAGAAGAACTTAAACCCAAAAAAAATTTTAAAGAAAAAACTGACCCTAGGTGGGACAAATTAAAAGACTTATTATAAATGGCACATCCTAAACGTAAAATATCTAAAACTAGAAGAGATAAACGTAGAACGCATATTAAAGCTGAAAAACAGCAAATATCAACATGCAAAGCTACCGGTGAGTCACACTTATATCACAGAGCCCATTGGCATGAAGGTAAACTTTATTACAGAGGAAAAGTTTTAGTTGATTCTTTGGAATCAGAAAAAAACTAGTATCTTAAATTATCAATTTAATTGTCTAATGACATTATTGATGTTAGTATGATATCTAACAAAACAAACAAAATAAAAGCCGCTATTACTGCTGTTGGAGGCTATATTCCCCAAGACTTTATTTCCAATAAAGATTTAGAACAAATGGTTGACACAAATGATGAGTGGATAACCGCTAGAACCGGGATTAAAAAAAGAAGAATTCTTAAAGAAAAAGGGAAAGCCACTTCCTATTTAGCAATAAATGCTGCTAAAGATTTATTGAATAGAAATGGTGTAGATCCAAAAACTATAGATCTAGTAATTCTTGCTACAATAACTCCAGACTATCATGTTGCATCTACAGCTCCAACTGTAGCCTCAGAGATAAAGGCACTTAACGCATATGCTTTCGACATAAATGCAGCATGCTCAGGATTTTTATATGGTATGTCAACAGCAACTAGCTATATAGAATCAGGTAGATACAAAAAAGTTCTTCTTATTGGTGCTGACATGATGTCTTCTATTGTAGATTACACAGACAGATCAACTAGCATACTATTTGGTGACGGAGCTGGAGCTGTTTTAGTTGAGCCCAGCATAAATGATTTTGGGTGGGAAGATGAGTATTTAAGATCCGATGGAATTGGAGCAGAATGGTTAAAAGTTAAATCGGGAGGCTCAATGTATCCGACTTCACAAGAATCATTTGAAAATAAATGGCATTATATAACTCAAGAAGGAAAGACTATATTTAAGTCAGCTGTATCGGGGATGGCGAATGCTACTGAACAAATTATCATTAGAAATAATCTAAAACCAGAAGAAATTAAATATCTTCTACCTCATCAAGCCAATAAAAGAATTATTGATGCTACCGCAGAAAAGATTAATTTAGATAAAAATAAAGTTTTAATGAATATTGAAGAATATGGAAATACTACTGCCGCTACGATACCTCTACTAATGTATGATTATGAAAAAGAGTTTAAGCAGGGAGATAAATTAATACTTGCAGCATTTGGAGCTGGTTTAACATGGGGTGCAGCATATTTAACATGGGCATATAATTAAACTATTTAAAATGGATATTAAAGAAATACAAAATCTAATAAAATTTGTCTCTAAATCTGGTGTTGAAGAAGTTAAAATAGAAAGAGAAGACTTTAAAATTACAATCAAAACAAAGAAAAATATTACTCAGCAAATAGTAGTTGACGATACTACTAAAATTCCTGTTTTACCTTCTGCTATTTCAAATGTTCATCTAGATACTTTAGAAGAAAATGCCTCTAAAACAAAGTCTACAAAAGCAGAAAACGAAAACCACATAATAGTAAAAGCACCAATAATTGGAACTTTTTATAGAAAACCTTCTCCAGATAAACCAAACTTTACAGAAGTTGGACAAATTATTGCTGAGGGAGATATTCTATGTGTAATTGAAGCAATGAAATTATTTAATGAAATAGAATCTGAGATGTCAGGAAAAATTGTTAAAATTCTTGTTGAAGATCAAAGCCCTGTTGAATTTGATCAACCACTTTTTATTATTGACCCATCATAAAAATGTTTAATAAAATATTAATCGCCAATAGAGGAGAGATAGCTATGCGTGTCATTAGGACATGTAAGGAAATGGGCATTAAAACTGTAGCTGTATATTCAAAGGCAGATGCAGAGAGTCTCCATGTTCGTTTTGCAGATGAAGCTGTTTGTATTGGCCCTTCTGCAAGTGCAGATTCATATTTAAAACCAGCCAATATAATTTCAGCTGCAGAGATTACAAATGCAGATGCAATTCATCCGGGATATGGATTTTTATCTGAAAACAGTAAATTTTCGAAAATTTGCGATGAACACAAGATAAAATTTATTGGAGCTTCACCTGAAATGATAGACAAAATGGGAGATAAAGCATCTGCTAAAGAAACGATGAAAAAAGCAGGTGTCCCAACTATTCCTGGATCTGAAGGACTTGTCCCAACTTTAGAAGAGGCTCAAAATATAGCACTTGAAATAGGTTATCCAGTAATGCTGAAAGCAACAGCTGGAGGAGGAGGAAAAGGAATGAGAATAGCTAAAACTCCTAAAGATTTAGTCACTGCTTGGGAATTAGCTAGGCAAGAATCAAAACTAGCTTTTGATAATGATGACATGTATCTAGAAAAGTTTATAGAGGACCCAAGACATATTGAAATTCAAATTATTGGAGATTCTTATGGTAAAGCTTGTCATCTTTCAGAGAGAGATTGTTCTATTCAAAGACGTCATCAAAAACTAATTGAAGAGACACCGTCACCGTTTATGACGAAGCCTCTAAGAAAAGAAATGGGAGAAGCTGCAGTAAAAGCTGCAGAATCTATTAAATATGAAGGAGCGGGAACTATTGAATTTCTTGTTGATAAACACAAGAATTTTTACTTTATGGAGATGAACACAAGAATTCAAGTTGAACACCCAATTACTGAACAGGTGATTGATTATGATTTAATACGTGAACAAATACTTGTTGCTTCAGGAAAGCCAATTTCTGGTAAAAATTATTTTCCTAAACTATGTTCTATAGAATGTAGAATCAATGCTGAGGACCCAACTAATGACTTTATGCCAAATCCTGGTAAAATTTTAACACTTCATTTTCCTGGGGGTCACGGAATTCGAATTGACACACATGTTTATAGTGGATATTTAATACCACCTTATTATGACTCAATGATAGCTAAATTAATCACAACTGCACAAACTAGAGAAGAGGCTATAAATAAAATGAAAAGAGCTCTAGATGAGTTTGTGATTGAAGGTGTAAAGACAACAATTCCTTTTCATCAAAAATTACTTGAAAACCCAGATTTTTTATCAGGCAATTATACTACAAAATTTATGGAGTCATTTGAAATGTAGATTTAAATTATCTTCATTTCAATTAATTTTTCTGCTATTTGAATAGTATTTGTTGCAGCACCTTTCCTAAGGTTATCAGCAACAATCCAAAGGTTTAATCCGCTTTTAATACTAAAATCTCTTCTTATTCTACCAACAAAAACCTCATCTTTATTTGCTGAATTAATTGGCATAGGATATTTATTATTATCAGGATCATCTTCAACAATCAATCCGGGAGCCTCACCTAAAATTTCAAAAATATGCTCGATTTCAAATTCTTTTTCAAATTCTATATTTACAGATTCACCATGACATATTTCGATAGGCACTCTAACAGCTGTAGAAGTTATTTGAATGCTTTTATCGTTCAAAATTTTTCGAGTCTCATTGATTAGCTTGTTTTCTTCTTTAGTATAACCATCCTTTTCAAAAACATCACAATGAGGCAGTAAGTTTTGATCTATTGAATAAGGATATACTTTTAAAGAATTCTCACCGTTTCTTTCACCCTCAAGTTGATCTATTGCATCTTTACCTGTTCCAGAAACAGATTGATAGGTTGAGATTACTAGTCTTTTAATTTTATATTTTTCATGAAGAGGAGCCAATACAACAAGCATTTGCATTGTAGAACAATTTGGGTTCGCAATTATAAAGTCTTCTTTTGTTAAAGCTTTAGAGTTAACCTCACTTACAATTAGTTTTTTTGTTGAGTCCATTCTCCAAGCAGAAGAATTATCAACAACTCTTGTACCATTTTCTGCAAATTTTGGAGCCCACTCCAAAGAAATTGAACCACCAGCAGAAAATAATGCAATATCTGGCTTCATATTAACAGCTTCATTTAGAGAAACGATTTTATAATCATGTCCGTTAAACATAATTTTATTTCCAACAGATTTCTCTGAGGCAACAGGAATGATTTCACTTACAGGAAATTTTCTGTCTTCCAATAGTTTAAGTAAAACAGTTCCAACAACTCCGGTTACTCCTACAACAGCTATTTTCATTTTTTTTTATCTATTTTCATTTTTTTATAATATATAGAACGACTTAAAGGTTCATATTTATCTTTTTCACCAATAACAACTATATCTTTTTTTTTATTTTTTCTAAAACTATAATTAGCAATATTTCCTGATTTTTTACAAACTGCATGAACCTTGGTAACATACTCTGCTACTGCCATTAAATTAGGAATGGGTCCAAAGGGATTGCCCAGATAATCCATGTCTAAGCCAGCAATAATTACTCTTATACCACTATTTGCAAGTTGATTACAAACATTAACTATTCCATCATCAAAAAATTGAGCTTCATCAATTGTCACTTCATGACAATTTTTACCATGATCTAAAATTTCAGATGAATGTTTAACTTCAGTTGATTCAAGTTTACTTTCATCATGTGACTCAATATAATTTTTGCTTCTTGAATCAATTGTTGGCTTAAAAACTTTAAATTTTTGATTTGCTATTTTCGCTCTTTTAATCCTTCTAATAAGCTCCTCAGTTTTACCAGAAAACATTGATCCACATATTACTTCAATCCAACCGAATTGTTCATTATTATATGCAGGGTTTTCTAAAAACATTTTGTAATTTGATTTACAATTAAAGCAAATTTATCAAAAAGTAACTCATTATAATAATAAACGATAATGTTTAAAAAAATAGAAAATAAAATAAAAGAAATTGCTCTTCAAATTCATAATTCATCAGATAATGAAAATATTTATGAGGATACAAAATACATATATGAGTTAGCTGTAATCTACAAGTTCCTTTCTAAAAGAAAAAAAGATTCTCAATGGGAATTACATTCAGAAAAACTAAATGAAACTCTTAAAAAATTAAATTTAAATTCAGAAAAATCATATGATCTTCCATATAATGAGAGTGAAATAACACCATTAATTGACTCTATTAAAGATTTAGTTACTGAAATACCATAATCGGATGATGATAAATGATCCTCAACTTTTTATAGTACCAACACCAATTGGTAATATGGAAGATATCACCATAAGAGCAATTGAAACCCTTAAAAAATCAGATTTAATTTTAGCTGAAGACACTAGACATGCAAAAAAACTTCTTGATCAATATCAAATTTCAACTAAAACTAACAGCTATCATTTAAATAATGAACATAAAAAAGTTGATGATTATATAGAGTTAATGATTTCTGGCAAGAAAATTTCCCTAATAACTGATGCCGGAACTCCATGTATTTCGGATCCGGGGTTTTTACTAGTTCGTGAAGCTATTAAAAAAGACATAGTCATTACATGTTTGCCGGGTCCAACTGCATTGATACCGGCATTAGTTTTAAGTGGTTTGCCTAGCGAAAGTTTCATCTTTGAAGGATTTTTACCACGAAAAAAAGGAAGAAAATCTAAACTAATTGAGCTTTCTCAAAATATCAGAACCACAATTATATATGAATCTCCTTACAGGGTTGTAAAGACACTAACAGAGTTCATAGAATATTTTGGAGAGGATAGGCAAATTAGTTTGAGCAGAGAAATATCAAAAATATATGAAGAGACGTTTAGAGGAAGCATAGCTGAAGCCATAAAATATTTTTCCAATAAGAAAATAAAAGGTGAGTTTGTTATATGTATTGACAAAAAGCAATGAATAGCTGGATAGAGGCAGAACAGCCAGCTCATAAGAACATAAAAAATCTTAATAAGATTTTAAAAATTCCGGAATTTATTTGCTCCTTATTACTTCAAAGAAATATAAACTCACTAGAGAAAGCAAAGCAGTTTTTCCGACCAAATCTTGATTTACTTCATGATCCATTCTTAATGAAAGATATGTTAAAAGTTGTAGAAAGAATAGAGTTTTTTAAATCTAAAAAGATTATGATTTTGGGTGATTATGATGTAGATGGAACAACATCTACTGCCATGCTCTATAAGTATTTTAATTTTAAAGGATTTAATGTTTCTTATTATATTCCAGACAGGTATCAAGAAGGATACGGAGTATCTCTAAAATCTATTGAACATGCTGAAAAAAATAACTTTTCTCTAATTATAACTGTTGACTGTGGAATTAAAGCTTTAAATCCAGTAGCTTTAGCAAACTCAAAGGGTATTGAAGTTATCATTTGTGACCACCATCTCCCGGGAGAAAATTTGCCAAAAGCATATGGAATAATTAACCCAAAACAATTAGGCTGTAACTATCCTTTTAAAGAATTATGTGGGTGCGGAATAGCATTTAAATTGATTACTGCCCATAACTTAATGTCAAATGATCAATGTAATATTAATGCTTTTATCGACTTTACTGCAATTGCAACAGTTTCTGATATGATGCCTTTGATTGATGAAAATAGAATAATGGTTTTCCATGGTTTAAGGACAATAAATTCAAACCCTAGAACTGGGCTTAGAAATTTTTTAAAATCAATTAATAGTAAAATCGATGAATCAAAAATTTCATTTAATATAGGTCCAAGAATTAATGCTGCGGGAAGAATGAAAAATGGAAAAATAATTGTTGAGTTATTAATAGAGGAGGATGTTGAAAAAGCTAATATTCTTTCAAATGAAGTAGAATTTCTTAATCAAACTAGAAGGTCAACTGAAAAAAACGTATTAGAAGAAGCGGAAACACAAATAATTCAAAATAGTTTCACCAATATTGTATATTCTGATTTGTGGAGCAAAGGAGTCCTGGGTATTGTTGCTTCAAGACTTATCGAAGGATCTTATAAACCTACAATTGTAATGACTGATTCAGATGAGCAGTTTTTAACTGGCTCTGTGAGATCAGTATCAGGCTTTGATGTATATGAGGCTCTATTGAAATGTGAGGATAATATTTTTCAATTTGGGGGACATAAATACGCAGCTGGCTTAAAAGTAAAGAAATCAAATTTTGAAAGTTTTAAAATACAGTTTGAAAACACTGTAAAAGATTCAGTTTCAGGTAAAATGTTCCAAAAAACATTTTTATACGATCTTTTAATTGACTTCTCCGAAATCACAATGGAGAATGTTAAAATTCTTCAACGAATGTCACCATTTGGTTTAGGAAATAAAAAACCTGTATTTAGAACCAACAATTGTTTTTTAGACCAAACATTGAAGTTTGTTGGAAAAGAGTCACAAATTGTAAAGTCAAAAATTAAGGATGAATCTGGGAAAGAATTATCCTTTATAAGTTTTGATAACAAGGAAGCCCTTGTAAATATAAAGTCAACATTTGATATTCTCTACACAGTTGATGTTAACTCCTATTCAGGAAAAGATGAGATACAGCTTATGCTAAGAGAAATTTATTTAAAATAATAAACCCTGCCAAAGCAGGGTTTAAATAAATATAAATAAGCTTTAAAACTCTAATTAGAATCTAAACGTAGCTCCTAAATTCCATGTTGTTCCTTTACCGAAGTAAACTTGGTTTTGAACATCAATTCCGTTCCAAGTTCTTCCTCCATCGTTGTGAATATTCGTTTGAGATTGAGAAATATATTCTTCATCAAATAGGTTATTGATATTAGCTCTTACAATTGTCTCATATCCTAAGAAAGTTGTTTTGTAAGTTGCCCCTATATCAACTAAGCTAAAGCTTGGTAGCTCAATTGAACCTCTATTATTAGAAGAGAAAAACTCACTATCTAATGGACTGAATCTTCCATGAAGATTAGAATATGTTTGAAAATCAATATCAGCAGATAATCTGTCAGAAAGCTTATAGTTAGCTCCTAAGTATAAAACTGTTTGAGCAGCATCACCAATTTTAACACCATCTAAATAAAGTGTTCCAGTTTCTCCCGCAGCTTGACCATTATCATTGTAGAAAGAAGTACCATTGAAGTTTTTAGAAAATTTCCAATCACCTAATGAAGCCATTCCACGAAGTCTCAATCTGCTTGAAGGAAACCAAGTGAATTCACCTTCAATACCATTATGAGTTTGTTCTACACCGTCATAAATTATCGTTATTCCCTGATCTCCAATTGAAGTAGATCTACTGAAGGTTCTGTCACCCCATACTGTTGAGTAAGCATTTACTTTTGCTTTAAAATTAGAACCTGTGTAACCATAACCTAGCTCAAAAGATGTGATCTTCTCAGATGTAATATCTTCTGCTTCTGTAAAGTCATACTCTGCATTTGTAAAGACCCCATCTACTAGTGGAGGTCTACTTATCTGACCTACATTAATAAATACATTTGCTCTATCAGTCATGTTGTAGTTTGCACCACCTTTTATATAACCACCATTTACAGTAATTTTTCTACTCTTTGTATCAGGTTGAGTAGTATAGAAGTGCTCTATCTGATATTTCTGTGTAGTTGATCCTAATTGAAGAACTGCTGAAAACTTATCATTACCAACGTATTCAATTAAACCATTAATACCTGTCCAGTCGTTATAACCAATGTAGTATCTCTGAGTTCCATTTGGATCATCCATTCCAAGGTTTTTAAACGGAGAAGATTCATATGCAGTAGTAACTACTGTTCCAATTCTGTCTCCATTTCCTGAGAAGTTATTTCCATTAATTGTAGAGATATATCCGTCAAGACCTAAGAAATCACTGATACCTCTTCTGTGGTATGCTTTGTATGATCTTAAATCAACTCCAAGTTCATATCTGAAATTATCTGAATCTATCTTAATTTTTGATATTCCACCAATCCAGTTATGAGAATTCGTTGAAAATCTCCTTACAGTTGTATCTGCACCCCACTTACTAGGGAGTCCATCTATGGTATTGTGATACCCAAGGCTCATGCCAGCAAAAGGTCCGCTGTCAGGAACATGTGCTCCAGCTAAGTTTTTTGATACTGCAGTATTCCAATTAATTGTATAATCAGAGTTTCTCCATTCAGCATGATCATCCATATATTCTGAAAAAGACTCTCTAAAAGAAGTAGTACCAAAAGAACCTCTTCCTCTAAGACCAGTGCCACCACCTCTACCTGCAGAAGCATATAAAGATGTAGCAAGTGTAACTCTGCTGCTGATTTCCCAGTCCCA
>Ga0102815_10002063_pt1 | contig 12394 bp, 16 predicted proteins | sample ColrivemetaGS759_FD_79113 | JGI IMG/M metagenome (GOLD analysis project Ga0102815, IMG submission 79113) | Estuarine microbial communities from the Columbia River estuary - Ebb tide ETM metaG S.759 | ecosystem: Environmental > Aquatic > Marine > Intertidal zone > Estuary | place: USA: Columbia...
CTATTATTGTATAAAGTATAGAGTAGATATGAAAAATACTACTCCATTGTATCGCTTCTTCTTTTTTTTCAGTCATTCTTTGTTTTGGCTAAATAGAGTTAAAATTAGGCAACATCCCACTTTTTCTTAATCTCTTTTAAAAATTTTAGCTTAACTGGCTGTCTATTTCTCTTTGCAAAATCTGTGTGATAAGAATGATTGCTTAGAAAGTTTATTTGCAGCATATCCCATTCCTTCTCATTTTTAATTACTTCGTAAACAATAAACTCCTTATATAAGGTTTCACCTATACTATAAAACTTATCTGTTCCTAAATAATCTAAGTCCGCATCACAAATAATTTGTTCTAAAATGTTTGTTGGTTTTTGTGGTATACGAGTGGCTTGTATCATTCCACACACTTTTTCTATTTCAGGCTTTGAATAACCCCAATTAGGTAGTTCGTTTCTTACAAAATCCATACCTTGCTCTTCGTGGTTTTTGTAATTCCACATTATGCCTATATCGTGCATTAAGGCAGCTGTTCTTAATAAGTATGCATCTTCCGATTCTATATTTAATCGCTTTATGTAATCATTGCACACGCGAAGCACATCGAGGGTATGATGTAAGCCATGATAAGTCAATGTTGCAGGAATTTCTTCAACTATTTTTTCTACAACAAAGTTTTTAAGCTTCCTTATATTTTTCTTCTTGCTATGGGGCATAAATATGGGTTACCGATTCTTCTGTTCGTTCAAGGATAAGGATTTTTTTTTATATGACTATAATTTTACCCCACTAAACTTATAAAAAGTGTCCAAAAAAGTAAAAAACAGCTCTTAAAATTATGAAAAACTCCATTTCAGTACAAAAAAAGAAGGCTAATTTTACTCCATTTTAAACAGTTAGTAAACAACGTTTTAGCACTGTAATTCAGCAAATATAATTCTTATCTTAACTATGCAATGCTCTATTACCAGTAGCAGCTAAAGCTGCTTCTTTAGTAACCTCGCTAGTGGTAGGGTGTGCGTGGCAAACTCGAGCAATATCTTCAGCACTTGCTCTAAATTCCATAGCTGTTGCTATTTGGGTAATCATATCTGCCACTCTTGGTCCAATCATGTGAGCACCAAGCACTTCGTCCGTTTCTTTATTGGCTAATATTTTTACGAAGCCATCTAAATCCATTCCGGCTACAGCACGTCCGTTTGCTCTAAATGGAAATTGGCCTACTTTATATTCTACACCAGCTGCTTTTAATTCTTCTTCCGTTTTGCCTACACCTGCTACTTCTGGCCAAGTATATACCACCCCAGGAACCAAATTATAGTTTATGTGTGGCTTTTGACCAGCCAATTGCTCGGCAACTAAAACGCCCTCTTCTTCTGCTTTGTGAGCTAACATTGCTCCTTTTACAACATCGCCTATGGCATAAATATTAGGAACATTGGTTTGTAAATAATCGTTTGTGGCAATTCTACCTCTTTCATCCAGTTTTACACCTGCTTTTTCTGCATTTAAACCAGCAGTATAAGGCTTTCTACCAACTGAAACTAGGCAGTAATCTCCTTCTAAAATTATTTCTCCTTTTTTGCCTTCTGCTTTTACCGTTACTGTTTTCCCGTTTGTAGAAACAGAAGTAACTTTATGGCCTAAGTGAAATGCCATCTTATCTTTTTTCATTACACGAGCCAATTCTTTTCCTAAGCTCGCATCCATTGTAGATATAATGCTTTCGGCATATTCAACCACACTTACATCGCTACCCAACCTGCGATAAACAGAACCTAGCTCCATACCAATAACGCCGCCGCCTATAACAATTAGGTGTTTAGGTATTTCTGTTAAAGTAAGTGCTTCGGTAGATGTAATTACCCGTTTTTTATCAATTTCAATTCCAGGTATACTCGATGGTTTGCTACCCGTAGCAATTACAATGTTTTTAGCTGAAATTGTTTCTTTTTTATCCCCCTCTATTTCAATGGTATTCGCATCTACAAAAGAACCTAAACCAACGTACACGTCAATTTTATTTTTCTTCATCAAAAACTCTACTCCTTTAGTCATTTGATCTACAACACCTTGCTTCCGTGCAACCATTTGTTTAAAATCTACCTTTGGCGTTCCTATTTTAATGCCATGTGCTTCAAATTTATGCACTGCATCATGGTATTGGTGCGAACTATCTAGCATGGCCTTGCTTGGTATACAACCTACATTTAAGCAAGTTCCTCCTAAGGTATTATATTTTTCAATTATGGCAGTTTTCATGCCTAATTGGGCACAACGAATGGCACAAACATATCCGCCCGGACCACTCCCTATTATTGCTACATCGTAATTATTCATTGTATCGTTTTTAGTTTTTGTATTATTTAATAGTACGCTGTCACACTGAGTGTTTTGCTGAAAGCAAAACGTATCGAAGTGGCTACATCGTAATTATTCATCTTGTTCTAATTGTTCCTTATTTTTATTATTTACTGCTTTCACTCTAAGTATTTTGCTTAAGCAGAATGTATCGAAGTGATCTTTATCCTGTTAAATTTCTTCTAATTGTTCTACCATTAGGCCTGCAGCAGCCACATTTTGCAAGTTTTCAAGTCGCATATATTGCTCTATTTTAACCCTATAAATGCCTGCTTCTTTTAGTTTTTGTTTTTCCAATACGGGCAGCTGAAAAGTAATTTTATCACCAATTCCGCTCCCCAACCATTTTCCAGTTTTGTCTGCTAAGTTTAGTGTTACCACTTCTTCTTTTTGCGAACTATCTGGAGCTATAATCGTAAGTTTTAAGAAAATGTTGGCGTATTTATAATCACCACTAATACGCAAATTAGCAAACATCTGATGATAAAATGCTGGTTCCTTTACCTCAAAACTGTCTTGCACAATGTTGTTATAACTCCATCCGCTTTCTGGCAGTTCGTGAAACGAATCTACCAACACATTTTTGTTGCAAGCCGTTAAGCTAGCGAGTGCCAAAAAAATGAGAACTAATTTTTCTTTCATTTAAGGTTGGCAAAGGTAGAATTTTTGATGAAGCCCATTTATAAAATAATGAGATAATACTATAAGTTGACTCACAATACCGATAATCCACTTTAGATGTCAAGGTTTGCACAACACTATACATCACAACTTTGCTAGTAGTATTTACTCTGAAAAATAATGAACTAGTAATTATATAATTCTTACCAGTCTTTTAAAACGGGTAAAAACACCCAATGTTCGGCTTTGCGTTTGTGGGTAATGGTTAGTAAAGGTACGCCAACCGCTAGCATGGGCAAACTGGCTTTGTAGGCATTACTTATTTTGTCCCAGCCGTTTAGCAAATTATCATTCATTCCAAAAAGAAAAACATTCATCCCGTTGGTTACAATCAAGGCAGCTACACGATAAATTCCTTGGTGTTTTCTACCAATCGATTCAATATCGGTTATATTAATTATTCTGTTTTTTACCCTTACAGTGGTTTCATTTATTAGCACAATTTCCCCTCTTACCTTTTCTCCGCTTTTTAGTTTTATGGAAAGTGCACTTCCTTCGGCAATGGCAATTTCCTTGGTCTTTTCTTTATGCTTCAAAATTAGGTATTGCGTGTTTTGAGCCGCTGCAGTACTAACCCAAAAAAGGAAAATTAAAATGCTTATGTTTTTTAAACTCATCCACTTTCATACGTTAAATTTTCAGTTTGGTTACATTGTAAATTTTTGAATTTCAAAAATAAACTAGTCGATGGCCCTACTTTTGAAATCCATGAAACTAATACTTACGGGTTCTTCCACAGCACTTTTTTCTACTTGGTATTTTTTAGAAGATTATGGAATTTTATTTGATGCGGGTGATGGCGTAGTTTCAGCATTAAATCAAAAACTTGGTAAAATAAAACATGCCTTTATTTCGCACGAACATCGCGACCATTTATCGGCTCTTTATCGCTTAAATCCGCTGAACGAAAACGTGGAAATTTACTACCCAAAAGATGCGGAATCCTTTGCAACGTTAGAAGCATTTTCTAGAAAATTCGACTCGGACAAACCATTAAAAAACTGGCAGCCAATTGTAGATGGCGATACAATTAACATACGGAAAGACCTAGTGGTGAAAACGCTAAAAAACAATCATATACTAGACGCACCAAACAAACATAAAAGCTTAAGCTACAAATTGTTAGACCGAAAACAAAAACTGAAGTCTGAATACCAAAATCTAAGTTCTACCGAAATACAAAATCTAATTAAACAAGTGGGAAAAGAAACTTTAACAAGCGAAGTTTTCTCGCCAATACTCACCTATTCTGGAGATACACCAATCGGTGATTATTCACGATTTGACCATTCTAATATTTTAATACACGAATCTACCTTTATAGACCGCTATTCCGACGACATTGCTCCACATGCTAGAGAAAAGCACAGCAGTTTAGAAGAAGTAATGGAAATGGCTGCCAACATAAAATTAAACACCTTAATTCTTGGCCATTTTTCTATGCGATATAACGTAGAACAAATAGATGAAGAAATAAAAAAACTTTGCACGTTTTATGGCCTAAAAATTCCGGTTTACCGTGTAATTCCAGGCAAGGTAAATTATGACATTCTTAACCAAAACCCGTTGAATTAATTGCTCCAATATCGCACTTAACCCTCCTTTTCTTCACTCTTTTTAGTAGGCCTAAGCTTGTACAGTAAAAAACCAAAACCCACTACAAAATGAAGAGCGATAAGCACTAAAACCACGTTGGTCCAAAAACTAAAATCGCTCATTACTTAAAAAATATATTGTAAAAATTATCGGCATTATATATTTCCTAATGCACTTGTTGTCACATTTCACTACCTTCGAAATATGGAATTCACAGTACAAACTATTATCCCAGTTAAACGGAAAAAAGTATACAACGCCTGGCTTAGCAGCAAGAAGCACAGTAAAATGACTGGTGCTGAAGCCCAAGTATCTGATGAAGTAGGTGGAACCTTTCTTGCTTGGGATGGCTACATCAGTGGCACCAATATTATTTTGAAATATAAAAAGCGTATTGTACAATTTTGGCGAACTACTGAATTTGCAGATGATGTAAAAAACTCGCAAATTGAAATCCTCTTTAAAAAGGTTAAGGAAGGCACAGAAATTACCCTAAACCACACCAACCTGCCCGAACACGGAATGCAATACAAACAAGGCTGGGAAGACCACTATTTTACCCCGATGAAGGAGTATTTTGGGGAGAAGTAAACAAGTTTATTAGTTTTTAATTTAATCCAAACCCTACTCTGGCTGAAATCTTAAAAGCATTCCTGGTTGTTCGGTTACCATATATAAATAGCCGTCATCTCCTGCTTTTACGGCTCTAAATCGTGCCATGTTTTGCAAAAGCCTTTGCTCTTCTAGCACTTTGTTTTGGCTCAAAATCAAGCGGTTTACATGTTTCCCTGCAAGTGCTCCTAAAAACAAATTACCTTTCCACTGCGGTATGCTGTCTGCATTGTAAAAACTCATACCACACGGAGCAATAGATGGAATCCAATAATATACAGGCAACTCAGTTCCTGCCACAAAGGTATCTTGCGTTATAGTGTCACCATTATAGTCTATCCCATACGATGCCAAAGGCCATCCGTAGTTCGCTCCTTTTTGTAAAATATTCACTTCATCTCCTCCTTTGGGGCCATGTTCGTGCGTCCAAATATCGCCTGTGATCGGGTTTAGAGCCATTCCTTGCACATTGCGGTGGCCATAAGTCCAAATTTCGGGTTTCGCATTTGGGGTATTCACAAACGGATTATCAGCAGGAATACTTCCATCATCGTTTAGCCTAATTACACACCCGTTGTGGTTTTCAAGCTGCTGAGCGGTTTCCATACTACCGCGTTCTCCTAAGCTTAAGTATACCTTGCCGCTATTGTCAAACGCTATTCGGCTACCGAAGTGTGCCCCTGAATTATTTTGCGGTGTTGCTTGAAACAATTTCTCAACTTCAGTTAGTTCGTTTTCATTCAGCTTACCCCTGTACAACGTAGTACTAGCCGCACTTAAACTGCCGGTGCTACCACAGAAATAAATCAATCTATTGGTTTCAAAAAGCGGATGCCTGCAAACATCTAGCAAGCCCCCTTGACCTAAGCTTACAAATTGAGGAAGACCATTTACCTTGGTAAGCTCTTTCCCATCCCACGAATATAAAATGCCACTTTTCTCTGTTATCAGAATTTTATCATCCACAAACTCAATCCCCCAAGGTTGGTTTAAGCCGATGATTAAGGTATCTAGTTTTATGCCCACAGGTGGTGCATCCACTGGCAAATTTTCGTCCTTTTCATCCGAACACCCTACCAGAACAAAGGCCAAAAGTGAAATAGTAATAAAACTACGAAGTATAAATTTTGTCATCTTAAAAAAGTAACGCATGTCTAAGGTATAAAGTTTAAAGACCTGAGAAATTTAGACGTCATATAAAGCATTTAGGCCTCAATTCCTTTTCAATCTAACCTAAACTCCTGATCCAACACAGGTATCTCCACCTTTTTAAATCCGTTTTCTAAAATGGCTGTTTTAAATAGTTCTTGTCTGTCTATCTCTCCGTGTACCAAGAATATCTTTTTAAGTTTTTGCTTGTCTTGGCATTGCAAAAAGTCTAACATTTCTTGCTGATCGCCGTGTGCACTAAAGCTATCCATAATTACTATTTCGGCCTTTACCTGCTTTTCTTCTCCAAATATTTTAACCTTATCGGCACCATCTCTAATAATTCTTCCCAAGGTACCTTCAGCACAAAAACCTACTACTAAAATAGTCGTTCTAGAATTTTCTATATTATTGAATAAATGATGTTTTATTCTACCTGCCTGCATCATTCCACTTGCCGAAATTATTATACACGGCCCAGTATATGCATTTATGGCTTTTGATTCTTCTGCTTTTTTGGTAAATTTAAGTTTTCTAAAACCAAATGGATTTGGATCTCTTCGCATATAATCTAGCAACTCCAAATCATAGCATTCTGGATGCATCATAAAAATATCAGTAGCATCAATAGCCAGCGGACTATCTACATAAACGGGAACCTTTGGCAATTTACCCGCAGTTTCCAACTTGTCCATCATATACACCAACTCTTGTGTTCTCCCTACAGAAAATGCAGGAATTATAAGCTTGCCTTTTTTCTCTTCGCAAGCGTGCTTTATAATCTTGAGTAAATCCTCCTCATCGTTTGGCATACCTTGGTGCGTTTGCCCTCCATAAGTACTCTCACAAATTAAATAATCGCAAGGCGGCATTGGCTGTGGATCACGCAAAATTGGTCTATCTGGCCGTCCAATATCGCCACTAAATCCTACAAACTCAAAATGTCTATTTTCCTGTTCTATGCGTAAGGTTACACTGCTGCTGCCCAGTATGTGGCCCGCATCTGTAAACTGAACTTCTACATTTTTGGTAATTCTAAACCATCTACCATAACTTACCCCTACAAACTGCGACATGGCATTTTGTGCATCACCTACGGTATACAAAGGCTCCATCGGCGGCAAATCGCGTTTTGCTCTGCGTTTATTAATCCAAATATTGTCTTTTTCTTGTATAAATGCACTGTCTAGCAACATTATGGCACATAAATCTCGAGTAGCACTGGTACACACTATATCACCTTTAAAACCATCTTTGACCAACTTGGGTATGCGGCCAGCATGATCAATATGGCTATGCGATAGTACTAAAACATCTATTTCTGCTGGGTTAAACGACCAATCTTGATTGAAATCATCAAAATCAGGATCATTGCCTTGATAAAGACCGCAGTCTAATAAAATTTTTGTTCCATCATCAGTAGTTATTAAATGACTACTGCCTGTTACTGTGCGTGCTGCTCCACAAAACTTTACTTTCATACCCATATAAATTGAGTGTCAAACTTAAGTTTTCATTTTCATTTCTAGGTAAGTTTTGATTGTTGGTTGATTTTTTTACACCAATAGTTCTACCTTAGCTTGATGAAAAGTCTGCAATTGATTTCACTTATCCTTTTCTTCCTTAGCCTTAATGGCTGTAAATCAGACCCTGCCATACCATCTACCTGCGATAGTATGTTAGTTATAGATAAAAATGGTTTTGAAAACGGACCAAATGATGAATTTGACATTGACACCTTGGTTTTATCTGGAAACTGCCTTGAGTTAACCTATTTTTACGGTGGCGGCTGCGGGACAACAAAAATGCAATTATTTGATTATGATAAATTTATAGACAATACAATGAATCTACCCAAAAGAAGGCTTCGTTTTTCTTTTAAAGATGACGACAACTGCGAGGCTTACATAAAAACGACCGAATCTTTTGATTTAACTCCATTGCAGAAAGGAAATAGTTCGCCACTTAGAATAGAAATAAATGGTTGGGACGCTATGCTGCAATACCATTTCTAAAAAAGTACTTTTGCTTGGTGAAATCTTTTTTAACCGACGAAAACATTGTAGTAAAAGACGGGACAAACTTTAAACTGTCAAACTACTCTACCCAATACAATGGCGGCATTACCTCTGAGGATGAGGCCAAAGAACTTTTGGCTAAAGCCAACAAAGAAATGGGCAAATTGCAAAACAAACTATATGCTACGGATAATCACTCTGTGCTTTTGGTATTTCAAGCCATGGATGCTGCGGGAAAAGACAGTACCATTCGGTCTGTTTTTAGTGGAGTAAACCCAACCGGATTTCAAGTAAGCAGCTTTAAAGCTCCAAGTAAAAACGAATTGGACCACGATTTTTTGTGGCGTTGCAATTTGGCGTTGCCCGAAAGAGGCCGCATTGGTATTTTTAACAGAAGCCATTACGAAGAAGTGCTAGTTTGTAAAGTGCATCCTGAATACGTTTTAGGGCAGAACATTCCTAGCATACAAAGTTTAAATGATATAGACGACCATTTTTGGCAAATGCGATACAAGAGCATTCGCAATTGGGAAAAACACCTCGCTGCAAGTGGCACCTTGATACTAAAGTTCTTTTTAAACGTAAGCAAAGAGGAGCAAAAAGCTCGATTTTTAAGTCGAATTGAAGAAACTAAGAAGAATTGGAAGTTTAGTTTTGGCGATTTAAAAGAACGAGCCCGTTGGAACGACTATATGGATGCATACCAGTCTGCCATTACGGATACAGCAGACAAAGACGCTCCTTGGTATATTATACCTGCTGATAATAAGCCAGTTATGCGATCAATGGTAGCTTCTATTGTAACCGAAGCATTAGCCAATCTAAAGCTTAAATATCCAACCGTAGGTGAAAAAGAAATGGATGAAATGCGACAAGCAAAAGAAATTTTAGAAAATGAAAGCTAAGCTGTAGCTTTTAATAATTTAAATATTACTTTTGCAAGCCTTTTAAAAAAGCAAGACATAGTTTTTAAGATTTTATACAGATGAGCAAAAGAACATTTCAACCAAGCAGAAGAAAAAGAAGTAATAAGCACGGCTTTAGAGAGAGAATGGCTAGTAAAAATGGTAGAAAAGTACTTGCTGCTCGACGTAAGAAAGGCAGAAAAAAACTTACTGTATCTGACGAGCCACGTCATAAACATTAAAAACATACCCCGCTAATTAATGGGGTCTGATTTTACTTTTCAAAAATTAGAAAAGCTTTCTCACAAAGCTACTATTGATGCCATTTTTCAAAAAAAAGGTGTCAGTATTTTTAAGCCGCCTATACTTTTTGTTTTTTTAAAAACAGAATTACTTACACCTTTTCCGTGTCAAGTGTTATTTTCTGTTGGCAAGCGTAAATTTAAGCGTGCTGTACATCGCAATGCTATAAAAAGGCAATTACGCGAAGTTTATAGACTAAATAAGCAACGAATTTATAATGTAATTCCAGTGGAAGATAAGTATGCAATTGGCATTTTATACCTAAACAATACCCAGGTTACATACGACGTAATTGATAAACAACTAACTTTGGCCATCGATGAATTTATTAAAAGGCTTTCGTGATTTATTCACCCTTCTGTTGCTTATACCTATAAAAATTTACCAAACGGTAATTTCTCCATTTTTACCTGCAACCTGCCGATACACCCCTACTTGTAGTGCTTATGCCGTGCAAGCCTTGCAAAAACATGGCCCAATAAAAGGTTTTTACCTCGCCGTAAAACGCATATTAAGTTGCCATCCTTGGAGTAAAAAAGATGGTTATGACCCTGTGCCCTAGCCCTCCATTTTGGCAGCCTCAACTTTTAGTTTACTTTTGTTTCGAAAACTTTAAATAAAATTTTATGAAAACTTCTATGGAAATTAGCACGGCTACGTTGGTAAGTGCTGTAATCCTTTTTAATTTTTCCAGCTGCGGATATGAAGATGGTCCGGCTATTTCTTTACGCAGCAAGAATTCTAGACTTATTGGTACATGGAATGCCGAAATAGTTGAAGGAGAAATTTTGCAATCTAACCCCAATTACACTATGGAATTTGTAATGGAGTTTGAAAAAGATGGCGACATTAAAGCAACGTATAGCTACTCATACTCCTATTATGGACAAACTTACGAAGACAGCTACTCCTATCTCGGCAGTTGGGAATGGAAAGAAAACAAAGATGAGCTTTTGTTGGATATAGATGGCGAAATAATTTATGCCACAATATTAAAACTTACCAAAGATGAATTCTCTTTTGAAGATAATGATGGCGACAAATGGGAATTTGAAAAGGTAGATTAATTAGTATAAAAACATTATTGTTTGCAAAATCAAATTAGTTCATATATTTTTGACCAACCTAATAATCGAAACAAATATGCATAATCCTACTAAAGTTAGCTTAATTACCATTTGTTCTGCTGTAATAGCCTTCAACTTTGCAAGTTGTAAATATGAAGATGGACCAAAACTTACTCTAAAATCTAAAAACTCTAGACTCGTTGGTGAGTGGAATGGTAAAATTATAGGTGGTGACACACTTAGTGGTGATGCTGAGTTTATTTTAGAATTTGAAGATGATGGCGACTTAAAATTAAAATATACTTATAGCTATACCTATTATGGCACAACTTACTCTTACACCTACGACGAATTAGGCAAATGGAGTTGGGAAGACAAAAAAGCTACAATTGAATTGAAGATTGATACGGAAGTAATGGAGCTAGAGGTAAAACGACTTACGTCAGACGAGCTTTGGGCTGTAGATGGCGATAAAGATCGTTGGGAACTTGAAAAAAAATGATACACCATTTCAATAGATAATAAAAGAGCCGGAATTCCGGCTCTTTTTCTTTATCCCAGTTTTTAATATTATAATTTACGTTGAGCTATAAACTTACCTATACTTCTGAATTTGGTACATTACTCCATCGTACAAAAAGTACATTGGCTGTTAGCGTTTACCAAGCAGGCAAAATTTTACTCTTTGATACGGACGATGAGGGAAACTTAAAAATTACGCCTATTTCCTACCCAAAACCAATGGGTATATGCTCACAAAACGATAAGTTGGCTATTGCAACCATTAGCGAGCTCCATATTTATAAGGATATCCCTAATTTGGCAAGCAAACTAAGTTCTGAACAGCGGAATTTTAAACACTTATACTTTCCACGACAAACATACCATTGTGGTTCAATTGATTTACACGATATAGATTTTGTAGACGGACAAATAACCGGTGTAAATACGCTTTTCTCGTGCATTTGCAATTTTGATGATGAATATAGCTTCACTCCTATCTGGACACCTCACTTTATTACAGAAAACACTCCTGAAGATCGCTGCCACCTTAATGGTATGTGCCAAGTAGATGGTAAACTCAAATATATCACCGCGTTAGGCAGCGGAAATACACCTGGCTCTTGGCGAGAAGACATTACCAATAGTGGAATTTTAATGGATATTCCACAGAATAAAATTGTGTTGGATGGCTTATCTATGCCCCACTCTCCACGTTGGTACAACAATAAAATATACTTACTTGAATCTGCCAAAGGCGAATTGGTAGAAATAGACCCAATAACATTCACCAAAAAAACGGTTTCCAGATTAAACGGAATGGTAAGAGGTTTAACCATTGTAGATGGATTAGCATTTATAGGCATTTCCACCGTAAGGGAAAAAAGCAAGACCTTTAATAAACTAGACGATCGGGTAAAAGCCGAATTTGCCTCCATCCAAATAATAGACATTGCAAGCGGTATGACGTTGGGTAACTTAACTTTTCAAACAGAGATAAAAGAGATTTACGACGTGCAACTATTGCAGAATGTGCAAGCTGCAGGGGTCTTCGGATTGTATGATAAAAGACATAAAGCAGGCATAAGTACCCCGAATAACGAATTTTGGCGAATGCCGAAAGATTAAAACCTGAGTTTAAAGCAATAAATCAAACCACCAATATCGTTACATTTGTGCGTTTCTGAAAAATCAACAATTATTAGTATCA
>Ga0102815_10002066_pt1 | contig 12390 bp, 13 predicted proteins | sample ColrivemetaGS759_FD_79113 | JGI IMG/M metagenome (GOLD analysis project Ga0102815, IMG submission 79113) | Estuarine microbial communities from the Columbia River estuary - Ebb tide ETM metaG S.759 | ecosystem: Environmental > Aquatic > Marine > Intertidal zone > Estuary | place: USA: Columbia...
ATATTTTAAGTGCCTGTCGGAGCCGCGGGCTTCGATCCTGGAATATCGGCTAATAACTGCGTTCCACCGAGTAATCGGCAAGAAAAATCATTGCCTGGCGATATTCGCTGTCGTCAAGACCGGCAATGGCGACTTTGGCGGCCGATGCCTGTGCCCGGGCCTGATCGAGGGTGTACTGCAGGGCCCCGCTGTCTTCTATGATCTGTCGAACTTCATCGAAGTGCTCTATTTTTCCACTCTCGATTGCATTTCTGATCAGTTGTCGCTGGCTTTCGGTTCCGACTTCCATGGCGCGAATCAACGGTAAGGTCGGCTTGCCTTCGGCAAGATCATCGCCGACATTCTTGCCGAGTTCTTCGCTTTCTGCCGAGTAGTCGAGTGCGTCATCGATCAACTGAAAAGCGATACCCAGATGCTTACCATAGGCTTGCAAGGCCTGTTCGCGTTCACTGCCAACTTCGCCCAGTATTGCGCCGATGCGGGCTGCCGCTTCAAACAGGCAGGCGGTCTTGGCGTAGATTACCTCGTGATACTTCTGCTCACTGGTGTCGGGCTCGCGGACATTCAGCAGTTGCATTACCTCGCCCTGGGCAATGATATTTGTGGTGTTGGCGAGTAAATCCATGATCGTCATGGATTGTGCTCTAACCATCATCTGAAAGGCGCGCGAGTAAAGGTAATCACCGACCAACACGGCTGCCTCGTTACCCCAGATAGTGCTCGCCGTTTGCTTGCCCCGGCGCATGTCGGAATCATCAACAACATCGTCGTGTAGCAGGGTTGCGGTGTGAATAAACTCGACGACTGCTGCCAGCAGCGCATCTTCGTCACCCTGGTAGTGGCAGGCCCGGGCGGCAAGAATAACCAGCATCGGGCGCAAGCGCTTGCCGCCACTCAAAATGATGTGCTGGCTGAGCTGATTGATTAACACGACCTCCGACGACAGGCCATCGGTGATGACCTGGTTGACGCGCAGCATATCGCGGTCGGTCAGTTTCTTGAGGTCTTCCAGGCTATAGGAAGACTGGATTATGGCAGGGGCTTCAGACATGGCGCGAAGTATCGCAAAGACATTGGCTTTGATCTAGCCCGCATTTCTCGCCAGATGGACAAAACCTCGCTTGATCTTTGAATCCACAAGACATTTTCCTCAGTTGGAAATACACACTGTTATTCCACGCCTTCGGACCCCGGTGCCCTTTTCGGGTGAAATCCCTTATGAATTCACATCTCTGCGCGATCATTTTGCCCCCTGGTGAGAAATGCGGGCTAGCGTTAGCGACGTATTATTTGCTGCCTGTTTACAGAGACTGATAGTAATTGATCAGGATCTCGGCTACTTCAGGGCGTGAAAATTCTTTCGGCGGGGCGGTTCCCTCGCTCAACATTTCACGAACCCGGGTACCCGACAATAATACGAAGTCATCTTTAGTGTGGTTTGGCGCTTCATTCATCATCACCACCCGATTCAGTTTATTCGACCATGCGGTGTGGTCGGCACGGAAAATTTCTATCTCCAGTGCGCCCTCGGGTACTTCTTCATCAAAAATGGTTTGCGCATCAAATGCACCATAGTAATCCCCGACCCCGGCGTGATCGCGGCCGATGATGAAATGGCTGGCGCCCATGTTTTGCCGAAAATAGGCGTGCAGAACCGCTTCGCGCGGCCCTGCATAGAGCATGTCGAAGCCATAGCCGGTGACAATCGCACTGTTTTCGGGAAAGTAGTTTTTCACCATGGTGCGAATGGCATCGTCACGCACATCGGCGGGAATGTCGCCCGGCTTGAGCTTGCCCAGCAACATGTGAATGACCAGGCCGTCACAGTTAAGCCGCTCCATTGCCATGTGGCAAAGTTCTTCGTGCGCGAGGTGCATCGGGTTGCGCGTCTGGAATGCGACGATGCGCTGCCAACCGCGCTGTTCAATTTCGGCGCGAATCTGCACCGCAGTTCTGAAAGTGTCAGGGAACTCGGATGCGAAATAGCTGAAATTGAGAACCTGGATAGGACCGCTGATGGCGAAACGTCCCTGCTGGTTAAATTCGGCGACACCGGGGTGATCCATGTCTGTGGTGCGGTAGACCTTCTCGGTCATCAGCGCCATGTTTTCCTCGCTGACGGTTTCGATTGCCTCCACCTGCTGGATCGCTATTACCGGGTTACCTTCTACGTTGGGGTCGCGCAGAGCGATCTGCTGCGAACTCTCGAGGCCCTCGACAGAATCGACCAGGTTCAACACCGGTACCGGAAAGAAAGCGCCGCTGCTGGTACGCATATTATTTGCCACACCGAGGGCATCCTGAAGATTCATATAGCCCTGCAGCGGTGTGAAATAGCCACCGCCAAGCATGACCGCATTGGCAGCTGCGGCCGAGCTGATAATGACCGATGGCAGGTCAGCTGCGGCCTGCTCCAGGCGCGCGCGCTCATTGTCGTCGTCGATATATAGAGGTAGGAGCCTGTCTGAGCCAACTGGTTTGATCATGTCAGTGAGTCTTGTTGTTGTGATTTAAGCGAATGTAACCATTGGTGGCCCAGATCGCAATCGATTCTGATTGGGGATGGATTCAGGGAGTTTATCTGCCGCGCCGTTCAGCTACATTCATAAACGGCCGATGCAAGCTTCTGCAGGCGTTGAATAATAGCGGGTTGTTGTGAATCGGTAACTTGCATCGATGACACACGGATGATCTTGAGGTGATACTTATGCGCCAGTTCGAACGCGAGTGTTGAGGCCGATGACTCGAGTGTCAAAAGGCAGTTCGCAGGCTGTCTGCGCAACCGCTCCTCGATTTTCCCGAGTTCCCGCAGGCCGTTGTGGTCATCGTGGTGATCGTGGATAGTGGCGATTGCCGGGTAGCCCATGTCGGTCTCGAAGTGGCTGGTGAAGGCATGATCGGTGATGAAGCGCGGTTGCCGGTCGCCCATCTGCGCAACAGTTTCGCTGCGCCAGATCTCAATCGCGGTGGTCAGTTGTCGGGCATTGTCGCGATAGAGTAGCTGGTTTTGCGGGTCGATCTCGACCAGATGGGTGGTTATGATGGTAATCAACAGTTGTAACAGCCGGGGCGAGTACCAGACGTGGCCATCGTCGCTGTCGATGCCAAGGATGGGTAAAATCTCAAGCAGGTCAACCGAGCTCGGCAGGGTTTCGGCGATCCTGTTAAAACCGGCCTCGAAGTTTCGGTCAATCCAGATGACCAGGTCTGCCTGTTGCAACAGGCGCATATGTGAAGGGCGCAAGGCGAAATGATGCGCCGACGCGTTGTCGGTGATGATCGACTGCGGACTGGTTACGCCCTGCATCAGTGCCGCGGTGACCTCCTGTAAAGGTGCAATCGAAGTGACCACCCGGGGAGCTGCGAGAGCGGTGGCCGATAGCATGTAGAAGTTCAGGCAGAGGTTAAGCAAGATCGCAAAAGGTATTGGGCGCATAGAGGCTCTAGCGGTTTGTCTGGTTACGTTATAATATAACATTATGTCGCGTAACATTAAGTCTGCCAACATCGCATTTCGCCAGCACGATCATCGCCGCTGTCAGCGCGAGTTACTGTCCGCGGCGAGGCGTGTCTGCGAGCTGCGCAAGTTACGCCTGACCACGAGGCGGCGGCAGGTTCTCGAAATCCTGTTGGCAAGCCACCAACCGCTGGGTGCCTACGATATCCTGGCCGAACTGAATCGAGCCGCTGACGCTGAACGTATCGCACCACCGATTGTATATCGCGCGCTCGAATTCCTGCTGGCGGAGGGTTTTATACACCGCATTGAAAGTCGCAATGCCTTTATCAGTTGTGTGCATCCGGGCCATCAATGTGCGGCGCAGTTCCTGATTTGTCGCGATTGCGAAAGAGTAGCCGAGCTCGAAAACAGCGATGCAGCGTTGCTGGCGCAAGCCGATGTGCTTGGATTTGCGGTTGACCATTCGATGGTGGAGATCACCGGGGTTTGCGCGGAGTGCCAGAAACATGGTGAATGAGGCCGTGGTCGAACAAAAGGGCGCCGGTGAGTTGTTGTTGCGCGCCGACGAAATCAGTTATTCGCAGGGTAAACGTTTGATACTGGACCGCGTCAGCTTCGAGTTGCGGCGCGCCCAGATCACCACGATTATCGGTCCCAACGGTGCGGGTAAATCGACCCTGACCAACGTCGTCAACGGCTTGATCAGCAACTACAGTGGCAGTATCGAACGCAGTCCGACGCTGCGCATCGGTTACCTGCCACAGAAAGTGTACGTCAACACCCTGATGCCGCTCAGCGTCGAGCGTTTGCTGCGCCTGACACGTCAATCCACAGCGGCAGAAATAGATCAGGCACTGGCACAATCCGAAGTTGCCTACCTGCGGCAACGCCAGGTGCGATCGCTGTCCGAGGGTGAATTAAAGCGTGTGTTGCTGGCACGCACTGCGCTCGGCAAGCCGGACCTGATCGTACTCGACGAGCCTACCGCTGGCGTTGATGTGAGTGGTGAATTACGCATGTACCAGTTGATCGGTGAATTGCGCGATCAGTTGCAGTGCGCGGTGCTGCTGGTGTCGCATGATTTGCACCTGGTCATGTCGCAAACTGACCAGGTACTGTGCCTGAATCAGCACCTGTGTTGTTCAGGTCTACCCGAATCGGTCAGCCAGCATCCGGAATATCTGGCGCTGTTCGGCCAGCAGGCTTCGCAGTCGATTGCCGTTTACGCCCATCACCACGATCATGAGCACGATGTTTCCGGCGCCATGGGTGCGCATAAACATGACTGAATGGCTGGACGATTTCCTGTTGCGGGCGATCTGTGCAGGCCTGATCATGGTGGTCATTGCGGCGCCGATGGGTTGCCTGATGGTATGGCAACGGCTCGCTTTTCTCAGCGATACGCTGGGTCACGCGGCGGTGCTCGGCGTTGGCCTTGGCCTGGTGCTGCAACTCGAGCCGATCTTCGGCGTGCTCGCAGTCGCCCTGGTGATTGTATTTTCGCTAAGCCGGGTGAGCAGTTACAACAGTGCGCTGTCAGAAACCACGCTTGCCATCATTTCGCATACCGGGCTTGCTGGTGGCATTATCCTGGTTGGCCTGCTGCCCGGCCCTGCGGTCAATCTGGAGGCGATATTGTTTGGTGATTTATTGGCGACCACCGCTGCCGACCTGTTAAACCTGCTGCTCACCACGGTGCTGTTGCTGGTGCTGTTAGTGCATCACTGGCGAGCATTTGTGGCGGTTTCGGTGAGTCGCGAGATCGCCCAGGCCGAGGGCGTCGAGGTGCGTCGTATTCAATTCCTGATGTACATCATGATCGCGCTGCTGGTGGCGGTGATGATGAAGGTCATGGGCGTTCTGCTGATCGCGGCGATGCTGGTGATTCCGACGACCAGCGCGCGCCTGTTCAGCCGCAGTCCGGAGCAAATGGTCTATATCAGCGGTCTGTATGGCCTCGGCGCACTCGGCGGTGGCATTGGCAGTTCCGTCCACTTCGACTGGCAGACTGGTCCGGCGATTGTTGTCAGCGCCACAGTTCTGCTGCTGCTTACTCTGGCTATCACGCGATTGTTCAAGCCTGATCTCGACTAGGTATCTGCGCCGATCTCGGGCTGACGATATTCTCTGGCCGCTGTCTGGTGCTTAAGCTAGTATCGCGGAATGGTATCCCCACGATTATCGATTACGAGTTGATGCAGTGAATCAGTTGCCGTTACGCAAGCTCGCCGTTCTGGTGCATGCTGATATAGTTGATTCGACAGCGTTGGTGCAAGCTAATGAGGCGCTGGCGCACCAGCGGATTCTGGCTTGTTTCCAGTATTTTTCGGGCATCATAACCTCCTATGGTGGTATCACTCGTGAGCTACGCGGTGACGCCCTGATTGCCGAATTTGAACGCGCCTCGGATGCGGTCGGCGCAGCGCTCGCATTTCAGTCTGACCAGGCCGGTTTCAACGCGCTGCTGACTGATCCGATTCGCACCTCACTGCGCATCGGTATTTCCATAGGCGAGGTCGTCATCGCCGATGAGACTATCACCGGGGCGGGAATCGTTATGGCACAGCGTCTTGAGCAATTGGCTCCACCCGGTGGCGTTGTTGTTCAGGGCGCGGCCTGTGAAACCATTCCGCGCAGACTGCCGTTCGACTATCACAGCCTTGGCGAGCAGAGCCTGAAAGGGTTTGATGCCCCGGTACGAGCGTTTCAGGTCAGCCTGCAGGCGGGTAGCGTGATTCCGGAACCCGATCCACCCGAGGTACAAGGCCGGCTGCTGCCATTGCCGGACAAGCCATCGATTGCGGTTTTGCCGTTCGTCAACATGAGTGGCGATCCGCAGCAGGAGTATTTCAGCGACGGTATCTCCGAAGACATTATTACGGCGCTATCGCGCATGCCCTGGTTCTTTGTCATTTCGCGCAATTCGTCGTTTATCTATAAAGACCAACAGGTAGACATTCGCAGCGCTGCACAGGAACTGGGTGTTCAGTATGTACTTGAAGGCAGCGTGCGGAAATCCGGGGAGCGCGTGCGAGTCACCGCGCAGCTCATCGATGCGATGACTGACAAGCACGTCTGGGCGGGCAAGTATGATCGCGAGTTAGCCGATGTGTTTGCCGTTCAGGATGAAGTTGTTGACAGTATTGTCGGTGAGGTGGCGCCAGAGTTTCTCTCTGCGGAAGCGAAGCGCGCGCAACGCGCTGACCCGACCACCTTGAACGCCTGGGACTGCGTGATGCGTGGCCGCTGGCATATGTGGAAATTGGCGCGGGAGCACCTTGCACAGGCGCGGAGTTTGTTCGAACGGGCTATCGGGCTGGTTCCCGGTGGTGAATTTGGCGCCAGCGATCTAGCCTTCACTCACATGCTGGAGGCTTATTACAGCTGGACCGATTCGCGCCAGGATTCGATGCAGGACATGATGCGTTATGCGCAACAGGCGGTCGTTGCCGATGATCACGATGCCTGGGCGCACACCACACTGGGGCTGGCCAATCTGTTTGCGTTGAAGTGGGATGAGGCGCTGGCGTCGCTTGATCATGCGATTACCCTCTATCCCAATTTCGCCCCTGCACTCGGTATGAAATGCCTGGTGTTGTCGTGTTCCGGTGAGCCCGATGATGCCATCGACTGTTTCGACAAGGCCGTGCGTCTGAGTCCGCACGACAGTCTCATACCAATGTGGTTAATGGGTAAATTCTGGGCCCACTGGGAGGCGAAACGCTATCCGCAGGCTATGGCAGCGGCGTCTGAGTTTATGCGGCTTGCACCGGAAAACCCCACTGCTCGCCGGCAACTGGCTGCTGCTTACTCCATTTCCGGCAATGCTGTAGAAGCGCGCCAACTGATACAGGAATACCTGCGACTCGAACCCGATCATAGCGCCGTTAACATTCGCGGGCGCCTGCCTGCCAGGAACTCGGCAACGGTTGAGCTTTTCATCGATGCGCTGTGTGAGGCCGGCTTGCCGCGCGAGGTTTAAGTCTGCAAATCTGAAGAGGGATGAGTCCTGCGCTGCCGGCGGTGTCAGAATTGGGCGATGTATCCAGCATTCGCAAATACTCTATTTAATCGGCCTATTCAGCCGATCTGATTTAGTCGGGCGAATAGTTGCACAAAGACGGCAGGCGGCTCAACCAGGGCTGATTGCCTATAGCCTGGAACGAGTTGCCGTGTTTGCTATCACGGAACCACCCGATTTCCTGGCAATGGGCAGGGCAAACAGGACCTGTTTCCATAAGTGCCGGCTATTTCTTGCTTAGCAGTTCGACCAGTGCGGTCAGCGCCTTGTCCTCGAGACCGGCATCGAGGCCCTGGTGGGCGAGATCGCTGAACAACTGCGGTAATTCTGCCGGCGCACCGGTTGCTTTGAAGGTGCTGAGGGCGTCGTCCAGTGCCGCGGCGTAGGTGGCCATGCTGGCGGGGGGGTTGTCGAAGTTAGCGCTCGGGACTGTGTCCGCGAAATACTGGTGGTAGCTTGGCAGTACCCCGAGTGACACCGGGATCTGCTCGGCGAAAACATCGAGTGGAATCCCCGCTTTTTTACACACCAGGCCGCCGTAGATCATGCCGAACATGAAACCCTGGCGGGTGGTGAATAGCGCTGCAAACAATGCCGCCAGCATACCGGCATCGGTGCCAACGTGCCTGGAGCTGCCGCCCAGCGTGTTGATGATTTTGTGCCAGGCCTGCCAGACTTCTGTCGTACCAACTACGGTGAGTACGGTTTCGTCCTTGCCGATTGCGCTGGGGTAGGCATTGATAATGCCGATCAGCCAGCTGGCGTTATTCTGCGATACCAGTTGCGCAAGTTTTTCGGCCTCTTCGGCACCACCGGTGCTCAATTCGATGATGGTTTTGCCGGACAGTGAGTCGCTCAGGCTGTGCAGTAAATCGATGGTCTGCTCATGCGATTTGATGCAGGTGATGGTTGCCGGACTGGCAGCGACAGCTGATTCGGCTGATTCGGCTACTGCGGCACCCGCCGTCTTGAGTGATTGTGATTTCTCGATGGATCGATTCCATACGGTCACACTGTAGCCATTATCCAGCAGAGTTTTTGCCAGTGCGCTGCCCATCGAACCCAGTCCGATTACTGAAATATCTGTCATAGTGTCGCCCGGGGAAGTTGCAAGTTGAACAGACATTATAGCGTTAGCGGGTTAAGTAAAGTGAATTGCCTGATGCCGAGAGGATGGGTGCTAGTGATGGCTTTATCCCCCGCATCTTCGGGAGCTTGAATATTTCTTTAAATCAGCCGGTTATAGGCATTGACCTGCACTGCCCCAACGGATAGAATTCGCACCCTTTTTCAGTATTGCTTCGGAGTAACACATGTACGCTGTCATCGCCACAGGCGGAAAACAGTATAAGGTAACCAAGGGCGAAACCCTGCGCGTAGAAAAGCTGGATGGCGAAGAAGGTTCGGCCGTTGAGCTCGACGGTGTCCTTATGGTTGCCGATGGCGACAAGATTGAAGTGGGCACTCCGACACTCGACAAAGCCAGTGTAACCGCCAAAATCATTGGTCATGGTCGTGGTAAAAAAGTCGAAATCATCAAATTTCGTCGTCGTAAGCATTCGCGTAGCCAGGCAGGTCACCGCCAGAGCTATACTGAAATCGAAGTTACCGACATCAAAGCATAGGATCTGAGCAATGGCACATAAGAAAGCAGCGGGCAGTACCCGCAACGGTCGCGATTCCGAATCCAAACGATTGGGCGTGAAGAAATTTGGTGGCGAAGTGGTCATTCCGGGGAATATCCTGGTGCGTCAGCGCGGTACCAAGTTCCACCCCGGTGACAATGTCGGTTGCGGCAAAGATCACACCCTCTTCGCGAAAGCCGAAGGAAAGGTTGAATTCCAGGTAAAAGGACGTCACAACCGCACGTTCATCAGCGTGGTTAACTAACTTAAACCCGCGCTGCTAGCGAAGTTACCGCTAGCGAGTTCTCAGAAAGCCTCGCCCTCGCGAGGCTTTTTTATTTGTCGATGGTATTATCCTGCAATGAAATTTATTGATGAAGCCAAAATATTTGTAAAAGCCGGTGATGGCGGGAATGGTATCGTCAGTTTCCGGCGCGAGAAGTACATTCCAATGGGTGGTCCCGATGGCGGTGACGGTGGTGATGGTGGCTCTCTCTACGTTATCGGCTCCACCGATCTCAATACGCTTTCCGATTTTCGCCACACGCGCCGTTTTGTTGCGCAGCGCGGTGCCAACGGCCAGAGTAAGAACTGTACCGGATCCAAGGGTGAGGACGTCATTATCGAAGTGCCGCTCGGCACATCGATTACCACACTCGATCAGGGCGAAGTTATTGCTGACGTAGCGAATGCCGACGAGCCCATCCTGATTGCACGCGGCGGTTTCCATGGCCTCGGTAATACGCGCTACAAGAGTTCCACCAACCGGGCGCCTCGCCAGTGCAGCAAGGGCAGCACGGGCGAACAGTTCGATCTCAAACTCGAGCTCAAGCTGATAGCCGATGTCGGCCTGTTGGGTATGCCCAATGCGGGCAAGTCGACCTTCATCCGTTCAGTCTCGGCGGCCCGCCCCAAGGTTGCCGATTACCCGTTTACCACCCTGCACCCGAATCTTGGGGTGGTCAGTGTTGGCACGCACCGCAGTTTTGTGATTGCCGACATTCCGGGATTGATCGAGGGTGCTGCCGATGGCGTTGGTCTCGGTATCCAGTTTCTCAAACACCTGCAGCGCACGCGTCTGTTGTTACACATCATCGATGTGCTGCCGGAGGAAAGTGCCGATAGCCCGGTCGAGTCCGCGCAGAAGATATTGCGTGAATTAAAGCGCTACGATGAGTCGCTGTACCAGAAGCCGCGTTGGCTGGTGTTGAACAAGACTGATCTGTTGGCGGAAGAGGAGGTCCAGGCTATTTGCGCAGAAATTACCCGCGGCCTCGACTGGAACGGTCCGGTGTACAACATCAGCGCCATCAATGGCGTGGGCGTGGAGCTGCTTTGCCAGGACATCATGTCGTTGCTGGAGACCGATGAATCGCTATAGCAAGGTCGTCGTCAAGATCGGATCGACGCTGCTGACCGACGGTGGTACCGGCCTCGATCGTGCCATGATTGCGGACTGGGCCGAGCAAATGGCGAGCGCGCGGGAACAGGGTATCGACGTGGTGCTGGTTTCGTCGGGCTCGATCGCCGAGGGCATTACCCGGCTCGGTCTGAAGTCGCGCCCGACCAGTATCTCCGAATTGCAGGCGACCGCCGCGGTCGGTCAGATGGGTCTTGTGCAAGCTTATGAAGCCTGTTTCCAGGCGCACGGCATCCACAGCGCACAAATTCTGCTTACCCATGCTGATCTGTCCAACCGGAGGCGCTACCTGAATGCACGCAGCACCCTGCGTGCACTGCTCAGATATGGCGCCGTACCAGTGGTCAATGAGAATGACAGTGTTTCCAACGAAGAAATTCGCTTCGGTGACAACGATACCCTGGGCGCGATGGTCGCCAACCTGATCGAAGCTGATCTGCTGATCATACTGACCGACCAGCAGGGATTGTTCGATGCCAATCCGGCAGATAACCCGCAGGCACAATTGATCGAGCGCGCCGACGCGCGCGATCCGAGACTTGCCGAATACGCGGGACCCAGCGGTGGTCACCTCGGCAGTGGCGGCATGCAGACCAAGGTTAGCGCGGCGCGTTTGGCGGCACGTTCGGGTACGCATACCGTCATTGTTGCCGGCAAGGTCGATAAGGTCATCACCCGCGTCATCCAGGGTGAGGCGCTCGGTACATACCTGGAAGCCAGCGAAGGGCATCTTGCTGCACGCAAGCAGTGGCTCGCCGGCCACATGCGTTGCTCCGGTTCGTTGACGCTGGATGATGGCGCGGTCGACGTGCTCGTCAATCGCAACGCGAGCCTGCTGCCGATCGGCGTCAAGACGGTTAGCGGGATTTTCAACCGCGGTGAAGTCGTCGCCTGTCTCGCGCCGGACGGTACCGAGGTGGCACGCGGACTGGTCAATTACCCCTCCGATGAATGCAAGCAGATTATTGGCAGGGCCAGTCGCCTGATTCCGGAAATCCTCGGTTACCAGGACGACCCGGAGTTGATCAATCGCGAAAACCTGATTCTGACAAAGGTCTAAATGTGAGTACTAAAGTAACCTGTTTTGCAGCCAGTAGTAGCCGGAATTCGATTAACAAGCAGCTCGTCACCTATGCTGCTGGACTGGTCGAGGACGCCGATGTCGAAGTGCTCGATCTCAATGATTACGAGCTGCCCCTGTTCAGTGTTGATCGTGAAGCCGAGCTTGGGCAGCCGCAATTGGCACAGGATTTTCTCGACAAGATCCAGGGAAGCGATGCGCTGATCATTGCCTTTGCCGAGCATAACGGATGTTACAGCGCGGCTTATAAGAATCTTTACGACTGGGCATCGCGTATCGAAGCAAAAGTCTATGAAGGTACGCGAATTTTTTTGTTGGCTACCTCGCCGGGAGGGCGCGGGGGGCAGTCGGTTCTGGAGCTGGCGCTGGCGCAGATCCCCCGATTTGGTGGCGAGATTCGAGGCAGTGTGTCGATGCCGATGTTTTTTGAGAACTTCGATAATGAAAGGGGAGTGGTCAAAAACAGCGAAATCGATGCTGAAATAAAAGCAGTGCTCAAGCGCCTGTTGAGCGATGACCGATAACTGGTGACTGATAAGGCAACTATTCTCTATATCCCGCATGGTGGCGGCCCGCTACCCCTGATGAACGAGCCTGGGCACGCCAATCTCAACCGTTTCCTGGGCGACTATGCGGCCAGCATGGACAGTCCAGATTTGAGGCCCGATGCGATCATTGTCATCAGCGCCCATTGGGAAGAGGCGGAAATCGCAATCACCGCGGCGCCAACACCACCACTGTTATTCGACTACGCTGGATTTCCACCCGAAACCTATGAGTACC
>Ga0102815_10002070_pt1 | contig 12380 bp, 8 predicted proteins | sample ColrivemetaGS759_FD_79113 | JGI IMG/M metagenome (GOLD analysis project Ga0102815, IMG submission 79113) | Estuarine microbial communities from the Columbia River estuary - Ebb tide ETM metaG S.759 | ecosystem: Environmental > Aquatic > Marine > Intertidal zone > Estuary | place: USA: Columbia...
CTCGCTTTGACCCGTGCAACATCCGTATTGATGGCGGTAAAAAGGCCTCGTACGTTCTCACTGACCTGGCGTTCGGCAAGGTCCAGATTCTCTCGGGCCTCAACCAACCGGTATTCCGACTGGCGAACGCCCGAGCGCGTACCGCCACCAGAATAGATCGGGACAGTCAGTTGAAATCCGTAAACTTCGGTATCCGCTCGATTGGTCTGAAAAGCACTGGGGTTTTCACTGGTTTGCGACGAGTAGGTCACCTGGGCATCCAGGGTTGGAAGATGTCTTGATTTATTAATCGCGGCTTGCTTTTGCGCCACAGCGAGCGCTGCTTTGCCCGCCAGAATGGTCGTGTTTTTCTCTAGCGCTGCGGCGACCCAGGCTGCTTCATTTTGAGGCTCTGGATGTCGGACCGGAAATTCCGCCATGAGGCCCTGCACGGAAGTAAACGCGCGGCCCGTTAGGCGCATCAAAGGCTCGAAGCTTTGCGCTTGCGCGCCCTCGGCCTCGATCACGTTGACGGTTGTACGGTCAAAACTGGCGGTGGACTCCAGGACATCGGTAATGGCGACGAGGCCGACATCGAAGCGTTGCTGTACCTGCTCAAGCTGCCTTTGGACTGCGCTGCGTTCGGCGTTGGTTGAATCCAAGGCGTCTTGGGCTTCTAAAATTGCCAGATAGGTCTCAGCGACGCGAACAATCAGCGACAACGCCTCGCTGGAGTAACCGGCTTGGGCCTGATCTCTAATACTTTTAGATTGCTGGTACTGATGCCATCGGTCCATACGGAATAAAGGTTGGATTAAGCCCGCCCGCCAAGATCGACTGGTCGTGGTGGTGTCTTCAAAAAGGGTTGTACCCGTCAGCGGGTTGAATTCTCGCAACGACGGACTGGTGGTGTCAGAATAACTGCTGGACAGGTTCAGGCTAGGAAGTAGACCCGCTCGAGCCTGCGGCACCACCTCACTTTGAGCCAGAAAGGATGCTTCCGCTGCCCCTAATTGCGGGTCATTCTCAATGGCGAGTTGGTACACCCCGGATAAATCAATCGACTCAGCTCGGCCGCAAAGTGCCGCAAAGCTCAGGCTGAGCGCTAACATAAATCGTGCTGTCGTCATATTCGGATCTCTACGTTGGCAGTCCGGCGGGGTCAGGGAGAGCAAGGATACGCTCGAAATGCCAAATCTGCCAGTTTTCTGCGTCAATCTGACAGCCCCACGAGGTGAACGCCGCGGCGGTTTTAAGTGTTTTTTGGCGCGCTTTCTAGCCCTGAGTTCATAGAATTTACGAGTGGCACTGGGAAAAAGTCCAATTCTGATTGGATAAATTCTGCAAGTGCCAAGCACTGGTCCTCCCGAAACGGGGCGGCGATGAGTTGCAGACCAATGGGTAAGCCCGCTTCATCCAAGCCGCAGGGAATGACGACGCTGGGCCAGCCGGTCAGGTTATAGGTCATGGTGTAGGTGTAATCTAACATATCCTCTGCTTGACCATGTGGAATCGCAGTGTGGGCATTAACCGGGCAAATCAGTACGTCAAGCGTTGCAAAGGACTTCAGCATCGCGCTTTTGAAGCCGTCCCAAATCGCAAGAATATTGCACAGTTCCGCCGCCGAAAAACCGGGTTTCGGCTGAGATAAGTTGCTGGCGATGGCCAACGACGGCGTCTCGGTATTGGATCGCTCCAGCAAATCCAAAACGGTCTCATGGTCATCTGCTGCAAGCAGGCGTGAAAAAATCAAAGGGGTCATCTCGATACCATCCGGCCGGTGCTCCCGCAGATCCATGCCTTGATTCGCCAGCTTGTCGATAACGCTTTGAAGGGCTGCTTGGATGGCAAGCGTGGGTGCGGAAAGCCCATTGCTGAGATGAAAGCCAATTCTGAGAGACTTGGGATCGATGTCTTGGGCTTGCAGTTTCGGCGCAATGCGGACATTGGGATCAAATAAATCAGGGCCCTCAATAATATCGAGCAGTAGCGATAAGTCTTGGGCAAACCGGGTCATTGGACCGGGTTGGCTGAGGGGCGCCCAAAGCCCCTCACTGGGGAGGGCGTTGCCCGAGCAAGGCACTCGCCCGGAGGTGGGTTTTAGGCCCGCGATGCCGCAAAAATGTGCTGGTAGGCGAATACTGCCGCCGGTGTCGGTGCCGATATCGAAAGGGATTGCTCTGCTGGCAATCAGGGCGGCGGCGCCGCCGGAGCTGCCGCCGCTCGTTCGGGTTAAATCATAGGGATTATTGGTTCGCCCGAATAAATTGTTGTCGGTCTGAAACGCAAGGGTAAATTCAGGGGTGTTGGTTTTGCCCACCAGAATGGCGCCGGCCGATCGAAGTCGCGCAACCACCGAGGCATCGCGACCGGGTCTAAAGGCGGCCCGGCCTTGGGTGCCCCAGGTTGTTATAAAATCGAAGGTATCCAAGCTGTCCTTGATGGTCATGGGCACCCCATGAAGCGGGCCGACAGCTTTGCCTTCAGCCAGGTCTGCGTCGGCTTGGGCTGCATATTTCAAGGTGAGTTCAGGGTTGGTTGAAACAACGGCGTTGAGATCTGCGTTGACCGCATCAATGCGTGCCAAAGTCTGCTCAGCGAGCGCGACCGCTGTAATCCGTTTTTCTCGGACGGCTTGGGCGATATCCTTTATGGATTGATCCAGTATCTCGGTCATGTGGCATTCTCATTGCGTATTCTTGATCGCCGGCATCGGCTTTAAGCCTCATGCAGTCAAATGATCATCGCATCAGTTCAACGAGGGCGGGTTTAATCCTCGAATTTAGACAGAAGTAGTCCAAAAGCCAAGTCATCAACGGGCAGATCAAAGCCTGCTTCAATCGGCCCTTCGGCAACCGACAAGCTCTGACAGAGCGTTTCGCGCAGGATGTAGTCCTGATGATTGGCAATGGCTAACAGAATCGCATCATTGCCCCAGACCTGAAGGTTGATTCGATCGGCCACATTCAGTCCGTCATCTTTGCGGCTTTTCTGAATTCGGCTGACGACTTCCCGAGCAAGACCTTCTTCGATGAGTTCAGGGTCAAGGTGGGTATCCAAGTCAATCGAGATGTACCGGTTTGAGACAGCGTTGGTGCCGTCTTTGGCTTCTCGAAAGACGAGGATATCGTCGAGCCCAAAGCTTTCACCATCGAGTTCAAGACGATTGGTTTCTTGAAGCTTTAAGATGCTTTGGCTGTCGAGTTGATCGATGAGTTGTTTAAAGTGCTTAAACCGATTACCCAGCCGTTTACCCAAAACCGGTGAGTTGGGTCGCGCGAACAACTCAATATAGTCGGCTTCATTGGTATCGTATGAGATCGCTTTTACGTTCAGCTCTGCCAAAATGTAGGACTCCAGGCGCGCGATCTCATTTAAAAGAGATTCATCCTGATGGAGAATCCGCAGCAGTCGGGTGGGGTATTTGGTTTTGACTCGATCCTGGTTGCGTTTTTGACGACCCAGGAGAATCACATGCTGCATTCTGCCGACGGCTTCTTCCAGTGTTGGTTTGACCCGCTCAGTTTGAGGCACGGGATAGGGGCATAAGTGAACAGATTCGGGCGCGCTGTCAATGCTCGGCAACCCCTGGTAAAGGGTCTCAGACAAAAAGGGTGCAAAGGGCGCCATGCAAACGGTGAACTCATAAACGGCCGTGTATAAGGTGTTGAAGGCATGCGCTTTGTCGGCGGTCATGGCGTCATCCCAAAATCGAGCTCGGTTGAGCCGAATATACCAGTTTGTCAGTTCTTCAATAAAATCGAATAACGCGGGCACGACGTTATACAGGCGATAGGCTTCCATTTCGGCGGCGATATTGGCTTTGAGCGTTTGCAGACGGGACAGTAACCATTGATCCATGATGTTGGGACTGGGTTCCGTCACCGCTCCCGGCGTCCAGTGATCAATCTCGGTATAGGTTTTTAAAAAGCGATAGGCATTCAGCCAGGGCAACAAGGCCCGACGGGTCATTTCCTTAACACCCGCATCTTTAAAGCGCTGCTCTTCGGCTTTAACGAGGCCCGAATTGATCAGATAGAGCCGGAGCGCATCCGCGCCGTAGTCCTCCATGAGCGCATCAGGCGGGGTGTAGTTACGCAGCCGTTTAGACATTTTCTTGCCGTCTTCCGCCATTACGATGCCGTTGACGATGACGTTTTTAAACGGATTGGTTTCGAATAAAGCGTAGCCTAAAACAATCAAGGTGTAGAACCAGCCGCGGGTTTGATCCAAACCTTCGGCGATGAATTCCGCAGGAAAGCCCTTTTCAAACAATTCCTTGTTTTCGAAGGGATAATGCAGTTGGGCATAGGGCATTGCGCCAGATTCAAACCAGCAATCTAAAACTTCTGAAATTCTGCGATAGGTGCCCTCTTCGCCAGGTAGCGTGAAGGTTAAATCGTCGACAAACTCGCGATGTAGGTCGGTCACTTCGACGCCCGTTAACACTTTGAGTTCTTCGATCGATCCAATGCACTTTGCCGCGCCAGACGCATCATTGATCCAGATGGGGAGGGGCGTGCCCCAATAACGGTTTCTTGAGATCGCCCAATCCATCGCGCCCGCGAGCCAGTTGCCCATTCGGCCATTTTGAATATGCTCAGGAACCCATCGAATATTTTGGTTGGCTGCAACTAATTGTGCTTTGATTTGTGCGACTTTGACGTAGCAAGAATCGATGGTGCGATAGATAATGGGGGTGTCAGAGCGGGGGCAAAATGGGTAGCTGTGTTGAATCACCTCTTGCAGGTACAGCTGGCCCGAGGCCTTTAAGTGCCGCATGATCGGTTTGTCAGCTTCTTTGACATGAAGGCCGGCAAAATCAGAAACGGCCTCGGTAAAGCAGCCGGCCATATCAATTGGGCAAACGAGGGCGGTAATCCCGGCGGCTTTTAAAACTCGAAAATCGTCTTCGCCAAAGGCGGGTGCTTGATGGACAATCCCGGTGCCACTGTCTGTGGTGACATAATCATCGGCTAAAACCTGGAAAGCGCCCTCTGAGGCAAGATCTTCAAAGTACGGAAATAAGGGGTCATAGCGCAGCCCCACGAGTTCTGACCCCATAAGGGTTGATACTGCTTGAAGTTGTTTTTTGCCTTCGTAGGCCGCTAGACGCTCTGAGGCAATAATAAGGGTTGCTTGCAATGCTTCGTCATAAACCTTGGTGTATTCGATATTGCTGCCGACGCACAGCGCAAGATTTGACGGCAATGTCCAGGGCGTCGTGGTCCAGGCGGCGATGTAAACGTCTTGATCGGTTAGCTTAAACAGCACTGTGACCGCAGGGTCTTGGGCCTCTTGATAATTGCTGCCGGCCTCAAAATTCGACAAAACGGTTCCAAGCGCGGTTGAGAAGGGCACAACTTTTTCGCCCCGGTAGATCAACTCTTTTTCCCAGAGCTGTTTAACAACCCACCAAACCGACTCCATGTACCAGGGTTCCATGGTTTTATAATCGTTATCAAAGTCCACCCAGCGGCCAATACGCGTGATCGTTTTGCGCCACTCGTCTGTATAGCGTTGAATTATGCCGCGGCAGGCATCGTTATAGCCTTTGATGCCCATCTTCTCGACCGCTTCGGCGGATGATAGGCCAAGCGATTTGTCGATTTCATGTTCTATTGGCAGGCCATGACAATCCCAGCCAAAGCGCCGCTGCACATAGCGGCCTTTCATCGTGAAGTATCGGGGTACTGCGTCCTTTAAGATCGAGCCCACTAAATGCCCGTGGTGCGGCAGGCCCGTCGCAAAGGGTGGGCCATCGTAAAAAATGTAAGGGTCTTGGTCACGAGTTTGAGCCAGGCTCTTTTGAAAGACATCTTGCTTCGCCCAAAAATCGAGCACGGCGTGTTCTGCTGCCACAAAGGAGAAGGTGTCCGCATCCGGATTAATAGAACGGTCACGACTCATGGATTGCTCCCCTGGTTGGGCTTGGATCGCCGCGACGCTTTCCGATCCTAGCAATCATTCGGTTGGCGGCAATCGGGTTAAATTGGACGGGCAATAATAGCCTGTCACTCTGAGAGGTCAACAGCTTGTCAGTCGCGATGATCTTGCACCCCAGTCACGCTACCGCGAAGGTTGATTTTTTCCAGCACGGCGGAGACCAGTTTCTCGATTTGAAACTCGAAGTACCAATCGGGCGTCTTGGTGTGATGAATTGCTGTGGTCCCAACGACGCGGAAGCCCCAGTCCTCTTTAACTGAACGGTCCTTGAGGCTCTGTAGTCGCGCCCAGGCGGGTTTAGACAACACAGGGTGAACGCAGGCGACTGTTATGTCTCTTGCGCCCTCATCTTTGAGTGTCTCAACAGCAGCAACCACGGATCCGGCTGTATCAATAATGTCATCGACCAATAGGACATTCTTGCCCTCGACACGACCGATCAACGTGGATCGAAAGACCGTATTGGGCTTTGAGTAGTCTCGTTCTTTCGACAAGGCCGCAAGATCCGCCGACAGTTCTTCAGCATAAATACGCGCATTTTCGAGGTATCCAACATCCGGTGAGACCACGACGTCACCCGTTAAGCCATTGGCCTTGAGCCAAGGCACAAACTGTTTGGTCAGGAAAATATTCTCAAGATGGGTTTGGCTTGGGTTGAACATACCGGCAATGGCATCGTTATGGATCTCAACGGTTACAACTCGATCAGCCCCAGCGCTTTGCAACATCCGCGCAAACAGGCTCGCGCTGATGCCCTCTCTGGTTCGACCCTTACGTTTGTCCTGACGGGCGCCGGGATAATAGGGCGTGACAGCCGTGACGTATTGCGCATCGGCTAAGGCCGCAGCTTCGACAGCATGCAACAACATGATGAATCGGTCATAGATGGATTTATCGTCCTGGTCGCCCACCATGTTTTGAAAAATGTAGAGGTCATGACCGCGAACATTGGCTTGAATCTCGATTTTACCCTCGCCACAAGCGAACCAGATTTCTTTGCTCGGGAGTAAGGGTGTTTCCAGGTATTGCGCAACGCGTTCGGCAAACGATCGCCCTGATTCGCAGGTCATTAAAGCGATGGGCGCTCGAGGATTTCGAATGATAGCAACGTTCTGATCAGTCATGGTGCGTCAGTAGTCCTTGTAAAGCGTGAACGAGCAAAGGGTGTTCAATCTTTAAGATCGCCTCTGCCAGGCTGTCCGGGGTCATACCCGGCGTTATAGTAACGTGATTCTGAGCAATGATCGCGCCCTCATCGTAGTGCGCTGTGACGTAATGAACCGTCGCACCAGATTGACGCTCATTGGCCGCAAGCACTGCGCGATGGACATTTTGACCATACATTCCAGCGCCACCATAGTTTGGTAGCAAGGCCGGGTGGATGTTAATGATTTTGTTTGGAAAGGCCGCGAGGGTGCTGGGCCCGATTTTTTTTAAGTAGCCTGCCGTGATCACCCAATCAATGCGATGTTCAAGCAAGCAATCTGCTAGGGCTTTATCGACCGCCGAGCGCTTTACATCGGCGCTGGTGTTACAAAACCAATGGGGTAAGTCCTCGCTTGACGCGAAGTGCCAAGCACCGCTGCGAACATTGTTGCTCACCACCAGACAAATCTCTGCGTCAAGAATGCCTTGTGCACAGGCCTTATAAAGGTTCCGCAGATGGCTCCCGCGACCGGAGGCGAGTACCGCGAGACGGGCCGCTGGCCTTTTTAACGCGGTGCTCAACGGTTGTGCGCGGCATCAGAAAATTGCGCCCTGAGCTGATTCTTTTGAACTTTACCCATTGTGTTTCGAGGCAGATTCCGCAAGAAGAAAATTTTCTTTGGGGTCTTGAAGTTAGCGAGGCGAGGTTTGATCTGATCAAAAATAAACTCAGCGGTTAGATCGACTTCCGCAAGGGGAACGATCACAGCGCAGACAGACTCCCCGAAATCGGGATGGGGTAGACCGATCACGGCACTCTCCATCACGCCATCGATTGCGTCCAATACCAATTCAATTTCTTTTGGATAGACGTTGAGCCCGCCAGTAATAATGAGATCCTTACTGCGGCCAACAATGCTGATGTAGCCTTCATCATCAATGACCGCGAGATCACCCGTTTTAAAATAGCCATCGGGCGTAAAAGATTCAGCCGTTTTCTCCTCATTTTGCCAATAGCCTTGAAAAACGTTCGGGCCGCGAACCCAGAGGTGACCGGTTTCGCCTGCCGGTAATACGTCGCCTGCGTCATTGACCACCAAACATTCAACCCCGGGCAAAGGTGGGCCAACGGTGCCGGGCTTTCTTTCGCCATCGAGTGGGTTGGCGGTGTTCATGCCGGTTTCGCTCATGCCGTATCGCTCCAGGATGACCGTGCCGGTCGTTTCCTCCCAATCCTGAAAAGTCTGCGCAAGCAAGGGCGCTGACCCTGAGATAAATAGGCGCATCCCTTCACAATCCTTTTGATGAATGCCTTGGCGCAACAGCCTGGTGTAGTAGGTCGGCACGCCCATAAAAACCGTCGCATGCGCCAAAGCCGTCCGGACAGTGGCCGCATCAAATGACGGTTGGAAGATCATCGAGCACCCGGCTAGAAGCGGTAGGTGGAGCCCGACAAATAAACCGTGCACATGAAAGATCGGCAAGGTGTGGAGCATCACATCCGCCTGGGTCCAGCCCCAGGCGGATGTAAGGGTTTGTGCATTGCTGATCAGGTTGTCATGACTGATCATTGCGCCCTTCGGTAGTCCGGTGGTGCCTGAGGTATACACGATTACGGCGATATCATCTGGCCCTGTTGGTTCAATCGAATGCGTTGTTGGGCAGTCTTGGGCAAGGTTGGTCAGGCTGCCTTGCCCAAAACGATCCATAGTGTGGGTTAAGACAGATCGTTCGGCGTGATCGTCTGCGCAAGCCGGGTCTACCATCAGCAAGCTAGGTGTGGCGTCTTGCAGGAAGTGGTTCAATTCATGAGATCCGTAAGCCGTATTGAGCGGCAGGTAAATCAAACCCGCGCGCAAGCAGCCACAGTACAAGTACAGGGCCTCAATTGATTTCTCAGTTTGGACCGCAACCCGGTCACCAGGTTTTAGACCCAACTGGATCAGCGCCGTGGCGAATTGGGCGCTGCGCTGTTCAAGATCAAGGTAGGTTGCAATCGTCTCGCCGGCGGCATCAATCAATAACGGGCGCGAAAGGTCAAAATGGTCACGGAAAACTTGATAGAGATTGCTCATAATAATCCAGATTGATGGTTTGAGTCCGCCGCACCCTTAGCCCAGTACGCGAGTCAAGAGGATTTCCGACAGAGCGCAAGGTGATCTGGTAAATTATAACGCGCGCGTTGGCTTTTTTCGCCTGTTTACCATTAGAGGTCGTTATCATGTCGTTTAAAACTGGGTTAGTCGGATTCTTATTATTCGGGGTGATCTCGCTGAATGCGGTCGCGGAAGTTCGACTCCTTGAGGGCTGGACCCGTAGTCCGCCGCCAGGGGTCGACCGGCTCGCCATTTATGGCAGGCTGGTCAACGACGGTGACACCCCGGTGGTTTTGTCGCGCTTAGAACTCGCTGGCGCCGGGCAGGTTATGTTGCATGAGACGGTGATGGATGCGGGTCAAATGCGCATGCGGCACATTGATCCGATTGAGCTGAGCCCATCAAAGGCCTTAGTGATGGCGCCGCAAGGCCTACACCTTATGGTGATGGGGTTAGCGCGTTCGCCCCAGGCGGGTGAGACCTTAACGATCAAAGCCACAACGCGACTCGATGAGGTCCACACTTTTTTAGTTCGAGTTCAGCCGATAACCGCGCTTGGGCCTGTGCCCAACTAGGCTTTTGGGGGCCGCTTGATGACAGAGTCAATCGCTGAAAAACGGTCTATAAAAGATCGATTGGAACAGGCGTTGGTACAGCATCGGGCCGGACAATTGCGTAATGCCGAGGCGCTCTATCAAGGCATCTTGAATGAAGCGCCTGAGCATCCTGATGCGCTGCATTTGTTGGGCTTGATCCGAGGTGAGCAAGGCCAAGAACAGATCGGGATCGAGTTGATCGAGCGCGCTCTGCGCAAGCGACCATTGGCTGCAGCCTATCATCATAATATTGCGGGGCTTTATCGCCGGGTAGGTGACATGGCGCTCGCAAGTGCGCGCTTTCAAGATGCTTTTACGCTGAAGCCGGATTATGGGGAAGCCTACCAAGGTTATGCCGAGATGGTCACCTTTGCGCCTCAGGACCCGTTTCTCAATGCGGTTGAACAGCAGCTAACGAATCCCAAGCTGAATGATCAGACGCGGTGTTACTTACATTTCGCGGCGGGCAAATATTTAGATGATACGGCCGAATATGATCAGGCCTTTAAGCACTATGAATTGGCGAATGACTTGGCTGCGAGGTCCTTTTCCACGACGAAAAACAGACAGTTTTTTCAGGACATCGTCTATTTCCAGCCGGATCTGCAATCGATTGAAGCCCAGGCTCAACCGGTGGGCGATGAACCCATGCCGATTTTTGTGGTGGGCATGCCGAGGAGCGGCACCAGCTTGGTTGAGCAGATACTCGCCAGCCACTCCCGAGTATTTGGCGCGGGCGAATTGAATGATTTAGCAACCGTTAGCCTGCAATTGATCCAAACCTTAAAGGCGCAGTCTGCGCCCGCTGGCATGCGCCGCGACGAGTCTAGCCACCGAGTTCAGGTGGCAGTTGATCGGGCCCAGGCGCGCTACCTGCGGGCATTGCGCGATCGAGACTATGGTCAAGGGATCCAGTGGATCGTTGATAAACACCCGCTGAATTTTCGGTTCCTTGGGCTCCTGCGGGCAATGATCCCGGGTGCGAAGGTTGTGCATGTCCGCCGCCATCCGCTGGACACGTGTTTGAGCTGTTTCTTTCAAAACTTCACGAAGGGCCAGGATTACAGTTTTAATTTATCGAATCTTGGACAATTTTATATCGATTATCAGCGCCTTATGAATCACTGGTCGGCCATACCCGGGCTCGATATTCACACGGTGACGTATGAATCGTTGCTGGCCGCCCCACAAGCTGTGATTGAGTCGTTGTTAGCCTTTTGCGAATTACCCTTCGAGCCAGCTTGTTTAACGTTTTATGACACGGTTCGACCGGTGAGTACGGCCAGTTTCAATCAAGTACGACAACCGATCTATCAAACCTCAAAAGCGCGCTGGCGCCATTACGCCCAACACCTCGGCCCGCTCGCGAGGGTGCTCGATCTTGACGCTGAAAGCCCTGCTATGATCACGGAATCAAGGCTTTAAACAGGGCCTGAAAGATCGATTGATCAATGATAAAGTTAAAACGTCTCTGAAGGATTTCTAACCATGTACAGTTGGCGCGAACTTGAAGCAGCTGCTCCAGAAATTGCCGCATTTGGGTCTCAGCGTCTGGATGGCAAACTCGCCTATTTAGCGACGGTACGAGAGGATGCAAAGCCGAGGCTGCATCCAGTAACCCCCATTATTGGCGCCGGCCATTGTTTCTTATTCGTTGAACCGAGCACGCCGAAGGCACAAGATTTGCTGAGCAGTGGTTGGTATAGCTTGCATTGTGCGATGAACGACAGTTCTGGCAGTAGCGGTGAGTTTATCCTAAATGGTCGGGTGCAAGCGGTGACCGATGGCGCCTTGCGCGTCTTAGCGGAGTCTGTTTCAAACTACCGGCCCGCCGCCAGAACGGTTCTGTTTGAATTATCGATCCACGAAGCACATGTCATTGATTACCGGTTTGGCCGAGCGCATCGAAGACGGTGGCCCGCACGAACTGGATCATAAGGTTGTTGGGTTTAGACCGACCGGTCGGGTCCGATCGGATCGACGGCCGAGCGCTTATTCTGAGGCGCTGTCCACCGCGTCCAAGGGCCAAGCCAGCCTATTGAGATGGCGCAAAAGGCCATTGCGTTGCGCCTTTGTGAGCGTCGCCTCGTGGGTTTGTGCCGCACTGATGGATAGGTCTGTCTTTGTGCTCAAAGATCTGAGCGCGTGGCCTTGCAGGATGAGTGCGCGAGGCAAAGCCGCAGCGCTGCTAAAGGCTCGCTGCAATCTGTCTGGCGCATAGTGGCTCGGTCCAATCGATGCCTGGAACTGCGCAAAGGTTTGTGCCGGACGCATCGCTTTCTGGTAGCGAGCAAGGCTCAGGGTCAAAAAATCGATTCGTGCAATCTGGGAGTAGGGGGTTTGATAAAACGCAACGTGCCCCATTGCTGCCAGCAGTAAGATCGCCATGGCGTTTTGATGCTCAGCTTGCGCGTCAGAGAATAACGGTGTGCCGATTGGTTGTCTTAGAAAGTGACTGCCAGGTAGACCGTGAATGAGCGCGATTACTTCGGCTTCGGGAAAACTCAGATCGTTAAAGCTCGCGGCCGTAATGCGAATGCTTGCGTCATCGGGTTGATAAAAAAAAGCGGTCTGGGCGTCGAGCAAAGACGGCTTTACAAGCAGGGGCGGTAGGTCA
>Ga0102815_10002071_pt1 | contig 12376 bp, 10 predicted proteins | sample ColrivemetaGS759_FD_79113 | JGI IMG/M metagenome (GOLD analysis project Ga0102815, IMG submission 79113) | Estuarine microbial communities from the Columbia River estuary - Ebb tide ETM metaG S.759 | ecosystem: Environmental > Aquatic > Marine > Intertidal zone > Estuary | place: USA: Columbia...
ACTACCATGAAAATTGAGCAATTATTACTTGCCCAAAAAGACATGGTTGATATCGTGTTTTCCAACGTGGGAGGTCCTAGTGCTGGATTAGGAGCAGCTGCTTTTGGATCCGAAAATCGTTCGGAAATCACGGTCATGCTTCAAAAAGGCAAACAAAAAGAGGTGCCAACCGTCACCTACATGAATTTAATTCGCAATAAAATTGAAAGTGAGTTCCCAGGAGTGGAGGTTAAAGCTTTAAATATGGGGCTTGTTGACTCAGAACAAGCGCCTATTGAAATCTTCATTTCGAGTAATGACAAAGAGCTCATGATCGAAGAAGCAAGACGTCTTAAAACTGCAATTAAGGCCATACATGGTGCTAAAGATCCGTACTTAAGTACTGAGGATGTAACACCGGAGGTTAAAATTGCTCTGAACCGCGAAAAGATGGGGCAGTTAGGAGTAAACGTTGCTGCGGTTGGAATGCAGTTACAGGGTGCTTTATCTGGAAATGACGATAGTCAAATAGATTTAGAAGGATCTGAATATGATATTCGGGTCATGATGGATGCGTCTAATCGTAAAGATGTAGAAGATATCCAAAATATGACTTTTTCGAACAATGAAGGAAAGCAAGTCCAGCTAAGTGAGTTTGCAACAATTTCAGTAGATAACGCAGCTGGTACACTTGAACGTAAAAATAGGATTTCAAACACAACTTTACGTTGTTACGTGCTTGGGGCCGCTCCAGGTACAGTTGCTGCGGATATTGAAAAATACCTCAAGAAAAGCCACTTGATCCAAATGTGCGTCTTACTTGGGGCGGTGAGATAAAGAGACAGAAAGAATCATTCGGAGCGCTCGGAACAGCAATGGGTATCGGTGTCATTTTGGTTTACTTGATTATGGTGGCACTTTATGACAACTTTGTATATCCTTTTGTAGTTTTATTCTCTATTTTGGTTTCATTAGTTGGTGCCATTTTAGCACTTGCCTTGAGTGCGTCTAATATGGGCATCTTTACCATGTTAGGAATGCTCATGCTCCTTGGTTTGGTTGCCAAGAATGCAATCTTAATAGTAGACTTCACCAATCACCTCAAAGCTACAGGCATGAGTACTTACAAAGCATTATTGGAATCAGTTCGCGAACGAATGCGTCCAATCCTAATGACTACAATTGCCATGGTGATTGGTATGGTGCCAATCGCAACAGCAACTGGTTCGGGTGCAGAATGGAAAAATGGTCTAGCTTGGGTACTTATAGGAGGCTTGACAAGCTCTATGTTTTTGACAATCATTGTCGTTCCAATGATGTATTATACAGTTGATCGTATCCAAGATAAAATCAAGTTTAAGCGTTTGGCAAAACTCACAGAGGAATAACCGTAACGTCTTGATTGAAACATTTAAAAGAGGTGGCTTAGGCTGCCTCTTTTGCTTTGCGATCGACGTAAAGATAAACGCGTCGTGTGAGATAAATGTTGATGATAATGACTCCTACAACTACATAACCCAATACATCAAAGTTCATTAAAGGTGCATTTGGGTTAGCTTGCCAAACGATTTTACCGCCAATAATGGCTGCAATACCTCCAGCTATTTGTTGTAATGAGGAGTTAATGCTCATAAAAGCTCCACGATCATGTAATTTAGGTACTGAACTTGTGAGCGCCTGAGAGGGGACCATTCTGGCCATGATTCCTCCCATCATAAAGATGTTAACTAAAATTAAGATGAACATGGTGGTCTGTCCTAGCTGAACATAGATTAATACAGCTGCAATCATAACAATAGAGGCTGACATGAAAAGTTGAAATTTGTTGATTTTATCTGCAAGCAAGCCAATGAGAGGCATGGTTAAAAAAGTAGAAACACCCACGATCATAAATAAGTAAGGGAGTTCATTTTGAGATAAGCCTACATTATTGACCGCAAACGCGCTCCCCCAAGGCATCATAAAATAACCTCCAAGCGACATAAATGCTGTTGCCATAAAGCCTATGCGATAGTTTCGGTTTTTGATCGTAGTTATTAAATGATGAAAAGCAGAGTGGTCTGTTTTTTTGTCAAGGTGCGCTCGAACGGGTTTCATGCCTAATGTGATCGCAAGAAGCATGATTAATGAAAGGCAAACGATCATGTAAAAAGGCATTTGCCAATTCGATTTAGAGGCGATATACAAGCTAATTGGAATCCCTAAGATTTGACTGAGTCCAAACCCCATTTGCATAAAACCCATCACGCGACCACGTTGGTTGAGGCTAAATAAATCTGCTACAATAGCCATTGAAATCGATGACATAACCCCTCCAAAAATTCCGGTAACTATTCGTGCCAATACTAATTGTTCATATGAGTTGGAGAACCCACAAAACAGCGTTCCAACTATGAATCCAGAATAGAAGAAAACAAGAAGTCGTTTTCGATCAAAACGGTCGGCAAAACCAGCGGTTAAAAAGCCTGATAGGCCTGCTGCTAATGCATAGCTAGAAACAACAATTCCAAATTGATAAGGTTTTACTTGAAGGTCCTTCATGAGGAGGTCGCCTAGAGGAGACATTACCATAAAATCAAGTACGACCGTAAATTGGGTTAGTGCTAAAATAGCAACCACCATCCATTGATAGCCGCTGAGGGGATATTGATTTTTCACCCATCAAAATTAATCCAAATAGTCGTGGTTATGGTTCCGGTAAAATAAATAATTTTTGTTGGTGGTGTTTGGTTTGATCAAGAATCTCAAGTAGATAAATTCCAGGATTGAAATTATTCAAGATCAGGGTGCTTTCCAATGCTTCGCATCGATCCATGTAAATTTCATTCCCAAATAGATCTTTGATCTGAATGGTTGCGCCATACCATTGTTCGGGTAAAGAGATTCTAAGTATTTCTTTGGCTGGATTAGGATAGATTTCTGGTAATTCTGCTTGCAATTTTGCTAGACCAGCATCAGACGCGTTTATGAAAATTGAGTCTGATAATGCTACGCAGCCGCTTGTATTAATAGCAGCAAGCCAATAAATACCACTTTGATTTACACTTAAATTTACATCCGTTGCGCCCAAAATAGCAGCGTTGTTGTAGTACCATTGGTAAGCAAAACCAAGATCTAATGTATAGAGGGAGTGTGCTATTGAATCGTAACTTATTTCTGGGGATGGTGGTGAGGCAAAGATGAAGATAGTGTCAGAACTAAGAATATGAGGTAAGGGTAAAATCAGTTGTTGATCGATAGTATAGTTAACATTGGAAGTTCCTATACTGCAACTAATACAACCATTCCAATTAAGCAGATAGCTTCCCATAAAGTCATCTCCGCCAAAAAGGGTTTCACCAAAACTGTTATCTGCTTCCCAAATTTCAATTGTATAACTGTTGTTGGGATATAAATTCAAATTGAGTGTCCAATCTATTGGAGGATTTTGATCACCAACTATTGAAGATTGATAAACAAGCGTTGTATTTTCATATATTTTAAAATAAGCATCGGCATTTTCATAGGTTGGAAATCCTCCTCCATAATTTGCTAGGTCATTTATTTGAAGGTTTGTAAGAGAAAAAACTGCTGTAGTATCAAGATTGGTATATGCCTTGTAAGTTACAACATAGGAGCCGGGAACAACATAATGTTGTAAAGCAGGGTTTTCGGCATAGGAGAGATTTCCATTACCAAAATCCCAGTTATAAAATGACAATCCTGGATGATTGTTAACAAAGGCCACTGTGGCAGGTGCACAAGATGGTGCTCCGATACCATCGAATCCGTCATTAGTCGTACTTAGCACTGGAGGCACTATCGTTAGTGGTAGCTGAAAAATAAAGGGATAGCCAGAAAAAACACTTAGATCTGCAATAACAGTAATATCGATAAGGAAACTGCCTGCAAGTAGGGGGGTACCCGTGATGTGAACGCACCCATAGGTAGAAACTTGAGGATTGTAGTTGCAATTTGAACTGCTATTATTGCATGACCAGCTCAATCCAACAGGAAGAGAAACTGATAAAATGTGAAAATTGACAAAGTCAAAACCCAACGTATCCGTGGGGAGAATAAAGGTGACATCTTGGCTGTACAAGAGGCCAACAGTACCGTTAGGAAGGGTGTCAGGGTATATGCCAATTTCCGATTGGGAGGAGTCAATATTACAGAGCTGAGCAAAAAAAGAAAAGGTCGAAAGTAAAAAGGATAGTATAAGTGGTGTTTTCATCTTAAAAAGTTTAAAACGAAGTTAGAGATGCCTAAGGTTTATCTCATCAGTAGAAATACCCAATCCATTTCATAATAAACTTTCCTAGATTTTAACAGACTCGGTTACCAAGTTCAATACATTCTAAATCATGTATTCTCTCATCAGTAATCGATAACTTAAAAATAGTTTTAACCTGATGAAAACCTTTGTAGCCGCATGCTCCTGGATTGAGCCATAACATCTGGAAACGTTGATCAAATTGAGCAAGTGCGATATGAGAATGCCCACATACAAATAATTGTGGAGCTCCATTTTTTTGGATTTCTTCGAGTGCTGGCTTGGCATATTTACCAGGGCGCCCTGCTATATGTGTCATCAGTACTTCAACCTCTTCTATCCTAAATCTAAAAAATTCCTTCGTAGCACTCCTTACGACATGATCATCTATATTGCCATATACCACACGTAGTGGCTTGAAGTTTTCCAACAGCTCAAGCGTTTCGATATTTCCAATATCACCGGCATGCCAAATTTCATCGACATCAGCAAAGTATTTCCAAACTTTCGGGTCTATATAGCCATGGGTATCAGAGAGTAAGCCAATTCTTTTCATATCACAAAACAAAAGTAGGTATAGTTAATTGTTTGATGATGATTTATTGAACTACAAAGGATTTAAGTAAGATTGCATCATTACTTTCAAATATGGGCAAGCGCATATAACTCTGCTCGAAAAAAGGGCTGCGCTGATATATATAAAATAATTGATCCCATTCACTTTGAGCAAATTTGATATCGAGATCCTTTTTTTCAAAGAAAGCTTTTTTCAATTGCGGATCATTTTCAAGAATGGATTCAATTTGCGCCTTAAAGACATAGGGTGAAAAGTATTCTTTTTGTTGTAGGTATGAATTGAAAAAATTCCATGTAAAATAGCTGTCTTCGGCCCGAGCTTGCAGCACGGAATGAATAAAATTAGCTTTTACTTGCTGTGTTGGAATCAGGATATCGCTAGGCTTCAGTAAGATCATTTGTTCTGAGCTTTCAATTTCGATTTCATTAAGTTTGAAATGACCTTCGTAGGGGCGTGTGGGTGCTTTATAACTTTTGACGAATTGACAATTCAGTCTTTTGGTTTCAAATGAATGTAGGGTTTTGAATAAAACGCCATTAGCCTTTAAACAAGCGATCACTTTTGTTTCTTGTCCGCCAACGACATAATAAGATGGTATCGAAATAGAATCTTTTGGACTGTAATGACTGAAATAGGGGATATATTTTTCATATGGTTGGTTTTGGTCATACTCTAATTGTGCGAGTCCGGTAATGGGATGTATTGGATAGACCGCTGTATAACCCTTGAAAAGGATGCTGTCAATTTCTTGTTCATTCAATTGGTAGTTGAACCGAAAAAATGTTTGATTTTGGCTCCATTGGATTGCATCTTTTCGTGCTTTTTCAATTTGCTCTGCATTTCCAATAGCATATGCAATTGTGGAATTCATGAATTGTAAAGTTGCCTGTACGCGCTCCGGGAATGGTTTGAGCATGTGGGTCTCAACCGTAAAAGATAAAGCGTGAAATAAACTAGCATAACCCATAGCATAGCGCGGTAGATCATTGAATGCCACAATTCCTTGCTCGGGAGTTTCACCTTTTAATTCGATATATGGGAATAAATCAAAGTTGCCCATTTGACAATAATCTTTGAGAGTAGGAATAAATTGATCATAAGTTAAAACGCGCATGCTTGGTGCAAGTCGTTCTTTCATTGAACTGATATACGTAAGTGTGTACGGGTAGTCAGCTCCATTTGATACGTGATTGTCAATGAAGATATCTGGGTCTAGCGCTTGAAATATCTTAACAAAAGTAAATGAGTTCACAGCATCCATTTTAGTAAAATCCCTGTTTAGATCAAGGTTTTTTGCCGATCCTCTGAATCCATATGCTTCAGGACCATTTTGGTTGGCTCGGCTAGTACTTGAACGGTTGTACATACCACCTACATTATATGCTGGAATAAATGCAATGACTGGAAAATCGGCATCACCATTCCGACTCTTGAGTGGTTTGCCCGCTTGTATCCATTGGTCAAGCCAAATAAGGCAGGCGTTGATACCATCTGGTTCTCCGGGATGTATGGCATTATTGATGAGTATGGTTGTAGAATTTTGTGCCTTTACAAATGTCTTGAGTGAATCCCTATGACCATTAATTACACATAAATATATTGGTTGTCCAAAGTCGGAAGGCCCCATGTTGTAGAGCTTTATTTCTTTGTGGGATCGATCTAGTTGCTGAAGATGGGCAATGAGCTCTTCATAGGTTGGTGTTGTATTACCCGACCAGTTTTGTTGTGCTTGGATCAAAAATGAAATGCCAAGCAAGAGTAGTAGAAAAGTTTGTTTCATGAGGCTAAATTACAAATTGCAATTTAGCTGTCAAGTTTTAAAAGGAAGGACACGAAATACGTCTAAAGTCGCGTGCTGGTTTTTTACATTTTAAGTTGATCCCCAGTGAAACCTCATGGGAACCCCCGCTAATTCCATTTCCTAGAGGCGAAACAGTGAGGTCATAACTATAGCCAATACGATAGTTATCAGTATTGATACCAATTGTGAGAATAAAGGCATCTTTATTTCGATACCATGCCCCAATTGTAAAGCTTTCGTATTTAAGATATGCCCCAACATTGAGTTGCTGGAAACCATTTTGATTTTGATATATTATGTTGGGAGATAAAAAAGTAGTACTTGAGTAACGACCTCGCTGTCCAAGCTTAATATTTGCCCCAATGTGGCCCGTAACCTTAATTGGAAGTCTTGATTGACCTAGAATTAAAGATTCATCAGGTCGATTAAGATGGTGAAAAGCTGCGCCGAAATAAAAATTCTTGCTAAATCCAACCAATCCGGCAGAAACGTCAAAAAATCCTCTACGTCCGTTTCCCCGAGGAACATCACCCGTTTGGTATATGAATCCCCTTCGCGGGTCAATCATATCCCCAAATGTAAGTTTACTCCAGTCGAGAAATTTTTGATAATAGGCCGCCTGAGTGCCAAACATGAGTCGGAATTTGCGATTTACTTTAAGGTAGTAGGAGTAGCTAGCTCCGATCATAGAGGTCTGTATTGTTCCTTGTCCTTGCATGTCGTGCATAGCGACTAGTCCAACTCCACCTGAGATATTTTTAAAATAACTATCGTATGCGGCGGCATAAGTGATATAGTTACCAGTCAATTGAGGCCATTCATTGCGGTAATTAAGCGCAACTCTAGGACAACCACTTGAACCAGCTAACGCAGGATTCATATAAACAGGATTGGAATAAAATTGTGTAAAGGTTGGGTCCTGTGCAAAAAATTTTGCCGATACAGCCAAAAAGAATAGAATGAAAGCGTGTTTGTTTATCATAATAAATCAATATATCGTCTGGCCTTTCGGCTTGTTTGTGAGTAAATTCTGAATGTAACTTGATGGTAATAACTTGGTTGATTAAGTGTCAAAAGTTGTTGCTGACAAGACTGAATAATGACGGCGCTGTGTTTTCCAAGATAGCCTATAGCTGCTTGGTATTGATTGTTGTCAGCAATATTCAAGCCGAATTGCCATTTTTGAAAGTTGAGCTGAAGTCCGGCGAGGTATTGAGTTTGAGTGTCATTTCTGCGGTATTGTATGTATGGTGCAAAACGCATGCGCTCATTTCTTGTAGCATATTGAGTCCCTATCGTCATTGTTAATTGCTGAGAAGCTCTTGATTTATTAGGATTTTGTTCATTTCCCATTGCGTAGTCAAAATGTTTGAATGCATTGTCTAGCTGGAAATTGGCAAATAGTATTGGAGTTTGGATAGCTAAGCCAAAGTCTAGATCTTTGTAAAATAAGCGGCGTCCCATGGCTTGAGTGGAATCAATTTGAACATTTCGCATATCGGAATTTTCAAATTCTATGAAAGATAGTTGCTGGAGTTTATCTACTGTAGCATAGCGGGCTCCAAGTCGTAATCGGGCAGCTGGTTCAAGTACGATCATCCGATTAAGCGCAATTTTAGGTGAGGCAATAATACCAATTTCATAGTCGGTGATAGCTGCACCTGCATATTGTTTGTAACTTCCTTGAAGACCAAAACCAGAACGCATGCCGCGTGCATAGCCATCAAGGCTAAATTGTTGACCCAATATACTTTGTTCTGAAGAGTTGTTTGCACGTGCAATGCTCGTACTTTGAAATCGGGTCTGAGATTGAGTTCCTACACTACTAATGTTGGCGTCTATATTACTTTTACCAGGAATAAGTAAGTCATAGGATTGGTTGTTGCTAAGTCCAAGTTCTTTTTGAGCAAATTGACTAATTCTCTGTAATGCAGGCCAATGAAGATGGTTGTTTGCTTCAAATTTAGTCTCTACACCTGCCAACGATTCAAAATTTAAATTAGTACGATATCCTGTAAGGAGTGTAGCTTCTAAAGTTTGAAGCGGATAAAGATCGACGCCAACAGTTTTTGAATCAATGCTCGTCAACGCTTTATAGAATTCATGGCGCAGAGCTTCTTCAGAATTTAGGAGTAGGGAAGGAGTTGCTGATTGGATATCTGGAGTGAATAAATCGGTAGAAGGTTTGATACCGTCGAAAGTTTTGGAAGGACCAAGTATGGAGTTCGTATAGTTCGAAGAATTTGAAGAAGAGCTCAATTGTGACGATGTGGCCTTAGCAGATTTTCCCGGGATGGCATTCGTCTTTTTGGCTGTTCTGGAAGGCTCACGATATAAAGAAATACTATAATATCCGATCGAAACAATGAGTAAAAGAATTGCTGCAGCAGCAAAGTGCTTAACGCCAAATTCTTTTTTGTGATACAATGCCGCTTTAGGTTCGAAAGTGAGTTCTGGTGCAGCATATTTGGTTTTGATCCAAGCATCTTGATCGAATTCGAGATCTGGGTGTTGGGCAAGAAAGTCCTCGAGCGTTTGCTCTTGAGCCGGATTTAAGTTGCCTTCTAAGGCATCAAAAAGCCATTGATCGATACTGTCTAGTGTAGGTTTCATGATGCCAATACAAATTGTCCTTTAGCGCGTTTTTTAACTTTGAGCCTCGCTCTAAAAAGATAAACCTTTACCTGGGCTTCGGTCAATGAGAGCATTGAGCCTATTTCCTGGTAAGAGTAACCTTCGAGGTCTCGAAGCAATAGGATACTTTTTTGTAACGGAGGTAGATCTTTGACCAATAACTCAATGAGTTGTTGCGTTTCAAAATGCTTATCGGAGCTATTCGTATGGCTCCAACCGAGCGATTCTAAATGCTGCTGTTTGACCTTATTGCGCTTTACTTGATTAAGCATCAAGTGATTTGCAGTGGTAAACAGCCAAGATTTCGCCTTTTCTACTGTTACATTTTTCCTATTGATCCACAATTTTTCAAAACAATCTTGTACGGTATCGCGTGCAGGTTCAACATCTCGCAAGAAATGTAAACAAAACCTATACAGCGAGTCGCTGTGGAGGTCTACGCAGGTGTTGTAGTCAGAGCGCTTCAAAATTGTGTCTGCTAGTAGAACAATTTATTGGTAGTAAAAGTTACATGTTGTAAAATTTACACAAGAAAATTACAATAAAATAATGGGAATAAAAAAACGTAGGTTAAAAACCAAAATTGTCAAAACCGGTTCTGGTAAGCTCTTGGTATTTTTCTTCGTTAAATTCGTATAGCAGAGAAGGTTTGTGAGGTACTCCGCGTTGTTTTTCTCTTAGGCTTGATAAAATATCAAGTTTTTGAATTTTACGTCTAAAGTTACGCTTATCTAGAGGTTTATCAAGAATAGATTCATACAAGCGATGAAGTTGGCTTAAAGTAAATTTTCTAGGTAATAGATTAAAGCCTATCGGTTGTATTTTAATTTTTTGCTTCAATTTTTCTTTGGCGGCATGTAAAATCTCTAGGTGGTCAAAAGCAAGTTCTTTAATTTCGTTCACCGGCACCCAATCAGCATTTTTAGCAAAAGAAGAGGCTTGTGGCTTGTATTGTTGCATGGGAACAAGTGAAAAGTAGGCAACTGTTATGACACGTGCCTCAGGCTCTGCCCGGATACTTTTGAGCCATTCACGATCAGATTCTTTATGAATCCGATCTGGATCTCCAAAGGCACCTACTTGTTCAAGATAAATATCGTGGAGGCCTGAAAGTTCATCCAAAACACGATTAGCAGCCATGTCAAGGTTCTCATTGTCATAAATGAGGTTGCCTGGCAAAGCTAAACGCGGTCCAAATCCCGAAGAAATCTCACCGCGATCTATGAGTAGCACAGTGAGTTGTTCTAGGTCAAATCCAAAAATAACGCAGTCTACTGATACGTTTGGATTGAGTTCTGAATTGATTTTTTTTTGATTGTGCTGCACGTATGAGGTATTATCTATATATTTGGAAAGTGTAAAATTGACACAAAGCTATCATTCACTCTATTACAAATTATGTATTTCATTATTGAAAGTGGTTCTACCAAAAGCGACTGGGTATTAGTAGACAACAAAAATAACCAAAGTTTTTTTTCAACAATGGGCTTCAATCCATATTTTCATTCAGCGGATATTATTGAGGCTGAGTTGAGGAAAAACACAGATATCATGCAACTTGCGCAAGATATTAAAGGAATTTATTTTTATGGAGCTGGTTGTTCAAGTCCAGAACTCAATCAAATTGTTGAAGAAGGTCTTTGTCGCATCTTTTTAAATGCTACTATTTTAGTTGAGCACGATTTGCTGGCATGCGCCTATGCAACCTACAGCGGCAGCCCAGGAATCTCATGTATTATTGGCACTGGAAGTAACTCTTGTTATTTTGATGGTCAAAATTTGCTTGAAGAGGTACCTGCCTTGGGTTATGTACTTGGGGATGAAGGGAGCGGAAGTTATTTTGGAAAACAATTGCTTTCAGCCTTCTTGTATCACCATTTACCTGCGGAAATTGAAGCAGATTTTATAGCTACCTACCAATTAGACAAAGATTTGATTGTTGATCGCGTCTACAGAGAGCCAAATGCAAACGTATTTATTGCATCTTTTATGCCGTTTATAGCCAAACATAAAGGCCATCCCTTTTTCTCGGAAATGGTATATAATGGATTCAAGCATTTTATGAAAGTTCATGTTTGTTGTTATGATAATTATCAACACACAGAAGTACACTTTGTAGGTTCATTATCTAAAATATTCGAAAAAGAACTCGCTGAGGCAGCAGCAGCGCTGCAAATTTCCATTACCTCAATTATTCAAAAACCAGTCCTTGGCCTCGTTGATTATCACTTGAAATATATCCTTAAAACAGAAACTGTTTAGTCATGAAAAAAATTGTTTTTGCCTTTTTTTTTGGCCTTAGTGCCATGCTAACTTATGCCCAATTGAAAACACCAGAGTGGGTTCAAAATGCTACTATTTACGAAGTAAACGTTCGTCAATTTACTCCTGAAGGCACTTTTTCCGCATTTGAAAAACATCTTCCTCGTCTAAAAAACATGGGTGTTGATATCATTTGGTTAATGCCAATTCATCCAATCGGAGAATTGAATCGCAAAGGCAGCCTTGGCAGCTATTATGCCGTTCGTGACTACCGAGGCATCAATCCCGAATTTGGCTCACATGACGACTTTGCACATTTGGTAGACGCAGCTCATCAGCTCGGTATGAAAGTCATTATCGATTGGGTAGCTAATCATACTTCACCAGATGCAGTTTGGATTGAAGAAGGGAAGTTAGATTGGTATACCCTTGATTCAATGGGAAAAGTACAACCTACACTCGGAACAGATTGGTGGGATGTCGCGGACCTCAATTATGATAATGCAGACTTGCGCAATGAAATGATAGCTTGTATGGAATATTGGGTACGAGATTTCGATATAGATGGCTATCGTTGTGATGTTGCAGGATGGGTGCCTATGGACTTTTGGAATGCAGCACGTGCCTCATTGGATCAAATTAAACCTGTTTTTATGTTAGCAGAGGCAGAAGGGAAAGAATTGCATTCTGCTTTTGAAATGACCTATGGCTGGGAGTTTCATCATATTATGAACGAAATTGCCAAAGGTGAAAAAAATGCTGCAGACGTAATTGCCTTTTATGAAAAAACCAAATTACCTACAGGTGCTTTCCATATGAATTTCACCTCCAACCACGATGAGAATTCATGGAATGGTACAGAAATGGAAAG
>Ga0102815_10002091_pt1 | contig 12321 bp, 10 predicted proteins | sample ColrivemetaGS759_FD_79113 | JGI IMG/M metagenome (GOLD analysis project Ga0102815, IMG submission 79113) | Estuarine microbial communities from the Columbia River estuary - Ebb tide ETM metaG S.759 | ecosystem: Environmental > Aquatic > Marine > Intertidal zone > Estuary | place: USA: Columbia...
ATTAGGTGAAGAAGAAAATAAATTAGGAATTACATCATCATCAACTCGTCAAGTATTTTTTAGCGATACGATAGTTCCTATTGAAAATATGTTATCAGACAGAGGTTATGGATTTAAAATAGCCTTAAACTCATTAAATGTTGGTCGAATAAAATTAGGAGCAGCCTGTTTAGATGCTAGTAGAAGAATAACTACTGAATCTATAAAATATGGAAATGAGCGTCAACAATTTAAAACTGCAATTTCTAATTTTGGAGCTATTCAAAAGAAATATGCTGAAATGAGTGCTAAAACTTTTACACTTGATGCTGGTTGTTATAGAGCTGCAAAAGATATTCAAAATATGATTGATTCATTACTTGCAGAAGGAAAAACGCATCAAGATGCAGAATTAACAGCTTTTAGTGAATATGCCATTGAATGTGCTATTTTAAAAGTTTTTGGATCAGAAGTTTCACAATTTGTTTCAGATGAAGGAATTCAAGTTTTTGGAGGAATGGGATTTTCAAAAGATACGCCAATGGAAAGTGCATGGAGAGATGCAAGAATCACCCGTATTTACGAAGGAACAAATGAAATTAATAGACTTTTAACTGTTGGAATGTTGCTAAAAAAAGCAATGAAAGGTGAAATTGATTTAATGACCCCTGCCATGGAAGTAGGGAATAGCCTTATGGGAATTCCTTCATTTGACACTCCAGATTTTTCAGAAATTCTTTCTGAAGAGAAAGCAATGATTGCTAAATTGAAAAATGCTTTTTTAATGATTTCTGGTAAAGCTGTTCAAACTTTTGGAATGGATTTAGAAAATCATCAACAATTAGTTTTAGCAGCTGCAGAAGTAATGATTGAAGTTTATATGGCAGAATCAGCTATTCTAAAAGCTGAAAAAGTGGCTAAATTACAATCAGAAAAAGAGGCAGAATGCCAAATTGCTATGGCAAAATTGAACCTATATTTTGCTATTGAAAAAATAAACAGTGTAGGAAAAGAAGCTATTGTTTATTTTTCCGAAGGAGATGAACAACGCATGTTATTAATGGGATTAAAACGATTTACAAAATATACTAACATGCCGAACCCAATAGAATTAAGAAAAACTATTGCAAAAAAGGTAATAGCTGAAAATAAATATTGCTTTTAATTAATTCAAATTCAATCAATTTAATTACAAGTGAAAAGCTGCAACAAAAATGTTGCAGCTTTTTTTAAAATTAATTTAAAAATCAGAAGATTTTTTTCGTAACTTTAGTATAGAATTCAACTACCCTTTTTACCCCAATTGTTTAATCGCTAAAAAGTAGATTATGAAAAAAAACATTGGAATTTGGATTGATACAAAACAAGCAGTTATTATTCGTCTTTCCAACAACGGAAAACATTCTATTAAAACATTTGATTCTCAAATTGAAACAAGAGAACGTGTACAAGGTGAAACAAAAAAATACGGTCGATTTGGTGGACAGTACATTACTTATGAGAAAAACAGACTTAACCGCAGAATTGAACAAACGAATCATTTTTTAAAAGATCTTCTCAAGGAAATTGAAAATTGTGATAATGTTGTAATTTTTGGTCCTTCAAAAATGAAAAAGTTATTTGCAAAAGAAATTAGAAATAATATGCAGTTTTCTGCTAAACTAGTTGGCGTTCACAATTCGGAATTACTTACTGAAAATCAAATGGTTGCCTGGGTAAATAATTATTACAATAGTTAGTTTTTATCAGCTTTTTAGTAATAACAAACTAAATTTTGGCATAATATTCGTATATATTAATTTAATAGTATATTTAAAAATTAAAATTAAATTAATCATATGAAAATAAGAATTACTTTACTAGTACTTTTTGCATTTATAACTGGAACTATTTCTGCACAAGAAGCAAATTTAGACGAATTAAAAACTTCAAATGGAATTTTAAAAATTCATCCTATTGTACACGGAAGTTTAATATTAACTCATAATAATAAAACTATTTATGTAGATCCATATGGTGGTGGAAATTTATATGAAGGCCAAAAATCTCCTGACATAATTCTTATTACAGACATTCATGGAGATCATTTAAACCAAGAAACGTTAGAAGCTATTGATACTTCAAAAAGTATTTTTGTTGTTCCCCAGTCAGTTGCAGATAAATTACCAGAAAAATATAACTCTAAATTAGTTATATTAAATAACGGACAAGGAGTACATAGATTAGATTTTTATATACAAGCAATTGCTATGTATAATTTGCCGGAGGAGGAGAATTCAAAACACCCTAAAGGAAGAGGGAATGGATATATTTTAAACATTGACGACAAACGAATTTATATTTCAGGAGATACAGAAGATATTTTAGAAATGAGAATGCTTAGAAATATTGACGTTGTTTTTTTATGTATGAATTTACCATTTACAATGGATATAAACCAAGCCTCAAGTGCTGTTTTAGAGTTTAAACCTAAAGTTGTTTATCCATATCATTACAGAGGAACTGAGGGTTTAAGTGATGTTAACGAATTTAAAAAACTTGTAAATACTAAAAATCCTAATATTGAAGTTAGGTTAAGAGATTGGTACCAAAATAGCAATTAGGTTGTGTAAATTTTGTATATAAATTTGTTAAATCCTTTTTCAAAAACCACTAAAAAAGTGTTTGTTTTTTATTACTTTAGATATTAATTTTTTGTAATCAATAAACCTTTTTATGTACTCTTCAATAAAGCATTTAAGTATTCTAATAATTCTATTAACTCTTGGTAGTTGTTCAAATAAAAATCAAGTTTTAGAGGCTGAAAACTCCATTAATCCAACAGATTTAGAAAAACACATTATTGCTTTCTCTTCCGATGAATTTCAGGGAAGAAAACCTTTTACAATTGGTGAAGAAAAAGCTACACAATACATAGCAAATACTTTTAAAGAAATGGGAATAGAAGGTGCTTTTGATGGTGACTATTTTCAAAATGTACCAGCGGTTGAACTCCAATATTCACCAAATAAAAGTATTACCATAAATACCAAAAATGGTGACTTAACTTTAGAGCTTACTAAAGATTATATTGCCAAAACACCGCATATAAAAGATTCAATAGAAATTAAAAATGCGGAAATTATTTTTGCTGGATACGGAATTGTAGCACCAGAATATGGTTGGGACGATTATAAAAATATTGATGCAAAAGGAAAAATTGTATTAGTGCTAGTTAATGATCCTGGATTTGCTACGCAAAATAATGATTTATTTAGAGGTAATGCAATGACATACTATGGAAGATGGGCTTACAAATATGAAGAAGCTGCTAGACAAGGAGCAAAAGGTATTCTAGTAATTCACTCAACAAAACCTGCAGGATATGGTTGGCAAGTATTAACAAATACATCTGGTTTTGGAATTTCAATCCAGACGGAAAATGGGAATGAAGATAAATGTGCGCTAGAAGGTTGGATTACTAATGAAGCTACCAAAAGATTATTCGAAAAATCTGGATTAAATTTTGAAGTGCTTTCAAAACAAGCTGAAACTCACAATTTTAATGCGGTAAGCTTAAATTGCGATTTAAACTTAACTATTAAGACAAAATTAAAATTTCAAAATAGTAAAAACGTTGCTGGAATTATAAAAGGAACAAAACATCCAAATGAATGTATTGTTTATAGCGCACATTGGGATCATTTTGGTATTGGTCCAATTCATCATGGAGATTCTATATACAATGGTGCAATGGATAACGGAACTGCATTGGCAGCTTTTTTAGAAACTGCAAAAGCTTTTTCAAAATTAAAACAAAAACCTGAACGATCTGTTGTTTTTATTTCTGTTACGGCTGAAGAAACCGGATTAATAGGTTCTAAATTTTACGCTCAAAGCGGACTTTTCCCACCAGAAAAAACAATTGCAAATTTAAATTACGAATTGTTATTACCTATGGGAAAAATGAAAGATGTTACAATTACAGGTTTTGGACAATCAGAATTAGATGTTTATGTTGAACAAGCTGCAAAAGAACAAAATCGTTATATTATTGAAGAACCGTTTCCTGAAAATGGTATGTATTTTAGATCTGATCATTTTAGTTTTGCACAAGTGGGAATTCCTTCTTTATTCATAAAAGGATGGCAAGATAGCAGAGAACACGGTAAAGATTGGGCTAAAGAACAAATTAATAATTATTGGGGAAATGCTTACCATAAACCAGCAGATGAGTACAATCCTGATACTGCGAATTTATCTGGAATTGTTGAAGATGCAAAATTATTCTTTAAAATTGGATATAAATTAGCAAATGAAACTAGTTTCCCAAATTGGAGTGAAAAATCTGAGTTTAGAGCGATAAGAGAAAAATCTATGCAACGCTAGTGTTTATTTAAAACAACTTTTCCAATTGCACATTGTAAACATAATTGTTTATTACAATATTCATTTTTTAATTGAAGCAAAGATTGAGTTTTAAAGGCATTTGTGCTTTTAATTTTTAATTCCTCAAAATTTGAGATTATTGTATTTTTTTCCGGTTTTATTTGTTCTATTATTGAAAATATTGAACTAAAATCATCGTTTCCTAAACTTTTTAAATGAACAAATTTTAGAGGTAATATGGTATTTATTAATAATAAATCTATAAAAGATTTTGTAAGTTTTTTAGTACTTTTCTTAGATTCAGTTTCAAAAGTATAATGCGATTCCCAATAAGGTGAGGTTTTTATTTCAAATAATTCATAGAATTTTTCAAGAGTATCGATTTCAATTGTTTTCGAAAATATATTTTGATATTTATTGTATAAAAAAGCTAATTGAGACATTCTAATTGTAGGGAAATTATTTGGTCGTAATCTGAAAAATTGAACTTGACCTTTTGAAATTGGTTCTAAATTAAATTTCACTTTTAAAAACTCATATTCTCGTTTCAAATTATTAAAGTAAACTGATTCAAACTCATTGCTAAGCAATCCTGCTTGACCGAAAAACAAAGCCTCTAACTGACCTAAATTATTAGAAACTTTTCTAACAATAGAATAATCAAATGAACACGCAAAACTCAAGAAAGCTTCTGAATTAACTTTTAATCCTAAACCTTTTGCCAATAAAATAAACAAAGTTTGTTCCCAATTGTTTTTGGTTTTTACTAAAATTTGCTTAACAAATTGAGACTTTCTTTCTAATCGTTCAAAATAGAGTCTTTCCAGCCAATTATTAAGTATAAAAGAGTCAATAAATTCAATATCTTTTTCACAATTTATCCATTTTTTGTTTTTGCTAAAAAGTTGATTGTAATTACTTAACAATTCTTTTGAAATAAAATTTTTCAATTCTAATGTTGCAATTTTATCATTATTCCCTCTAAATATTTCAATATCATGTTCCCAAACAACATGTAGAATAACTGAATCGTAATTTTCATCCATTTCATGTTGGTGTTTGTACCAATCGGACGATTTTACATGGATTTCAACATTGCCTGCCCAAATCTGTTTATTTATTTCAATTTTTGCATTAAAAAAATCAGGACCTGTATTCATATTATAAGTCCCATTCGAAATAATATGAATTGATTCTCCGCTAGTTGACACTAATTTTTCAATAGAAAACAATTTAAGTTTCCATATAAAGTGAAGCAAATTTTCTTTCATATGCTGATGTTTATTCTTTTTTATCGGTCATATGTAATTCACTTTTCAACATTCGTTTTTACAATCAAATCTCGATCAAGTTCATTTCATAGCAATTATAATACTTGATAAATGTAAAAATTAACTTTTACTTATGAAAATTGACTTCTATTGTTACCTAATTATCAAGTTATTTAAAGTAAATTTGTAGTACAAAATTTATTAAAAATGGATATAATTAATAGTTTAACGTGGAGATATGCAACAAAGAAGTTCGATTCATCTAAAAAACTATCAAATCAGCAAATTGAAACGTTAAAACAAGCTTTTAATTTAACCGCAACTTCATTTGGGCTTCAACCTGTAAAAATGATTGTTATTTGTAACAAAGAATTGCAAGAAAAATTTGTAGAATATTCCTATTATCAGCGTCAAGTTGCGGATGCATCTCATTTACTTGTTTTATGTATAGAAAATGACACAACCATTGATGATATAAATAAGTATTTTGATTTAGAAAAAAAAGTGAGAGGTATTGATGAAAAAGTTGTTTCATCCTTCAGAAAACAACTTATTGGAATGTATGAAAGCAAAACTATTGAAGAAAGACAACTTTCAGCTATTTACCAAACCTATATAATTTTAGGTAATTTAATGACTGTTTGTGCAGTTGAAAAAATTGATGCCTGCCCATTAGAAGGTTTTGTTCCTGAAAAAATTGATGAAATATTAAATTTAAAAGAACTAAATTTAAAGTCTGTATTAATGCTTCCTGTGGGATATAGAGCAAAAGACGACATTATGGGTGACATGAAAAAAGTTAGAAAAGATTTAAGTGAAACTATTATAGAAATAACAAATTAACACCAAAATAAATACTAATTATGAGTAATGATATTAGAACATTAGAACCTAAAGCACTTTGGAATAATTTTGCAGATTTAAATGCTGTTCCAAGAGGTTCAAAAAAAGAAGAACGTGTAATACAATTTATGGTTGATTTTGGAAAAAAGTTAAACCTTGAAACTGTTGTTGACCCTGTTGGAAACGTAATTATAAAAAAAACTGCTTCAAAAGGAATGGAGAACCGTAAATCGGTTGTTTTGCAATCGCATTTAGATATGGTTCATCAAAAAAATTCAGATACTGTTTTTGATTTTGATTCTGAAGGAATAAAAATGAAAATTGTGGGAGAATGGGTAAAAGCGGAAGGAACCACACTTGGTGCAGATAATGGTTTAGGAGTTGCAGCAATTATGAGCGTTTTAGCTTCTAAAGATATTAAGCACCCAGCAATTGAAGCTTTATTTACAATTGATGAAGAAACTGGAATGACTGGTGCAATGGGTTTACAAGCTGGTTATTTAGATGGTGAAATACTCTTAAATTTAGATACTGAAGAAGATGACGAAATTGATATTGGATGTGCTGGCGGAGTTGATATCACGGCTGAGAATCCATACAACGAGGTGCACGCTCCATCTAATACCTACGGATGCTCAATTGCTGTTACTGGTTTAAACGGTGGACATTCAGGAATGGATATTCACAAAGGTTTAGGAAATGCAAACAAAATAATGAATCGTATTCTATACGAAGTACAAGATGCTATTAGAATTTCTGAAATTAATGGAGGAAGTCTAAGAAATGCAATTCCAAGAGAAAGTTTTGCAATAATTTCTGTTTATAATTCACAAAAAGATTTTTTTACAAAAGCCATTAAAAGAATTATTAAAGAAATAAAAGGTGAATTTAAAACTGCTGACCCAAACTTAAATGTTGAAATTAAAGAAATTGAAGCCCCTAAGAAAGTAATGACATCTATTAGTCAAACTACATTGCTTAAAGTTTTATATGCGGCTCATAATGGTGTTTACAGAATGAGTAATGATATGGAAGATTTAGTTGAAACGTCTAATAATGTTGCAAGAGTAATTGTTAAAGATGAACTTATTAAAATACTATGTTTAACAAGATCTTCTGTAGAGACTTCAAAAAAAGATTTAGCAAATACTTTAAAAGCGTCTTTTGAAATGGCAGGCTATAGTGTTTCATTATCAGGATCTTACCCTGGCTGGAAACCAAATATAGATTCTCCAATTTTAACTGTGCTTGTAGAAAATTATGAAAAACTTTTTAAACAAAAAGCGAATGTAGTTGCTTGTCACGCAGGTTTAGAATGTGGAATTTTAGGCACAAATTATCCAGAAATGGATATGATATCATTTGGTCCAACAATACAAGGTGCACATTCACCTGATGAAAGAGCAAATATAAAATCTTCGCAAAAATTTTGGAAGTTTTTATTAACAATTTTGGAAAATATTCCTTTAAAAAAATAGTATTACTAAAAATGAGATTCTTTGACCTAAAGAATTCATAATTACGATATTGGGCGTAGTTCAAGTATGTTTTAAATTAAGAATCATATTTATAAACTACGCTCAAAATTAACTACTTAAAATATTTTTTAAGTTCATATCTATTTTAAGTCTTTGTTAACAATATTACCTTTTAAAAACCATAAATAATTGTATTTTTACACCTTATAATAATTCGAAATTCTTTTATGGGAAAAATTATTGCGATTGCTAATCAAAAAGGTGGAGTTGGTAAAACTACAACTACTGTAAATTTAGCTGCTGCTTTAGGGGTACTAGAAAAAAAAGTATTGCTAATTGATGCCGATCCACAAGCAAATGCTTCATCTGGACTTGGTGTTGCTGTTGAAGATGTTGAAATTGGAACCTATCAGTTATTAGAACATGCAGCAACGGCTAAAGAAGCAATTGTTCCTACTAATTCTCCAAATGTTGATATTATTCCTGCTCATATAGATTTGGTTGCGATAGAGATTGAATTGGTTGATAAAGACAACCGAGAGTATATGCTTAAGGAAGTTCTAAAAGATATAAAAAATGAATATGACTATATTCTAATCGATTGTGCTCCGTCATTAGGTTTAATTACTTTAAATGCCTTAGTGGCAGCTGATTCGGTAATTATCCCTATTCAATGCGAATATTTCGCGCTAGAAGGATTAGGAAAATTATTAAATACAGTTAAAAGTATTCAGAAATTGCACAATCCTAATTTAGATATTGAAGGACTTTTATTAACTATGTACGATTCTCGTTTAAGACTATCTAATCAGGTAGTGGATGAAGTTAAAAAACATTTTCGAGAAATGGTTTTTAAAACTATAATTCAAAGAAATGTTAGATTAAGTGAAGCTCCTAGTTTTGGTGAAAGCATTATTGCCTATGATGCAACAAGTAGAGGTGCTGTAAATTATATTAACTTAGCCAATGAAATAATAAAACTACAAGTTAAATAATTATGGCAAAAGCAACTAAAAAACAAGCACTTGGAAGAGGCCTTTCCGCCTTACTAAAAGATAACAGTTCAGATATAAAGTCTGCAAATGATAAAAATGCTGATAAAGTTGTTGGTAATATAATTGAAATAGAGTTAGAATTAATTGATATTAACCCTTATCAACCAAGAAGTTATTTTAATGAAGAAGCTTTAAGAGAATTAGCAAGTTCAATTAAAGAATTAGGTGTAATTCAACCAATAACTGTTAGAAAGTTAGATGGAAATAAATTTCAGTTAGTATCTGGAGAACGTAGATTCAGAGCTTCAAAATTAATTGGTAATAAAACCATACCTGCATATATTAGATTAGCCAACGATCAAGAAATGCTTGAAATGGCTTTGGTTGAAAATATTCAGCGTAAAGATTTAGATCCTATTGAGGTTGCGTTATCATACCAACGTTTAATTGACGAAATTGATTTAACCCAAGAAGAAATGAGCCAAAGGGTTGGTAAAAAACGTTCAACAATTACAAATTATTTACGTTTGTTAAAACTTGATCCAATAATTCAAACAGGAATTCGTGATACTTTTATTTCAATGGGACATGGAAGAGCGCTTATTAATATTGAAGATACTGAAGATCAACTTAGAATCTATGAAAAAATAGTACAACAAAAATTATCAGTAAGACAAACTGAACAGCTTGTAAAACAGCTTAAAAGTGGAACTAATCCTGCACCAAAATCAGAACCAAAACAAATTTCAACTCCGAAATACGTTAGCAAAGGATTAAAAACTTTTAGCGAATACTTTGGACATAAAATTGACGTTAAATTATCTGGAAATGATAAAGGAAAAATCATTATTCCTTTTCATTCTGAAGAAGATTTTAACCGAATAAAAAAATTACTTGAATAGTGTTTCAAAAAAAAATTTATATTTTAATTTTAATTATTTTTTCTACTCTTAAAAGTTTTTCACAAGAAGATTTAATTATTAAAGCACAAGACTCTACTTTTATAAGTCCGGTTGAATTTGATATGCTTTCTCCTGCAAGGGCTGCATTTTATTCTGCAATTTTACCAGGTTTAGGTCAAGCTTATAATAAAAAATACTGGAAAATACCTATAATTTATGGAGCTCTTGGTGGTGGTATCTATTATTACGATTTTAATAATACTCGCTATAACAGAGCTAGAACTGCATATAAATTAAGTTTAGATGGAAAACCTCATGAATTTGATGGGGTAGATGGAAATATACTATTATCTAAAACTGCTTTAGTTCGTGCTCAAAAATCATACAAAAAAGATCGTGATTTATCAATTTTAGTAACTGTTGGGTTATATGTTTTACAAGTACTTGAAGCTAGTACTAATGCACATTTATTACAACATAATGTAGATGATAATTTAACATTATCGCCACAAATTATTAAAGATGTAACAAGTAATAGGTCAGTTATGGTTGCATCTCTAAATTTTAAATTTTAACAATGAAAATAGCACTATTAGGTTACGGAAGAATGGGTAAAACAATTGAACAAATTGCTATACAAAGAGGACATGAAGTTATTTTAAAAGTAGATGAACACACCAAAAGTTATGATATTAAAATTGCTGATATTGCCATTGATTTTAGTATTCCATCTGTAGCATTAAATAATATTTCAAATTGTTTAAATAACAATATACCTGTTGTAAGTGGAACTACTGGTTGGCTTGATAAATTTAGTATTGCAACTGACCTATGTAAAAAAAATAATGGTGGATTTATTTATGCCTCAAATTATAGTTTAGGGGTAAATATCTTTTTTGAATTGAATGAATATTTAGCAAAAATGATGCGCAATTTAGGTGATTATCAAATTTCTATGGAAGAAATACATCACACTGAAAAATTAGATGCTCCGAGCGGCACTGCAATTACCCTAGCTGAAGGGATTATTAAAAATTCTGACAAAAAAAACTGGGCATTAAATGTAACAAATAAAGAAACTGAAATACCTATAGTTGCAAAACGTATAGATGATGTTCCAGGAACACATTCTATTGCATATAATTCATCTATAGATACTATTAACATTAAACACACGGCACATAGCAGAGATGGTTTTGCTTTGGGTGCTATAGTTGCAGCAGAATGGCTGGTTGGAAAAACTGGAGTTTTTACAATGAAAGATGTTTTAGGTATTTAATAAAAAATTAAAAATTATGACAATGATTCAATGGTTTATCTTTTTTTTAATTGTTCAAGTAATTCACTTTTTAGGAACTTGGAAATTATATGTAAAAGCTGGTAGAAAATCCTGGGAATCCTTAGTTCCAATATACAATGGAATAGTATTAATGAAAATATTAAAACGTCCAAGTTGGTGGATTATTTTATTATTCATTCCAATTATAAATCTATTAATGTTTCCTGTTATTTGGGTTGAAAGCATTAGAAGTTTTGGGAAATATAAAACTATAGATTCATTTTTAGTAGTGCTTACTTTAGGCTTTTATATATATTATTTAAACTATGTTGAAAATGTTAATTATATAGAAGACAGAAGTTTAAAATCAAGAACAGAACTAGGTGAATGGGTAAGCTCAATTGTATTTGCAATTGTTGCTGCAACATTGGTTCATACTTATTTTATGCAACCATATACAATACCAACATCTTCATTAGAAAAATCTTTATTGGTTGGAGATTTTCTATTTGTTAGTAAATTTCATTATGGCGCTAGAACACCAATGACAACTATTGCAGCTCCAATGGTACATGATTCTTTACCTTTAATTAAGGTAAAATCATATTTAAAAAAACCACAATTACCTTATTTTAGAATTCCTGGTTTTCAAAAAATTAAACGCAATGAAATTGTAGTTTTTAGCTGGCCAGTTGACACCGTTCGCTTCTTTTTTGATAAATCAAACATTCATATAGATAAACCAATTGATAAAAAATCTAACTATGTAAAACGCTGTGTTGGTATTCCTGGTGATTCTTTAGAAATTAGAGATGGTTATATTTTTATAAATGGAAAACAAACAGTTTTACCTGATAGAGCAAAACCACAATATATGCATAAAGTTGTAACGAATGGACAACAATTAAGTGCAGCAACTTTAAAAAGGTATGACATTACTGAAGGTACTCCTTTCAATGGCGAATATTATATTTTGAACCTAACTGATGAAAATGCGGCAAAGTTAAAAAATAATCCATTTATTAAGAGTGTAACTAAACAACTTACACCTAATGGAAATTATAATTCCAGAGTATTTCCGCATGATTCACAATATCCATGGTCTGATGATAATTACGGACCAATTTATATTCCAGAAGCAGGAAAAACCGTTGAATTAAACACAAAATCACTTCCATTTTATAAAAGAATTATTGAGGTTTATGA
>Ga0102815_10002092_pt1 | contig 12319 bp, 12 predicted proteins | sample ColrivemetaGS759_FD_79113 | JGI IMG/M metagenome (GOLD analysis project Ga0102815, IMG submission 79113) | Estuarine microbial communities from the Columbia River estuary - Ebb tide ETM metaG S.759 | ecosystem: Environmental > Aquatic > Marine > Intertidal zone > Estuary | place: USA: Columbia...
ATTTGCCCTACCCCGCCGGCAATACCCCAGACCACAAAAACACCTACCGCGACAAGCGCCAGGAGTTTGACAACTGCTTCGACAGCGATGGCCATAACGATACCGTTGTGACGTTCGTTTGCATCCACATTGCGGGTGCCGAAAAGAATGGTGAAGACTGCCAAGCCGATTGCGACCCAGATTGCAGTAGCGTTGAAGTCAGCTGCCTCCCAAATGACCCCCTCAACTTGCGCAAATACAGCAAATGACAGCGTAACGGACTGCAGTTGCAACGCGATATAAGGCGTGCCTGCAATCACTGAAATGACCGTAACTATCATGCCCAGTTGCGTGGATTTGCCAAATCGTGAAGAAACGAGGTCCGCTATCGACGTTATGCGTTGCGCTCTTCCGATCCGCACCAAGCGGCGCAAGATCCACCACCAACCGACCATAACCAGCGTCGGACCAAGGTAGATCGTCACGAACTCCAACCCTGATCGCGCAGCGTATCCTACCGCGCCATAGAAAGTCCAAGCGGTGCAATAGATGCTGATGGAAAGGGTGTATATCCAAGGCGATTGCAAGAATTCCGCCCGCCCCACGGCCGCCCGGCGGTCAGCCCAGAAAGCCACAGCGAACAATAGGGTGACATAGGCAAGGGCCGCAAAAATAAGGGCGTTAAAGGACATCATGCCTTGGGGTCATCCGCTGCGTCTTGCGGTGTATCGGCGCGAATACGGCTGGCCAAAAACGCAGCCAGAACGATCAAAACGACCCAGACAGCAAAGATGTAGATCAGCCCACCAGATCCGACATGTCCTTCGTCACCACTTTGCGCCCAAGACATCGGCAGAGCCCACAAGACGACACCGACGAAAGGGATCAGCCTAGCTGCATCGCGTACGCGCCGTTGCCGATAGTTTGCGCGTTGCAGAAAGACTGGCGGCTTGGGCGGGCGGCTCATGCCTGCATGAAGTTGCGGACGTAGTCGCGCACCTCTGTGTTCGAAAAAGGCTTTGTCATGAAGTGGTTCGCGCCAAGGCGCTGCGCCAGTTCGCGGTCTTTTTCCTGCCCGCGCGCGGTCAGCATCATCACGGGAATATCTTTGGTGACATCCGTGGCCCGCAGATCGCGCAAAATATCAAAACCACTGCGACCGGGCAGCATGACATCCAGAATAATCATGTCAGGGGGCATCGCCAGCACCTTGCCCATTGCACTGGTCCCATCTTCGTGGGTGTGGACGGTCCAGCCATCGCGGGACAGAATAAAGCTGATCGCTTCGATGATATTCGGTTCATCTTCGATCAGAAGGACGCGTTTGCCCATCTCATCGCCTCCTCCTTGTGCCTATTTCGAGAATAAGCGCCTCTTAAGGTTAACTATTGCCCGCTTTCAAAGCGAAGTCAAAGCGCGGTTTAGGTGTGAACGCCCACCATCGCAGGTTCGCGGCGACTGGTACAATCCGCGCGGGGGCAAATCCTGCAAGATACCCCGACAGGCAGCGCCGGGACTTTGGTTTCTGGCGGGTCCGGCATCACCAACATGGTGCTTTGAACCGAAGGTGGCACATCAAAGCGCTGCGTTTGCTGCGCGTCGGCAATCGCATAGCACAAAAGCCTTGAAGCCTTGGACCCGGGCAAAGCGACCTCTAGCCTGACGGGCTGTGAAGGGCGACTAATCGCTGCATAAAGCGGCCAAAGCGGGCAAGCCCCGCCTGCACGCGGCAAAGAAAACCCTGGTACAGATTTTGACATCGTCAAAACGCCCGCCGCGTCACAAATTGCCAAGCCAAATGGCGGGTGCCCTTGTCCTTTGGGTAAGCTCGCGAGCCGCCGCAAGACAGAAGAAAATGGCACATGGAATACATTTGCCAAGGCGGCCGGATCATACTGATACGCCTCACAAGATTCTTGAAATGCCGCCAAGGGAAGAGACAGCGCATCGCGCACATAGCGCGCCGCGACACTTTCCAAGAGCGCTTGCGCCCCGTCTTTCAGACCGCTTTGTTCAGCAAAATCCCTTGGATCCGCGTCTGCGTCTTCCAATACGGCAAGGTGGAAATCTGTCTGTGACAAATATCGCTCGACCTGATCAATCGGTGCGGTCTGATCCAATTGCGTGTCCGGAGCTTCGAGATAAGCAATCATCGCCTCACTGCTGGTCGCAAGGCGTAGACTGTCACTATGAATGTTTTCATGAAACCGCCGCTGCCAATCCGCGTCGAGCTTTTCCGGCCCCACCAAGATCGACGACGCAGACCGGATCGCTGAAACGGCAGAGATCAGTTCATGCAAAGACCCTGCAAGTTGTGGATCATGTGACATGCGGTCAGACAGCGCCTGAACCTGCTGACCAAGTGCCGTGATCCGCTCGGACTGTGCCACGATCAACGCGCCCCAACCCGGATATCGGGCTGCCATTTCTTCGGCGCGGGTGATTTCTACTTTGGCCGCCAGATCGGATCCTATCTGGCTGGCAGCGCTGCGCATCTGGTCCAGCATAACGGCATCAGCACCATCAACTAAAAGCACAGGCTCGACCCCCAGCGCACGGGCAATATCCGACAATAGCTTGCCGCCGATTCTGCGGCGATTGTGTTCAATCAAGTTCAAATAAGACGGTGAAATTCCAACTGTTTCAGCAACAGCAGCCTGCCGCAATCCTTGATCGAGGCGTTTTTCACGTATCCGCGACCCTGCAAGCCGTTGTGCTACCAAACCAAATTCCCCCAACAGTTTCAGTGGCTTTCTGCACCTGCAAGAAAACCGATTTACAAGATTGACACTTTTTCTGTGCATGAATTTACAAACTCTTGCAGTCCCGTCAATGGTTTGTTGATCCAACCCGCAATCGTAACCCAAGGTAGCTTTGCACTGTATAAGTGGCTGCGGGTCCGACGAGGAGGTTGGATCGGCACAAATCTCTAGGGAGGATATTTATGTCCAATTCGAAGTTTTCACGTCGTGGCGTGCTCAAGACTGGCATGGTTGCCAGTGCTGGTCTCGCCATTCCACAATACCTGCGCGCGGCAGGCCACACGGGCTATACAAACGCGCCCGGCGATAGCGGCACTGTCAAATTCGGTTTCAACGTACCGCAGACAGGCCCTTACGCTGAAGAAGGTCTTGACGAACTGCGCGCTCAAGAGCTTGCAGTTGAGCATTTGAATGGCATCGGCGACGGTGGCATGCTGAACACGTTCTCTGAAAAGAACCTCGATGGCACCGGTGTCTTGGGTAAGAAGGTCGAGTTCGTAACAGGCGATACACAGACGAAATCTGACGTCGCACGTGCATCTGCACAGTCCATGATCCAGAAAGACGGCTGCATCATGATCAACGGCGGATCATCTTCCGGCGTTGCGATTGCTGTCCAGGGTCTGTGTCAAGAAGCCGGTGTTATATTCATGGCTGGCCTGACGCACTCTAACGACACAACTGGTAAAGATAAGAAAGCCAACGGCTTCCGTCACTTCTTTAACGGTTATATGTCCGGTGCGGCACTGGGTCCGGTTCTCGCAGCCGAGTACGGCAACGAGCGGAACGCATACCACCTGACGGCCGACTACACTTGGGGCTGGACGCAGCAGGAATCCATGCAGGCTTCCACGGAAAGTATTGGTTGGAGAACTGCCCAGAACGTCTTGACACCAGTTGGTGCCGGTGACTTCTCGTCCTATATCGCGCCAGTTCTGAACTCGGGTGCTGATACGTTGATCCTGAACCACTACGGTGGGGACATGGTGAACTCGCTGACACAGGCAGTGCAGTTTGGACTTAAGGACAAGCAGGTTAACGGCAAGGACTTCAAGATCATCGTTCCGCTGTACTCAGAGCTGATGGCAGCAGGCGCGGGATCCAACATCGAAGGCGTGTTCGGCTCGATGAACTGGAACTGGCAGCTGCAGGATGCAGGCACACAAACCTTCGTCAAATCGTTCGGCGAAAAGTACGGCTTCCCGCCGTCCGGTTCGGCGCACACATGCTACGTGCAGACGCTGCTCTATGCTGATGCCGTGACCCGCGCAGGTTCGTTCAATCCATGTGCCGTAGCCGAGGCCCTCGAAGACTTCGATTTCGACGGCATGGGGAACGGTCCGACCACATACCGTGGGGCAGACCACCAGTGCTTCAAAGACGTGTTGGTCATGAAGGGCAAAGAAAACCCGACAAACCAGTACGACACACTGGAAATCGTGGAAGTTACGCCACGTGCGCAGGTTGAGTACGCACCAGACCACCCAATGTTTGCGGGCGGCGATCTGGGCGAATGTAACCCTGGAGCATAAGCTTGCCAAATCCGAGACCGGCGCAGTGTGCCGGTCTCACCTACCTCGGGGGATCGGGGTCTAGCCGGCCATCATTGTGTGCGCCGCATCGGTAAAGACTGTTGAAAAAGGCGAGGTCGATGGACGATATTATTCTACAAATCCTCAACGGTTTAGATAAAGGCTCAGCTTATGCTTTGATTGCCTTGGGTCTAACGTTGATATTCGGGACACTGGGTGTGGTCAACTTTGCCCACGGTGCCCTGTTTCTGATCGGAGCGTTCTGCTCCGTTACGGTGTCACGTCTCTTGTCTTTGAGCTTCGAAAAAATTGACGGAACCCAAACAGACTTTCTTGGCAATCCGCTTAGGGTGGAAACGCCGTACCTGCATGAATGGTTCGGTCCAGAGATTGGTGCATCGCTGATCGACTGGGCAGTTCCAATAGCCATTATTTTTGCCATCCCATTTATGGTCCTTGTCGGGTTCGTGATGGAACGCGGCTTGATTAAGCACTTCTACAAGCGCCCTCACGCGGACCAGATCCTTGTGACCTTTGGACTTGCCATTGTCATCGGTGAGATCGTCAAAGCGAATTTCGGCGCAAACCCTATCCCGACCCCCGCACCTTCTGCGTATGCAGGCGCAATGGATTTTGGCGTCATTCTGGGTTTTGAACCCAACACCATCATTTATCCAATTTGGCGGTTCGTCTACTTCTTGTTCTCAATGGTAATTATCTGTGCTGTGTTTGCCTTCCTGCAGTTCACGACCTTTGGCATGGTAGTCCGTGCCGGTATGGCAGATCGCGAAACGGTCGGTCTGCTAGGTATCGACATCGACAAGCGCTTTACATTGATGTTTGGCCTTGCAGCAGCGGTCGCCGGTTTGGCCGGTGTGATGTACACCCCAATTTTGTCGCCAAACTATAACATCGGAATGGACTTTCTGGTTCTATCATTCGTTGTGGTTGTTGTTGGCGGCATGGGATCCCTACCCGGCGCTGTCCTGGCTGGCTTCATGCTTGGCATTTTGCAGTCGTTCGCATCCATGAACGAAGTCAAATCGATCCTGCCCGGTATTGACCAAATCATCATCTATCTTGTTGCAATCATCATCTTGCTGACCCGGCCTCGTGGCCTCATGGGACGCAAGGGTGTGATGGAGGAATAATCATGCTTGGTATGAATAGAAAAGACACAACACTCTTCATCATTGTCTGCCTGATGGTGATGCTGGCCCCTATTCTCCTAAATCCATTCCCAACGGAAAGCGCGTTTTCGCAGTTCAACGCGGGCTACCCTGCCCTACTTCAACGCTTTGTGATCTTTGGTATTTTGGTCATCGGGTTTAACATCCTTTTCGGTCTGACAGGGTACCTGTCGTTCGGACACGCTGCGTTTCTTGGTCTAGGATCGTTTGCCGCCGTTTGGATGTTCAAACTGCTATCTTATAACATCGTCCCAGCCATCGTCCTGTCAGTGGTTGTGTCGGGTCTGTTCGCCGTCGTCATAGGCTATGTGTCACTACGTCGGTCAGGCATCTATTTCTCAATCTTGACGCTGGCATTTGCCCAGATGATGTATTCAATCGCCTACTCTGACCTTGTCGGGAAAGTTCTCGGCTTCCCGATCACGAATGGTGAAACCGGATTGCAGGTCTACAACAATGATCCACAATTCCTTTTGGGCGATGGCCCGACAACGCCACACTTGTTTGGCTGGGAAATGAACGGTTCCTTTACATGGGACATCGGCGGTTGGAGCTTTGTGTTCCACAACGGCTATTACCTCGCAGGATTGTTCATGATTGCATCTTTCTACATTGCGATCCGTATCTTTCGCTCGCCATTTGGTCTAATCTTGCGTTCGATCAAATCGAACCAGCAGCGATTGAACTACATCGGCGTATCGACGCGGCCTTATATGCTGACGGCATTTGTTATCTCTGGCATGTATGCTGGCCTTGCTGGTGGTCTGCTGGCTGCGATGGACCCTTTGACGGGGGCGGAACGGATGTTCTGGACCGCGTCAGGTGAGATCGTGATCATGTCGATCTTGGGTGGTGTAGGGACGCTAATCGGCCCGATCCTTGGCGCTGGTGTGATCAAATACATGGAAAACATTATCTCTACGATCAACGACACCGTAGTCCATGGATGGTTCAGCTTTATGCCCGATGGCCTTGAGGATTTCGTGGTTGCCATTGTTCACCCGTTCATCGGGAAAGGCTGGCACCTGACCTTGGGCCTTGTCTTTATGGTAGTAGTCATCTTCCTGCCCGGTGGTTTGGTTGAACTAGGTCAGCGCATTGGCGCGAAGTTCAGCCGCAAGAAACCAACAGACCCGGCGTCCGGCGCCACGACGCCAGCTGAATAAGGAGATTTGAGATATGGGCATCCTCGAAATTAAAGGCGTCAACAAACGCTTTGGTGGTCTACAAGCCTTGGGTGACGTGAACCTAAGCATTGCAGAAAACACCGTCCACGCGATCATCGGCCCGAACGGGGCTGGTAAATCCACGCTGCTGAACGTACTTGTCGGAAAACTGATCCCCGATAGCGGTTCTGTGATGTTCGACGGGCATTCTGTCCTCGGTCGCCAGCCTTTCGAAATCAATCAAATGGGCATTTCTCGGGTGTTTCAAACGCCAGAGATTTTCGCTGATCTGACCGTCTTCGAAAACGTGATGATTCCTTGCTTTGCTAAGCGCGACGGGGCCTTTCGGCTTCACGCACTGGGCAGCGTGGGTCACGAAACGGACATCCACGAAACCGCAGAAGCCATTCTGGAAGATGTCAACATGTTGGAAAAGAGGCACATGATCGCTTCTTCCCTTTCGCGTGGTGACAAGCGGCGGTTGGAAATGGCGATGTGTCTGGTTCAAGAACCGCGTCTTTTGCTGTTGGATGAACCTACTGCCGGTATGGCCCGCGCGGACACCAACAACACCATCGACTTGCTGAAAGAAATCAAAGCGAAACGCGATATCACGATGGCGATTATCGAGCATGACATGCACGTCGTGTTTTCGTTGGCGGAACGCATCACAGTGCTGGCTCAAGGCACAGCATTGGTCGAAGACACGCCTGAAAACATCAAAGGCCACCCGAAAGTACGCGAAGCGTACCTCGGCGAAGCACAGGTGTAAGGAACAACCCTATGAACCAACCATTCAATAAACATGCCAACAACGCGGCCACACATCCCGCTTTCCTGAGCGTTTGGGAAATCGAAGCGTACTACGGCGAAAGCTACATCGTTCAGAACGTCAGCTTTAATATTCACGAAGGCGAAATCCTCGCACTGCTGGGACGTAACGGTGCCGGTAAAACATCAACTTTGCGTGCCATTGCTCGGCTTGACGATCCGGCCCTCAAACATGGTGAAATTTGGTTAGACCATAAGCCGTTGCACCAAATGAAGGCGCATCAGGCGTCCGCTGCAGGGATTGCGCTTGTGCCAGAGGACCGGCGCATTATTGCGGGCCTGACGGTTGAAGAAAACCTGCAACTTGCCCAAATTGCACCACCGATAGGATGGTCTCTGGAACGCATCTATGAATTGTTTCCTCGCTTGGGTGAGCGTAAGAAGCAAGAAGGAGTGACACTATCTGGTGGCGAACAGCAAATGCTTGCCATTGCACGCGCTTTGGCACGCGATATCAAAGTTCTTTTGCTGGACGAACCATACGAAGGTTTGGCGCCAGTCATCGTACAAGAGATCGCAAAAACCCTAGAGATCATCCGTGATCAAGGCATCACAACTGTGATTGTGGAACAAAACGCGGTAGCCGCTTTGAAATTGGCAGATCGTGCGGTGATCTTGGACACAGGCACCGTAGTCTTTGACGGTTCCGCTGCCGAAGTACTTGAAAACGAAGAACTGCGTGCGCAGTACCTCGCAATCTGATCCAGCATTTGCGTTAATCTAAAATCGAAGGGAGTTCGCTTCCTTCGATTAATCATTTGGTAAACTGGCTGGATGATTCTGTAGACCTCGATTTCCCACTTCTTGAGGCTGCTGAAATGGATACTTCACTTCACTTTCCCACCCCTACATCTTTGGCTGTGGCGCACACATCCGTGCAGGATCGATCAGTCGCAACCAAAGTGGCACCCGTCGACGCCAACAACAAAAATACCGCGCGCCCCGCCGAAAAGCCGTTTGTAGCGCAGGTTGTCACGGCACGACTGTCCGGAACAGAATTCCCGCAAAACCCCAGCGAAATCGCACCGCCTGACAGGACATTGCGGCCTTATAACGTCCCTATGCTGCCTTACTTGGCACAGTCTGACACCCCCAACGGGACGAACGGAACAGATGTTGGGCCAAGGCCTAACCCCGCGAAATCAGACGCCAAAAACTTTCCAACACAGGTGTACTTTCCACCTTCGATGGCTTGCCCTATAAGTGACCAAACGCTTTGTGACGTTGCGTCGCAAAAGCACCAATAAATGGGCAATAGGCCGAGGGAAACATGAGCAACAAAACGTCTCACGAAAGCGATGTCAGTTTTATTCAGGCATTGGCAGAACTTTTGCGCGAAAACGATCTGACCGAACTGCAGGTAAAGCGCGAATATGGCGACAATGACAGTTTGAACGTGCGTGTCAGTCGCCAAACCCAAATGGTGATGCAAGCCAGCGCGCCGATGGCAACTGCCCCTGCAGTTTCAGCCGGACCTTCTGGCGCTGCCCCTGCACCATCTGTCAGCGACAGTGCTGATCCGGCAAGCCATCCTGGTGCTGTAACCTCTCCAATGGTTGGAACGGTTTACATGGCGGCAGAACCCGGTGCGCCTAGCTTCGTCAGTGTCGGTACCACCGTGAAAGAAGGTGACACGATCTTGATCATCGAAGCGATGAAGACCATGAACCATATCCCTGCACCACGCGCAGGTACGATCAAACGTATTTTGGTCGAAGATGGCGGCCCGGTCGAATTCGGTGCCCCACTTGTGATCATCGAATAAAGGCGGGCCTATGTTCGATAAAATACTTATCGCGAACCGCGGCGAAATCGCCCTCCGGGTCGTACGCGCTTGTCGCGAATTGGGCGTGAAGTCGGTCGCGGTACACTCGACCGCAGACGCCGACGCGATGCATGTGCGCATGGCCGACGAAGCAATCTGCATTGGACCGCCAGCATCTGCGCAGAGCTATTTGTCATTTCCTGCGATCATTTCCGCATGTGAAATTACGGGCGCTCAGGCGATCCATCCCGGCTATGGTTTCTTGTCTGAAAACGCCGCCTTCGTGCAGGCCGTTGAAGATCATGACCTGACCTTTATTGGCCCCACATCTGAACATATCCGTGTCATGGGCGACAAGATTACCGCCAAGGACACGATGAAAGCACTCGGTGTGCCTTGCGTGCCCGGCTCTGACGGTGGTGTTCCGACATTGGCAGACGCGCAGCGCGTTGGCGAAGAAGTCGGCTATCCTGTTATCATCAAAGCAACTGCAGGCGGCGGTGGTCGCGGCATGAAAGTGGCGCAAACTGCTGCTGACATGGAAAAGGCGTTCCATTCAGCGCGCGCAGAAGGCAAAGCTGCCTTTGGCAATGATGAAGTCTATATTGAGAAGTACCTAACGACGCCGCGCCACATTGAAATCCAAGTTTTTGGTGATGGCAAAGGCAATGCTGTACATTTGGGCGAACGCGATTGTTCGCTGCAACGGCGCCACCAGAAAGTATTTGAAGAAGCACCGGGCCCCTGCATTACACCCGAACTGCGTGCGCGCATTGGTAAAGTTTGTGCGGATGCCGTGGCCAAGATCAACTACATCGGTGCAGGTACAATCGAATTTCTGTTCGAAAACGATGAATTTTACTTCATCGAAATGAACACACGTTTGCAGGTCGAGCATCCTGTAACCGAAGCTATCTTTGGTGTGGACTTGGTGCGTGAACAACTGCGTGTCGCATCAGGCATGCCGATGTCGTTCACGCAAGACGACCTCAAGATCAACGGTCACGCGATCGAAGTGCGGATCAACGCGGAAAAACTTCCGGCATTTTCGCCCTGCCCTGGGACAATCACGCAGTATCATGCGCCCGGCGGCCTTGGCGTGCGCATGGATTCGGCACTTTATGACGGCTACCGGATCCCACCATACTACGACAGCTTGATCGGCAAACTGATCGTTCATGGACGTGACCGCCCGGAAGCGCTTGCCCGACTAGAGCGTGCCCTGGGCGAACTTATTGTCGACGGTGTTGATACGACCTTGCCCCTGTTCCACGCATTGCTGGCCGAAGAAGCTGTCCAATCGGGCAACTACAACATTCATTGGTTAGAGCATTGGCTGGAAAAAGGTCTGCTGTAGTTATTTGGGTCGCAACGAACATGTTGCGCGCCGCAAGCTACGATCAGGAGTTGGAAAATAGTCTTTGACGCTTGATCGCTGATCAGGCGCCAAAGCACCCCAGTCTGCCCATGTGACGGCATAGCCAAGCGCATCGGCCATCATTTCTAGCGCTGCCCGACTTGGGATCGCCTTGACTGCGACCGTCTGACCCGCGAATTGCGGGGCAGCGTTCAGTTCTTTGTCTGTTCGTTCACGCCCTAATCGGATCAATGCGCCGTTTTGTTTGATGAAATCACTGTCGATAATGATGACTTTGGGATCAAGCTGCCGCACCAGATCCAGCAATCTGAAATGATCCATGACGTGATACAAGAGCCCGTAAATCGCGACGACATCATATGTTTCACCCGCTTTGACCGCCTCCTCCAGCCCAGAAAAAACGTCCTGCACCCGTATGGAAACTTGGGCCTTTAGCTTCGCATCGGGGTAGTAGTCAAATCGCACCGCGACGTCAGCACGGGCTTCAATTGCAGTGACTTTAGCCGCGCCAGCAGAGGCGAAAGCATAGGCCCAACGCCCATCATGCGCGCCAAGATCTAGAACACTTGCCCCAGTGATATCTTTTGTGAATTCAGCGATCAAATACGCAAAACGCTTGTTAAGCCGCGAAACCTGATCTTTGTGCCCTGCGTACTGTGGAAGTTCGGATAAAAAGTCAAAGAATGCCATAGCACTATCCTTTTTCAATACGGGCATTGATGATAATAGCTGACCGTTGAATGAAGCTCCAGAAGGCACTGGCCCCGATGAAAGACGATCCGACACTTACGGCCGAAACGCTTTTGCAGGCCTATCGGGTTGGGCTTTTCCCGATGTCTGAAGGTCGTGACGATCCGGAAGTATTCTGGGTTGATCCAAAAATGCGCGGGATTTTTCCACTGGAAGGTTTTCATATTTCGCGACGCCTTGCGCGGCGCATCCGCCAAGCAGAGTTTCAGGTTACATTTGATACCGCATTTGAAGAGGTCATGCGCGGTTGCGCGGATCGTCCAGAAACCTGGATCAACGAAACAATTTTTGCGCTGTACCTCACGCTGTTCCGGCGAGGTCAGGTACATTCCGTAGAAGTCTGGAAGGACGGCCAGTTGGTCGGTGGTGTTTACGGTGTATCGATCGGGGCTGCGTTTTTTGGGGAAAGCATGTTCAGCCGCCAAACAGATGCATCAAAAACAGCGCTCGCCTTTCTGGTCGATCGATTGCGGTCAGGCGGGTATTTGCTTTTTGACACGCAGTTCATCACGCCACACCTTGCTAGCCTCGGCGCAATCGAAATCCCTCGCGATGTATATCATCGCAGCCTAGCAATCGCGACGTCGCGGGAGGCATTATTTGATCCCCAAAACGGAATAGCCAGTGCTCAAGATGTGATACAGCGCAACGCCCAAACGTCATAACGTGGGTGGTCCATCGCGTTCAATGCAGGCGCTGATGCCAGCATCCATCCTGAAAATAACGCAACATTCTCTTTCAGGTCCTGGACCTGAAGGAATGTGAATGCATCACCAAACGGGTTATCCACTGGGTAACGACATTCAACCAAAGCGACAGAAAGAAAACCCAGCTGCGCAATCTCACCTTGCTGCAAACTTAAATCTGTCACGGCCCCGGTTAGCTTATCAAGGATACGGAGTTCCGCGCCTAAACCCGCCATCACATCGATTTGCGGGGCCTCTGTCGGCCCCTGCGGTTCTATCG
>Ga0102815_10002099_pt1 | contig 12288 bp, 8 predicted proteins | sample ColrivemetaGS759_FD_79113 | JGI IMG/M metagenome (GOLD analysis project Ga0102815, IMG submission 79113) | Estuarine microbial communities from the Columbia River estuary - Ebb tide ETM metaG S.759 | ecosystem: Environmental > Aquatic > Marine > Intertidal zone > Estuary | place: USA: Columbia...
GCCCGCCACCACCAGGTCTTCCCAGCCTGATGCGATCTTCTGGGCGGCGATGTTCACCGCTTCCAGACCCGATGCGCAGAAACGATCCAACTGCACACCTGCCACCGACTCATCCCAGTCAGCGTTCTGGACGATCATTTTGGCCACGTCCGAGCCCTGCTCCCCAATCGGGGTGACACAGCCCATTACCACATCATCTACATAGGAGGTGTCCAGCTGGTGTCTAGCTTGCAGTTCGCGCAACAGGCCCGCCCCCAGGTCTACCGGTTTGACTGCGTGCAGGCTACCGCCAGCCTTGCCCTTGCTGCGTGGGGTGCGAATGGCGTCATAGATATAGGCGTGATGACTCATCAGGTACTCCGCTATTGTTGAATGAAAAAGACCGGATCAAAAAGATCGGTAGAAAAACCACCGCCAGATAGTGGCGCTTCAGACAGGAGGAGACAATGACCTCGATTACTAAGAAAATTGACATTTGGTTACAAGGTGTGGGGGATCTCCGCCAGGCAAGGTGACGGCGCCGGGCCAACACCGCACACGTGTGGGATCAGGCGGCCCGCTTGTGTCGCCCGGGTTCGCTGCGCTTGCGCAGGAACTCCGCTTCATGCTGTTCCAACAGGGTATCCAGGGTGCGACTGATACGGGTCTGCACCCGGATCATCTCCATCCTGCGCCAGGCGGCACGCTCCCCTGCATTCACCAGTTTCATTACCTCGGCGGTGGACAGGCGCGCCAGAATCTTGGTCGGGTTGTAAAAACGGTTGCGCGGCAGGATATTGACGTCACCGACGTAATCCTGGTTCACCATGGACAGGAAAGTATTGGCCACGCGCGCCACGCCCGTATCCCGACTGAGCGGCTTGTGCATGATTGCCGCGCCCGCATTCAGCCACTCTCGGGTGGTGAGTCGAGCGGTGTTCTTGAGGATCGCCAGGGTGCCACGCTGGTGCTTACTGCCCGTAACGAAGGGCAGTACTGCCGGGTTGGCCTGGCTGACAATATAGTGGTTCACACCGTACAGGCGCGCCAGGCGCTTGGTGGGCAGGTCGTCACTGACCGAGCCATCCACCCACTTGCGCGAAGGCAGGTAGGGCTGGCGCTCGCCCCACTTATCCCTGGCTTCCAGGGTAACGGCCGGATACAGGCCGGGAATCGCCGCGGAGGCAATCACCGACTTCTGGATCAGGACATTAGGCGAGGTGGTCGCGTTTAACAGCCGCGAGGTCTGGTGAGTCTCCGCCGGGGCGACCGAGACGTTGAGCAAACGGCCGGTCCGCTCAAAGGCTTCCTGGAAAGTCATATCGGGGACCAGGCGGGTGATCATCTCCTCGATCTCGTCAATCTGCAGCATTCTGGGACGCAGGTTACCCAGGGCATTGATCACACCGGCTTCCTGCTCAATTTCCTGGACCAGGTACTCCGGTGAGAATATTTCCTGCAACTCGTCATCGGTGTGGGTACAGACCAGGCTGCCCACCACCGAGCCGCCGCTGGCCCCGGACATGATTTTCGGCAGCAAGCGCTGCTCCCACAACGCTTTGACCACACCCACATGGAAATACAGCAACATACCGGAACCGCTCATCATCAGGGCCGAGCGGCCGTAGCAGTGATGGGCGCGACGGAAAAAGTCCAGCTTCTCCTCGAAACTGATCTCATCGACCTCGGGACTGGCCAGTAACTCCAGGGCATCCACGATCTCGTCCACATAATCGTGGATCAGGTGCTTGGTACCCACCATGGAGCGCTCATACAGCGTTGATTTGCCCATCCCCCCCATATTGCCGTGAATGCCCTCATTGAGGGTGAACAACAGGCCACGGTTGTCGTGGCGGGCGCGAAGAGAACGCAGTCGATCCAGACGGATACGGATGGAGACATTGTCGAATTGGCTGGATTGGTCCTTGCGGCGCCAGCGATCGAAGCCGTTGCCGACGTCATAGGCCTCGGCGGCCTCCCGCCACTGGTTATAATTTTCGGCCTGGTTCATGGCTTGCTGGAGCTTGCGGTTTCCTAAAAACGACATCGCGTGCAATTCCTCTGTCATGCGGGCTTGTGGAAGATCATACTGGAGGTTCAATTTACCTCCGCAAGGCTGAAAAGACACCCTTGACAACGATGAAACCGTGATGGCCATTTCCCTCTACCGCGCCCCAACCAACTTGCCCATATTCATGCCGGACGGCACAATCGGGTCTGCACCCACCTCGCTGGCGATAAAATAAGCTGATTGGACCCAAGCACAGGAGCTTCCCGATGCCCCAGCAGCCAGCCCGGCAGGCGCCACCAGAACTGGTCGGATTGTCGCCTGCGCTGCTACTGCAAACCCTAGGCAGCAGTGCCAATGGACTGAGCCAGGCCGAGGTCGCGTCCCGGCAACAGCGCTATGGCCTCAACCAGATAACGTTCCACCGCGGCAAGCCACCCTGGCGGATGCTGTTGCAAGAGTTTATCGCCCTCTTCCCCCTGCTGCTGTTGGCTGCCGCGGGCTTGTCCTGGTTTGCTGACCGGCTCAGCCCAGGCGAGGGTTATGACCTGATCGGCGCTGCGCTGCTGGGAGTGGTAATCCTGAACGCGCTGGTGTCGTTCCTGCAAAACTATAAGGTTGAGAAAGTCATGCTCTCTTTTCTCGACTACATACCCAAGGAGGTCGCGATACTGAGGGAAGGTACCCAGCAGCTGGTGGACGCCAGCGACGTGGTACCGGGTGACATCCTGTTTGTACAGGAGGGTGACAAGATTCCGGTGGACGGGGTATTACTGGAGGGCACCGAGCTACTGGTGGATGAGTCGATTCTCAGTGGCGAGTCGGAACCCCTGCTGAAACTGCCCCTGGCTGAGCAAGTGGAGGCCGACAACTTACTCAGCTCGGGGGCGACAGTGCTCAAGGGCAGCGGCCGCCTGGTCACCGTCCGCACCGGCCGCTCCACCACAATCGGTTCGATCTCCGAGCTGTCCCAGGGCGTCAGCCGGGACCTGACGCCGATGCAACGGGAGCTGAGCTATTTTGTGCGGCGTATCACCTGGCTGGCAGCCGGCATCGGCGTCGCTTTTTTCGCTATTGGTTTTGCTATTGGAAATCCGTTCTGGGTCAACCTGATTTTCGCCATCGGTATCATCGTGGCCAATGTTCCGGAGGGCCTGTTGCCCACGGTAACCCTGGCGCTCACCCAGTCTTGCGTGCGCATGAGCAAGCGCAATGCGCTGGTAAAGCATATCCTCTCAGTAGAAACCCTGGGCTCCACAACCGTTATTTGTACTGATAAAACCGGCACACTCACCCGCAACAAACTGCACGTGGAAAACCTGTACCTGGACTTCAGCAAAATCAAACCCGGCGACACGGAGAACCTGGAACAACAATCCGCGGTGCTCCCGCTCACCGAGATCATGGCGCTGTGTAATGATGTCATCGCCGCCAGCAACCAGGATGGCCAGGATGGGTTGCACGGTGACCCGACCGAGCTGGCACTGGCAGAATTTGTCAACAGCCGCGACGACTACGATGCCGTCCGCCAGCGTTATGAACCGGTGTCCGGACGTGCATTTGATGCCGAGCTGAAGTTTATGAGTGCCATCCACCGCGGCCCCGATGGCAAGCTCTTGATGACAGTAAAAGGGGCACCCGATGTCGTCATTGCCCGCTGCACCCAGGTGCACAGTGGTGGGCTGGTACGCGACCTTGCAAAAGCCGAGTTCGAACTGCTGACCCAGCAGGCAATCGACTATGCCAACCAGGGCCTGCGCGTGCTGGCGCTGGCCTGCAAGACTGCAGACGCTGCCGAATCCGAAGAAGAGGGGCTGGTGTTTATTGGCCTGGTAGCGATGGTCGACCCACCGCGAGCGGAGGTGCCGGCCGCGGTCGCCGCCTGCCACACCGCGGGTATCCGCATTGTGGTAATGAGCGGAGACAAGGCCGAAACGGTTGCCTATATCGCCAAGAAACTGGGCATCGTCCAGCAACCGCGGGTGATCGAGGGGGACCAACTTGAGCAGATGAGTCGATCACAGATGCTGGAGGTCGTGCAGGACACGCAGGTGGTGTTTGCGCGGATCGCACCGGAGCAAAAATTGACCATCGTGGAGGCGTTCAAGGAACTGGGTGAGGTGGTGGCAGTAACCGGGGACGGCGTAAACGATGCACCAGCACTGAAGCGGGCTGATATCGGTATCGCCATGGGCCAACGCGGCACCGACGTGGCCAAGGAGGCTTCGGATATCATTTTGCTGGACGACAACTTTGCCACAATTGTCACCGCCGTTGAGGAAGGGCGCGCGGTCTATGACAACATCAAGAAATTTATTACCTACATCCTCACCAGTAATATCCCGGAAATACTGCCCTTTATCGCTTACGTGTTGTTGCCTATACCCCTACCGATAACGGTCATTCAGATCCTGGCGATCGATCTGATCACCGATATTCTTCCAGCTATAGGGCTGGGCAACGAACCGCCCGAATCGGATGTTATGCAGCGACCGCCCCGCCAGCGTAATGAACGACTGGTCAGCTACCGTACCTTTATTCGCAGCTATGGCATTATCGGCCCCGCCGAAGCAGCCCTGTCGTTCCTGGCATTTTTCCTGGTGCTGACGGCGGGAGACTGGCATTGGGCCGAGCCCCTTGCCAGCACTAGCGTGCTGTATGGGCAGGCCAGTGGCGCCTTTCTTGCCACCATTATTTTCTGCCAGATTGGTAATGTCATGGCCTGCCGCACCAACCGCCAAAGTGCTGTCCCCTACCTGCTGCGACACAATATGTGGATTTGGGCCGGCTTGCTGGTAGAGGTTCTGTTCATCATGTCGATTATCTACTTGCCACTGTTCCATACGTTCTTCTCTACTGCCGCTCTGCCGCTGTGGGTATGGGGCATCATCCTGGCCGCACCGTGGATAATTTTCGCAATTGAAGAAGTGCGCAAGTGGCTTGTGCGCCGTGGAGTACACTGGTTGATGGCCTGAGGTCAGGTCTCGAGGGCTACTTCGCGCCGTCAAACCAGTCAGCGAAGCCAAAAGTGGCGGATGGGCCGATATGTAATTGCTCCAGCACACCGTGGCCTACCCGGTCGCCACAGCTCGCTTTGACAACCTGTTGGATATGCAGGTTCTCCAGCGCCAGTGGATCCAGCTCATCCTCGCTCCAGCTCTCCCCGGCTATCGCCAGCTCTCCCTGCCACTTGCCATGGCCCCACTGGGGATGCTGGTAGCCGAGCCCTTTCATCCTGTGGGTCAACACCGGCTCCAGAACCACCTCCATGGACTCCCCGGAGCGGTCGCGCATGGTCACAACGGCGCCGCCGGCGCGTCGGGTACCGGGCAGCATATTCAAGTGGTAAGCCACCTTACCCTGCCAGATGCGGCTGCCGGGGTCATTGGTGCCTGGCACCTCATCCGGGCTGGCATAACGCGGCAGGAAACCCTGGTCGGTATGCCACTGGTGGCCACTGGCATCTTCGAACCAGCCAGCGAGACTGCATTCATCGTCCCAGTGGATGGGCATCCAGCAAAAATGCAGGGCCTGGAAGTCAGACAGGGGCGCACCGCCAGTATAAGCATCCCCTACCGGGCGAATGCCCCAGGAGCGGTCTTTAAGTCCGAAGGTACTGGCGCCGTCAATCTTCAGCTCCCTGCCGTCATAGCGAATCCAGCCACTCCAGAAACCAAACTGGTCGAGGCGGGTGGCATCCATCACCAGGTGCCGCTCGTTGCGCAGCGTCTGCCGACCCTCCTCAATACAGGCCGTATAAGGGGTGAACAGCAAATCGCATTCGATGCCTGTTTCATTGGCCGCGAGCAGCACTCTGTGGCGACCCATTGGCTCCAGTATCTGCAGGGCAAAGGGCCCAACGGAGGTATCGCTGGGTTCAAGCGGCGCCCTGCAGGAGCCGTGAAATGCATACTGGCGACCATCCAGGGCAAGGCTCAGGCTGCAATCAAGAATGCCGAGATTGGGATAGCGGCACATTCCCACCCCGAAATAAAAGCTCCCATCGCGGGCGTGACCGTTGTACCAGAAGCGATCATAGGTAAAGCGATCACTGCTGGCGGTGTGAAACAGCGGCTCTGCCGTCTGGTGAATCGGGTAGTCATCAAATTTGGATAGCACAGTCATCTACCTCCGTAAGAAGTTATCTGGGCGGCGCTCAGTGACGGGACAGATACCTTCGGCATGATCCCGGGTTTTTGCCAAGCAAAAAAATGGCTCACGACTCAGCCGTTGATCAGCAAATGCACCCAGATACTTGCGCCATAACCCAGGGCGATCACCGGCGTCCATTTCAGGTGAGTCAAAAATGTGTACTGCCCCCTCGCCTGGCCCATCAGCGCAACGCCCGCCGCCGACCCAATCGACAACAGGCTACCACCCACCCCCGCAGTGAGGGTCACCAGCAGCCACTGGCTGAGCGGCATCTGCGGCTCCATGGTCAGCACGGCAAACATGACCGGTATATTGTCAACAATAGCAGACAGTACACCCACCAGCACGTTGGCCGTAGTGAGACCCAGTTGACCGTAAATCCCTTCAGAAATAATGGCCAGGTAGCCCACGAAGCCAAGACCGCCCACCGCCAGGATCACACCATAAAAGAAAAACAGGGTATCCCACTCGGCCTGGGCAATTTTGTCGAATACGTCAAAGTCATAAGGGTCATCTACAGAACCGGGCGGATTATCGGTACTCAAGGCCCAGGCCCTGGATCGATGGCCCAGGTAATAGCCATAGAACTTCAGGTAGGCAAGGCCTGCCATCATGCCAAACGCTGGCGGAATATGCAGGAAATTGTGGAAGCACACGGCGGTGACGATAGTCAGTATAAACAGGGCAACAATCGTCATGCCGCCATGCTTCATACGCCCTCCCATGTCTTCGCTGGCCACTGGTCTACCGCCGGGCACGGCAAACTGCATGATCAGCGCCGGTACGACGAAATTAACCACGGATGGAATGAACAGGGCAAAAAACTCCCAGAACTGCACCACACCTTTTTGCCAGACCATCAGGGTTGTGATGTCACCAAAGGGACTGAAGGCGCCGCCTGCATTGGCGCCCACGACGATATTGATACACGACAGAGCCACAAAACCCGGCTGGCCCTGCCCGACCGCCATTACCACTGCGCACATGATCAGGGCGGTCGTCAAATTGTCGGCGATAGGCGATATAAAAAATGCGAGCAAGCCAGTCAGCCAGAACAGGGCGCGATAACCAAAACCACGGGATATGAGCCAGGCCCGCAGCGCGTCGAAGACGCCGCGCTCCAGCATCGCGTTGATGTACGTCATAGCGACCAGCAAAAAGAAGAACAGCTCTGCGTACTCAAGAAAATTCTCGCGAATACCCTCCTCCACCCTGTGGGGGATTCCGTGCTGATTGTAGGCGATAGCAATAGCCACCCAGATCAGTGCGGCCGCCAGCAGTACCGGCTTGGATTTACGCAGGTGGAGCTTTTCCTCGAGAATCACCAGGCTATAGGCCAGCAGGAAAATCCCCAGCACCAGTGGGCCTACCCAGGATTGGGTGAGATCGAGATGCGAGGCCCCGTGCTCGCTGGCGACACAGGAACTGGCCGCCAGCAGGCCGAAAATCAAAGCGCAAAACCGTTTCAAGACGATCGACCTCCCCGATGCACAGAATAATCGGCTCGCTGCGAGAACCGACTTGGAAATGGTCGATCAATATACTCTTTCGAGAGATTGTCTCAATCGGAATATCGCCCGCTGCGGCTGATTACGCACTATTTACCCCGCTCGCGATAAGCCCGCCAGTATTGATCCAAAGCATGGACGCTGCTGGTAAATTCAGGCGAGCCATAGGACAATGCCGCCCATTCCCCCCTGCCGGCGCCCGGCAAAGGCTTGTTATCGATGATGGAAACCGCTGCATTGGCCATGGCCACGTTTTTCGCCACCATTGGCCCACTGGATATTGCTGCCATTTTTGCTGCATTGACCGCCAATTCGACACTGCAGTATCGGCGTTCGATGGCAGTGCGCGGCACCCTGATCGCCGCTGGCATCCTGCTGTTGTTTGCACTGGCTGGCGAAGTATTGCTGTCAACTTTGGGTATTTCACTGGCAGCACTGCGCACCGCAGGCGGGGTGCTGTTGCTGCTGATCGGCATCGAGATGGTATTTGCCCGTCACACCGGTGGCACATCAACAACTGACGAGGAAGAGCAGGAAGCCCTGTCCAAGCAGGATATTTCTGTCTTCCCGCTGGCAACACCACTGATCGCAGGCCCCGGCGCCATGGGCGCGGCGATCCTGCTGATGGCAAACGCGGAGGGCGACCTCACCCAGCAGGCAATTGTGCTCGGGTCCCTGATAGCAATACTGCTGCTTACCCTGGTTTCACTGCTGTTGGCCAGTCGCATCCAGCAGGTGCTGGGGGTGATAGGTATGCATGTAATAACCCGGGTAATGGGTGTATTGCTGTCAGCGCTGGCCGTCCAGTTTATCTTCGACGGCATCGACCAGAGCGGACTGCTGAAGCACTAGAGGCCGCTGAACATACTTTGAGAACGGGCCAGTCGCCCCGAGACAGGATAGCCCCAGGTGACGCCATGCTTGATCCAGTACTTTACTGGGCAATCGCCCTGTGTCTTGCACTACTGTGGAGTTCCAGTGCCTGGGACAAGCTACAAGCGCCCGTCCACTTCAGCGCGTCACTGGCTGCCTATAAACTGATACCTGCGAGCTTGCACGGCCCAGTCAGCCGTTGCCTGCCCTGGTTCGAAATCGCGATCGCGACCGGATTACTGGTTCCTGCCTGCCAGCGGCTGGCGGCATCTGCAGGCGCGCTATTACTGTTGATCTACGCTGCGGCAATGGGGCTTAACCTGCTGCGCGGTCGAGCCGATATCGACTGCGGCTGCAACCCCGGTCACTACCAACGCATAAGCTGGCTGCTGGTGGCACGCAATCTGTTGCTGTGCACCCTGTCCCTGGGGCTGTTGTTGCCGTCCGTGGACCGTGTGCCCGAATGGGGCGATGCGGCACTGGTGCTGCTGGCCAGCGGCTTCGGCTGCACAGTTTACCTGTTCACAATGTCCGTTATGCTGGAGCGCGACAGTAGCCATCATACTGTCGACTAGGTATTCAGTGGCAAAGCGACTGCCAAAACAGGCGCCGCAGCAGCGCCTGTTGCCCCCCCGGGGAGATCACAGGTAAAGTGGGGACTTTCTTCTGACAAGGAATTCATCGTGATCCGTCCAGTTGCCCTGCTCGCTCTGCTGGCCTATTGCATTCCTGCATTGGCGACAGATGTCACCCTGCTCACCGGTTACCAGTTCAACAATGATTTTGAGGTGGCGGCCTATTCAGGAACGCCTTCCCCGGTGCCGAGCACAAGCGGATCACCCGGTGACGATGTGCCTCTGGAAGACAGCCCTGTATTCAGCCTGGCAGTGGATTTTGTGTTCGAGAAAAACCAGACCAAACGTATCGGATTTTTTGTCAGCCACGAACAGACCGAGTTTGATAATAACGCCGGCCTGAGTGATCGCAATATCGATATCACCCATGTGCACTTTACTGCCATGAGCTATTACCCGGACGGAAAAATGGAACCGTTTGTCATGGCGGGTCTCGGCGCAGGTTTTTTCAACCCAAAGGACTCCACGCTAAAAGACGTCACCAAATTCTCCATGCAACTGGCCGGCGGTACCAACTACAAAATGACCGATAACCTGTTATTGCGGTTTGATGTACGCTGGATTCCCACGTTCTTCAATGGCAGCACCTCGGGATTTTGCAACGGCGGCTGCACCATCGCCATCAGCTCTGATACCTACAGCCAGATCCAGGTCAATGCGGGACTGATGTTCCGCTTCTAGCAGGCGGCTGCCGCCAACGGTTTGAGACCTTAACCGCTGCTACTGCAAACACTCAGCCATTAATCACGCTCACTCGCAAGCCGGTGCTGGCCTGCGGCAAACTGGTAGTGAGCATTTCATCGCCGAGGCTGGCATCAGTGGCCCGCACCAATAACTGCAGCTGGCCGTCGGCATCACGTCGTTGGCCCAGGGTTTGTACTTCCACGCCCTGCAGGCGCCCGTCAACCACTGTGTAAACCCGGTTGTTTCCATACAGGCTCTGTACCGGGATACTGGTGACCTGCTGCAGCGCAGGCAGCACTACAGTCACGTCCAGCGCCCTACCCAGCTCCAGCATATCGCCGTTAGCAGACACCTCGAACAAGGCATCCACCCCAGCCCGACCACTGTCGACAGCGGCCGCCAATTGCCCCAGCTGCAATAACCGGGACTGGTTCTCACCATAGCGCGCAACAACCGTATCCCCGCTGGCCAAAGCCAGCTTGATTGCTTCGATCGAGGCGTTGGGGATTGTTACCCGCACTTGCAGGGCCTGGGTATCGTAAATCGCGAGCAACACATTCCCGTCGCCGACCCGATCACCGGGAGACACACTCACTGACGACACCTTGCCACGAAACGGCGCCACCACCGTGGTGCGTGCTACCCGTAACTCCTGCTCAGCCAGGAGCGCCTGTGCCCGCTCCAGGGTTACCTGTGCGATCGCCAGCCGCTGGGGGTGGTTATCGACCTTCAGTTGCTGTTCGGCCAGTTCGATAGCCTGGCGGGCCACCGCCGCCCCGGTATCGTCCAGCAGATCCCGCGCGACCAGGTTTTTCTGTTGGAGCTTACGCAGCCGGTCGCGCTTGGCTAAGGTCAATTGATGCAACTCCCGCATATGCTCCAGCACTGCCTTTTCTACCACCTGTTGGTGGCGGGTACTCTCCAGGGCTGCCTGTGCTTCTGTGACATCCGCCGCCCGCTGCTGCGCCCGCAGGATCTCATCAGAGTCATCCAGCATCACCAGAATCTGGCCTTGTTCAACCAGCTCGCCTTCGCGCACCCTGACAGCATTGACGGTGGCCGAGACCGCCGCCGTCAACTGGGCGTGCCTGGGAGTTTCCACCCGCCCGAACAGCCGCAGCTCCGGCGATAAATCCTCGGCGGCAACCACCCGCGTAGTGACCGGCCAGGCTTTCTCCTCCACGACACTGGCATCGTGTTGCGGCGCAGTGGCCACCAGGGTAGAGGTTGCCGCCAGCCCGACAAAAACAACCAGGGCAAGCTTGCGATTTTGGGGCGACAATCTAGTGCGCATATTGAACTTCATGCTCAACTCCTTTTGGCTTGCGTGAAGCCAGTTGTTCCAGAACAGACAGTATGGTGGGAATAACAAAGAGGATCAGGGTAGTGCCATACAGCAGGCCAAAACAGATCACTACCGCCAGAGGCACCATAACCTCTCCCATGGGCGAGCTCTCCAGCATCAGCGGACCCAGCCCCAGGGTAGTCGTCAGGGAAGTCAGGATGACCGGTCGAAGTCGCTGGCAGCAGGCCTGTTCGAGCGCGTCGTGCGCACTCATGCCCTGCTCTCGCGCTTCCCTGAACGCGGTTATCAAAATAATAGAATCGTTGACGATAACCCCGGTGAGTGTAAACAGGCCCATGATCGCCAACACGCCCAGGTTCAGATCCAACAGATAGAGCCCCGCCAGTGCGCCGGTCAGTCCAAGTGGTATCGCCGTCATCACTGCCAACGGCCAGCTCCAGGAGGCAAACACCCAGGCCAGGATCAGGTAAATCAGCAGCAGACCTATAACGGCACCCAGCATCATGTCCGTAAGCGCCTGCTCTTCCTCGGCTGATACCTCGCCCAGGCCGTAGCTCACGTCGTACTTACGAGTGAGTTCAGGAATCACACTTTCCTCCAGCGAGGCGATGATGGCCATCGCGGTATTGACCTTGGGATCGATATGGGCGAACACATTGACTGACTTCAGCGCACTTCGATGGTTAATGCTTTCAATGCCGCGCCGGCTATCGATCCGGGCGACCGCCAGCAAGGGCACGGTCTCGCCGGCCGGAGTAACAATGGGCAGCTGGTGCAGACTGTCGAGTCGATTCCGCTCCAGCGCGGGCAGGCTTACCCGTACCTCCAGTTCCGCGTCATTCTCGGTGAACAGCTGCACCCGGTAGCCCTCGAAAGCCGAGCGCACCTGGCGGCCGATATCGGCGCCGGTGAGGCCAAGACTGCGGCCCTCGGTGGTCAGCGAGATAATCCACTGCTCCTTACCAGAGGGCAGGTCATCAAATGCAGCGTTGACCCCGGGGTAGGTGGCGATACGCCCGGCCAACTCCTCCGCGGCCATTTTCAAGGTAGCGACATCGGCACCGGAGAGGTACAGGCTCAACTCCGGCCAGCTGCCATCGCCAGAACCGACCCGCAGTCTCTCCACCAGTGGTGATTTCGGCA
>Ga0102815_10002100_pt1 | contig 12288 bp, 8 predicted proteins | sample ColrivemetaGS759_FD_79113 | JGI IMG/M metagenome (GOLD analysis project Ga0102815, IMG submission 79113) | Estuarine microbial communities from the Columbia River estuary - Ebb tide ETM metaG S.759 | ecosystem: Environmental > Aquatic > Marine > Intertidal zone > Estuary | place: USA: Columbia...
GCGTCAGAGCCTCTCCCGCGTCAGAGCCTCTCCCGCGTCAGAGCCTCTCGCGCGCCTGACGTAGGATCACCAGGGAGCCGGCGGGGTCCTCGATGACCACCTGTCGGGCGCCAGTGGTGAGGCGGCGCTCCGGCACCACGATCCGAAGGGCGTCGCCCAGGGTGGCGAGTTCGGCGTTCAGGTTCGTCACCTCCAGCCGCAGGATCGCCGGCCCCGGGCGGAGGGCCACCTCGGGCAGGTCCTCCCGTAGGCCCGCGAAGGATTGCAGGACGACCGTCGTGCCGTCTCGACTCAGCGTGACGGCCTCACCGGACCGCGGCTCCAGGCCCGGCTCGCACTCCACCTCCTCGAACCGCAGCCGCTCTGTATAGAACTCCTGGGTCGCCGCAACATCCTCACAGCGGACGATGGACCCGAGGGACAGGAGCTGTGCCTCGGAACCGGGCTCTGGGACAGGCGCGACCTCGGCCAAGACGCGGTCGAGGGCGGCCTGGAAGCGCCCCGGCGCCTCGAGGTGGGGCCAGTGGCCCGTCGCCTCCAGGAGCTCGACGTCAAAGGACGAGAGCAGCGCCCGGTTACCGGCCACGTCCGTCGGCGTGATGTCCGCGTTGATGCACCGGACGGGACCATCGATGATCCTCGTCGCGGGCTTGGGATCGTAAGTGCCAAAGTGCTCCACGAGGGCAATCGCCATCCCTGGTTCAGAACCGACGGAGTCGGCGACGATCCGGGCCCTCGTGGCTGGCGGGGTGTCCGCACGAACCAGGGCCGCAGTGAACTCCCCCATGGCCGCAGGGAAGTCCTCCCTGAAGCGGGCGACGTAGGGGGCGATCCGCTCCGGGTCCGCCTCGCCCGTGAGGCGGTGCAGCGACTCCACCCCCACGATCGCAGCCACCCTTCCAGGGGCGCGGACCGCGGCCTCGAGCGCGACCGGGCCGCCCATGGAATGGCCGATCAGCACCGCATCACGGAGCCGCTCGGCCTCGAGGAGCCGCGCCACGTCGTGGCCAAAGGCCGCGATGGTCCAGCCCGCTCGGGCCTGGCCCGCCGACGCGCCATGTCCGACGAGGTCCACCGTGTACACCCGGTAGGATCGCGCCAGCGCCGTGGCGGTCTCAGACCACTGCTCTCCATTGCCACACCAACCATGAATCAGGACGACGGGGCGACCCTGCCCGCTCACCCTGAATCCCATGGACAGGCCGTCCGCCGTCTCGACGGAACGCGGAGCGACAGAAGCAGGGAGACCCGTGCGCGGGGCGCCTTTATCCGCTGCGGTTGCGCGCTCGCTGCCGGACGGTCCCCCGCCCGCTGGGTCCCCGCCCGCCGGGTCTGCCTCCCCGGCCAGAACAGAACCGCCCGCCCGGAGTGGCTCGCTGCTCACCAGCGACGCCCACGGGAACTCAAGGCCTGCCGCGCCGAGTAGCCCCTCGGCGAGGGTGGGGTCATGCTTGGGCACCTGGCCCGCCAGGGCATCCTGCCGCGCGATGAAGGCCTCCCGTGCCGCGCGATCCGCCTCTGAAGTCGGGCCTTGCTCCGCAGTCGCATCTGGCTCCGCAGTGGCCTCCAACTCCCCCGTGTGCCCCTGCCCCGACACGTGATTCTGTTCCGCCGCCTGGCCCGGCTCTGCCGCGGGCGACGGTCCCTCGAGGGACCCGGATCCACCAGTCGCGTCGGAGGCCGCCCGAGACACGCCCGAGCCGTCGCCGACCAGCCCGGCAGACTCCGCAGACGGCGGGGCCGTCGCGCCCCCCATTTCGGCCTCCGGAGGCCCGCTGACGCAGCCCTGGAACAGCAAGGATGCTGCCACGAGGAGGCCGGTGATCGTCTGGCAGGCCATGGTCGATTGGGCGGGGAGTGGGCCGGACGCCCAGGAGTGAAGAGATCCACTCCGACGGTCGATGAGAGGACCGGAGGGGGGCCCCGGGATCTGGGACCGCCTCCGCGGGACGCCCAGTCTGCCGAGCAGCCCCCTGAGTGCAACTGTCCGCCCCCCGGTGCCTCGATCTGATCGCACGCCACATAACCCGAACTCCGACATCGGCGAAGGACGGTTATCGTCCTCAGGGCCGCATTCCACGCTCCCGCGGCCGCCCCAGCTCTCCCACGACATGATGCTCTCCAACGTCGCCCTCCACGTCAGCACCCTCACCGGGGCGCACGCGCCACTCCTTCGCTTGACCGCCACGGCCTTGCCCGTTGCCCTGCTCAGCGCCGCGCTCGCCGGCGCCTCGCCCCAGGATGAGTCCGTCGCCGAGGGCCTCCCCGTCTCCGAACCGATCTCCGAGGAGAGCCCCGACGGAGAAGAGCCCGAGCGTGAGCTCCCGGAGCGCGGCCCCACCAAGGTGGAGGGCACCCTCCCCCTCGACTGGGTCGACACCCTGGAGTGGCGCTCCATCGGGCCTGCGAACATGGGCGGCCGCATCACGGACATCGCGGTCAACCCCGCGGACGCCTCGGAGTATTGGATCTCCACCGCGGCCAGCGGCGTGCTCCACACGACCAACAACGGCGTCACCTACGAGCACCAGTTCACCAACCAGCGCACCTCCTCGGTGGGCGCTCTCGCCGTCGCCCCCTCGGACCCCACCCAGATCTGGGCGGGCACCGGCGAGAACAACCCCCGCAACTCGGTCTCCTGGGGTGACGGCGTCTACGTCTCCAAGGACAGCGGCGCCACCTGGCGCTACGCCGGCCTCGGCGAGTCCTTCCAGGTCAGCACCATCATCGTGCACCCGGAGAACCCCGACGTGGTCTACGTCGGCGCCCTCGGCCGCCTCTGGGGTCCGAACGACGAGCGCGGCGTCTACAAGACCACGGACGGCGGGTTCACCTGGGAGCGCGTGTTCTTCGTGGACGAGGACACGGGCGTCATCGAGATGAAGATGCACCCCGTGGACCCGGACACGATCGTCATCGCGAGCTACGAGCGACGCCGCGACATGTTCGACACCAACGACCCCGCTGTGAAGTGGGGCGACGGCTCGGGCCTCCACCGGACCACGGACGGCGGCGCGACGTGGGAGCGGCTCAGCGAGGGCCTCCCCACCACCGAGCTGGGCCGGATCGGCCTGAGCTGGTCGGCGTCCCAACCAGACAACCTCTTCGCCGTGGTCGAGACCAACCAGATCACCCAGGAGCCCGAGAACGCGGCCTGGTTCGGCGTCTCCTTTGAGAGCGCCGAGCTCGGCGCCCGGGTCCGCTCGATCACCGAGGACTCCCCGGCCTCGGCGGCCGGCATGGAGGAGGGCGACATCATCCTCCGCATCGCGGATACCGCGATCCTGGACCAGACGCGGCTGCGCCGCGTGCTGCGCGACTACGTGGCCGGCGACGCCGCGAAGGTCGAGGCGGTCCGCGACGGCGAGCTGGTGGAGATGGAGATCACGTTCGACCGTAAGCCCGAGGAGGAGGAGGAGCGCCTCGACGTACACGGTCGCCTGCGCGATGGCCCGTTTGGCATCGGGCTCGGCGGTCAGCGCTCCAACGCACAGGACGAACAGGGTGCCGACGGGCACCAGTACGGCGGCATCTTCAAGTCCGAGGATCGCGGCGCCACGTGGAAGCGCATCAACTCGCTCAACCCGCGCCCGATGTACTACAGCGAGATCCGCGTGGACCCGAGCGATGAGAGCTTCATCTACGTCGCAGGCACCCGGCTCCACAAGTCCAGCGACGGCGGCGCGACCTTCACCAACGACGGCCACGGCGGCGACGTCCACGTGGACCACCACGCCATGTGGGTCGACCCCGCGGACGGACGGCACATCATCCTCGGCAACGACGGCGGCGTGTACGTCACCTACGACCGGATGGCCCACTGGAACCACCACAACCGGATGGCCATCGGGCAGTTCTACAACGTCACCGTCGGACCCCGGATGAACTACATGGTCTACGGCGGCCTCCAGGACAACGGCTCCTGGGGCGGCCCCTCGCGCACCAGCGACAGCGGCGCGACCAACGACGACTGGTTCAACGTGGGCGGCGGCGACGGCTTCCGCTGCATCGTCGACCCGGGCAACCCCGACCTCGTCTACTACGAGAGCCAGAACGGCGGCATGGGCCGGCGCGACTTCGCCTCGGGCGAGGGCGGGTACCTGAAGCCGCGCGTGGGGCGCGGCGATGACATCGAGTACCGCTTCAACTGGAACACCCCGTTCCTGCTCTCGAACTTCAACAGCGAGATCTACTACAGCGCCGGTAACTACGTGTTCAAGTCGGTCCAGAAGGGCACCGGCCAGCGCCGCATCTCCCCGGAGGTCACGGCCACCGACCGCGGGAGCGCCGTCGCCCTCGCCGAGTCTCCCCTGAGCCAGGACGTGCTCTACGTGGGCACCGATGACGGCGGGCTGTGGATGACCGAGGACGGCGGCACCGAGTGGGTCGATCTCATGGCCCTCAACGGGTCCTCCGAGCTCGATCCCGAGCCCAAGGAAGAGGAGCCCGAGGAGGAGGCCGAGGCTGCCCCGCGCGCCAGCCAGGTTGCCCTCGAGGCAGCGCCCCTCGAGGCAGCGCCCCTCGAGGGCGAGCTCGCTGGCACCTGGGAGTGCAAGGCGGAGGGCAGCGGCATCGAGTCCGACGACGACGGCAAGTTCACCGTGGCGCTGCAGGTGGACGAGGCCGGGAAGATCACCGGCTCGCTCAACTCCGAGATCGGTGACGGGCCCATCGAGGCCGCCGTCTGGGATGCCGAGAAGGGCCGCCTGACGTTCGCCTTCGAGGGAGACGCTCTGAAGCTCGCCTTCGCCGCCAACGTCGACCTCGAGGAGGGCTCCATGACCGGCACCATCGACGCCGCAGGCGGCGCGTTCAGCTTCACCTGGACCGGGGCACGCAGCGCGAGCCCCGAGCCCGAGGCTGAAGCCACCGCCACCGAGGTCGTCGAGGCTGCTCCTGAGAAGGAGATGGCGGAAGAGCCGGCCGCGGAAGCGGCGGAGGAGCCCGCTGAGCCGAAGAAGGCCAAGAAGAAGCGGAAGAAGAAGCTCAAGAACACCCTCGACCAGCTGCTGCCTGGCCGCCGGTACGTGAGCGACCTCAAGGCCTCCCGCCATGACCGCAAGACGGTCTACGCGACCTTCGACGGGCACCGCTCGAACGATGGGCTCCCCCACGTCTTCGCGTCCGGAGACCTCGGTCGTACCTGGCGCTCGCTCCGCGCGAACCTCCCCGACTCCGCGGGCTCCGCCCGCGCGATCCTCGAGGACGCCAAGAACGAGAACGTGCTGTACCTCGGCTGCGAGTTCGGCATCTACGTCTCCGTGGACAAGGGTGACTCTTGGACGCGCTTCAACAGCAACCTGCCGACCGTCCCGGTGCACGACCTCGCCCAGCACGAGGGGATGAACGAGCTGGTCGCCGGAACCCACGGTCGGAGCATCTGGATCCTCGACGTCAGCGCCGTCTCCCAGATGACCAAGGAGGTCATGGAGGCCGACGCCACGCTGCTCAAGCCCACCGACGTCCACCTGATGACGCGCGGCAAGCGGCACGGGCAGACGGGCAACCACCTGTTCACCGGCACCAACCCCGAGCCGGGCGCAGCCATCAGCTACGTGCTGAACCGGCGCGCCAGGGACCTCACGATGGAGGTCCTCGACGGCGAGGGCAACGTGATCTCAACCCTCGACGCCGACGGCTCGAAGGGCATGCACACCGTGCGCTGGAACCTCCGCCGCTCCGGCGGGAACTCCGCCCGAGGCCGCCGCGGCAGCCGGCGCTCCACGCCCGGCGTCTACGTCGTCAGGATGACGGCTGGCGGCGCGGTGCAGACGCAGTCCTTCGAGGTCCACAACGACCCCGATCAGGCCACGACGGAGTGGATCTCCTTCGAGGAGGCCGAGGCGGAGCTCCAGCGCCAGTTCGACGAGAACAGCGCGGCCTCCGAGCGGGACTGACCTGAGGCGACGGGAGGGCGCCTACTGGGCCCTCCCCGGGGCCCTCCCCGGGGAGCCCCCTCGACGCGGACGGGTCCCTCCAAGCGGGAGGGCGGTCCCCCAAGAGGGGGACCTCACCGCGAGGAGCGGGGCCGGCCCTGGGGACAGCCCACCGCTGAGGTCGCGGGCCCGGCCTTCACCCGCGCCCGCGCGCGGGGCTGGCCGCGCTCAGCGGAGCGCCGCCAGGATGGAACGCGTGGCGTGGCTCTTGTTGAGCGTGTAGAAGTGCAGGCCAGGCGCGCCGCCTTCGAGCAGAGCGCGGCACTGGGTGATGGCGTACTCGATCCCCGTCGCCATGACCGCGCCGGCGTCCTCCTTCACTGGGCGCAGGCGCCCCAGGAGATCCTCCGGCAGGGACGCGCCGCACATCTTGGTGAAGCGCTGGACCTGCGCGACGTTGGTGACCGGCATGATCCCGGGGACGATCGGGATCGTGATCCCTGCCCCGCGAGCCCGCTCAACGAAGGACCAGTAGAGGTCACAGTCGAAGAAGAGCTGGGTCGTCAGGAACGACGCGCCCAGGTCCTGCTTCATCCGCGCGAAACGCAGGTCGTCCTCGGCCGACGTGGCCTCGGGGTGCGCCTCCGGATAACAGGCAGCGCCGATGCACACGTCGTGCTTCTCGTTCAGGAAGCCGATCAGGTCCGTCGCGTTGGCGAAGCCGCCAGCGGTGGCCTCGAAGTGCTCCTCACCGTCCGGGGCGTCCCCCCGCAGGGCCAGCACGTTGCTCACCCCCGCGGCCTCGAGCCGAGCCACGACGGCACCGATCTCCTCGGCGGTCGAGCCCACGCAGGTCAGGTGCGCGAGCCCCGTGAGGCCCAGCTCGTCCTGGATCCGCGTGATCACCGCGTGGGTCCGATCCCGAGTCGAGCCGCCGGCCCCGTAGGTGACGGAGATGAAGTCCGGCTCCACGCTGGTCTTCAGGTCCGCCGCGGTCTGCATCAGGTTCTCGGCCCCGGCGTCGGTCTTCGGGGGGAAGAACTCGAAGCTGAAGACGGGGGAACCCGCCCCGTAGAAGCTGGAAATGGGCTCGGCCATCTCAGTCAGCCCCCACGCCAGGCTCCAGCAGCTCCTCGAAGCGCCGACGGAACTCGTCGGGGATCGGGAGGGGCTCCATGGAGTCGGTGTTGGTGCAGACGGTGATCATTCGGGCCTCGAGGTGGAGCTTGTCCGCAAGGTGGAAGCGGTAGCGCAGGCCGAGGGACGTTCGGCCGAGCTTGAAGCAGGTCACGGAGACCACCGGACGGTCACCGAAGCGCAGGGGCGTGCTGAAGTCCACCTCAGAATGAACGAGGGGGAAGCCGACACGCTGTTCCTGAAGCAAATGGTAGTACCGCCGCCCCACGTGTTCCTCCCAGAGGCCCTCGAAGACGTCGTGGACGTAATCGAAGATCCGCGGGAAGTACGCGATGCCCGCGGGGTCGACGTGCCCGAAGCGGACCTGAATCACGGTGTTGTAGGCGCTCATCCTGAGATCTCCGGCCACTCCTCGAGGGCGGTCGTCGCGACGATCTTCCCCAGCTGGTCGAGCAGGGCCTCGCCCTCCTCGGCCGTCGCGGCAGCGGGATCACCGCACCACGCCTCGTCGGCGCCGATCGCGATGAAGTCGGGCGCGCCGTCGAGCATCTTCTCCACCAGCTTCACCTCCTTCGGCGCGAGCTGGAGTCGCTCCTCCTCGCGCACGCTCTCCCCGTCCGCCGCGAGCACGATGCTCGACTCGTAGCGGCCGGCGTGGCAATCGCCGGACTTGAATTCATCCCCCAGCGTCCCCGCCCAGCGCCGCCGAGTGATGTCGGGGAACAGGAGCTGCGCCTTGTCCTTGGTGACCTCCGCGTGGTCCTTGCAGACCCCGCGGAGCAGCTGGACGTGCTGCCGCTCGAGGTGAGAGTTACACAGGACCACCCGCCGCACCCCGTGCTGCTCGAGGCTCTCCACCACGTCCTCCACGAGGTTCCACAGGGTGGTGGGCCGGATCGTGATCGTGCCCGGGAACCCGAAGGCGAATTGAGCCAGGGTGTAGGCGATGGGCGGCATGACCAGGGTCGTCACGCCCGCCTCGTCGAGGATCCCCGCCGCCCGCCGGGCTTGGGCCACGGCGATGGTCACGTCGGTATCCAGCGGCAGGTGAGGTCCGTGGGCCTCGGTTGCCCCCACCGGGAGCAGCGCCACCGGGTCGGCGGCGAACAGCTCCTTCGCCTCGGGCCAGGTCAGCTTCGCGAAGTCGTGCATCTACTTGAGGAGCTTGCGTGCGATCTTGCCGCGGTCGTTGCGCGGGAGGGGCTCGGTCCGCCACTCGAACGAGCGCGGGTACTTGTGCGGGGCCAGCATCGTCTTCACGTGGGCCTTCAGGCCGGACGCGAGATCATCGGATCCTTGGTGGCCCTCGGCGCAAACCACGATGGCGTGCGCCTTGACGAGACCGTCGCCGCCGTCCCGCCCCACGACGCAGCACTCGTGGACCGCCGCGTGGTCGAGGAGCACGTTCTCGATCTCGAGGGGTGAGACCCAGATGCCGCTCACCTTGAGCAGGTCATCGCTGCGCCCCACGTACCAGAAGAGCCCGTCCGCGTCCCGCCGGAACACGTCCGCCGAGGTGCACCAGGCACCCTGGAAGGTCGCGTTGGACTTGTCCTTGTCCCCCCAGTAGCAGAGCGCGGTCGAGCCGCCGGCGATGCGGAGGCGGCCCGGCTCACCGTCCTCGACGGGGCGGCCCTCGGGGTCCACCACCTCGGCGACATAGCCCGGGACGAGGCGGCCGAGCGAGCCCGGCACGACCTCCCCCATGGCGCTGGAGATGTAGATGTGGAACATCTCGGCGGAGCCGATGCCGTCGAGGATCTCCACGCCGGTCCGCGCCTTCCACTGCTCGTAGAGGGCCGGCGGGAGGGCCTCCCCCGCGGACAGGGAGACGCGCAGGCAGGAGAGGTCCGCCCCGTCGCAGCGCTCGCTCCGCAGCACGTTGTTGAACAGCGTCGGGACGCCCGTGAGGAAGCTCGGCCGGTGCGCCTCCACCTGATCGAGGATCTCGTCCGCCGTCGCGCGCCCCTCGAAGAGCACCACCGTGGCGCCCACCCGGAAGGGGAACATGAGGTTGGTGCCGGTGGCGTACCCGAAGAAGAGCTTCGGCACGGAGAGGCACACATCGTCCTCGCGATACCCCGCCACCTGCAGGGCGTAGGTCTCGGTGGAGTAGGCGAAGTCCCGGCCGACGTGGACGCAGGCCTTGGGTTCACCGGTCGAGCCCGAGGTGAAGAGCCAACCCGCGATCCCATCCGGGCCGACGGGTTCGACGGCAGCGGCTGCGCTCGAAGGGTCGGCGCCTCGGCGAGCGTCCTCGTACGGAGTGAAGCCGCCGGCGTCCTCCCCCACCACGAAGGTCGCCCGGCAGGCCTGGGCGGACCGCAGCGCCTCCCCGATCTCCGGCAGCACGCTCTCGTGGGTGAACACGGCTGCGGCTCGGGAGTACTCGAGGTAGTAGGCGTAGTCCTTCGCCTTGAGCAGCGGGTTCACCATGGCGAAGACCGCCCCGACCCGCAGGGTGGCGAACCACGCCTCGACGAACTCGAAGCCGTCGGGGAGCACGATCAGCACCCGCTCCTCCGGACGGACCCCCGCGCCGCGGAGCGCCGCGGCCATCCGCAGCACGCCGTCATGGATCTCGCCGTAGGTGCGACCGTCCTCACCGACCCTGACGGCGACCTTGTCCCGCCGGCCGGCGTCGAGGTTGCGGTCGAGGAAGTACTCGCTCAGGTTGAAGCTCGCGGGGAGCTCCATCGGGAACGTCGCGTCGGGTGCGGTCATCAGCGGAGCGGCGCAGCCAGCGCGCTTCGGAAGGCCTCTGCGGAGCGGTGTCGATCCTTCGGGCTCCCCTTCAGGCCGCCGGCGATGGCGGCCTCGAGCGCGGGATCCACCTCGACGCCGGGCGCCGCCGCGGACATGGCCGGCGCGCTGGGCTGCATCTTCGACTGGAAGACCTCGATGAAGCTGCGCCCCGCCCAGGGCATGACCCCGCTGACCAGCTCGTACATCACCGTCGCCAGGTTGTAGAGATCGGAGCTCTCGTCCGGCGCGTCCCCGCCGAACTGTTCCAGCGGTGCGTAGTACGGCGTACCGATCAGCGCGGTGCGGGTCCCCAGGTGCTTGGCGGCCCACAGCCCCGGGGTCACGCCCCCGTCCACCAGAACCGGACCGTGATCCCCGAGGAAGACCGTCGACGGCTTGATGTCACCGTGGATGAGCCCCTTGGCGTGGGCGTTCTCGAGGCCCGCGAGCAGGGCCAGGCCGAGGTCCACGACCTCGGTAGCGTCCCAGGAGCCGCGCTCCGCGGACAGATCCCGCAACGCGGTCCCCTCCGGAAACTCGAAGACCGCGATGACGGCGCCGTCCCCGAGGACCTGGATTTCCTGAACCCGGGTGAAGGTCGCATCATCCAGCGCAGACCACGTCCCGAGGGTCTCCGCGAAGGCCTCCGCCTGGGCCTTGTTCTCGAACAGAGAGGACGGGAAGGCCTGGAGCTCGCGGAGCTCGCCGTTGGTCTGGTCGGTCACCCGGAAGGCGGCCGACATCCCGTTCTCCCGGTGCGGAGCATCGATCAGGTATCGATCCAGGAGGACCTTGCCCGGGGCAAGGTCGAAGAGGCTGAGGTAGGTCTGTGCCATGGCGAGGTACGAGCGCGATCGAACGAGCGTCCACAGTATGCAGTCGCCGACACGCCCGCCGGCTCATTACCTGCCGCCCAGGCCAGGAAGTCCGCCCCCGCGGCGCGTAGCAAGCCCCGCACTCCCCTGCCGCGACCACGTCGATCTCGCGCCCTGAGGGGACCTGAGCTGGCGAGCGGCGATCCGGGCGGCCGCTCGCGGCATGACCTCGCCGCCTGCGAGGGTTCAGGCGCCCTCGGCGCCAGGCGCCGGATCAGACTCCTGGTCTGATGGGGCCGCGGCCACGCCCTTTCGGCGCTGGATCGGGGGCAGGGGACGCTCCTCCCTCGAGACGAAGACCAGCTGCTCCTCGCTGAGCTCCAGCGCAGCGACGACCTCGCCGCCGAGGACGTGGTCATCGATGAGCTGATCCACGTGCTCTCCCTGGACGTTGCCGTACCAAACCTCCTCCGGCTGACACGCGACCACGGGTCCGTGGGCGCACTGTCCGAGACAGCGCGTACCCACCGCCCGCACCACCCCCTTCAGGCCCCGCTCGTGGATCCCCGCCCGGAGCCGGTCGAGGACCTCGCCGCCGCCGGCCTTCGCGCAGGACCCGCGGGGGTGCTCATCGCCCCGATCGTTCAGGCAAACGAACAGCATTCGCTGGTAGCCAGGCATCAGTCTCTCGCTCCGGCATCGGGGGCCGGGGTGTGCTTCAGCACGTGCTTGGCGAGCACGAGCTTCTGGACCTCGCTCGTCCCCTCGTAGATCCGCAGGGCGCGGGTGTCACGGTACAGACGCTCCACCACCGAGCCCACGCGAACTCCGGCGCCCCCGTGATGCTGCACGGCTCGGTCGCAGACCCAGGAGGCGTTCTCCGTGGAGAAGAGCTTGGCACGCGCCACCTCGGCCGTGGCGTCCTCACCCGCGTCCACGGCCGCCGCAGCCTCTGCCGTGAGGAGCTCCGCCGCCCGCAAGCGCGTGTCCATCTCGGCGAGGTCAAAGCGCAGCCCCTGGAAGCTCGAGAGCGGCCGGCCGAATTGCTCGCGGCGCGAGAGATGCGCCACCGACTCACCCAGGGCGCGCCGTGCGAAGCCGTTGGCCGCGGCCGCGACCGTGATCCGGAAGCGCGCGAGGTTGGCCAGCGCGAGGTCCATCCCCGCCCCAACGTCGCCGAGCACGTGGGCGGCTGGGACGCGCACACCCTCGAGGAAGAGCTCCCCGATGGGGTGCGGCGCCATGACCTGGAAGCCGCGGGTCGAGAGCCCCGGCGCGCCGTGTTCCACGAAGAACATGGTCAGGCCGTCACGCTCACCCGGCTCGCCGCTGGTCCGCGCGAGGACGGTGTAGAAGTCGGCGACGCCGATGTTGGTGATATAGGTCTTCGAGCCCGTCAGGACGTAGTCGCCCCCGTCTCGCTCCGCTCGCGTGGCGACGCCCGAGAGGTCTGAACCCGCGCCCACCTCGGTGAGCGCGAGCGCCGGGATCTCCTCTCCGCGTGCCACCCCGGAGAGCCGCTCAAGGAGCCCCGCATCGCTGGATCCAAGCGCGATCGGGAAGGACCCAAGCCCCTGCTCCACGAAGGCGAGGTCCGCCATGGCGTGCCGGTAGGCGAGGGCCTGGCGGCACGCGACCATCGCTCGCACCGAGACCGTCGCAGGGGGCGCGAGGTCGCCCACGTCCGCGCCGCCTGCGCTCGCAGGGACCACGAA
>Ga0102815_10002106_pt1 | contig 12264 bp, 13 predicted proteins | sample ColrivemetaGS759_FD_79113 | JGI IMG/M metagenome (GOLD analysis project Ga0102815, IMG submission 79113) | Estuarine microbial communities from the Columbia River estuary - Ebb tide ETM metaG S.759 | ecosystem: Environmental > Aquatic > Marine > Intertidal zone > Estuary | place: USA: Columbia...
GCGCGACGCCAACTTCAAGGGGAGTTAACCATGCTGGATCAATCTCCCGATGCGGTTACTCGCGTCACCTGCATTGGCGCAGGGCCCATTGGTGGTGGCTGGGCCGCACATTTTCTCGCCCGTGGTTACCATGTCACCAGCTACCTGCACGACGCCGCAGAACATGGAGCGTTAATGCGTTTGCTCGAAACCGCGTGGACCAGCCTGGAAGAAATTGGCCTTGCCCCCGGCGCATCACTCGATAATTTCAACTGGACCACTGACCTCGCCGAAGCGACCGCCGATGCTGAGTTTATCCAGGAAAGCGTGCCCGAAGTGCTCGCCCTGAAGCAAGCTTTGTACAGGACCCTCGGTGAAATTGTCGATGCTCGCGTGGTCATTGCCTCGAGTACTTCCGGACTGTCGATGACCGACATCCAGGCCGATTGTGCTACCCCGGAACGCACCGTGGTGGCGCATCCATTCAATCCACCTTATCTGTTGCCGCTGGTGGAAATGATTGGTGGTGAAAAAACCAGTCAACAAACCGTGCAATGGAGCGAACAGTTTTACCGTTGCGCCGGTAAATCACCGCTGGTCATGAAGAAGGAAATTCCGGGGTTTATCGCAACGCGCCTGCAGGAAGCCATATGGCGCGAAGCCCTGCACATGGTGGCTAATGGAGAGGCGACAGTCGAGCAGATCGATCAGGCAGTGGTCAACGGTCCCGGCCCGCGCTGGGCGTTGATGGGGCCCTGTGAAATCTTTCACGTGGGTGGTGGCGAAGGTGGCATGGCCTACTGCCTGGATCAGTTCGGGCCGGCGCTGAAGTTACCCTGGACCCGACTGGTCGCACCCGAACTGACCGACGAACTGAGAAACGCGATGGTTGATGGCTGCGTCGAAATGACCGCAGGTCAGGACTTTGCCACGCTGAGCGACAAAATGAATAACGGGCTGGTCGAAATCGCAAAAATGAAGCGTAAATTCGAAGCCTGACTAAACTAAAGACCTAATTTAGAGGATTCCTTATGAATAGAGATGTCATCATCACCTGCGCCGTCACCGGTGCCGGCGATACCACGAACCGCAGCCACCTCGTGCCGATTACTCCGCGCCAGGTTGCCGATGCCGCGATTGAAGCCGCAAAAGCGGGAGCAGCAGTAGTTCATGTGCACGTGCGCGACCCGAAGACCGGCGCGGGTTCTCGCGATCCGGCACTGTTTCGTGAAACTGTCGACATGATTCGCGACAGCGGCGTGGATATGATCATCAATCTGACCGCTGGTATGGGCGGCGACTGGGTACCTAGCGAAGGTGATCCGTCACTGCCAGGGCCGGGCACTGACATGATCGGTCCCGAAGCACGCCTTGCACACGTGGTCGAGTGCAAGCCCGATATCTGCAGCCTTGATTGCGGCACCATGAACTTCGGTGGTAATTATACTTACATCAACACTGCACCTTACCTTCGCACCATGGCTCAAATGGCCATGGATCTCGGCGTCAAACCTGAACTCGAAGTATTTGACCTCGGCCAGATACGTCTGGCTCGCAGCCTGATCGATGATGGTCTGATCAGTGCACCACCGATGTTCCAGATCTGTCTCGGCATTCCCTGGGGCGCCGGCGCAGACACAGCAACCATGTCGGCGATGCAACAGGCACTGCCGGGCGATGCAATCTGGGCTGGATTCGGTATTTCCAGAATGCAGATGCCGATGGTGGCCCAGGCGGTGCTACTCGGTGGCAATGTGCGCGTCGGTCTTGAAGATAATATTTACCTGGACCGTGGCGTGCTCGCCAGCAACGGCATGCTGGTAGAACGCGCAGTCGAGATTATCGAGCGTCTGGGCGCCCGGGTATTGGGCCCCGACGAAGCGCGGGCGAAGATCGGACTCGCGTAAGGGAACGTCGATATCTGTCAATCAGGCATTGAACTAATCGATTTTGCAACTATATCAGTGGGATGAGTATAACCAGCACACAGTTTACAATCGGTCAGGTGGTCAGGCACCGCGTCTATGATTTTCGCGGTGTCATCGTCGATGTCGATCCCGAATTCAGCAATACCGATGAATGGTGGCTATCGATCCCCGAAGATGTGCGTCCGCGCAAGAATCAGCCGTTTTATCATTTACTCGCGGAAAACGAATCCACCGCATACGAGGCTTATGTGTCGGAGCAGAACTTACTTAGCGATGAGTCCGGCGAACCGGTTAATCATCCCCAGGTAGCCGAAGTGTTCGGTGAGTTTCTGGGCGCCAGCTACGCACTACCGGACCACTACTGCAACTAGTTTCGTGCGCTTCGAGACATAAAAAAAGGGGTAGCAAAAGCTACCCCTTAATCGTTTTACCTGCTTAACGAACCAACCTAGGCAAACCACCAACGCTCGGCGTTCTTGCCACCATCAAGCTCCCAGTTCGCCCCGACAACTTCCGGCACGTGCAGACGCTCATGGTAGGCCATGACATCGCTCTGGAACAACGGCAGACACAGACCACCCTCGTTATGCAGGATCTGCTGCATCTCGACATAGATGCCACGGCGCTTGCTGCTATCAAGTTCGGCACGACCCTGAACCAGTAGCTTGTTGAACTTATCGTGCTTCCAGTAGGTATCGTTCCAGCTCGCTTCGGCTGCATAGATTTGTGAGAAGATCCAGTTTTCAGTCGGACGTCCACTCCAGTAGCAGGCGGAGAAGGCTTTCTTCATCCACACGTTACTCCAGTAACCGTCGTTCGGCTCACGAATAACTTCTATATCAACACCCGCCGCTTTCGCAGTATCCCGCATCAGCTGGCCAGCATCGACAGCACCACCAAAGCCGGTATCTGCGGCATGGAATTGAATGGCGAGCTTACTGAGCCCGGCTTTCTTCAGATGGTACTTGGCCTTTTCCGGATCGTAGGCACGCTGGGGTAATTCGTCCGTGGTGGCGCGGTAGATGTTTGCCGGACCGATAGGATTGTCATTACCCAGTTCGCCGTAACCCTGGATGATTTTCTCCAGCCATGCCTCGCGATCAATCAGCAATTTCACCGCTGTGCGCACGTCATTATTATCAAATGGCGCCATATCGGTGCGCATTGGCAGGGTAATCTGCTTGTTACCAGTGGTCGCATGTACGTGCAGACCAGGTACCCGCTTCAACAGGTGCACGGTATTGGTTGCGACGTTGTTCATGCAATCCAGCGCACCGGTTTGCAATGCCTGGCTACGCGCGGTCGGATCACCGATCTGGGTTATTTCAACCTCGTCAAAATGCGCCATACCGGTTTTCCAGTAATTCGGATTGCGCGTGGTGAACGAACGCACACCGGGATCGTTCTGCTTTAGCACATAACCACCGGTACCGATACCGGACTGCCAGTCGATAGTGCCGTCCTTGTTGGCAGGACACATATTGAGATGGTAGTCAGTCATCAGGAACGGAAAGTCTGCGTCGCCGCCGCTGAGTGAGACCACCACGCCATACTTGCCATCGGCCTTGACGGATTCGACGCCGGCCAGAATGCCTTTCGCCGCGGATTTCGAATCTTCGCCCAGGTGGTGATTCAACGAGGCAACCACGTCTTCCGAGGTAAAGCTCTTGCCATTGTGGAACTCGACACCTTTACGCAACTTGAAGTTCCAGGTCGACGCATCCGCACTCGCATCCCAGCTTTCGGCGAGTTCGGCGATGAGCTGGCCATCGGGTCCAACCTCGGTCAGGCCGTTACGCAGCTGACCAAACTGCAGGTGCAGCATGTAAAGGTCGAGAATCTGGCCCGGATCGAGCGTGTCGGTGGTGGCACCACCAGTCAGGCCGATGCGCAAACGCCCGCCTTTCTTCGGTGTGGCGGCTTCTACCTTGTTAAGAATGGCAGAGGCAGCGGTCAGCGAGATACCCATCGCCAGCGCACCTGTCATAAAGCTACGACGGGACACCTGTCCGGTTTCGAACGACTGCTGAATATCTCTAATTTTGTCGGCGACTTCTAGATCGGCGATGCCGGTCGTCAGGTCTATTTTTTTATCGTCTTCGGGTTTCACTGAAACTCCTCCTCTAAGGGGATTTTATTAAATTTATAATGCCTATCGCTAGGAATCTGAAGAATAGCTCATTCGCGCAAACAGACGCAAACACTGTTTATTTGGGCTTATCGAGTATTTGCGTTGGTTTTTGCGGCGAAACCCAGGCGCTTATCGACCAGGTTACACAGGCTCTCACCGGCCACGAAACGCTGCCAGTTATCGAGAAACTGATCGGCCATGGCGACCTCAAACTCGGCATAGTCACCCGACATATGCGGCGATACGATGCAATTGGGTGTGCTCCAGAACGGGCTTTGTGGCGGCAGAGGTTCCTCGACAAATACGTCCAGGGCGGCACCTGCGATACGACCTTCCTGCAGTGCCGCCAGCAACGCGTCTTCGATCACCAGCGCGCCGCGGCCGATGTTGATAAAGCGGGCCCGGGGATTCATTGCTGCGAACTCGGCTACACCAAAAAGCCCCCGGGTCTGCTCGGTGAGCGGTGTAATCAGCACCACGTAATCCGCTTGCGGCAGGCGTGCCTGCAATTCATCGCTGGCAAAGACTCGTCCGAAATCGGCGTCACTATCACGCGCGCTGCGACCCACGCCTTCGACCTCCATGCCGATCGCGCGCAGCAGGCGGCCGACAGCACGCCCGATTGAACCAACACCGACGACCAGCGCGCGCTTACCGGCAACCTGTTCCGATAAACGATGCTGCCATTCGGCGCGTGCCTGGCAGGCGAGCGTTTCGGGGAAACCCTTGGCAAAGGCGATTATCATACCGAGCACCCATTCCGCCATGGGTTGATCGAACACGCCGCGTGCGTTGGTAAAGTGGATATCGCTGTCAACCAACTCGTCAAACATGGCCGCGTCGACACCGGCACCTGCCCAGTGAATCCAGCGCAAACTGTCGACCGCCGGCCAGGCTTCACGCAGGCTGGCGGCACGAAAATTCCAGCCCAGCATGACCTCGGCCCCGGGCAGCATGGCGCGCAGATCCTCGACGCTACTCGCACAGCGGATTTCAGCCTGGTCGCCTAATTCCGCAAGTCGTGGCACCTCATCGATGTGCTTCACACCCTGCACCAGTAAAATCGGTTTCATATCACTCTCCTTATTGTCAGGCCGCGCTTACACCAGGGCTCTAAGCTCGATCCAAAGCCGCCGCATATCGCTTGCGCCACTGATCCACAAAATCTTCAAGACCGCTACAGTCTTCCTGCATATAGGCCAACGGGTCGGCCAGACCGGCAGCACGTTGCAGTACACCTTCCAACGATGCGTGCAGACAGTAAGCCGCATAACTTAGCGCATAACCCCCTTCCTGCACCAGCACCAGGCGGCCATTACAGCACTCGTCGGCGAGCGCGCGAACGCGTTTACCCAGCTCGTAAAAACCCTTCATGCTGAGCAGCTGGCGACCGTTGGGGTCAAACTGGTTCGCATCCTGACCGTTGGCGACAAACAGTATCTCGGGTTGGTGTGCGCGCACGGCTGGCGCGATGAGTTCGTCAAACACCCGCAGGTAGGCTATATCGCCTGAGCCATAGGGCATCGGCAGGTTCAGGTTCTTGCCGACACCCTTACCGCTGCCAACCTCGTCAACGTCGCCGGTTTGCGGATGCGTGGCCCCCCAGGCACCGTGGTTCATGTGCAGTGAAACGGTGAGGACATCGGCATCGTCATAAAACCCCTGCTGGGTGCCATTACCATGGTGCACATCCCAATCGATCACCGCCGCTTTGTTCAGGCCGCGAGCGCGCAAGGACTCGATAGCGACCCCGATATTGTTGAAAAAGCAGTAGCCGTCAGCCATCTGCGGCTGTGCATGATGTCCGGGTGGGCGCACCAGCGCATAGGCAAGGTCAGCATGACCGTCAAACACATGGCTGGCCGCTGCCAGTGTCTGTCCGGCGGCGGCACAACAAATCGGGTAACTGCCCGGCCCGAACACCGGAGTACTGGAAAAACTGCGGGATTCGGCCGCGGGAATGGATTCAAGCTCATCGATATAGGCTGGTGTATGGAAGCGTTCGAGATCCGCGCGTTGCGCAGCCTCTCCTTGATACCAGTCGAGCACTTCGCTGATCGGCCCCTGTTGCAGAACCGAGAGCATATTGCGCATGCGATCGTCATTTTCCGGGTGCTTTTCCATTACCCGCAGATAGGGAGACGCGTCGGCCTCAAAGAAGCCCTGCCCGGTATCATGGTCAAAAATGCAGGGGTGGAAAAACACTGCCAACCTGTCCGACATCGATTGATCTCCATGCGCATGCACAAACTGCGCGAAGTATTTGAGCTGGTTATTCTAATCACATTTCGAAGATGACGGTATTTTTGGCGAAACACTTCTGTTATTTTCGACGTTTGGTCGATCGTTGGCAGGAGCAGGAAACATGGGACAGAATCGTGACCGGGTACTGGAACAGTGTAATCCGGCAATGGAACTGGGCTTTTCGCTGGCGGAATATAAAACCCGCCTGCAGGTTATTCGACGCCACATGGCGGCCAGCAACATTGATCTGCTGTGGTTGATGGCGCCCGAAAGCCTCTATTACGTCAGCGGCTACAGTTGCGAGTGGTACCAGGCTCAAAGCCCGAAACAGTGGCCGGCAACCAGCGGTATCGCGGTGCACGTCGATCACGATGAATTCATCATGTTTGATACACCGAGTGAACGGGTCATGTGCCGCTTCGTCACCTGTGCAGACGACATTCGCACCTTCCCGATCGACAATCGCCGCGATGGCATCGGTTTTATCATGGATGAACTCAAGGCCGAAGGCTGGTTGGGCGGCACGGTCGGCATGGAACTCTACAGTTATCGCCCTAATCCAGCGATCAGCGCACGCTTTCGCGCAGCCTTCGAAGCAGCAGGATCGAGTGTCACTGACGGCAGTGATATTCTGCGCGAGGTGCGCTGGCTCAAATCACCGCAGGAAATCGCTTACCTCGAACACGCCGCACGCATTACCGACATTGGTATCGACGCGGCAAAGAACACTATCCGTCCCGGCGTTACCGAACTCGACGTCTATGGAGAAATCATTCACGCCATGGCAAAAGCCGGCGGCGAGAATCCAGCGATCACTCTACCGGTACTGTCCGGACCCAAAGCAAACACCGGCCATTCACTGGCCAGCCGCAAGGTAATCATGGCCGGCGAGCAGGTCAACATCGATGTCAGCGGCGTATATTGGCGCTACCACGCCAACGCGGCGCGTTCTTTTTACGTCGGAGAACCACCGCGCGACGTGCTTGAATTTCACCATAAATCGTCCGGCGTTTTTGACGTGATTGCCAGCATTTTGCGACCGGGGCTGACGGTTGGTGAACTGGTCAGAACGGCTCGACAGTATTATGACGAGGCTGGTATCTGGTCAGATGCCGGCTGGGTTGGTGGTTACGAACTCGGCATCGGCTTTCCACCGGACTGGGTCGGAAATTTCGTCTACGAAATGACGGATTCGGATTCCGAGAGAGTTTTCGAGCCCAGAACCTGTGTTAATTTCGAAAGCCAGTTTTTCAGCCCGCGCATGGCGGGCATCACTTATTACATCTGCACTCTACTATTCAAGGAAGAGGTCGCTGAACTGCCGGTCAAGGCTCCACGGCAATTGGTGGTTATCGACTGACCGGCCAGGAGCGGAGGAATCGGGACATCAGCCATTCAGGGGGAAGAAACCAGTGTAAATCAGATATACCACGGCGTAACGGGCGCCCTTGCCAATCGCGGTCAGGATAAAGAAGAGTTCGAATCTGACACGCATCACGCCGGTGATGAACGTCAATGCATCGCCAACAATCGGTAACCAGGCAAACAGCAGGCTCCAGACACCGTATTTCTGGAACCAGCTCTGACCGCGGTGCAGCGAATCAGGCTTGAACGGAAACCATCGGCGCGTCTCGAAACGCGTCAGGAATCGACCCAGTATCCAGTTGACGGCGGCACCCAGACTGTTGCCAGCGGTTGCCACCAGCCACACCCATAGTGGAGCGAACCCCTGCTCAAGCATGCCGATGTAGGCGATCTCAGAATAAAATGGGACAATTGTCGCAGCGCCGAACGCGCTCAGGAACAGTATCGAGTAGCCCAAATTAATAGCCCTGGATCAAAGCCGGTTTTCCTTCAAAATATGCGACAGCCTGACGGCCGACGCGCGGATTAGTGGAAATACCTCAAACCGCAGCAGAGATTTTCGCAGACGGCCAATGTCGGATCAAAATTCACAGGCATAAAGGATTAGGCTATCGATATCGAGCAACTGCTCCACTTTGACCTGCCTGCGTAGCCCTCAGAATTCGCGCCGAACCGATGACCAATTCGAGCGCAAGCATAGTCCGCGCTGGCGCCCGGGTCCACCGCTGCCAACAACCTGACTACACCGGCATCACGAAATGGCGTAGCTTCCGGCATCGCATACGGCGGGGTCTCACTTGACCGAATCGGGGCCACGGTGCTGGTTATGCGCCGGGATCAGCGCTCAAGCATCCGCCTTGAGAATACTGATTTCACCTCATTCCGTGCTTCTGCCATTGAATTCCCGACTCGCTTAAGTAATATTGCCCGACAAACTGTGCGGGAAGCGCTGGCTGAACTTACAGTAAGCTTGCTTTCAAGTTAATCTAGCGCCCGCGGCGAACGAAACACACCGTGAGTTGAATCGCGATTACTGTATTACTAATACATCACATGATAACTTTTCCAGCATGAAGCCAGATCGCTTCCATTCCCCAAACGCACGCATGGCGACACTACTCGTCGTGCTCGTCATCTCCTGGCTGCTATGGTCAGGCCTGTTCAAGCCTCTGCTGCTGACTTTAGGTTTGTTTTCCTGCGCGCTGACTTTTTTACTGGTACGGCGCATGGGATTCTTTGACAACGAATTCTTCGCACTGCGCTTCAGCATGAAGCTATTGGGTTACTGGGCCTGGCTCGCGCGCGAGATATTCCACTCCAGCCTGCAGGTTGCGCGCGTGGTACTGGACCCCTCGCTGCCGATCAGCCCGCGCACAATCGAAATAAAATCCGACTCCGGCCATCTGGTAGACCAGGTTATATTGGCTAATTCAATCACGCTCACTCCCGGCACGCTGGCGCTTGATCTGCACAAAGGCATTATCAAGGTGCACACGCTGACTGAAGCCGGCGCACAGGATTTGCTTTCCGGTGAGATGAATCGCCGCGTCGACGCATTGCGAGAAGGCTAGCGTGTACTACGCGGTCACTTTTGCATTAATCATAACCATGGGGCTGGCCCTGGTGCGCGCCGTCATCGGTCCCAGTGTCTATGATCGGGTGCTGGCAATGAACATGTTCGGCACCAAGACCGTGCTGCTGTTGGCAGTTATGGCGTTTATCCTGGGCCGACCGGACTTCCTCGACCTTGCACTCATCTATGCCCTGATTAATTTTATCGGGGTGCTCGCGGTACTCGAATTTTTTCGCGCGCGCGCAACTCGCCGCAAAGAAGAGAGCGAGGTGGAATCGTGACCCTCACGTTGTTACTCGATATTGCAAGTTGGTTGCTGTTGTCGACAGGCGGGGTCTTCGTCTTTATCGGTGGACTCGGAGCACTACGCATGCCGGATCTGTACACCCGCATGCACGCCGCCAGCGTGACCGATACCATAGGGCCGGCACTGATTATTATCGGGATTATTTTGCAGGCCGGGCTTACCCTGGCCAGCATCAAGCTGATAGCCATTCTGCTGTTTCTGCTAATAACCGGACCCACGGCATCGAACGCGCTGGCGAGCGCCTCTTTGCTGGCGGGTAACCGTCCCGAATTCGCAAAGGCGGTGACTGAGGACGAAAAACAGTGACCACGGTCTTCAGCATCTTCCTGTTGACCATGCTTATCGTCACAGCCATTGCGATCGTGCGCATCCGCGATCTGTTTGCCACCGTCATGTTGAGCGGTATCTTCAGCTTGTTGCTGGCTGCCAATTTCTTTCTGCTCGACGCAGCCGACGTTGCCCTGACCGAAGCGGCAGTCGGCGCAGGCATCTCGACCGTGCTGTTTCTCAGCGCACTGGCAATGACAACCGACAGGGAGAAGGCACCTTCCAGTAACCGCATCATCGCCTTGATTGTTGTCGCCACCACAACGCTCACGATGATTTATGCCAGCTTCGACCAACCGACCTTCGGTGATCCGGACGCACCCATTCACCAGCATATTGCGCCCTGGTACCTGGAAACCACGCGCGACGCGATCGATATACCCAACGTCGTCACGGCGGTACTTGCCAGCTTTCGTGGTTACGACACCCTGGGCGAAGTATTCGTCGTGTTTACCGCCGGGATTGGAGTGTTGTTTATACTGGGTGCTCCGAGCGGCAAACCACGACAGACAACTGATTTCCACAGTGAGGGATTGCGCCACTACCTGGTACCGCGCGTGGTTGGTCGACTGCTGACGCCGTTTATCCTGCTGTTCGCACTGTACGTGCAGTTTCATGGTGATTACGGCCCTGGTGGCGGCTTTCAGGCAGGTGCAATTTTTGCCGCTGCAATTATACTTTACTCCTTGCTGGAGGGCGAAAAACGCGCCCTCGAAGCCATTCCGAGGAGTTGGCTTATCGGGATGACTGCCGGTGGCGCACTGCTCTATAGCGCGGTTGGCGTGGCAGGCATGCTGCTTGGCGGGAATTTTCTCGATTACTCGGTGTTGGCTGAAAATCCTGTCGCAGGGCAGCATATCGGCATTCTATTGATCGAAGCCGGTGTCGGTATTACCGTCACCGGCGTTCTGCTCAGTATCTTTCACGCTTTTACGGCACGAGATAAATTCTGATGGCCTTGCTCGAGCTCTATCATTACTGGGTGTTCGCGATATTACTGATGATCGGTTTCTATGCCGTCATCGCCAAACTCAACCTGATCAAAAAGCTCATCGGTCTGTCCCTTTTTCAGGCCGCCGTGTTTCTGCTCTATATCTCGATGGGCAAGGTCGAAGGTGGTACGGCGCCCATTTTTCTCGACACTTCGGTCGAGCAGCTTTACTCGAACCCCCTGCCACAGGTTTTAATCCTCACCGCGATTGTGGTCGGAATTTCAACCCTGGCGCTAGGTCTTAGCATCGTGGTTCGTATTCAGGAAGAATACGGCACCATCGAGGAGCATGAAATCCAGGAAATTGATCGACAATGAGCGGGCTGCAGGCACATTTGCCGGTACTGCAGGTTATCGTACCGATGTTGACCGCGCCTCTGGTGATTCTGGTAAAGGAACGCCGTCTGTGCTGGTCCGCAACATTGCTAGCGAGCCTCTGTGCGCTTGCAATCGCAATCTCGCTTTGCATCGATGTATTGAATGGCGACTATATCCGCTACCTGATGGGATCATGGCCTGCGCCATGGGGCATCGAGCTCCGCGTCGATGCCTTTAGTGCGCTGCTGCTGTTGATCGTCAATGGAGCCTCCAGCCTCGCGCTAATCGGTGCAACCGCAAGCCTCGATCGAGACATCGAAAACTCGCGCCAACCCCTGTTCTATGCAGCATGGTTACTCGCACTGGCCGGTCTCAACGGCATCCTGGTGACAGCAGACGCTTTTAATATTTTTGTCTTCATGGAGATTTCGGCACTCGCCAGTTACGTTCTGATTTCAGCCGGCCCGAACCGGCGCGCGCTGCCAGCGGTGTTCAAGTATCTCATCATGGGAACCATAGGGGCGACTTTCTACCTGATCGGTGTCGGCCTCATCTACCTGATGACAGGCACACTGAATATTGCCGACATGGAACTCAGGCTTGTCGGAGTAGCCGACCAGAAACCGATACTGGTCGCCGCCGGATTTATCACCGTCGGTCTGGCGCTGAAAGCTGCCGTGTTCCCGCTGCATATCTGGCTGCCGAATGCCTATACCTACGCGCCAAACATGGTAACGGTCTTCCTCGCCGCCTGCGCTACCAAGGTGTCGCTCTACATTCTGTTACGCATTGATTTTTTTGTATTTCAGCAAAGCCTCAGCGAGCATGATTTTCAGTTTTCCTATTTCCTTATGCCGCTATCACTGCTGGCAATTCTGATCGCATCCACGGTGGCAATGTTCGAACCAAACCTGAAACGCCTGCTGGCCTGGTCGTCAGTCGCCCAGATCGGCTACATTACGCTCGGCGCCAGTCTCATCAGCGTGGCGGGACTCACCGCCAGCCTGCTACACATGTTCAACCACGCGCTGGCCAAGGGTGCGTTGTTTCTGGTGCTAGCCTGCCTCGGTATGAGCCTGAGCCATCTGCGCATAAATAATA
>Ga0102815_10002109_pt1 | contig 12258 bp, 15 predicted proteins | sample ColrivemetaGS759_FD_79113 | JGI IMG/M metagenome (GOLD analysis project Ga0102815, IMG submission 79113) | Estuarine microbial communities from the Columbia River estuary - Ebb tide ETM metaG S.759 | ecosystem: Environmental > Aquatic > Marine > Intertidal zone > Estuary | place: USA: Columbia...
ACTCTCCCCATCATATGCTTCACATAGCATGAATTTGTTGCATCTGTCGAAAACAAAAGTGTTGCAACACTTTATGCAGCTGCAGCATTGAGCCGCGCCGCAATCTTGGTCAACGCGAGCTTGTGCTGCCGCCAAGCGGTGCTGCGATCAACGCCCAATTCGTAGGTGATCTCCTTCCAGGGACGGCGGGCCGCTCGCCACCAGATCAATCGACGTTCGTCCTCGTCGATCCACAGCACCCAGTCAAAGGTCTGCTCCAGCCGCGTGATGGCAGCGGTCGAAGGGCGGACACGCATGGGCTCGGGCTCCATCGCGAGGATCTCCTTTTCCGACCGCACGATCTGCGGCCAGGCGTTGAAGTATGCCTGCACCTTCACCGGCGGCAGCTTCCGCAGAGTGCGGAACGCTTCCTCGAAATGATCGGCGACGTCGTCAGCCGTCCAGGTGCGATCAGCCATGGCGTACCTCCCCACCTTCGACGCGCTTGCCATAAAGCTTCGTGCCGAGCTGTTCGACCAAGGCGCGCTCTGGCCATGTCAGCCGTTGGTCATTCACGCTCACCGCCAGCAATCCCTGTTCGAGCCAGCCATCACGTTTGACCTCTTCGGGCGACCGACGCTGGCCACCATAGCCTTTGGGGTAAATCCTCATGCCACGCCTCCACGGGTCTCGAGGGCCCAGTGCAGGATGGCTATCGCGTCAGCCACGTAGTCGTCCGCCGGGCCGTAAACACGAGCACGTGCAGCAGCGACCATAGCCTCTTTTGATGCGTTACCCTTGCCGGTGGCATGGCGTTTGATGGTGCCGACCGGGACGCCCTCGTAGGGCACGCCGCGCAATTCAGCCCATGACGTCAAAGTCGCCATGAGTCCGCCGTAGATGTGGCTTGCATCGGTGCCAGCGTGACGGCGCACTTCCTCGAACCAAATCGCATTAACCGGACCGGACAGGCGGTCGAGTTCTGTCAGCCAGTTCGTGAAGCGCAGATAGCGCATGCCGCCGCCATCGAAGCGACCGGGGCGGAAGCTGGCTGTTCCGGTGGTGATCAGACCGTCATAGCCGCGCAGGGCCCAGCCGGTCGTGGTGCCAAGATCAAGCGCAAGGATCGTGCGTGCCGGTTCAGACAGCGACGGCGTTTTCAGGGTTGCATCAGGATTGACGCTAGGGAGAGTCGGGTTAGCCATATGCGGCCTCCTCTTCTGGTTGGCTGCTCGGGTGGAAGACGACGGCGGTTGATGCTTGGCGGTACCGGCCGCCGTCGTCGGATCAGAATGCAATCTGCACGACGTGGTGGACCCCACGATTGGGCCTGACGTACGGGAGGAGAGGCCAACCCCAGGGGGTGGCCTCCCCATACGTAGTATGGGGGTTCAGCACCTAACTGTTCTTCACCGGCCAACATACTGAAATCATTTAATAAAATGACTTCATGAAGTCTTCGGCCATGACATAGGCGCCGAAGACATATCATATGGTAACCCATTGATTTCATTGGATGCACAGTTCGTGAACACATATGAGTTAGGCCTCACTCATATGACTTAGGTCGTCATCCAGCCCCTCCGGGTAGACCCAGACAGCAGGATTTTCGACCTCGAGGCTAAGCCCGGATTGAGGGCATTTGAAATGGCTGGGCAGGACTGGGCGGGTCTCAGTGGTGACCTCCCCAGTGACCTGGTCGACATGCTCGATCGGTGCGCCGAACTGCATTCCTTCAACGCATAGATAGCCGAACCGCGAACGGGTGATGGGAAAACCGAATGCCGATGGGTCACGCAGAAATTTCACGAACCCCTTGGTTGCGAGGACGCTGAGGCGCTCGCGGATCGTGTGCTTGCTGCCAAGACCTCCTCGGTTTTCAAAGCTCTCGCAGAACTGCATCCCGGTGTAGAGACGCTCGCCCACCGCCTCGTCCAGCAGCATTCCAAGAATGACATCATGCTTTCGGAGCCTCTCGGCATCGAGCTTTGCGCCGACTTCCTTACGCACTAGGCGCTCGTTCATCGGATTGATTTCGACCCAAGCGTCGTTTTCCTTGTCAACCAGCTTAGCGGCCAGCGCCGGACCGTTGCGCAGTTCGATCTCAAGACGGCGCTGTGAACTTTCCTCATCTGGGCGGTGGAGGATCAGCCCCGAGGTGTAGAACCCGCGCAACGCGCTGGCGCCGGAGAGCGCGAGGAACGGATCGTCCTTCACCTGCTGCTTGCTCAGCTTCTTTGTGTGGTGAACGAGGATCACGCCGCAATCGGGGTTGATATGATCGCGCAGAACCTCAACCCGATCCTTCAGGAAGAACATCATCGCACCATTGTCGTTTTCGCCGCCCCCCTCTGGGCCGCCGTCAAAAAGGTTCCGGATCGGGTCGATGCAGATGATGTCGATAGGTTCGGCCGGAAAGGCGCGCCGAATGGCCTGAGCCGCATGTACGCTGCCCTCGGTGTCGAGCAGCATCTTTAGCTTCGGCGTGGCAACCAGGTTGTCGCGTGCGGCCGTCAGGAGACGAGGCGGCAGGCTGATCTGCTGCATGCGCTCGCGCAGGTAGTGATACTGGATCTCGGCCTGCAGGTAGAAAATGCGCAGCGGGCGCGGCGGGGTGAAGCCAAGGAAGGGCTGCCCGGCAGCCATGTGCACGAGCCAGGAGATCAGAAGATCGCTCTTGCCCACCTTTGGCGCGCCGCCCAGAACCAAGAGCCCGCCCGGCGTCAGCACGCGCGGTGCGATGATATCGGCCGGCATTGGCGTCGTGTCATCGAGGAGCGCGCCGAGCGTGAAGGTCGGCATCTCGTCTGGCACAGGGGCGGCGCTGTCGAGGCGGATAAGCGGCGGCCCGTGCTTTTCGACATGGATGGCCCAGAGGCGTTCCGTCTCTCGCTTGAGCCGTTCCACAGGCCACTGGGGGCGCAGCATCGCCGCGTTGTAGCCGCAGATCGCCTCCCAACCCTCATCCTTCGAAAGGCGGCCGTCGTGCACCATGCGGATAAAATACCCGATGGCGGCCGAGGCGCCCTCGAACCGTGACCAGTCATCCTGACCACCTTCGCGTACGGGCGTGACCAGAACGTCATCGGCGCGCGGCTTGTCCGTCGTGGTGAAATCCGGTGCGAGGTTCACGCCCGGTGCAGGCGGCATGTCAGCCACCGTCTCGATGAACTCGCCGAGATCGCGTTCGCGCTCGGCGTTCAATTCGACGATCTGGACCTGGGTCTTGAGGTTGTTCTTGTAATAGACCGAGCCCGCGACCCGGATCGGCTGGTGGGCCGAGCGGAAGTGCATGTCGCCCCCGACCTTGGCCGCGATATCACCGCGCAGGCGCGTCACCCGCGCAAGGTCGCTGCCCTCGGCAGGTTCGGTGAGTTTCCACCAGACATGAGCCTTGCGCTGTCCCTCAGCCGTGATGCCACCGCTTTCCACCACCATGGTGGGCGGGCCGAGATGGCGTTCAAGATGAGCGCGCTTGGCGGCAATGTCGCCATTGTCGATGTCGACCACCACGGCCTGCATCTGCAGCACCTCAGCGGCCTTGGCTTGCCCTGCGGCAGCGACCGTGCCGGGGATCACATAGACTGCCGCGCCCTCGCGCGACGCCCAATTGGCAAAGGTCGCCATCTTTTCGGTGGTGTTGTCGCCGGCCTCGATCCAGATGTTGTGCGGGCGCCCATCGATCCCTTGGCCTTTGTCGATGAAGCTCCGGACCGGGATCAGCCCATCGCAATAGCTAAAGACCACCTCCATGAACTGGGCGATCTGTTCAGGGTCTGGCTCATCACCGAAGACATCGGCCACGGGCACAGCGTCGTTGAAATCACGCCACGGGTTGAAATGGATCAGGTTTTCCTTCGGTGGCTCCGTCGTTTCTGGACGGTCATCATGATCGTGAGCCGTTGTGGCATCCTTCCTTGTGGCGTCGTTTTCGGGCGGGTCCTTCGGGGCATCGCTCATGTCGGCAGGCTCCAGCAGCGTTCGGCCCAGGAGCAGAACCGGCATTCGAAGAAGTCCTGATTGGCAGCGACGCGGGGGAGCAATTCGCCCGCATCGGTCGCTTGCAGGATGCGCACACCGCGATCGGACATCCGCTGCGCGAGGTCGGCGTCGAAGGGCACCAATTCATGGTGCAGCTCGGCCGTGTCCTTGTTGATCGCGGTGAAAAGAGCCGGACTGGCCGAGATGCCAGGAATCGTGGCCTCCATGTACGCCTGATAGACGGCAATCTGGGCGGCATAGACGGGCTTCGACTTCGTCACGCCATCCTTGACGCAGGCGCGCCAGTTCTTCGCGTTCATGGTCTTGCATTCCCAAAGAGCGGGAACAGCGAGACCGAACCCCTCAGGGCCAGCGGCGATGATGCCGTCGACATGACCTCGGATGCGCCCCCCCGCGACAGAGAAGCCGAACTGGCCACCATCGGGCCGGTTGCCTTTGCGGGTGTAGAGATCAAAGCCCGCCTGCCGAAGCCAGGCTACAGCCAGATCCTCAAGCAAATGACCGATCGCGAAGATGCGCAGCGACTGCCCGGAGAAATCCTTGCCTTCATCCTTCAGTGTGTCCGTGAACTCGAATTGCAGCGCGCGCTCGCAGGCGTTGCCAAGGCGGGAGCCACCAAGATAGTCGCGCGGCGCGCGCGTAGAGTTCTCAGCGGTGAGCGCGGCGTCGATCACCTCGTTGACACGCTCGGCAAAGCTGGGGCGATGGTTGTAATCGAGGGTCAAAACGGCACCTCCTGGGATTTCGCGAGGCGCGACATTGCGGAGCCGTAGCCTTCCAGTACTTCACCGATCAAAAACGTCACGTCGGCTTGGCTCAGGTCACACAGCCGCGTCTGCCAGCCGATCTCATCCATGGCCGTGCCGAGACGTTTCATCACTTGCGCGATGGCCACCTGTTCTTCTTCGGTCATTCCTTGCATTTTCAGTCCTTTTCGAGCGCGCGTGGCGAAGAACCCCTGGCAAAGCATGGAGCAGAACCAGCGGTGGTCTCGCGGGCGCGGTTTGTTGGGGTCGAAGAAGCCGAAGCCTCGCGCGGGGCGCAGACAGACGGCACAGGGCATGAAACGCGGATGCCAAAGCCGGAAATCCGGGCGATCAGCAGCCAGCGAGGGCGCGGACGGGGTGCATGGGACATGGATCACGCTGCCCTCCGACCAACGCTGGCAGCTGCTTCAACCAAACGGCCGATATCGCGCTTGTTGAAGCCAAAGGTCATCAAAGCCGAGGCTTTGTAGCGCGTAAGGCCAAAATCGCTCCGTGCCTCCGGCGAGAGGTACTTGAGCTGCTTTTCGGTGGCGGGCTGGTTCAGCCAGCCACGCGTTTTGAACGCGCTTTCGTCGGTCTCATGCTCGTTCAGCCAGTCATCGGCTTGAGCGAGGCACACGGAGCGTTCGCCGATGCCCAGAAGACGTGTCGCCGCGTTCTTCCGGCCACCGACCGCGTACCACTGACCCTCGAACCAGAAGATACCGCCCCAGGCGTTGAAGCCCGTGGCCATGAGCGCTTCCTCGGAGTCGAAAAGGTCGACCCATTCGAAACTTGAGCGTTTCAGAAGGTCGATCTCGGTCATAAGGAACCCCGAGAGGGGCGTTGCTGTGACCCCGGGCCCACCTTCCTCCTCGTCGAAGGCAACGCCGCAGATGGGGCATTCGCTGCTGGCCAGAGGAATATCTGCTCCACAGGACGGACAGGCCTTTGTCGGCGCCTCACCAGAGCTAGTCTTCCCGTCCAGATCGACATCCTGCTCCAGCGTTCCGTGGATCAGGCTCGAGGTGCCGAAATCCAGAACGACGCAATCGGTCTTTACGACGCCTGGGAATTCCTCGGGGTCGACCGTGCGCAGCCCACGTCCGACCATCTGGATCATGGTGGACTTGTAGGAACTCGGTCGAAGCAACACGACACAGGAGGTGGGCGGGTGATCCCAGCCCTCCGTCAATACAGCCACGTTGACGATGACCCTGATCTTTCCGCCCGCGTAATCAGCCAAGACGGACTTGCGGGTCTCAGAAGGCATTTCCCCATGGATCAGTGCTGCAGAGATGCCTGCGGCCTGGACGGCATCGCGTACATGCGCAGCATGCTCGACGGTGGAACAAAAGATCACCGTCTGCCGGTCGCCCGCCTTTTCCTTCCAGTGGCGGATCACCTCCTCGGTCACGGGGGCGCGGTCCATGATGTTGGCAACCTCGGACATGTCGAAATCCGAGGATGTCTTTCGGACCGATTTCAGTTCGTCCTGCACGCCAACGTCTATGACGAAGGTGCGCGGCGGTACGAGATGGCCCGAGGCGATCAATTCTCCCAAGCTGATCTGGTCGGCGACATTATCGAAGACCTCACGCAATCCTTTACGATCACCCCGATTGGGCGTTGCCGTCACGCCAAACACGCGCGCTGCTGGATTGGCGTCGCGGACGCGATCGATGATGCGCCGGTAACTTGCCGCGACCGCATGATGTGCCTCATCGATAACGAGGAGATCCAGACGCGGCATGCCGTCGAGGTTCGAGGGCCGCGCCAAGGTCGGAACCATTGCGAAAGTGACCTGGCCGCCCCAGGACTTCTCGTAGGCGTCTACGACGGAGGTGCCGACATTCGGCACCACGCGTTCGAACTTCGCACGGTTCTGCGCTGTCAGCTCATCCCGATGGGCCAGAATGCACACCTTGGCACCGGTATCCTTGATGCTCTCGCCGGTGACCGCCGAGAGCATGATCGTCTTGCCCGCACCGGTGGGAGCCACCCCAAGCGTGTTGCGGCGGGCGTTGAGCGCAGACACGCTACGCTCAACAAAGGCCTTCTGACGGGGACGCAGGCGCATGACCGTACCTCCCCGCACTCACGCCCAACTCGGCCGCCCGGCAGTGCCGGGGATGGCCGAAGGCTGGTTGTTCTGCTGCCCGGAGGGGGCCTGCGAATGCGTGTGTCCCGGTGCCGACGGGGCCGTATATTGAGGCGCGATTGCCCCCATCAGCGTGGCGTAATCCCGGTGGTCCGGTGTCACGGCCGCGCGGATTTCGTTCTTTTCCTCGCCGTTGGTATCCTTGCCGATATCAATGCGGGCCACGAACTCCAGCCCATCGAGGTCGACAAAGCCATTGATCCGACGTTTGGCCTGGGCCTCGGGCGAATTGTCCTTGTCGGAAATGCCCCGCGCGGAGTTCAAAATACCGCGGAGCAGGCCGCGCCCCATATTGGCCCAATTCGGGCCGTTGGGACTATAGAGACCGATCAGCGACCAGATCTTCCGCTTGGCATATGGCCCGTCGAGAACCGTGAACTCGGCGTCGAGATAGACAGACCCCGTGGTGCCGCGCTTTGCATAGCCTCCCGTCCACCCCTGGCTCGCATCATCGAAGCCACCGGGGCGCAGGGTCATGTGCACCTTGGCAAGCGTGCCCTTCGGGATGACGTTGGTGTTGGATTGCGCGGAGTTGAAGTCGTTCCAGAGTCCGGACATGGCGCCGCTCCTTTCAGTTGGTGCTGGGATTAAAGGGAGAGGTCGACACCGGCGCCGGAGGCACCTCGATGTCGATCTCGGGGTAATTCAGGCGCTGAGGTGCGGGCCGGCCGGGGCTCTGGATCTTCTCCATAAGCCTGCCGAGATGAGGGGCTTCGACCATGTCGAGCCGACCCGAACGGTCCTTGGCCGGATAGCTCCAGGGGTTCAGTGTCTGGCAGACAAAGGCCCGCTGAAGTTGGCCATTCGCATCAGAAATAGCCGCCAGCGTGATGACCTGGTCGACGATGCCCGGCAGTTCGAGCCCGGTTTTTGCGCCATCGATTTGGGGCTGGAAAACTTTGCGATTAAAGTCATCGAGCTTTTCATCAAGGATGCCGACAAACCAGACGTGCTTGCCGCGCGTGTGCTGAAGATGGGTCAACCATCCGATCATCTCGCGGCCATGCAGGCCGTAAGCACCCCGAATGTCGGGCTTGCCCGTTTTGTCGGATGTCGCCTCTGGCTGCCCGCGGCACCACTGAAAGCAGAGCCGTCCCGCCACCGTGATCGAGTCGATGAAGACCGTATGGTATTTTTTCAAGTTTTCAGGATCACCATACCGGCTGCACACCTCGTCGAAATGCGCCTGGCTATAGGGCTGGTCATCGCGCAGCGCCGGGTTGGGACCGCCGATGAAGACGGCAAAATCGCGGCACTCTTTCCAGGTGCGGGGGCGCAGGGTGTCACCCTCCCATCCCTCGACCGCCAGATCCCCAGCTTCGAGGTCCATGAAGAGCGTTGTCGTCGCGTTCAACGTCCAAAGAAGGCTGGTTTTGCCCTCTCCCGAGCGCCCGAAAATGCACCCTTTGATGCCCTTTCTTTGAGCAAGGCGCTCATCTGCAGAAATGATCGGGAGGGTCATCAGCGCACCTCCCCTTGGGCATCGGCCATGGGATCGCTGACGTAGATGGCCAGAAGCGGCGTGCCGTCGGCGTGCGTACCGGCATCCTCAATCTGGTAGTTGCGATGCGGCTCGAAGACCTCGGTCAGTTCCCAGCGGCGGTAGAGCCCTGGGAGCCGTTTCAGATCCTCAAGCGGCAAGTCGGCATCATGTTTCATGCGTGTTGTCTTTCCGTTTTGGTTGGGACGCGCGGTGGCGTCTGAATGGGGAAAGCCAACGGCCGGGCCCGCATGGGACATCGGGTCAGTCGATTTTTTCGAAGGCATAGCGGAGCCGCTTCATCGCGCGCTGATAGCGCTTACGCGCAGCCTCCATCGGGATGCCGAGTTCCGCCGCCGCCTCAGCCTGCGTGAAGCCGTCTATCGCCACGCGGATCACAAGGGCCGCATCCGCACCGATTAGTTCGACTAGGTCATTGCGGAGCAATATTTTGCTGGCTGCAGCCGGCGCGTCGCTGACGCTACCTTCGCGAGTGACGCGATATTCTTCAGCGACTTCGCGATCCCACAGCACTTCACGCTTTCGCGCGCGGATCATATCGCGTTCGATGTTGCGCTGGATGGTCGCTGCTATCCACGTGACCCGTTGGAGATCCAAATCACGGATAGCGGTGGTCGCCCGAGCGAGCACCTCAGAAGTGATGTCTTCGACGGTGCCCAGCCGGCGCGACAATGATCTGCGTCGGACTGCGTCAAATGCTGGCCAAAGCGCCAATAGCATGACCGTCAAGGCAGTATCCGCCGCCGCCCCCTCGCTTTGTGACGCAGCAACCAAGGCGGTCAGCAGGGCATTTTTACGGCCGGAGGGAGCCTTGCTTTGATGCAGTGCATCCAGCAGTGCGGCGGGATCTCTGAAAGGCGTAAGCGCCTTGGTCGAGCCACGGATGGTTTGAAAGTTACGTTGAAATTCCAGCGTGCTGGAAGAACGGACGAGGTGATCACGGATCCCGTGCCACGTTGAGGTCATTGGACGCCTGCCTGACGGCCGGGCGTCCAGCGCCTCCTAGTGGCCAAGTCAGGGCGTCATGCACCTCTGTGTTTTCGGGGAGAGTTGGGAGCGCGCGTTGCCGTGCGCTTAGTTCTTGTCCATCACGTTGAGCGCGCCACAGCCGGGGCACTTTGCGGTGATCGGGAAGCTGGCTAGGAATTCAGCAGGCTTCCGGCGAATATGCATCTGGAAGCCATTACCCTTGCCCAGAAGCTTCCCACAGTCCTGGCACCGCCACTCAAGCGTGAATGCAGGAGCGTCCACGTCAGCCCGCTGGCAGTTGCGTTTGTCAGGGTGGCCGTAGCCAGGTTTACAGTTGAGGTTCATGCGTCGCGCTCCTTCTCGGGTTTGGCGTCATCAGGACGAGGGGGATTGTCCGGAGCAGCGACGGGCGCTGTTCCGTGGTGAATTTTTGAGGTCGGTTGAACTCAGTCGGCGTTAGGCGGCGCTGTCGGCCTTCGCGCTCGACGTCCGGCGGTTCTTCAAGCCAGGCATTGCTGCAGCCTTGCGTCGCTGCTTGCCGTGCTCGCGGGCATCACGGAAATCCGGTTCTATCTCTGCGAGGCGGTTTACCAGGCCTTGGAGGTCGTAGCGGTTATTCTCCCGACCACCGGAGAACCCATAGTGCGGGATACGTTCCAGAAGGCCCTCTTTCTCGAGATCGCCGATGTAACGCTGTACTTGGCGTTCGCTGATCCCGAGACGGTCGGAAAGCTCCGCCTTGCTGGGATAGGGTTTACGATCGGCGTCCCACCAGTGGTCGACGATCTGCAGTAAGACTGCCAGCTGCGAGGGGTTCAGCTTCAAACGTTTCTGTGCTCGCAGTAGCAGAGACGGCACGGCACAATATCCTTGCGCGATCACCTTATCACCCCACTTCGCCGCGATAGCAGACTTGCGCTTCTTCTTTTCGGGCGAGGTCGCTTCGCCCTGGTTTTCAACTTGATTCTGCTCGGTCATGTGTGTTCTCCTTGCCCTGTAAATGACGCCTGATGATGCCTCGCGCAAGATCTGCAAGGAAGACATATATGTCTCTGGGGTAATGACGCAAGTGTCTTGGGGCACAAGTCGCATTCGTCTCCTGAAGTAGACGTATCTAACTCAGAGGAAACGTAAGGCGTATAACAAGTATATTATCCCCCCAGTCAAATACGTCCTATGGCTCGGTGAAATTTTTTCGCCAACATCGAGAAAACTTGCGTGTGCCGATCATCCGGCAGTCTTTTCATAAGCGCATGTCCCATACGGGCCGATTGCTCGGCTTTTCCGTTTCAGATCCCGCAGCAACTGCGCGGGCAAGTAACGGAGACCACTATGAACCGACCCAACCCCCTGCACCCCGACCGCATGACGGCGCATGAGCGCCGCATCGAACTCTATGGCCTCTTGGCCATAGCCGTTGCGCGCCTCGCTGATTGCGATCGCGACGATCTATCCAAGAATGCTGGAGACAGTTCGCTACACTTCCCGCGCAAACAGAGCGGTACTGCAACTCCAACTCAGAGGAGATCTGCATGACCACACAAGACCCCATCCTGGCACGCTTGGCTGCCTTGAAAGCCATGTCTGTCAATGACCTGAAGGCCGAATGGCAGGCGCTGTTTAATGCGCCCGCCCCAAACAACAGCCGCACGTTTCTGGAAGGCCGTCTGGCTTACCGGATCCAGGAGTTGACCTATGGCGGCCCGGACAAGCAAACGCGCCGCCTGCTGGACCTGCTGGCCGACGAAGTCGAGGGCACGCTGACGCGCAAGGCCCAGATTGCCGACCCACGGAACCCCGTGGTGGGCACCAAGCTCATTCGCGAGTGGAATGGCACCGCCCATACAGTGACTGTGCTGAAAGACGGCTTCGATTGGGGCGGGCAGCGCTACAAATCGCTCTCGGCTGTTGCCCGCGCCATCACCGGCACACGCTGGAACGGCTATCGCTTCTTTGGGCTGCGCGAGCGGAAGCGAGGTGAAGCATGAAGGACGTGGCTGCAAAACCCGCCCGCCGCCTGCGCTGCGCCATTTATACCCGCAAGTCGAGCGAGGAAGGGCTCGAGCAGGAGTTCAACAGCCTGCATGCCCAACGGGAAGCCTGCGAGGCCTACATCGCCAGCCAGAAGTCCGAGGGCTGGGCCTTGGTACGCGATCAATATGATGATGGCGGCATCTCCGGCGGCACTTTGGAACGCCCCGGGCTGAAGCAGTTGCTGGCCGATATCGAGGACGGCCTCGTGGATGTGGTGGTCGTCTACAAAATCGACCGTCTGTCGCGCTCTCTGATGGACTTTTCCAAGCTGGTAGAGGTCTTTGACCGCAATGGCGTCACCTTCGTCTCGGTGACGCAGTCCTTCAATACGACCACGTCGATGGGACGACTGACGCTGAATATCCTGCTCAGCTTCGCCCAGTTCGAGCGTGAGGTCACCGCCGAGCGCATCCGTGACAAGGTGAAGGCCTCGCGCATGAAAGGCATGTGGATGGGAGGCTATGTGCCTCTCGGCTATGATGTCGTCGACCGCAAGCTGGTCCCGAATGAAGAGGAAGCCGCCAAGGTCCGCATGGTGTTTGAGCGCTTTGTTGAGGTAGGCTCTGCCACCGTTCTGGCCCGCGAACTGCGCAACGATGGGTTCCGCAGCAAACAAGGCGCGCTGATCGATAAGGGCTACCTATATCGCCTGCTGAACAATCGCGTCTACCGCGGGGACGCCGTGCACAAGGGCAAGGCCTATCCCGGCGAACATGACGCCATCATTGATGTCCGGCTCTGGGATCAGGTGCATGACATCATGATTGAGAGCCCCCGCAAGCGGGCGAACAACAGCCGGACGCAGACGCCGGCGCTCCTGAAGGGGCTACTGTTCACCGCCACAGGCGCAGCCATGACGCCGTCCA
>Ga0102815_10002114_pt1 | contig 12237 bp, 10 predicted proteins | sample ColrivemetaGS759_FD_79113 | JGI IMG/M metagenome (GOLD analysis project Ga0102815, IMG submission 79113) | Estuarine microbial communities from the Columbia River estuary - Ebb tide ETM metaG S.759 | ecosystem: Environmental > Aquatic > Marine > Intertidal zone > Estuary | place: USA: Columbia...
GACAAAATGCGTGCCGTCGCTGAAGAAATTGAGGAAGCCCGAAAAGCCGGAAAAATTACCGATGAGGAAGCTCGAGAAAAACTAGAGGCCCTCCGAAGCCGTGTCGTAGACTCCGGAAAAGCCAACGACCAACGCATGCGCCGCCAAAAATATGCTGATGCCGAACGAAAGCTAAAGAAAGCTGTCGAGGCCGGGGAGCTCAGTGAAGAAGCTGCCAAAAATCGCCTTATGCAATTCAAAAAGCGGCTCTGGCCGGACAAAGAATAAGACAAGACCCTGTCTGGCCCTGCCTTACTTGGCAGGGCCCTCTTTTCAACTTATCCCTCGCCAAACTTCTGCAATTCTGTTCCTACTACTCGTAGTTCCATGAAAGTCATTCCACCTTTGGCCCTTCTCTTCTCCCTCGCCGCTCTTGCCATTTCCCTCATCCGGCAACCCGAACCTTCATCTGAAAAAACCTCTCTCTCAACCGGTCGGCTCGAAGCTAGGATCCGCTCTCTTGAAAACGAACTCGCCGAACTCGCCAATGCGACAAGGCAACCCGTCAACGAATTTCAAGATCCTCTCACCAACCAATCTGACTCCGATTTACCACTCAATTCCACAGGTAATACTCCAACCAAACTCGAACAACAACTCCGTGACCTCGGTGTTATCGAGCATTTCCGGAAACAAAAAGCAAAGCTAGCAGAGGCCCGTTCCATCGTCCTAGACTCCGAACGCGACCAATGGGAAAGAGTAAAAACTCTCTCTTCACTCAAGGAGGGCGGAGAAATCGACGATGAAATCGTTTCCTCCATGATGCCTCTCTGGACCGCTTCACTAGAAGACCCAAAGGGCGGATACCTTCGCTGGCAGCTCCTCGAAAATCTCCGCGGGACGACCAATGGAGAATTCCGGACCAATATTCTTGAGTGGATCGGTGAAGAAGAATCTCCCAAAATGCGCGGCCAGGCACTCGAAACTCTGGCTCCCATGGCAAGTGATCCCAACGTTACCGAATGGCTGGAATACCTCGCCGAAAATGATTCCGAACCACGAATCCAAGAACGCGCGCTTGGGATTCTCGGAAACAACAACGAAGGTAAGTAGGGACAAAACTCTTAGTCCTCCCCTTCTTTTCCAAATTTGACCATAAGAAGACTATCACTCGCCCGCCTTCGCGGTGATCTTCACATGGAAAACTTTGTTGTATTCACCCTTGCGCTTACCAAGACGCATTAGGCCTTCTCCACAAGTCACCCAGCTTTCGTGGTCGCTGATGCGACAAACTCCAGAATTTCCTAGGGTAGCTTGATTTTCAGCGATCAGAACACGCTCCGTGTCTCGCATCACCTGCAAGGTTTCCGGATTGACCTGCGCAATAAAAAGAGGGGCACGATGCCGGAACATGTGGTCGTTCTGAGCGCCCTTGCGAGTGTAGATCAGGAAGAGACCTCCGCCACAGGTCACCCAATGCTGTTGCGTGTTATAACTGCCGAGTGGTAAGCCGTCGTCAAAAGTCCACTCGCGGACCGAGTCAAACTTCAGCCCGTCCTTTGAGCTCGTCACATATGCGGAGTGATCGGCTCGTAGGGTCAGGAAATAGCGGCCTTCAAACTCCGTCAATGAAGGTTCGTAGAGACCACGATCTCGGGGAATGTTCAATTCAGTTCCATGTTCGAGATAAGTCAGCGTTTCACCATCAAAGCGACAACGGGCCACCGTGCTGGTATAGTTGTGCTTTTGGACGTCTGCGACGTAACGCACTGGCAGCAGGATCTCACCATTTGGCAAATCCACTCGCTGGTGGTTTCCTGCATTACAAGCGGTGATCTTTCGTCCAGAATGATCTTTCTCCGGCATAGCGAGAAATTTCATTTCTCCCCAAGTCTTACTCCGGGGATCAGCCACAGCATAGGACACCTTCTCACGTAAGCGCTTCTCTTCGGTCCCCTTTGCAAAGTTAAAAGTCTTTCCAGTAGTGAGGACCATCCCTGACTTAGCATGCCAGGTCGGCCAAAGATCATCTGGAGAAATCTCAAATCCATCCGCCTCTTTCACACGCTGGAGCGACTTAATGAGCATTGGCTTACTCCATGTCCTTCCACCGTCACGACTGAGTGATTGATAAACGTCATGGAAGTCGTGCGACACGCCCTTGCCTGTCTCCGACATCGTCGTAATCCATAAGGGGTCATCGCCCGGCACAAAGGCGGTGCGCGCCTGCCACCAATCCCACTTATCGGTCCCTTCGATTGAGCCGAGAGTTTCGAATTCAAGAGCTAACGGCTCAAGAGGGTGAGCCGTCACTTGGAGCATGAGACATCCCAAATAGGTGCCCGTGGTGGTCAGAAAAGTATTCAAGATTTCAGGTTTCAAACTCTAATCATGGAGTAAGATCCACTCGAAGAAAGTCGGAAATACTCCAGAAATCGCGATCCCCACTCCAGTCCTTACACTTTCACCGAATGCCCTCTCGGAGTTGTTGGGACCACAAAATTTCTTCGCCAGAGTCACTTACAATCCTACTCTGTCGTGAAACAACTTGCTGGTAATCCCTCGCCATTCACGAGATTTGCACCAAGCGGATTCGAGGCCCAGGCATACCGAGCCTTCGTTGGATTTTTGATGGCATCATGCCAGATTGCGATTTTCTCCCCATCGATCTTGGCCTGAGCCCATTGCCACTTGCCATCAGCACCCGCGATCTCAAAACGTTGCAGAGCTTTTCCGTCGCGCGCTTTTAAACCTGCAGCATGGTCAAACGAAACCACGATCTTGCCATCTCTCTTCTCCATTCCAGAGTAAAGAGGGCCAGAGATCACGATATCCTTCTTTCCGTAATCCTGAACCAAGGCCCAGCGAGCGAGGCGCTCACCAACATCATGTTTATTCTTGGGATGAATATCCCGAGCATCCCCAATGTCGTTGATCACGGCCATTCCGCTCTTTGGAATAGATTTTAGCGCGCGGCGCATTTCATCCTGCACAAGCACCCAGTCGCTCTCAGTCCCAGGTTCTGTCGTTGGCTCACGGAAATTAGCTAACTGAACCCAATAAAAAGAAAGATCGTGTCCCCAGCGCTGGCGCCAGTCGCCCACCATACAGCCAAGAAGCTCTTCATAGCTACGTGCGGTCCCACCATTGGCATTGGACTCTCCCTGATACCATATCGCTCCCCGGTTCCCATAACCCACGATTGGAGCAATCATCCCATTATAGATAGTCGATGGCATCGAGGGGTTTTTACCCGGGTCACCCACCTTCCGGGGGCCACGTGGCTTACGGCCCTTCTTGTCCTTTTCCCATTGGGCAAGTTTTTCCTGATATGCCTTCACCTGCTTTTTAAAGTTCTCGTCCACCTTCTTCGAATCATATCCAGCGAGAGCTTTCGCTTTCATTTCGAGAAGCTTCTTTCCAGCCGGTAATTCGCCTAATGCTTCCTCGCTCGTAAAAGCCTGAACCGGCTTTCCTCCCCAAGCGCACTCAATCACTCCAACCGGCACCCCTAATTCTGCACGGAGCTTCTTGGCAAAATAATAGCCGACCGCAGTAAACGATCCGGTATCCTGCGGTTGCGTTGCCTTCCAATTCCCTTGCCAATTTTTTTGCGGTCGATGCTCGGCTACATTCGCCGAAACAAAAACCCGTAACAAAGGATCTTTAGCTTTGGCAATCTCCTCCTTGGCGTTGGCACTTCCCGAAACTCGCCACTCCATATTTGACTGTCCAGAAGCTAACCAAACTTCACCAACCAGAACGTCCTTGATCACCCTCTTCGACCCGGCGGCTTCGACTACCAATTGGCTGCCCTTGGAATTTGCCTTGAGGCCCTTCAGGACGATTTTCCAATCCCCATTTTGATCAGCTCTAGTTCCATGATCTTCTCCAGAAAACGACAATTTTACAGGCGCATTTGGCTCAGTCCAACCCCAGACTTTTGCAGTAGTATCGCGTTGCAATACCATCCCGTCCGAGAAGAAGTTTGGCAGTTTCAATTCGGCCAAAGCGGGGAAGGCCGTCAAAAGGAGGGCAATGTAAACTCGTTTCATATCAAAGAGAGCTTCGATCTTACGTTCCAATTTGCTGCGGTCTTTCCAGATGTCGTCTTGCACTGCATAAAAAGGCGCTCCATCTTCCCGGTATGCGATTTTTCATCGTTTTTTCCACCCTAATAGCCCCACTTTTAAGTGCCACCTTGATTCCGATGCCACGAGGAATCGTTTTAGGTGAAGGAAAACTGCTTGTAGATGTTCAAACAGCGGTCATTGCCCCTGACTATTTGTCTCCGCAGGCCGTGGTTCTAACTGCCGCTCTGCAAAAAACCACCGGTTATGTGCATCGCTTTCGAACAATCAAACAAGTAGCCCGTCTTCGCTACAAACGCGCGATCAAGCTTAGCTTAGGGAAATTCGAAAAACCGGAATTTTACCGCATCGAGATTACCCCGGAAGGCGCCACCATCCAAGGCAGTGATATCCCCGGCCTCATGCATGGTATCCAGACCATGGCACAGCTTCTTCCCGTTGCCGAAAAGCCCCTACCGAGAGCGCTTATCCCAGCCCAAGTTATTGAAGACTGGCCGGAAAATCCACGCCGTATTTTTCATCTTGATGTCAGCGCCCACCTCTTTCCGACTGATGATCTGAAATCGCTCATCGATTGGCTCTCATTCCACAAGCTCAACGAACTACACCTTCAACTGAACGGAGATCACGGGTGGCGGTTGGAGAGCCTGAAATTTCCCAAGCTCCACAAAATTGGAAGTATTCGAGGATCGACTCCACCTTTCGGTGACCCCACTGGAAGCGACTCGACTGAATATGCCGGCTTCTATTCTCGCGAAAAAATTAAAGAACTGATTGCCCATGCCAATTCCAGGGCCATCAACGTGGTTCCGACATTTACCTTCACAACCGGAGCAACCTCGTTGATCGCCTCATATCCTGCGCTTGGCGATTCTCCTCTCCAAGTCGCCAACACCTGGGAAGATCGACAAGTGGGTGTTTTACAAACCGAATCCACTCTCGAATTCCTTGACGAACTTCTGGCAGAAGTCTCCGAATTATTTCCTGCCGAAACTATTCGAGTTCAGGGTGGCCCGTCAGAATTCCACGACTCTCTTGAAGAAATCACTGTCAGACACCGGAAGAAACTACTTCTCTCCGACAACATCAAGACCACCGACTTCTCGGTCTACTCGCGGCGTAAAGAAGCTGAGCTCCTCCTTGCCGCAAAGCTCGAGGCCGAGGAAGGATTTAACCCCGTTCACAAAGTATACCAATGGCAACCAGCACTACTTTCGCAAGCCAGCCTCCGCACGCGTTACGTTCACGAATTCGCCAAGCTCCAATACCTCGTTTTCCCAAGAATCGCAGCCTTTGCTGAAGCCACCTGGTTGCCAGCCTCAAACCTAAATTACGAAGAATTCAGAACCCGACTCGACTCCCTCGACAAGCGTTATCGGCTCAGCAAGGTCTACGCCTCCCTCGTTTACGACCCACCCGCCAAAAAGGCGATCTATGATACCATCATAACTTCATCAATCGAAGCCCGTGAAGGATACAGTCCAGAGCTCATTTTTGACGGAAAGCTTGATAGTTTCTTTTGGTCCCTTGGCGGCCTAAAAGACAATGACCATCTCACCGTGGAATTCCCATGGCCAGCGACTGGCGAGATGACTGTGAACACTGGAAAGAACGGCATAGGCGTTGGTATTCTCGAATCCGGTATCCTCGAACTTTCGAAAGATGGTAATACTTGGGGCCCTTCTCAGAAATTATTTGAAGGTTCCGCCACCCTTCCAGTTCCGCAGGAAACGCGCTTTGTTCGAGTCCGCGCCACAGCCCCGCAAGACGAACCCCTAATTTTTAGCGAACTTCTTCTAACACCTGTGCTACTTGCTCCTATCCACCAAGAGAAGAGGGAGATCGAACTTCGATTTAACAAGAAGAAGATCGAGCTTACATTTAAAGCAAACTTCAGTAAAAATCCCGCTTTCCGCGACGAAGTCGAAATCGCCAGGAAGATCTTTTTCGAAAACTGGCTTCCGCTTGCTAAACGCATTGGCACAGCCGACTACCCTGACACCCCCCGCACTTTTGAAATCAAATCTGGGGAGCCCGGGAATCTGACCGAGGCCCAAGTGAAAGATTGGGTTCTCAAACGCCTTATCCCACAACTTCAAAATTACCCGGCTAGTTCACCCAATTGGATAGCCACCGGAATGCAAGCCAGGCTACGTGGAGACATCGCAAAAGATCCTGACAAAAGAAAATTTAAAGAGGGTGGTTCACAAACCGCCGCGTTCTTCGATTGGATCGCCAAAACCCATCGGGAAGAATCTCTCATCGCGATCTCACAAGACTGTCGAAACGGCAGCTACCGTGAAACTCGCTGGAAGCTCTTTACAAGAAAAAGCCTAGCCCAGCTGGCGACACTTTATCAGGCGGCACCCTAGAGGAATTTAAGGTCCTCAGGACCCTCCCCATGAATCTTATATCCGTAGAGTTGATAGAGGAAATTGTAAGCCTCGCTCTGACTAAACCAAGTTATCATCAAGCGTTGGGCAAAGTGTGGCCTTCACGATAATGTTCACGATCAAGTTTAGTCGCAGCAGCTCCAAATTCGCCCGTAAACTTTTTGCCATCAGTAGTCAGAGGCGCCCCCAATCCAGGCTTGGTCGCGCCAATGCCATTAGCCTCAAAATGAGCCATCATGCGATCAACAGCATCAGCAACCTTCGCTCGCCCTTTTAAGGACGCCTTAATTTGCTCTGCCGGAAGTTCCTTCCCAAGTGACAAGGCATGTGCCCCGATATGCGCGAGCGCAGCTGAATAATGACCATTCGCGGCATTGTGAAGTGCGCTCTGTTTCCCATTTAGGCAAGCCTCAAAGAAGTTGTGGATATGATTCTGTCCACCTTTAAATTCCTTAACCAATTTGCCATCTTTATCGACAATCTTACAGCTAGCTCCATGTCCTCCAAGAAGAGAACCTCCCTCATACTCAATGACATTTCCAATCGTCACTCCGCGATAATTCGGCATACCATTTTTCCAGTTGAGACCTTTTTTAGGTAACCCTCGTACTTCGAATAAAATCGGGGCTGGCTTCTGATCCACGTAAAGGATTTGCGTATTCGCGGTATCGCCATCGTCATCGTAACCGTAACGACCACCGATACTCAAAATTGCTGGGGGAAGCTCCATTGGGTCACCCAGAGCCCAGCGGCACACATCAAGCTGATGGGGGCCCTGGTTGCCAAGATCTCCGTTGCCATACGGTGACTGCCAGTGCCAATCGTAATGAAACTGGTTGCGGCGTATTGGTAGCACTTTCCGCGGCCCAGACCACAAATCGTAGTTTACCGTCTTCGGTGCCTCGACCGGGGCCCCAACCTTCCCGATCGACTTACGCGGTTTGTAACAAAACCCTCTGGCCAAGGTTAACTTGCCAAAGTTCCCCTCCTTTAGCCACGCAAAGGCCTCGGCCCAGCAGGTCTCCGACCGGCGCTGAAACCCGTGTTGAATGACCGTCCCATATTTCGCTTGTCCATCAGCCAGCTTCTGACCTTCCCAGACATTGTGGGAAACTGGCTTCTCCGTGTAGGCGTGTTTCCCATTTGCGGCTGCAGTCAATGCAATCACGGTGTGGGTATGGTTTGTCGTTGCAATACAAACCGCATCGACATTCTCGTCCTCGCACACTTTCCGATAGTCTGAATAAGTTTTCAAACCTGTGATCTTATGTCGCTTCTCCATCTCCACCACCCGACGCTTCAGTTGATCGGAATCGATGTCGCACAAGCCCACGAGACGGGCTTTTTTGTGAGAAATCACCGCGTTGATATGATTCGAGCCACGGCCTTTGACACCAATCACCACTACACGAAGTTCCCCATTGGAACCTGCCGCTTTGGCGAAGGGAGAAAGAAGAGAATAAGTGCCCGCAAAGGCCGAAGATCTAAGAAGCTTACGACGATTCATCATTCAGTTTAGAAATACGAAGATAAGGTGGCTAGCTTGTCATTATTTTGGTCCTGCGATGGTTTTGTTCCAATAGATAACAACATTCTTTGTCGCCCGCCCCGCAGCGACCAAATCAAGGTCACCATCACCATCGAGGTCGGCTGCCTTCATGTCCTCGCAAGCCATCGTATTATCGTCGATCACAGCATGTTGTTTCCACTCGCTACCCTCTTTGTTTGACGCCACATAAAGACGAATCCCAACCTTCTTGTCTTCCCCCGTTTTTTGACGCCACCCTGCCACCACCTGATCATAGCCAAGGCCCAAAAAATCTCCCGTGACTAAAGCATGTCCCTGGCTCAAGCCATTATCAATCACAACCCGATTTTGTGACCAAAGCCCACTCTTAGCCTCGGGGTTGATCACCACTTCGTTTCCGTGCATCGGCTCAATCGAGGTAATGAACCGCTTCCCATTTGGAAGTTTACCAAGCCGCACTTCACCCGCGCCTTTCTCGGTCATCTGGCGCGCGGTCCACTGATTTTTTCCTGCCGGATAAAGTAAATGCACCCCTTCCTTGCATGCCACCAGAATACTCTCATTTCCCGAACGATCCCACTTAACCGGATCAAAGTTGTGTGCCAAATGAAACCCCTTGTGAATGAGAAAAGTCTTCCAATCTTCCTCCGGGCGATACCCTAAAAAATTAATCCCTTCACCTTCTCCGCTCACATTCCTGGGACCATGCAATGGCAACACCGCGAGGAAATTTTTTCCTCCTTGTTCTCCTACCCAATGCATCCGGTGAACCGTCGGCTCACGATGTAATTCCGTCGCCCCTCGCTTCGCAAAACAATCCGCCGACCCATTGAGCGAGAACACTGCGCCACTTGTTTTGGTATCACCTGGATTCCATTCCGCGCCCACCGCAACCTCCGCCTTATTGTCGCCATCCAAATCCTTCGCACAAAGGCAGACATGATCTTTCTTCGTCAGTTTCCCCGTGAGCTCACACATCTCCCAGTTAGGACCCCGATACGCAACCGTCCGATCCGAGTCTGCCAACAAAATATCCACCTTCCCATCTCCGTCAAGATCCGCCACCGCCAGCCCATAACCGACCTTGATCTTATCATCGATCACCTGTGCCTCAAAAGCTGCTTCCGGCAAAGCAAATCCCGAAAGGATCAAACCTACTGATAACATTGTAATTTTTATCATCGCTCCACTTATCACAATGCAGTTCGTATCTGAACGAATTTCGATACCTCTCTACTTATTCGTATGATTTAAAAACAAAAAACCCGACTGAAATCAGCCGGGTTGTCTAAAAGGAAACGAATTTAATTCGAAAATCCCATTAATTATTCACCAATCTCAAGCTCCTCAGCGTCGTCCTCAAGACCATAAATCGCATCAAGCTTGTCTGACATTTCCTTCATTTGCGGATTATTCAGCGCCTCCATAAGAACAGCTCCGATGGCTTCTGCATCAGGATTTTCAGCCATCATTTGAAACATTTTTTGGCCGATTGCTTGGCCTTTTCCTTCAAAGCCTTCTTTGATTGCTTTCATTGCTTCCTTTTCTTCGTCGGTCGGAGAATCAAGAGCCTCAGCCGCGGCAAGGACTTCTTTCAAAGTTGCATTGGCTCCTTCCATCGTTTTTACAAAAGCTTCGGCCGACTTCACGTCGGTAATTGACCCCATGCCCTCCATGATACCTGTCATAGCCTTAGCGACCTTGGCTCCGAGATCAGAATGGCTGGCTGATGCTTGTGGTTCGGCGGCTGGCTCAGGTGCTGGTGCTGGTGCTGGTGCTGGCTCAGGTGCTGGTGCTGGTGCTGGCTCAGGAGCTGGCTCAGGAGCTGGCGCTGGTGCGGGCGCTGGTGCGGGCGCTGCTTCTTCGGCAGGTGCTTCTTCGGCAGGTGCTTCTTCGGCAGGTGCTTCTTCGGCAGGTGCTTCCTCGTTGTCTCCACAGGAAACAATGCTGAAAGGGAGTAAAATTACAGCGGCAAATGGAAATATTGTCTTCAGTTTCATTAGTCTAATTTTTTGATTTCGTGACGACCTTACACGAAATTGAAAATTTCTACGAACATAAAAACTGATCCTGAAACTTGTCAACAGGAGGCTGGTCGGCCAGACGCCCGGTCTCTCATAGACCTTATTTGGAGCCCGGATGAAATACCCCGCCTCTATTTTCTGAACGGCCATCCAAAGAAAATGGCGACTGTTTCCAGTCGCCATTTTTAAAATTTGAAATCAACGATAAAAGTTACAAGCGCTTGCGCTTGAGCTTGAGCATTGCTTCTGATTTAGCAATTGCAGCCTGAAGGGCTGCCATTTCATCGTGGTCGACGTTCTCACCAGCCAGCGCTTCTTGCGCCCGCTTCATAGCCTCCTCAACTTTTGCCTCATCAATCGCGTCTTCACCAATCGCCAAATCAATTAGGACCGACACCTTATCGTCAGACACTTCAACGAATCCTTCACCAACCGCAAGCTCTTCGGTCTTACCGTCCTTCTTGTAATGAAGCTCTCCGGGGGAGAGTGGTGCTACCAAAGCAGCGTGCATGTCCAAAACTCCCATCTCGCCTTCGCTTCCGGGAAGATAAACATCATCAACAGTATCAGAGAAAATAGTTTTCTCCGGAGTTACAATGTCGAGTTGGAAAGACATGGATTTAGGATTTAGGATTCTAAAGTTGAGGAATAACCAGACAGAACGCCTTAGCCTTTATCGACTGAGTCGATACCCGCCTTCATGTAGAAGTTAGACTCCGGAACATTGTCGTGCTTTCCGTCGAGAATCTCGGCGAAACCCTTCACGGTATCTTCAATAGAGCAAAGCACCCCGGGAACGTTGGTGAAGACCTCCGCAACGTGGAAGGGCTGAGTCAAGAAACGCTGGATCTTACGAGCGCGGAAAACCGAGAGCTTGTCCTCGTCAGAAAGTTCGTCCATTCCAAGGATCGCAATGATATCTTGGAGATCTTTGTAGCGCTGAAGCACAAGCTGGACGCCACGAGCAACCTTGTAGTGCTCTTCGCCTACAATCTCCGGAGAAAGTGCTGCTGAGGTGGAAGCGAGTGGGTCCACCGCAGGGAAGAGAGCCTGCTCAGCAAGAGAACGCTCAAGCACCACCGTTGCATCAAGGTGAGCAAAGGTGTTAGCGGGAGCAGGGTCAGTCAAGTCATCCGCAGGAACGTAAACAGCCTGAATTGAAGTAATTGATCCCTTCTTAGTTGAAGTGATTCGCTCCTGAAGTCCGGCCATTTCCTCGGCAAGAGTCGGCTGATAACCCACCGCCGAAGGGGTACGTCCAAGAAGTGCTGACACCTCAGAACCGGCCTGAGAGAAACGGAAAATGTTATCAACGAAGAGGAGAACGTCAGAATTATCCTCGTCACGAAAGTGCTCAGCCATTGTGAGAGCAGAAAGCGCTACACGGAGACGGGCGCCCGGAGGCTCGTTCATTTGGCCGTAGCAAAGTGCCACCTTAGACCCTTCGGCGAGAACAGGATTTCCATTCTCATCAATCTTGGGATGCCCATTTGAATCTTTTTCGCAGGAAATAACGCCAGACTCAATCATCTCCCAGTAGAGGTCGTTACCCTCACGAGTTCGCTCACCCACTCCAGCGAAAACGGAATAACCACCGTGCGCCTTTGCGATGTTGTTGATGAGCTCCATGATGACCACAGTCTTACCCACACCAGCACCACCAAACATACCGCCCTTACCACCCTTGAGGAGTGGGCAGATTAGGTCGATGACCTTAATTCCAGTCGGAAGAACCTCAGCTGAAGAAGCCTGCTCTTCAAGAGTGGGCGCCGCGCGGTGAATTGGGGAACGCATGTTCTCGTCTTCAAGATCCAATGAATTTTCATCCACCACATCACCAGTCACGTTAAAAATACGACCAAGAATCTGCTTACCGACAGGAACCGCAATCGGCTTGCCAGTGTTAGCGACACTTAAGCCCCGCTTGAGACCTTCCGTGGTGCTCATAGCAACTCCGCGGACCCAGCCGTCACCAAGGTGCTGCTGAACTTCGAGAACGAGCTTGGTGTCTTCTCCGAAAAGTTGGTAGTGCACCTCGAGGGCATTGTAGATTTCTGGCAGCTTTTCGGCGGCCGAGAAGTCAACGTCAACGACGGCGCCGATGACCTGAACGATGGTTCCTTGGTTACTCATGGTGGGAAAGTTGTGAAATTGATGTGGTTCGTTTAGAAATTTTGGGAAGATAGATCACTCCATAGCCTTCATGGCAGTCGTGATTTCTA
>Ga0102815_10002117_pt1 | contig 12229 bp, 9 predicted proteins | sample ColrivemetaGS759_FD_79113 | JGI IMG/M metagenome (GOLD analysis project Ga0102815, IMG submission 79113) | Estuarine microbial communities from the Columbia River estuary - Ebb tide ETM metaG S.759 | ecosystem: Environmental > Aquatic > Marine > Intertidal zone > Estuary | place: USA: Columbia...
CGGGCTTCTTCCTCGAGCATGAGCCCAACCGTCGCGGTCCACTCGCCTGGCTCAAGGGCCCCCAACAGCTCGGCGATTCCACCCGCGATCTCGTCGCGGAACGCCTCGCGGCGGCTCCTCAGCCGGCCTTCGATGTCGTCGAACTCCTCGTCCGTCGTGTCATACGCCTCGTAGCTTGCGAGGGCCGTCGCCTTGAGTTCAGCCATATCCGCTGCGAAGCGTCGCTGCTCCTCCTGGTACGTGGCGAACACCGCGCCCACCGCGGCAGAACGCTCGGGGTCGTCCACCACTCCCTGCAGGACCTCACTGAAGCGGCCGCTTGACTCGAGCGCGACTTCCTCGAGGGTTCGGTGCTTGTGGCTGGAGCAGGCGAGCGCGATCAGCCCGCCGACCACGGCGGTATGGAGGAGCCAGCGCCGGGACTGGCCCGAAGACGGCTCGGGAGCCCCAGAGGGTTCGAGAGGTGTCATGCGACGAACGGGTTTGGGGCAGACGGACGGGAGGTGGGAACAGAGCACGCCGTTTGAAGAGGATGCTGCTCGGAAGGCAGCCCACCCTCTTCAAGTAGTAGCCTAGCTGTCAGAGCGTAGCCTGCGCTTCACCTGGGACGCATCAACGTCGGACTCTTCCCAGAGTACCCGCCCCTCCATGCCGCCGGCCACGGTCAGGGTTTCCCCGGTCAGGTGGCGCGCCGCGGTCGGGGATAGAACCCAGGCGATGCTCCTGGCGATGTCGTCCGTTCGCGCGAGCTGCTGGACGGGCATGGTCCGGACGACCCGCTCCACGACGCCGGGCTCCTTCAGGTTCTCCGCGGTCATCTCCGTGACCGTCCAGCCCGGCTCGACCACGTTGACGCGGCCATAGGGGTCCAGGGCCACGATTTCGTTCTTGAGGGACCGCATCAGCCCGTAGAGCCCCGACTTCGACGCGGCATAGTCCCCATGCCCACGCTCCCCGAACTTGGCCGCGGTCGAACCCGTGAAGACCACCGAGGCACCGGCGCCTTCGGGGTCAGGGCCGCCGGCCCGCAAGGCGCGCAGGAAACCCCGCGCGGTCCAGAAGGCCCCCTTGAGGTTCACGTCCAATACGGCCTCGACGCGCTCGGGATCGAGGTCCACCAGCGGCTGGTCCTCCGGGGGCCAGATCCCGGCGTTGACCACGCACCCGTGGAGCCTGCCGTGCCGGGCCCTGGCGACCTCCATGACCTCCTCCATGGCGTCAGGGTCGCGCACGTCGGCGCGCGCGATCGATGCCTGGTCGCGCCAGCTCTGCTGGGCGAGCCACCGGGAGAGGTCTTCCGCCTGGCGGTTGCCGTGGAGCACCAGCTGGGCGCCCTCCTCTGCCAGCACGCTGGCCACGGCGCGGCCGATCCCACCCGAGGCGCCGGAGATGAAGACGGCGCGGTCCTTGAGTCCGAGGTTCATGAGCTCTCCTTCGGTCGCTCAAGCTCCACGCGGGTGCTATAGAGCACGTTTCCTCCACCGAGGTCCGAGGTCTCCGGGCTCACCAGCGCGTTGATGCCCACGCCCTCAGGAACCAGATCCTCGTTCACAAACCCGTCCACTCGGACCATCTTGCGCGGGAGCGCCTCGTCGGCCACCGCCTTCACCGTCACCGACCCGAACTCGCTCCGGATGCAGACGAGGCCCCCCGCCGCGACGCCCGCCGCCGCGAGGTCCAGGGGGTGCACATGGGCGCGGGGCTCCCCCAGCCGTGCCCGATGGCGGGCCACGTGCATGAACGTCGAGTTGTGCGTCGCCGTCGAGGGCGTCGAGAGGAGTTGAAAGGTCCCCGCCATGCCGGCGCCGTCGTCGGGGACCCAGCTTGCCACCCGTGGCCCGCCGGCCGCCTCGACCTCCGTGGACACCAGCTCGATCTTCCCGGACGGAGTCCCCACGCCTTCGAAGGACCTGGGCTTCAGCTTGACCGGCTGGCCCGCCACCGCCTTGCGATACTCCTCATCCGTGAAGCGCGCACGGTTGGCGGCGAGGAGGTTCCCGACCAGCACCGCCTCGTCGACCTCGAACGCAGGACCGTGGCCGTCCACGGGGAAGCCCGCCGCCCCTGTGAAGCCCAGGGCTCGGCCGATCGCGGCGAAGCAGTCCACATTGCTGCGCTGCTCGCCCGGCGGTGTGCTGCACTTCCACCCCACCTGCAGGGTGCGGTGTCCGTAGCTGCGAAAGACATCGGAGTGTTCGGTGACGGCGGTCGCGGGCAGGACCACGTCCGCGAGCTTCGCGGTCTCGGTCATGAAGAGCTCATGGACCACGAGGAATAGGTCGTCCCGCGCAAGCCCCTGGCGCACACGGCCGGAGTCAGGAAGCGTGGCCGCCGGGTTATGCCCCCACACGAACGCCGCGCGAAAGCGCCCGCCTGCGAGGATCCCGCCCAGGCCAACTTGGCTGACGGACTCCGGCGGCGCGGCGGCCCGGATCTCCGGACGCGAGATGACCCGGTCGTCCAGCCCGAAGTGATCTCCGGTCTGGAAGAACAGCCGGTCCGAGCAGCCCAGCGTCGCCGCGAGGCTCGCGACCGACCGCATGTTCTCACCCCCGTTGCGACGTCGGGCGAAGCCGATCCCCGCCTTGATGAGCGGCGACTTCGCGCCGTGGAGCGCCTGCGAGAGGTCCTTGATCTCCGCCTCTCCAAGCCCGGTCTCACGGGCCACGCGCTCCAGGGGCCAGGCCCCCGCCAGCTCGGCCCGGAACTCCGCCCCTCCCACGCAGCGCTCCTTCACGAACGCGAGGTCCGCCGCGCGCTCGTCGAAGGCCCGCATGGCGAGCCCTAGCGCGAGCGCGCCGTCGCTCCCGGGGTGCAAGATCAATCCTCGCCCCCCCCAGGCCTCGACCACCTCGACCGTCTCCGAGCGATAGACGTCGATGACGAAGACCGGGACACCTGCGGCCGCGAGGCCCTTCAGGCGCGGAAGGAGGTGGGGCGAGGTGCGCTTGGCATCGCTTCCCCAGAGGAGAAACAGGTCGCAGCGTCCCGGCGCCGCCTCCTCGTCGAGGTCCGGCCCCACCGAGCGGCCGTTGACCGTTCTGAAGCCCGCCTCGGCAGCCGCATCACACACGCCGTAGTCATGCGAGGTCGCACCAAGCGCGTGCATGAGGCGCATGGGAAAGCGGCGCTGGACCACGCCCATATTGCCCGCGTAGTTGAGCGCGAGGATGTCCTCTCCAGAGACGCCGTCGAGCCCCTCGACGATCGCCGTCAGCGCCTCCTCCCAGGTCGCGCGGACCAGCTCACCGCCCCGTCGAATGAGCGGCACATCGAGCCGGTCAGGGGAGTGAATGAGGTCCGCGTAGCTCGCCGTCTTTCCGCAGAGGGAGCCCCTCGACCATTGGTGTTCACGCTCCCCCCGGACCCTGGTGACCGCCCCGTCTCGGTCCACCTCGACGGCCATCCCGCAGGCGTCGGGGCAGTCGAACGGGCAGGCGGTCCTGGACGCAGGGGCAGGCAAGGGGCGCTCCTCTCAGGCTCCTGCCGCGGGACTGCTGTCGTCCTCGACGAAGCGCGGCAACTGGGGCCGCAAGAGAAGCTCGGAGAGGAACCCCTCCTCCTTCGCCACGAGCGTCCACTCTCCGTCAAAGAAGAGGACCACGCCGGGGAACTGGAGGGCTGCGTCGGCGAACTGGAGGCGCCCACGGACGCTCCCGATGCTGGCGGACCCGGTGACGTTCCAATCCGTGGCCTCCTTCCAGCCCCAGGCCAGGGCGGCTCCCGCCCCGAGCTCGATGACCTGCAGCGGCGCCCCGAGGCTCGCGAGCGCCTCGTCGAGGCCAGATCGGCCAACCTCAAGAGATTGCACGGCCTCTCCAGGCACGGGCTGGAAGACCCGGGTCTGGTTGTAGTCGCCAGTGACACAGGAGGCCGACAGAAGTGCGACCAGCGCCAGCGCCCGACGGGGGTGGAGGGGCTTGGAGAACACGCTCAGAAGATGGGCACGTCGTACTCGGCCTCGGAGGCCTGGAACTGGGTGCCGATATTAGTGACGTTCCCCTCGCTGTCGAAGAAGACCCAGACACGATCCGACTGCGTGTCGACGCCCCGCAGCCCCAGGAAGACCAGGAAGGCCGCGCTCTGCTTCTCAACCGTGTGCTCGTACCGCCACGCGGTCCGCAGACCGAGCTGAACAACCTCGTTCGGGGCTCCGAGCAACTCCGTCACGTCCGCGGCGGTGGACTGCGCAGGAATGATCTGGCTGGCGAGCTCGGGGCTCAACTCGGGATTGGTCCGAGACCGGCTGAAGAAACAGCCAGGGAGGACGGTCACTGCGAGGAGGAGCGGAGCGAGACGGCGGAGATGGGAGGATGTGGTGATCGGCATGGGGGTTGTGTCCTCAGGATTGGACGGGTCCAGTGTAGGGTTGTTCGATGAAGGGCCCCGACTGATGCGCGTCGCGATCGATATTTCTCCCATCACCCGAGTCTTCCCCTCGGGCGTGACCCGCGTGGTTCGCGCGACCCTAGAGGCCCTCGAGGTTCGAGACGACATCAACGTGGTCCCGATCGCCCCGCCTGACCGAGGACGCCTCATCGCGTGGCGGCAGACCTCGCTCCCCAGGACGGTCGCGGCGGTCCGGGCCGACGTCCTCCACTCTTTCACCTCGGCCTTCACCCTGCGCTGCCCGGTCCCCGTCGTCCAGACGGTTCACGAGGCCCCGTGGCAGCACGGTGCCCGGGAGAACGCCGGGCCGGTCCACCGGCTCTGGGTCTCAGCCGGGAAGCGCTGGGCCGCGGCCACCTGCGTGCCGTCCATCGGCGTCGCCGACGACCTCGGCGCTCACCCCAACCTGCGCGTTGTCTCCTGGGGCGTCAGCGACCGATTCACGTCCACGAGGGACGAGACCGACGACCTCCTGCGGGAGGCCATCCCCGGGCTCCCTGAAGGTCCCTACGTCCTCTCACTCGGGAACCGGCAGAAGAAGCGCCTCGACAGGATCTGCGCTGGCGCCAAGCTGGCCAAGCTCCCGGTGGTCGCCACCGGAAGGGTGACCCCCTTCGCGGAGGCTGTCCGCGCCCGCTTCAGCTCGCTGACCCTCCTCGGCGAGGTGAACGAGCGCTTCATCCCGGCCCTGGTACGGGCCTCCGGGTGCCTCGCCGTCCTCTCGAAGTCAGAGGGGTTCGCCCTGCCTGTTCTCGAGGCGATGCGATCCGGCCGTCCGGTCGTGACCGCCGCGAGGACCGTGCAGGCCAAGACAGCCATGGGGACGGCCATCGAGGTGGATGCCCGAGACGCCGGGGCCGTGTCACGGGGCCTGCTCATGGCGATTCACGCCAGCCCACAGCACCGGCTCATGACCCGCGCTGTGGCGGAGGACTTCACCTGGGAGCGGACGGCGGACGACCTCGTCCGGCTCTGGAGATCGCTGGCTTGACGCGGGCCCCCCGAGTCCTCGTCTCGGGTGCCTGTCTCGGACAGCCCGCGGGTGGCGTCCGGCGACACAACGCCGAGCTCCTGCCCCGGCTCGAATCGCTCCTCCGTCAGGCGGGGGGCGGCCTGGCTGTGATGGAGGGCCGGACCCCTGTGGGCTGGGACCTCCCTCCCCAAGTCGCCAGGGTCCCGAGCGACGTGCCCTACCAACCCGCGCTCATGCGGGCGCTCAAGGAAGGCCGGGCGTTGCGGCGCTGCCTGGGGGACGCCGCCCGTTCGGGCGCCCCTTACGACCTCGTTCACACGGGGCACCTCCCGACTCCGACACGCCTACCCGTCCCGTACACCCTCACCGTCCACGACCTGCGCAGCCTCGACTTCCGCGGCGTCAGCCTTGCCCGCCGGGCCGTCGGGCGCAGGGCCTTGGGCAGCGCCATCGCCCGGGCGCGGCGCGTCCTCTGCGTGAGCGACGCCGTCCGAGCACGCATCGTCGAGGAGTTCCCCTCCGCCGCCTCACGGCTGGACCTCATCGGCAACGGCGAGGACCACCTCAGCCTGTTGCCGCGGACGCCGAGTACCTCTCCGTTCATGCTCCACGTCGGGCACGTTGAGCCGCGGAAGAACCTCGCCCTGATCATCGAGGCCATGAGCCGCTACCCCGCGCTCCCGCGCCTCGTGCTGGCGGGCGCGAGCAAGGGCGACGCAGCCGCCCGGCTCCTCGCTGTCGCCGAGCACCGGGGGCTGGCGGGCAAGATCGAGATGCTCGGCCCGGTCGCCGATGAGGAGCTCGCCCGCCTCTACTCCACGGCCGCCTGCGCCGTGTTTCCCTCTGTCCTCGAGGGCTTCGGGATCGGGCCCGCCGAGGCGCTCCGCGCGGGTTGCCCCGTGGCGGCTTCCGCCATTCCTGCCCACCTCGAGGTCAGCGGCGACGGGGCCACATTCTTCTCACCGGCCGACCCGGATGACTTTGCTCGCGCGGTCATGGAGTGCGTCGCCGTCAGCGCCATCTCCCGCCCTCCCGGCAACGAACATCGCTGGGAGGACTGCGCAGGGCGCTGGTTCGAGGCCCTGATGAGAGCCTCGCTGGACGCGCCCGGTTGATGGATGGAGTCCGGCGGGGGCCAGCCGTCGGGCCAACCGTCGGGCCAGCCGTCGGGCCAGCCGTCAGGTCAGCCTCCACCCGCCCGCTCAGCGCTCCTCGAACTCGAGGACGAGGTTCTGGTTCCCCTGGGAGCCGAGCTCGAAGGTCAGGGACTTCGTGCGTTGACGCCCGGACCACGCGGAGGCCGTGTAGGTCCCCGGCTTGAGGCCGCTCACTGAGAACTCCTCCCCATCGTCGAGCGACACGTACTGCGTGCCGCGCCGTTGTCCCTCACGCCGGATGCTGAAGCCACGGGAGTCGGACTCCATGAAGCTCTCGGGGAGGACCGCCCGCCCGCTGCAGGGGACCGAGCGCTTCAGGCGCAGGGTCGCGTGCGGGGCCGGTCCGCTGGGGTCGAGATCGACCTTGGTCCGCAGGTCCTCGTAGTCGGGGTGCGAGGCCGAGGCGTTCTGCGTTCCGGCCTTCTCCACCTGGACCCTGATCAACCCGTCGGCGTCGGTTCCCTCGGCGGAGGGCTCGGCCAACGTCGCCCTCACGTTCGCCACGGCGGCGCCCGCCCCCCAGCCACCACCCCAGCGGCCGCCCCGTCCACCGATGGTCACTTCCGCGCCGGCGACGGGCGAACCCGTGTCCGCATCGAGGACCTCGATCACGACCTCGGCGAAGTTGAGCACGACCTCGATGCGGTTCTTGTTCTCGTCGACGTTGGGCTTCTTCCACTCGGAGAAGAGCTCCCGCTCCTCCACGGCACCACCGGGGAGCTGGACGTCCCCAACGATCACGATGTTGACCCAGTCGTTCGTGGAAAGGGGGTCCGTCCGGAACTCGCCGCTGCTGTTGGTCTGGAACTCCATCTCCTCGGGCTGCTCCTTGTTGCGCCGGTTCCCAGGGGTGACGGTGACCTTCGCGCCAGCCAGGCCCTCTCCATTGACCTCGACCCGTCCCGTGAAGATGGCGCGCGGCGCCTCGCCGTCGGGCTCGAGCTCGATCTCGGTCAGGTTGTCACTGCCTGACGTCACCTCGACCGGCTGCGTCAGGACGACCTCCGGCTCCTGCTGCTTGATGATGAACTCGAGCGGGTCGCTATCGAGGAAGCGCCGGGACAGGATCATCTCGTAGCTCCCAGCGGCCAGCCCGCTGAAGCGGAACTCCCCGGCCAGGTCGGTCAGGGTGGTCCGGGGCGAGGACATCATCATCGACATCATCATCGTCGAGTCGCCCCGCATCCCCTCACCGTTGCCGGAGGGGCGCCGCACGAGCGACACCATGTAGATCTCGAGGGGCGCCGCGCCGGCCCAGGTGACCAGCCCGTTGAGGGTGCAGGCGGGCGTCATCTCGAAGACGACCTGGTCGCTGCCCTTGGGCAGCAGCTGCCCCTCCGACCCGTAGGCCGGGTGCTCCACCGTCATGACCGGCTCGAGGGTCCACATGCCCATGGTCTGCTCGAGGGCCTTGTCGCCGGCGAGCGGGAGCGGGCCGAGGACCGCGCGCCCCTCGACGTCAGAGAACCGCGCCGCGAAGCCGCCGAGCAAGCGGTCGCTCTGGCCGGCGACCCGGACGTAGGCATTCTCGATCGGCAGCCCCGTCGCGGCGTCCATGACGATGGCCGTCACCGTGCGCGCCGGGCGGCAAGTGATCACGCACTCGGTCTCCTCCGACGCATGCTTGACCTTCGATTCCACGGGGGCGTGGAGTTCGGACTCGACCCGGACGATCCAATCGCCGAGCCCCAGGGCGTCGACGACGTACAGGCCGGGCTCTCGCTCCTTGACCAGGGGCGGCGGCGTCGTCGTGCGGATGTTGAGCATGGAGAGGGCCAGGGCGGGGATGGCCTCGCTCTTGCCTCCGTCTTGCTCCCGCATCTTGACGCTGGCGCCAGCGACGGGCTCCCCCTCGTCGTCCTCCACGCGGATCACGAGGCGGGCCGCGGCGCTCAGGACAATCTCGACCCCGGCGTTGCTGCTGCCGGCCTTCTTGGTCACCCATGAATCCCGGCCTGAGCGGCGCGCTGAGGCGATCGGGGTCCCCATCTCGCTGAGCCCGATCACCGTGAAGGTGCCGTCTTCGGCGGTCACGTTGGCCGGCTGCAAGATCCCGACCGGCGCCAGCATGCTGGTGACGCCCGCGCACACCTCTGCGCCCGCGACGGGCTCACCGAGCTCATCGATCACTCGCCCGGTGACCTCACGTCCGACCTCCAGGTCGAGTTCACCCACGGACTGCTCTTCCTGACTCATGGTGAAGGTGGAGATCACCGTGGCCACATAGCCCGGCTTGTCCACGCCGCCACACACCGTCGCGAACGGGACCCCCTCGAGCCGGAACGTCCCGTCCTCGGCCGTGGTGGTGGTCGGGATGGGCAGGCGCTTCATGTTCGCCATCAAGAAGTCCGGCAGCTGCACGCCCAGCGCGTCCTCATCCTGAGCGCCAGCGACCATGCACTTCTCGCGCAGGTCGAGGATCCCGGTGCCCTGCAGGGCGATCTCAGGGATCGGCGCGATCCGCACCCGCGCTCCAGGCACCGGCTCTCCGTCCTCATCGAAGACCGTGCCCGTCACCGTCCCGCAGCGCGGCAACACGAGGTCCCCGACGTCGGTGAGGCGACCAGGTTCGAGGCCGTGCTCCACGACTCGGAGCGTGGAGCGGCCCCCACCGCTGTCGATGGCGAAGGCATGCAGGCCGTTCGACATGGCCCCCTCGATGAGGAAGCGGCCTTCTGGATCCGTGAGAGCCTCGCCCGCGGACAAGTCCGTGTGGCCCATCGCGGTAAACTGCGGCTCCAGGAGCGCGCTGATATCACCCTCCAACAGCTCAACGCGGATAGCGACGACCGGCGTCCCGTCCTCCTCGACGATCCGGCCGGTCACGCCGGAGAGCAGCGCTGCCCAGGGGTGATCGATGACCGACGCCGAAGCCAGCTCGGCCTCCACCGCGTCCCGACGCCCGCGGTCCACGTTCTCGTTGGACGCGCTCGCCAGGGTCACCTCGGTCGGCGCCTCCGCCGGCGCCTCCCGGACGACCTCCCGGTTCACCTCGACCGAGGTCTCCGGCCGGGGGTCAGCGAGAAAGAGGTAGGCTGCAAGGGCGGCTGCGAGGGCCACCGTGGAGAGGAGCAGGATCCGGAGGGACATGTCTGAGCTGAGGGCAAGAACGGCGGCGCAGGGAGGGGCCGACGGCTACGGCCTGTCCCGACACTATTGCACGGAACTTTGAAGAAGCAGGATCGCCCATGGAGGCCCTCGCGAGGTCCCCCCTCCCCTGATCTTCAAGGTAAATTTCCCGCTCGGTGCTTCCCCGCTTCATTCCTGGGGGGGGGAAGACGATCCCCAAGGGGTGGAGTGGAGCAGAGCCCTCCGTAACGTTCTCCCCACGGACCACCCCCCCCCGCGACCAAGCATGATCCTTCTGCCCATCACGCTCACCCTCGCTGCCAGCCTCCCTCCCCAGGCGGGACCCGAGCAGGACCCGATCCTGCTCGCCCCGGCGACCGGCCCCTCCTGGTTGGAGGCGTGGAAGGAAAACCTCCGCTGGAAGCTCGATGTCAGCGCCCGCGGCATCTTCGATGACTCGGGCTACCAGAAGTCCCTCGGTTTCTTCGGCCTCGACCTCCACAAGGTCTTCACGAGTGGCAACCGCGACGTGGCGACGCTGCTGTTTCAACCGTACATGACGCGGGCCAACGACCTCGTGCCGACCCCCCCGGTCTTCGACGGACCGGACGACTGGGAGCTGATCTGGAGGATCGCGAACGTCAACTTCAAGCTCCAGCAAGAAGGCGCACTGAACCTCAGGATCGGGCACTTCGAGCTCCCCTACGGCCTCGAGCAGACCATCAACACCAACGGGACGCTTCGTGATTACACCCACGGGGGCAACTTCGGCCTGAAGGCCGATTGGGGAGCCACGGTCAACGGCGACCTCGACACCCTCGAGTACGAGTTCGCCTGGAGCCTGGGCTCGGGCAATGAGGTCCGCGATGACGGCGGCAGTGGCGTCCTCAGCGGACGGCTCGGTACCCCGCGAGACGGCGCCGAGGTCTTCGGCGTGTCCTTCGTGGACGGAGAGTTCCAGACCCCTGGCGGGATTGTGCCCCGCACTCGCTTCGGGCTTGACGCCCAGGTCTACCGCGGGCCGATGGGCTTCTTCGCCGAGTTCTCCACGGGGGAAGACAACGACACGGATGACATCACCCGAGCGCTTGGCGAGGTCAACTGGCGAAACTCCCAGGAGACGATCCTCACCTGGGTCCAGGTCGTCGCGACGGACAAGAACCGAAACAGCGGACTCAACTCACTCATGGGCGTCCGATGGGAGCCGGCCATCGGATGGTCTCTGAGCACCCAGTACTTGCAGGTACTCGAGCCCCTTGAACAGGGTGGCGGGCACCCCGGATCTCTCACTCTCCAGCTTCGCTACCGCTTCTAGGTCCACCGCAATGACTCGTCTCCTCAGCCTCATCCTGCTCGCGGCGGCCCTCTGCAGCTCCGTTCACGCCCAGGCGTTCTGCGCGCTCCGCGATCCCAACCGGCAGATCTACAAGCTCTTCCCGAAGGCGACCAGCTATCGGTCCATCGTCCGGACGGTGGACAAGGACGCCCGTCTCCAGGTCGGCACGAGGCTCCCCTTCACGCTTCACTTCAACGAGCTGGGCCGTCACACCCTCTACATCCCCATGCGTGGCGATGAGATCCTCGGCCTCGTCCATGTCCGCAGCGAAGCAGGGCGGTGGGGCCTGGTAGAGGTCGCCTGGGGCCTCGACCTCGATCTCCGCGTGCTGAACTTCGAGTTTCAGCGCTGTCGTGACCGGCAGCGCAAGGCGCTCGAGGCTCCTGACGTCAGGACGAAGCTCGCTGGAGCTGGCTTCAGCAGCCTCAGGGCCATGCTCACCGAGCGCGGTGACGCGCTCGCCCCCGCGGGCCTCCCGGTCGACGCGGCGGCCGCTGACCTCGCGCTCACGCTGATCCGCAACGGATTGAAGACGATCGCCGCGACAGAGGCCGCTTGGATGAAGGACCTGATCCAGCTCCGTGCCATGGCCCTCGCGAACAGGACCATGCCTGGGGCCCACGCTCTCGCTGAGATCTCGCCGCTCCATGACGGACCCTGCCTTGCCCTCCTCGCCGAGAGGGTCGGGGAGGCTGGTACGGGTATCCAGCGCGCCTCCTCGGTGGCATGGCAGGTTCTCGACAAGGAACGACGCCCGCTCGGAAGCGTCATCTCCACCGCGTGGAAGCAGGACAAGATGGTCGTTGAGCTGACCTGCGCTGTGGACCGTGAGGGGAAGATCCTGCAGCTCGAGACGCCTGGCCCGTGGCACCCCCCGGAGGTCCAACAGCTCTTCAAGCAGCAGGTCAACAAGTCCCGACCAGACTTCAAGGAGTGCTCCGGCCCGGTCGAACTGGCCACCCTCGAGTTGCTCACCACGCTCGAGAGCCACCGGCTCGTTGAGAGCGACACTTAGACTAGAGTCGGGGGATGCGCATTGGGAGCCACATCGCCATTCGGATCGCGGGTCTTGCCCTCACCGGGGCAGGGCTCGTGCTCGTTGGTCGAGACGCGGCGATCACCGTCATCGACACGAGCAACGAGCTCAAGAACGATGCCACGCAGCTGGAGAGCCTGCGCCGCTTCGAGGACGCGGCGAGGTTCTTCCTGTTCACCGGTGACCTGATCCTCGCCGGCGAGTCCACCTATCTGGTTAACCTCGCCACAGAGCAGGCCGGCTCGGTGAAGACTCAGCTGCTCGAGCTC
>Ga0102815_10002125_pt1 | contig 12196 bp, 5 predicted proteins | sample ColrivemetaGS759_FD_79113 | JGI IMG/M metagenome (GOLD analysis project Ga0102815, IMG submission 79113) | Estuarine microbial communities from the Columbia River estuary - Ebb tide ETM metaG S.759 | ecosystem: Environmental > Aquatic > Marine > Intertidal zone > Estuary | place: USA: Columbia...
CCGCCTTTCCCGAGACCCTCGCCCCCCAGCTCGAAAGCATGGATCGCACCCACGCCGACGAATCGAACGCCGCCACCGCCGCCCTCCCCGAGTCCACCGCCAGCGCAAGCAGCGGCAACCCACCGGCTAACGCCTCACCCGGCGCTGAAGCCCCCGGGATGCGGGTCAGCAAGCGCGACGGGGGCCTTGAACCTGTCGACCTGAACAAGATCGTTCGGGCCGTGAGCCGCTGCGCCGAGGGGCTGACGGATGTCGACCCTATGCGCATTGCCACCCGCACCATCAGCGGGCTGTATGACGGAGCCACGACCTCCGAGTTGGACCGACTCTCGATCCAGACCGCGGCCTCACTGACGGCCGAAGAGCCGGCGTACAGCCGCCTGGCCGCCCGGCTGCTCGGCACGTACATCGACAAGGAGGTCCAAAACCAGGAGATCTACTCCTTCAGCCAGTCTGTCCGGCTGGGCCATGAGCTGGGGATCATCAACGATCAGACTGCAGAGTTCGTCTCCGCCAACGCACGCAAGCTCAACGACACGATCGAGGCTGACCGGGGCAACCTGTTCGAGTACTTCGGCCTCAGGACGGTCTACGACCGGTACCTGCTGAAGCACCCGAGCAGCCGGCACGTGCTCGAGACCCCGCAGTATTTCTTCATGCGGGTCGCCTGCGGCCTGGCCAAGTCGCCGAGCGAGGCCCGGGATTTCTACCGCCTGATCTCCTCGCTGCGGTACCTCCCGAGCTCCCCCACGCTCTTCAACTCCGGCACGCTCCACCAGCAGCTCTCGTCGTGCTACCTGCTCGACTCGCCGCAGGACGACCTGGAGTCGATCTACGACCGCTACCAGGACATCGCGCGGCTCTCGAAGTTCGCGGGCGGGATCGGCGTGGCGTACCACCGCGTCCGCTCGCGTGGCTCCCTCATCCGGGGCACCAACGGGGAGAGCAACGGGATCGTCCCGTGGCTCAAGACCCTCGACAGCTCCGTGGCCGCCGTCAACCAGGGCGGCCGCCGGAAGGGCGCCGCGTGCGTGTATCTCGAGACCTGGCACGCTGACATCGAGGAGTTCCTCGAGCTCCGCGACAACACCGGAGACGAGGCGCGCCGGACCCACAACCTGAACCTGGCGAACTGGGTGTCGGACCTCTTCATGCGTCGCGTGGAGCAGGACGAAATGTGGTCGCTGTTCGACCCCAAGCGTCACCCGCTGCTGTGCGACACGCACGGCGAGGAGTTCGAGCGCATCTACCTCGATGCCGAGAAGAAGGGAGAGTTCGAGCGTCAGGTCAAGGCGCGCGACCTCTACTCCCGGATGATGCGCACCCTGGCGCAGACGGGAAACGGCTGGATGACCTTCAAGGACACCAGTAACCGAACCTGCAACCAGGCGAAGGTCGCCGGTAACGTCGTCCACCTCTCCAACCTCTGTACGGAGATCCTCGAGATCACCTCGAAGGACGAGACGGCGGTCTGCAACCTCGGCTCCGTCAACCTCGGCAAGTTCGTCGCGACCGACGAGGCAGGCACCGCCAGCTTTGACTTCGAGGCCCTCGGAGAGGTCGTCCAGACCGCGGTCAAGTACCTCGACCGGGTCATCGACATCAACTTCTACCCCACCGACGAGGCATCCACCTCGAACAGCCGCTGGCGACCGGTGGGGCTCGGGTGCATGGGCTTGCAGGACGTCCTGTTCAAGCTGCGCCTGAACTTCGACTCTCCGGAGGCCCTGAAGCTGACCGCTCAGATTCAGGAGCACGTGTACCTGCACGCGGTCCGTACCTCGGCGAAGATCGCCGAAGAGCTCGGGGCCCACGAGGCCTTCGATGACACCTGGGCCGCCGAGGGCAAGCTCCAGTTCGACCTCTGGGACGTCAAGCCGACCCTCACCGAGGAGTGGGCCGAGGTGAAGGCACAGATCGCCAAGACTGGCCTGCGCAACAGCCTCATCATCGCGATCGCCCCCACGGCAACGATCGCGAGCATCGCCGGCTGCTACGAGTGCATTGAGCCGCAGGTCTCCAACCTGTTCAAGCGGGAGACCCTCTCCGGGGACTTCATGCAGATCAATAACTACCTCGTCAACGACCTGAAGGAACGCGGCCTCTGGGATGAGTCCATGCGGCAGCAGATCAAGCAGGCCGAGGGCTCCATCCAGGGGATCGATTCGCTTCCCGAGGAGCTGCAGGAGCTCTACCGCACCGCGTGGGAGGTCCCCCAAAAGGCTCTCGTTGATCTCGGCGCCGCTCGCGGCCCGTTTATCGATCAGAGCCAGTCCCTGAACCTCTTCATGGCCTCTCCCACCATCGGGAAGCTCTCCTCCATGTACCTGTACGCCTGGAAGCAGGGCCTGAAGACCACGTACTACCTCCGCTCACGCCCGGCGACTCGCATCCGCCAGACCGAGGCCTCCAGCGCCGCCACGGTGTCCGACGCGGACGCCGTCGCGTGCTCGCTGGAGAACCCGGAGTCCTGCGAGTCCTGCACGTGAGCCCCAGCCGCCGGCGCGCTGCGCCGGCGGCCATCCGTCCAAACGAACCGCACCACCCCCCTACCGCAACTGCACCGCTCATGATCCTCGACCCAGGATTCGACCTAACCCTCCGGCCGATGAAGTACCCGGTCTTCTTCGAGATGTACCGGGACGCCATCAAGAACACGTGGACCGTCGAGGAAGTGGACTTCTCCACGGACACGGTGGACCTGCAGAAGCGTCTGGACCCCGCGGAGCGGCACCTGGTGAACCGCCTCGTGGCCTTCTTCGCCACGGGTGACTCCATCGTGTCCAACAACCTCGTGCTCAGCCTCTACAAGCACATCAACGCCCCCGAGGCGCGGATGTACCTGTCGCGGCAGCTGTACGAGGAGGCCCTGCACGTGCAGTTCTACCTCACGCTGCTGGACACCTACATCCCTGACCTGAAGGAGCGGGAGGAGGCCTTCTCGGCCATCCAGAACATCCCGTCGATCCAGCGCAAGGCCGCGTTCTGCTTCAAGTACATGGACTCGGTCGACACGCTCGAGGCCTGCGAGACTCCGGCAGACAAGCGGAAGTTCCTGCTGAACCTCATGTGCTTCGCCTGTTGCATCGAGGGCCTGTTCTTCTTCGCGGCCTTTGCCTACGTGTACTTCCTCCGGAGCAAAGGCCTCCTCAACGGCCTCGCCTCGGGTACCAACTGGGTGTTCCGCGACGAGAGCTGCCACATGGCCTTCGCGTTCGAGGTGGTCAGCACCGTCCGCAAGGAGAACCCGGAGCTCTTCGACGACGAGCTCCAGCAGCAGGTCATCGAGATGATGAAGGAAGCGGTGGACTGCGAGATGCAGTTCGCTGACGACCTCCTCTCTGGCGGCGTCGCTGGCCTCTCCCAGTCGGACATGCGCAAGTACCTGGAGTTCGTCGCGGACCAGCGCCTGCAGAACCTCGGCATGCCGGCCTACTTCGGCTCCAAGAACCCCTTCAGCTTCATGGACCTCCAGGACGTCCAGGAGCTCTCGAACTTCTTCGAGCGGCGCGTCAGCGCCTACCAGGTCTCCGTCACAGGCGACGTCGCCTTCGACGAGGCCTTCTGATCGCCCCACGGGCCATCCGCACCCCCCCATCACCGCAAGGCGGCCCGGGCTCCGAGAGGAGTCCGGGCCGCCAACTTTTTTCTCTCGCGTCTGCGCCCCGCGCGGACGCTGGTGCTCAGAACTTCGGCTTGTCGATCTGAAGCGCCTCGAGCATCCGCATGACCAGACGGCAGATCCGACGGACCTTGTCGTAGTCGATCTTGTCCGGGGTATCCGTCGCCTTGTGATAGTCCTCGTGAACGTCGCAGAAGAGGAAGGCGACGGGGATGTCGAGGTTCTTCTCGAAGTTGGCGTGGTCGGACCGCTCCCAGTAGGAGTCGGCCGAGCGAACCTTCTTGAACCCCTCCTTCTTCATGTTGGCCTCGGCCACCTTGGTCAACGCGCTGTACGCCTCATGCTTGCTGGTCGGCGTGATCATGAACTCGTCAGCGGCGTTCCTGCCGATCATGTCGATGTTGATATTGCACAGGGGCTTCAGGCCACCGGGAAGGTACGGGTCCTTGGTCCAGGCCTCCGACCCCAGCAGTCCCTTCTCCTCCGCCGAGACCCAGATGAGCATCACAGAGCGGCGCATGGGCCCGTACTCCTTCAGTGCCTCCGCGATCGCGAGCAGGCCGCAGGTCCCCGAGCCGTTGTCGTCCGCGCCGTTGTAGATGTCTCCATTGGCGCGGTACCCGACGTGGTCGTAGTGCGCCGAGATGATGATGAGCTCGTCCTTCAGCTTGGGGTCCGAGCCCGGCCAGATGCCCACGACGTTCTCCAGCTGAGCGTCATCGAGCTGGCCGTAGCCGCAGCTCTCGGTGGTCTCGAGGGGCAGCTTGCTGCCGAGCTTACGGGTCTTGGGCATCATCCCGAGGACCGCCTTGGCCGTGTCCTCACTCAGGTGAAGGACCGGGAATCCCTCGCGGGTGGAGGCGTTGCGCGACAAGCGCGGCGCCTTGACGTTCGCGAGGGTGCGCCCGAAGGTCTCCTCCACGGTCTTCTTCATCTTGCGCTCATCGGGCAAGACGATCACGCCCAGCGCGCCGCCCTCCTCGAGGGCGCGGCGGCGCTTGATGGAGAGGCCTCGAGAGTTGGTCCCGACGACCCACTTGCCACGCGCCTTGAGCTTGTCCAGCGACTTGGAGTTCAGGTCATCCCCCCAGATCGCATCGCCGCTCACCTCGCGCATGCCGAGCGCGGACTGGGGCATGAAGTATCCGTCGCCCATGGCGAGGCTGAGCTGCGCGCCATCCTTGCCCTCGATCGCGAGGGAGGTCCGGTCCATGTCCATCCCGCTCTGGGGATAGGTCCAGTCGTACAGGTAGGACTCATCCTGAGCCCCTGGCTGGAAGCCAAGACGCATGAGCCGCGCGCGGATGTAACGCGCAGCGATCTTGAGCTGGGGCGAGGGGGAGTCGCGCCCCTTCATTGCATCGGAGGCAATGAAGTACAGGTCCGAGTGGATCTCATCCGCCGTGATGGTGTCGAGCGCGCGGTCGAGATTGGACTCGTCGACGTCGCTCGTCGGGAGCGCCATGGAGGCGCCAAGGATCAGTGCAGATGCAATCAACTTCATGGGAGGGTCCTTCAAAGACTCCGGGATCGTAGCCGCGCCGGCCTTCGGTGTGCTGTTCGCCTTGCGTAGCCAGGACTCAACGCATGGAGCACCAGGGCTCCTTGGCCGATCCGATCGGGCTGCCAGGGGGGGCTTGAGGCTCAGTCGTCGCGGGGGACGCGGCGGGGCCCGAGACGGAGCGCGTCAGAACCCGCTGAACCTGGACCTGAAGGTCGCCGAGGCTCGTGCGCTCCGCCACCTCCGGGTCCGTCGCGAAGGCGGCCAGGGACGGTCGAAGAGCCGCTCGAACCGCCCGCGGGGTCCCCGCGCGGAGGTAGGTCGAGAGGCACTCCTCGGCGACGACGGCCAGCACCACCTCTCGGAGCGCTCGCTCCTCCTGAGGAATCGCGTCCGCAGACGCCATCGGCATCGAGACCGCGGGCAACAGCGTGGACCTGAACATCGCGGCGACCATCGCCCCCGCGTCCACCGACGGCCGCTCCTCCGTGGCGGACTCCGCGGCCTGCAGCTCAAGCCGCATCAGCCGCTGCGGGTCCAGCAAGCCCGAGACGGTCATCCGAGCGGCCACCTCCGCGGCCCCGAGCCAGTCGAAGGCCACGCCCGCGTCACGCGCGAACACCTCCCGAGAGCTCCCGTAGCCCGGCGGCCGGGGATAGAGCAGGCGTCGGACGGGGGCTGGAATCGAGAGCACCTCGGGGCTGAGCGTCTCCATCAGGGTCCTGAAGGCGCGCTGTTGGTCCGCGCTCGGCACTGACCTCATGGGCCTCGGCCGCTCGCCGTTGACCTCGTGCTCGTACAGCACGCCGCCGACCATCTTGACCGCCGCCTCCACCTGATACCGATGGTGCAGGTAGAGCGGCACGAAGACCTCCTCCAGCTCGGCCAGCGGCCTCCCGACGGCGAGGTTACTCGCGCCGAATCGGCGCAGCCCGATGCTGCGGACATCCAGCGCCTCGCGCAGGGCCTGAACGGGATCGTCGCCGTCGTCCCAGAGGTTGGCGTAGGGCTGCGCAGCCCCCGCGGAACGGGCGTCTTGATCGGTGAGGTAGCGGAGCCCGCGGTCTGCCGCGCGGCGGCTCAGGCGATCGTGGAATTCCGCCACGGACTCGCCCGCCGGGACGGGCGCGTAGAGCATGCGAATCGCGTGCACGTCCCAGGCTCCGACCCCCACGCCGTAGGCCTCGGAGACGTCCAGCCCCCCACTCCTGTCCGAGCGGACCCGCGGCGCGGGATAGTCCATGACCGACGCTCGCCCGGAGGCGCTGGCGGCGAAGTTGTGGGCGAGACCCAGGGTGTGGCCCACTTCGTGCGCGGCGAGCTGCCGGATTCGCGCCAGGGCCAGCTGGGTCGGATCGTCGAAGGAGCCTGAGCCTGTCTTTTGCACGCCGAGCAAGCCCTCGAAGAGGAGCCGGTCTTGACGGACACGGAGTGAGCCGAGGCTGACGTGCCCCTTGATGATTTCACCCGTCCTGGGGTCGCTGATCGCGTTGCCGTAGCTCCAGCCCCGCGTGGACCGGTGGACCCACTGGATCACGTGATGGCGGACATCCAGCAGGTCGAGGTCATCGGGGGCCACCTCGACCCTGAACGCGCCGGGGTACCCGGCCTCGGCGAACGCCTCGCTCCACCAGGAAGCGCCCTCCACGAGCGCCGATCGCACGGGCTCTGGCGCCGCTGCATCGACGTAGTAGACGATCGGCTCCACCGCTCCAGTCTCGGGGTCACGGGTGAGACGGTGCCGCACCGCGAGGCGCTGCGTGAGGGGGACGTCCAGCGGCACGCCGTAGTCGAGGTAACGGATGGAGAAGGCCCCCATCCTCGGATCGAAGCGGCGCGGCTGATAGCCGCCGCCTGGGAGACGGAGGAAGCCCTGCCGCTGGACAAAAGTGAGCGCCGCCCCGTCCGGAGCGCTGCTTCGGGCCAGCGGGCCCGGCTTGTCTGTGGTGAAGGTGAGCAGCGCGCCGAACTCGACGTTGTCGGGGAACGCCCGGCAGCGGCTCTCGTCCAGGGCGGACCGCACCATGTCGAGCTTGTAGCTCCCCTGACCGCGACTGGACAGGGTGCTCTGAATCCCGTGCGCGTCGCGCACCAGGAAAGAAGTGAGGTCCACAAGGACTCGACCATCCCGGGCGCGCTCGACGGGGGTCCCCCCCCAGAGCACCGAGCTCGCGAAGGACTGCCGCGCCGCCTCCTGCTCGAGTGGCCCGCCCGATGACGCCCGGTAGTCGGTGTTGATCTGCTCGAGCAGGACCTTGCCCCCGAGGCTGCGGAAACGAACCAGGCGGGCGCCCCCCATCTGGCCCCGATCCAGGCCCACCTCATTGGCGCCGAGGCCGGTCTCGATGCCCTCCAGGTGGAGCAGCCGCAGGTGCTCGCCATCCGCGGCGGCGGCAGGGAGCCAGACCATCGCTGCGCCCGCCCCATCGAGGCGAACATCGAGGAGGGGCGCGTCGCCGCCGCTGGCGGAGACCGCGGGTGCCCCAGTGGTGGCGGCCGCCGGGGGCTGCCGGTCGCCCGAAGCACATGCGACGATCAGCCCCAGGCTGAGCACTTGAATGGCGTTCCTCATCCGTCGAGGGTACGAATCGGGGCCTCGATGGCACCTTTCTGTGCGAGGAATGAGGGTCAGGTCTGCGTCTCGTCATACCCTCCTCGCATGACCGGTTCCCCCCACATCGACGGCAGCCTTCAGGGCCTGTTCTCACCCAACCGGAGCGGCGCCTCCGACGAGGAGATCCCCTCTGGCCTTGAGCCCATGCTCGAAGAGAACCTCTGCACGCTCGTGGGGGATTCAGCCGGGGAGCAGCTCATCGAGCGCATCCTCTTCGCCGACAGCGGCAAGCACGTGATCATCGGGGGCCCCAACCCCCCGCTCTACCGCTTCCGGGGTCGACTGCGCGAGTTCCGGGTCTCGAAGAAGGAGCTCGAGGCGTCGGTCGCCGAGGTGGAAGACGGCGAGACCGTCTTCCTGTTCGGCATCAGCCTGGGTGAACAGGCGGCGCACATCCTGCGCACGCGCCCCAACTGCAAGGTCATCGCTTGGGACCGCGACCCCTGGCTCATGCGCCTCGCCCTCACCAGCCAGGACTACAAGTACTCCCTGGGCACCGGCCGCCTGACCCTGGCCCTGGGCGCCGACCTCATCGACTATCTCCCCTCTCTGCCCGACTACCGGCTGGTGCTCCACCCGGTCCTGCGGGAGTTCTATGAGGACGAGCTACTGCTCACCAAGGAGGCGACCCGCGGCGAGCACCCCGGTGAGGGGCGACGTTGGATCGGCCTGGGTATGGGCGGTGTGGTCTACAACGAGCTGAGCGCCGCGGTGCGCGCGGAGGGATACTCCGTGTTCCCCCTCGAGGTCCGTCGCTGGGACCCCCGCGAGACCCGGATCGCGCTGAAGACGCTGCGCCCCGAGCGCGTGGTCACCATCAACTACGACTCCGAGGTCGCCGCCGTCTGCCACGAGCTCGAGGTTCCGCTCGTGGCCTGGGAGGTGGACCCCAAGACGGACCGCCCGCCCGTCCCGCCCGCCGGAGGGGAGGACTTTCGTGTCTTCACGCTCCACCCCAAGGACGTGACCCAACTGCAGGAGGCTGGCTTCTCCTCCGTGGACTACCTCCCCATCGGCGTGGACACGGACCGCCGCTCCCCGATCGAGCTCAGCGAGGAGGAGCGCAGCCGCTTCTCGGCACGCGTCTGCTTCGTCGGCTCGAGCCTCATCGACCGGGCGCGGCGCTTCAAGCGGCTGTTCCTCCAGCTTCACGCCTCCTTCAACTGCTCCGCCGAAGAGGGCTTCGACGAGACCTCCGAGCGACTCGAGCGGGTTCTCGCGGCGGAGCGGGCCAACTACGGCATCTATGCGTCGGACCAACTCATCGAGGAGCAGTTCGGCGACTTCCTCGAGGCCGCGATCCGCAACGGCACGCCGGATGACCCGAAGAAGTGGGTCGCCGAGATCGTCGCTTCCCAGAAGCGCGTCGCCTATGTCTCGGCGCTGAGCGAATTCGGCATCCACGTCTGGGGAGATGAGCGCTGGAGCGAGGTCTCCTCCGCTGCCCCGGGGGTGCACTACCGCGGTCTCGCCGAGCAAGGTCGTGAGTTGACCTGCGTCTACAGCGGCGCCGAGGTGCACGTGGACGTCAACCGCATCTACCAGCCCGAGGCCATCCCTATGCGGGTGATCAACGTCATGGCCTGCGGCGGCTTCCTGATCGCCGAGCACTCCGACTCCATCGAGGAGCTGTTCGAGGTGGGTAAGGAGGTCGAGACCTACCGCACGATCGACGAGCTCGAGAGCAAGGTCGCGCACTTCCTCGCGCACCCCGGAGAGGCTCGGGAGATCGCGCAGCGCGGCCTCGCTGCGGTGCGTGAACGCCACACCATGCGCATCCGAGCCGCAAAGCTGCTCGCCTGAGGCAGACTCGAGTCTGCGAGAATCTCCAAGACAACGGGTTGCAGTCTGGCCCCCAGGCCCTATTCGTTGTGCTCGCATGAACGTCTCGATCAGCAACGCGTCGCTCCATCATCACTTCGACCCCTCCCGGGTCGGGTGCTGAGCACGCGTGTGACACTGACGTCCCACCGCTCAACGCCGGCCCACCAGCCGGCGTCTTGCGTTGACGGCGGTTTGTGGGCTGGCCTCCTCTCACCCGGAAGCCACCGTGACCCTCGAACTCGACTCCATCCCTGAGGCCGCCGCCACCCGTGCAGCCTCCGCGACGCTTGCCCCTCTCCGGCTCGCGCTCCCCAAAGGCCGCCAACAAGACCAGGTCATCAGCCTGCTCGCCGACGCCGGCGTGTCCGTCACCATGGGCGGTCGCGCGTATCGCCCCACCGTCTCGCTACCCGCCGTCGAGACCAAGCTCCTCAAGCCACAGAACGTCGTCGAGATGCTCGGCGCCGGGGCACGCGATGTGGGCTTCGCTGGCGCGGACTGGGCCGAGGAAAAGGCCGCACCAGTGGTCGAACTCCTGGACACCGGGCTCAACCCCGTACGAATCGTCGCCGCAGCCCCCCGCGCTCTCCTGGACGAAGAGGGCCAGCTTCCGCGCCGCCCGCTGGTGATCGCCACCGAGTACCGGCGGCTGACCGAGACCTGGATTCAGAAGATGGGGATCGACGCCAGGGTGCTGTCCACCTGCGGCGCCACAGAGGTCTTCCCTCCCGAGGATGCGGACCTGATCGTGGACAACTCCTCCACCGGCTCGACCCTGCAGGCCAATGGACTGGACGTGATCGCGGAGCTGTTCTCATCCTCCACCCGGCTCTACGCGAGCCAGGCAGCCGCCGCTGACCCCGGGCGCCGGGCGCGCCTGGACGAGCTGGTGCTGCTCCTCCGCTCGGTCCTCGACGCCCGTCAGCGAATGATGCTCGAGCTCAACGTGGCCGCAGCGGACCTCGACGGGGTCCTCGACGTCCTGCCCAGCATGCGCCAGCCCACCATCGCCGCCCTCCGCGGCGAGGCCGGCTTCGCCGTGCGGTCTGCGGTCCCCCGTTCAGCCATCGCTGACCTCGTCCCTCGCCTGAAGCAGCTCGGCGGCAGTGACATCGTCCTCTCTGGCGTGAGCCAGCTGGTGCCGTGATGACGTCTTCTCCCACCCAAACCGCGGGCTTCACCGCGCAGCCTGCGGGCCCCACCACCGGGGCCTCGAAGCCCGCGGCGGGCGCAGCCGGCCCCCAGGCCAACCCGGGCGTCCGCGTGCCCTACCGGACGGCCCGCCCCCTCGCCCCGTGTGACCTCTGGCTCGCTGGAAACGAAGGGCGCCCGCCCGCGCCCCTCGAGTCCCTCATTCCCTCGGAGGAGCTTGGCCGTTACCCGTCGTCCGCTTCGCTCGAGGCTGCCGCTGCGGAGCGCTTCGGGGTGGAGCCCGCTCAGGTCCTCGCGACCGCGGGTGCGGACGACGGGCTGCTACGCCTGGCCCTGGCCTTCCTCGCGCCCGGCCGCGAGCTGATCCTCCCCACTCCCACCTTCGAGATGATCCCGCGCTATGCCGCTCTCGCCGGCGGCGACGTGGTCGAGGTGAACTGGGCGGAAGGAACCCCCTATCCCGTGGAGGCAGTGCTCCGCTCGATCTCCCCTCGCACGTCCCTCATCGCCGTCGTCAGCCCCAACAACCCCACCGGTGCGGTCGCCTGTGCGGAAGACCTGCGGCGCCTCTCCGAGGCGGCTCCCAACGCCCTCCTCATCGTCGACCAGGCCTACGCAGAGTTCGCCGATGAGGACCTCTCGGCGCCGGCCCTCAAGCTGCCCAACGCGGTGGTGCTCCGCACCATGTCGAAGGCCTACGGCTGCGCTGGACTCCGGGTCGGCTTCAGCCTCGGCGCCCCGGCGATCCTCGAGGTCCTGCGCGCGGCGGGCAACCCCTACCCCCTCGCCGCCAGCTCGCTCAACGCCGCCACCCAGCGCTTGACCGACGACATCACCCCGTCCGTCCAGCGGGTCCGCCGGGAGCGCGAAGCCCTCCTCGCGACGCTTGGGGAACTCGGTCTCGAGGCGTCCCCGAGCCAGGGCAACTTCGTCTTCGTCCGCACGCCCCGCGCTTCCCAGGTTCGCGACCTGATGGCGGGTCTCGGCATCGCGATCCGCGCCTTCCCCGGCGTCCCCGGGCTCACCGATGCGCTGCGAATCACGCTCCCCGGTGACAGCGTGGACTTCACGCGACTGGACCGGTCGATGCGCGGGGCCTTGGCCCCCGAAGCCGTCCTCTTCGATATGGACGGCGTCCTCGCTGATGTCTCCCGCTCTTATAGGACCGCCATCCGCGAGACCGCGGCGAGCTACGGGGTCACCATCACGGATACCGAGATCGAGGCCGCCAAGGCCGCGGGCGACGCCAATGACGACTGGCGCCTGACCTGGAGGATCCTCGTCGACCGGGGCGTCGACTGCACGCTCGATGGGGTCACGGACCGCTTCGAGGCGCTCTACCAGGGGACCTCCAAGGCGCCCGGCCTGCGCCGAGAGGAGACGTTGCTCCTCGATCGAGCAACCCTCGAACGCCTCGCTGCCGCGCGCCCGCTCGCCGTGGTCACGGGCCGGCCCCGCTCGGACGCGCGGCGGTTCCTCGAAG
>Ga0102815_10002127_pt1 | contig 12194 bp, 9 predicted proteins | sample ColrivemetaGS759_FD_79113 | JGI IMG/M metagenome (GOLD analysis project Ga0102815, IMG submission 79113) | Estuarine microbial communities from the Columbia River estuary - Ebb tide ETM metaG S.759 | ecosystem: Environmental > Aquatic > Marine > Intertidal zone > Estuary | place: USA: Columbia...
AGTTGAGGTATTTTTCTGAAAGGATATCCATGGAATGTCTCCCGTCAGGATTTGCAAGATAATGCGCTAACATGGTGTCAAACTGAGGTCCAGCTAAATGAATGTCATACTTTAACAGTACTTTAAGATCATATTTTAAGTTTTGAGCTATTTTTTCTATTTTGGAATCGGCAAAAAGGTCCTTGAATTCCCCTAAGATAGCCTTGGTCTCTTCAAAATTTTCGGGCATATTTACATAATACGCTTTATTGTTTTCGTATGAAATAGCAAGACCAAGCACTTCCGCATCCATCTCCTCTAGAGATGTGGTTTCGGTATCAAAACAAAAGGATTTTATATTTTTTAATTCGGAGATTATAATTTTCCTTTTTTCTTGACTATCAATTAGTTGATAATCATGTTTTGTTGAATCAATGTTCTTTAGAACAACTAAAGTTTCTGTTTTATTGGGTAATAATGGCGAGCTGGGAGTGGCAGAACTGCTGCTTGAAAATAGATCACCTTGAACAGAAACGGGAGCGCTCATGGTCTCTTGAAAAACCCGCTTAGTTAAGGTTCTAAACTCTAGCTCTGTAAAAAGTTGGTTGATGCGTTCTTTATTAGGCTCTTCTCGCAATAATGATTCCTCGTTAAATTCAACAGGAACATCAGTGATAATAGTTGCAAGGCTTTTGGATAGATACGCTTGATCCTTAAAGGTAATCAGGTTTTCAGCTAGTTTACCTTTTACCTTGTCTATATTCTCGTATATACCGTCCATACTTCCAAACTCCAATAAAAGCTTAGAAGCTGTTTTTGCACCTACGCCTGGAACGCCGGGTATATTGTCTACGGCGTCTCCCATAAGTCCCAAGTAATCAATAATTTGCTCAGTACGATGTAATCCAAATTTTTGACATACTTCCTTTGGTCCCATCACCTCAGGTGGATTGCCACCTCTGGAAGGTTTAAACATTAGAATTTTTTCAGTCACGGCTTGACCAAAATCTTTGTCAGGAGTCATCATATAGGTGATATATCCTTCTTTTTCTGCTCGGGTGGCTAGTGTGACAATAACATCATCTGCCTCGTAGCCTGCTTTTTCAATAAGCGGAATATTGAAGGCGTCTATAATTTGTCGTATAAATGGTTCAGAACGCTTAATATCTTCTGGAGTTTCGTCTCTGTTTGCCTTGTATAACGGATATTCTTGCTTGCGTATATTCTCCGATTTATGATCAAAACAAACTGCAATATGACTTGGATCGTATTTTTCTAAAATTTCTAAAAGCGTTGTTGTAAAACCAAATATAGCATTGGTATTCAGACCGTAAGAGGTTATTCTTGGCGTTTTTATAAATGCATAATACGAACGAAAAATGAGTGCGTACGCATCAAGAAGGAAAAGTTTTTTTTCAGATGACATGATAGGTGGTCAAAAGTAGAACTATCTCGTCAATATTGGTGTTTTGATTAAGTAATTACAATCATAATAAGATTGGTTTAAACTTAAAATGGGGCCTTGTATAGGTTTTTGTAGCCTGATCTTTAGATGTACAAAAAGAATAAGGAAAAAAGCGTGTTTATTTTCTGGATAAACACGCTTTTGTTTGGTTTACAATAATTGACTTAATCTCTGCTCATAAAAAACTGAATGATGTACCATAACATCAACATAAATGACGCAAATAGACCAAGAGATGCGATTACATATTGATCTGCGGTATAGCGGTGCACCATATTAGAGGTTTGATATAAGATAGACCCGGCTGCTAGTAATACCATAAATCCGGAGAATGCAAGACCAAGGTCAAATCCAAATGCCATTCCCGCCAAGATAATGCCAATGGCAACTATACTGCCTACCGTTAACGCTGTTCTCATAAAAGAAAAATCTTTTTTAGAAATTAAGACTACTGCCGATAAAGCAACAAATAATGCAAGTGTTACTAGAAATGCTTGTTCTAAAATAGCAGTGCCGCCACTGTAAGTCATAACGATATAGAGTAATGGGACAAAAATAAAAGCCTCTGCTATTATGTATAATCCAAAGCCGAGGTATTGAGTGCGTTTGTCGTCATAGTTCGCAGCTAACTTTTCAGCATAGCTGGTTATAAACATAAAGCCGCCTATAACCAATAACCAAGTCCAGCCTTGGGTCATTTTCAGTCCAATATTTACGATGGCAGGAGTACTTAAAAAAACGTACTCTACCAGAATAAAGGCCAAAAACGCTAGCGCTACGTGCAAATAGGTTTTACGATAGAAGGTGGTTCTTTCTTCTACTGAAGCTTGATTTAAAAATAATTGAGATGATTCGTTGTACATGTTAGTATTGATTTAGTAAGACAATAGTATTATATTTTTTGTAAATTATTTTTGTTTCTCTATGTTATTAAGATAAAAATCTATAAAAATACCTGTGGATTAAATCCTCTTTAAAACAGAATTTATGAGGATTATGAGATTATCTACAGGATAAAGAAAGGTATTTTATAACAACACCATTCTAAATCCTAAATTTGCCGACTATCTTACAGTAAAAATGGCTTTTATCCCCAAATATAATTTAATAGAAGAATTAAAGTGGCGCGGTCTTTTTCACCAAGACGTGCCAGGCACCGAAGAGCTACTTATGAAGGAAATGGTGAGTGGATACGTTGGCTTTGATCCAACTGCTGACTCGCTTCATATTGGCAATATGGTTCCGATTATTCTTTTGGTTCATTTACAAAGAGCGGGCCATAAGCCATATGCACTTGTAGGAGGAGCCACAGGTATGGTGGGAGACCCAAGTGGTAAAAAAGCTGAAAGAATGCTTTTGGATTTAGAAACGCTCAATCACAATTTAGCTTGTCAAAAAAGACAGTTAGAGCAGTTCCTGGATTTCAATACCGAGAGCAACAGTGCCGAGGTGGTTAATAATTATGATTGGTTTCAAAATTTCGGTTTTCTGGAGTTTATCAGAGATGTTGGGAAACATATTTCTGTGAATTATATGATGGCCAAAGACTCAGTAAAAAACCGATTAGAAGAGGGTATGAGTTTTACAGAGTTTAGTTACCAGCTGGTACAAGGCTATGATTTTTATTATCTCTGGAAAGAAAAGAATGTCAAGCTACAAATGGGAGGTAGCGATCAATGGGGAAACATTGTGACTGGAACCGAACTTATTCGCAGAAAAGGGGAAGGAGAAGATGCAAAAGGGTACTCGCTCACCGCTCCCCTTATTACAAAAGCGGATGGTAGTAAATTTGGTAAAAGTGAAGGTGGCAACGTTTGGCTTGATGCTGAAAAAACGAGCCCCTATGAGTTTTACCAATTTTGGATGAATACGACAGATGCTGATGCTGAACGGTACATAAAAATCTTCACTTTACATAGCAAGTCGTTGATAGACAATATGATATCTGCTCATCAGGAAGCGCCTCATCAAAGGGCATTGCAAAAGGAATTAGCTAAATATGTGACTACTTGGGTACATGGGGAATCAGGATATGAGACTGCATTAGCCGCAACAGAAATCTTATTTGGTAATGGTACATCAGAAAGCTTGAGAAGTCTGTCTGAGAAAGATTTTCTTTCTGTTTTTGATGGTGTTAAAAAATCGGAAGTAGAAGAAATAGAGGGAGTTAATATAATCGACTTGTGTGGAGATACTGGTTTTTTGGCAAGTAAAAGTGAAGCACGAAGGGCGTTAAAAGAAAACTCCATATCTGTAAATAGCGAAAAGGTTAACGAAGATTTCATGTTTAGCAATGCAGACTTGATAAATGGCAAGTATATTTTGTTGCAAAGAGGAAAAAAGAATAAATTCCTAATCTTAAAAAAATAAAATGGTATCACTCGACCCTAAAGAATTAACAATTCCTCTACTTCATCAGTATTTGCTTGGAAGCATTGGTCCCCGTCCTATTGCTTTTGCGAGTACAATTGATAAGGATGGAAATAGAAACTTGGCACCGTTTAGTTTTTTTAATGTGTTCAGTGCTAATCCACCTATTCTTATTTTCTCGCCTGCAAGAAGCGGCCGAACCAATACTACCAAGGATACGCACAACAACGTAAAGGAAGTAGCAGAAGTGGTTATAAACGTGGTTACCTATGATATGGTGCATCAAATGAGTTTGGCAAGTTCTCCCTTTGAAGCCGGGGTAGATGAATTTGAAAAAGCTGGATTTACACCAGTTGCTTCAGATACTATTCGTCCTTTTAGGGTTAAAGAATCTCCTGTACAAATGGAGTGTAAAGTTTTAGAAGTAAAGGAATTAGGCCAAAATGGTGGAGCGGGGAATCTAGTTATTTGTGAGGTGTTGAAAATACACATAAGTGAAAGTGTTTTGGATGAAAAAGGAATGATTGATCAAGAAAAGATTGATTTGGTGAGTAGAATGGGTGGTAATTGGTACTGTCGCGCGAATGGTGAGTCATTATTTGAAGTGGACAAACCGCTAACCACAATTGGCATTGGAGTAGATGCACTTCCAGCTAAAATAAAAATGTGTAAAGAACTTACAGGCAATGACTTTGGAATTTTAGGAAATTTGCAATCCGTTCCAAATAACGAAGAAATGATCAATGAGCTTCTTAAGCTGCCCATTAATCTTAGCATCCCACTAGCTAAGCAATTATTAATTGCTAATAAACCAATTGCAGCGTATGCTGTTTTACATAAAATATTATAAATGAATATATCGAAGTTCTTATTCAAGTTTGTTATAATCTGTTCCTTTATTATTCGTTTAGGTTTAGTCATTCTTCCGGTTGTAACTGTGGGTGTTTTGGCAAAAGAGGGAGGATGGAAATATGGTTTTACGTTTATTCAAAATAACATGAGCGTAGCAATATTCATTTCATTTGCGTTAGCGTTTCTAATCTCGTTATACCATGCGGTTAGTTTTGAAGAAATAGAAGGAGCGCCGGACGAAAATTTTATGAAAGCAAATCAGCATGTGTCTGTCGGCGGAAATGCTTCTTTAACGGATATAGAGGGTTTCTTGAAAACCAATAAGAAGTATAAGAATGTTGTTTTTGATGGAGAAACACTTCAGGCAAGAAGAAAAGTACATTTTTTAAACCCTGACAGAATTACAATTTCATTTAATAACAATTTATTTGAGATCAACAGTAAGCCCTTTGCTGCATGGTGGTTTATAGATTTTGGACGAAACTTTAAAAATGTTAAGGACGTAGCTACTTTTATAAAATTAGGAAAATGAAAATAACAGTGCTTTCTGGATCTGCCAGAAAAGGAAATAACACCTTAAGAGTTGCTAAGGCGATTAAAAAGATTTATCTGGAGACAACTATAATTGACTATCAGGAGTATGATATTCCATCGTTTTCTGATCAGTATATCGTTTTGGGACAAGAAACAAGTTTTCAGAAAGAGTTAATTGAAGCAGTAGACAGCTCTGATTTACTCATTGTACTGACCCCAGAGTATAATTGGTTCCCGAGTGCCGAAGTAATTAATACAATTCATCAACTGGCGGGTAATACATACAAGCACATTTTTGATAATAAAGTGGTTGCTACGGTGGGTGTTAGTACAGGAAGAGGGGGAAGGATGCCCGCGGTGCAATTGGGATATGTTTTCAACAAAATTTTTAATGTATTTGACCTAAATAGCATAACAAGCCCTCGCACATTTGAAGCACAGGAAGTAACCAAGTGTATAGATTCAGAGGGTAATCTGCTTGATAATGAGAAGTTTAATGATGGTTTCAAAGCCTTTATAGATTATTCTCTGAAAGTTGCAAAAAGATGGCACGCAACTAGCTGAAAACTTTTAATTTGCGGACTTAATTAGTCAAGCATCATGAAACAAATTTTAGTTGCCATTTTAATGGCCTATTCTTTTTTGGGATTCTCTCAAAACACCACATTTACTAGAGTTATAAATAACGACTCTACCGATCAATTACAAGCGGCATTTCAAAATACTTCAGGTGATTATTATATTCTGAGTACGACAAATAGTAGTGGGCAAGGCAAAAAGGATTTTCAGGTAACTAAGACCAATGGTTTAGGTGTTACACAGTGGTCTTATACCTATGGAAGTACTGGCAATGACGTAGGTACAAATATGAAACCTACAACGGATGGTGGTGCTATTATCTGTGGTTATTCCGATAGTCTTACCGGGCAAGGTGACGATGATATATTTATTACTAAAATAAGTTCTACAGGAGTGCAACAGTGGACAAAGTATATCCGAAGTGATAGTATGGAGAGAGCTACTGATGTTATTCAGAGTAAATCAGGTGAATATTTTTTAACTGGTTACATGAAAATGGACACTATGGATATTAATATAGTGGTAGCGAGATTCAATAGTTCTGGGACCGCTCTTTGGGTGAAGACTTATGGCGGAGATGGTGATGACATCGGTAATGCCATAATCGAGGATGATTTAAATAGAATCGTGGTGATAGGCAGTATGGCCAATGATTCAACCAATATAGGAAGTACAGGAGACAAAGATTTGTGCATCATGGCACTGAATACGACAGGGGATGTACTGAGAATTAAGAATATCGGAACCTCAACGGACGATGAGGGTACTGCGATAATTTTAGCTCCAGGAAAAACATATTATGTAGCGGGTACCACCCATTTAGGCTTCGGTACAGGGACTAACGGAATGATTTTAAGTCTAGATTCAAATTTCAATTCTACAAACTCTAATTGGTTTGGTGGTTTAGATGAAGACAGAATAGATGGACTAAGGCTCTTGGCTAATGGGAAGTTATTAGTCAGCTCATCTTCGGTAGGAACCTCAAGTTCAAGAGACGCTTTTGTTTTTGAATACACTCCATCCACCGGCTTAACTAACGTTGCCCAAATAACGGGCGGTTTAGATTCAGATGCAACGTCAAAGGCTATTCTTGCAGGTAGAGAATTAACTGGATTTACATTGCTTTCATCTGGTTATTCTCTAGGAGGAACCAATACAGAAGATATTTATATATCAAAAATGAATGAATTTTATGACAACCAATGTGGGTTTGGTCAAGATAATTTGAATTTTGGGGCACTTAATTTAAGTTCTGGTGTGTTTTCAAATAGCCAAACTTATTCTATTTATGGAGGTGCACTATTTACTAGAGCAAGTATTACGAATAATGATACGTTGCTTTGTTGTAAGCTGGAAGCTAGAACCAGCGGTGATTCACTTTCGATATGTGGTAACGAATCCATTAGTTTAGGGAGACAATCAATAAGTGGATATCAGTATAGCTGGACTTCAATAAGTGGTTCAAGTTTTTCAAGTAGTTCGGCAAATCCATCGGTATCACCTTCGACATCCACTTTGTATAAATTAGTGGTTTCTTCGGCAGATGGCTTATGTACTCCAGATTCTGCTCTTGTATATTTAAAGGTAAATCAAAAATTAAATGTAACCCCAATTAGCGACACGTTCGTTTGTATAGGGGATAGTATCTTAATTACAGCAACTTCTGGCATGAATTATTATGAGTGGAATACCCCAGCTGGCAAAGTAAATCAACCTTCTATCTACATTAAGGTTACGTCTCCTAATATACGTCTGTTCACCATTGATAATAATTCATGTGCGTACAGAGATACGTTTAGCGTTGTGCAAAAAGCACTTCCTCAATTTAGTTTGGGAAGTGATACGACGATTTGTGAAAATTTAAATATAAAACTTAACGGTCCAACTAACATGCAGAATTATATTTGGAATAATGTTAGTACTGGCACTGCAAGCTACACAACCAATGTTTCTAAAATCCATAAACTTATTGTTGTAGATTCTTTTGGGTGTAAATTTACTGACGATATAGAGGTTTTAACTGTTCCTAACTCTCCTTTTTCTCTAGGCCCTGACACCTTAGTTTGTCCTGGTTCTAATTATACCATCTTCGGACCATCAGCGCTTAAATTTTATAAATGGAATAATGTTTCTTCTGCATTGGCAAGTAAAACAGTAAACGTTGCCGGAAAATATTGGGCTGAAGCTTATAACAGTTTCGGTTGTCCAAGTTATGATACTGTAAATATTTCATTTTATCCTAGTTCTGCCTTTAGTTTAGGAGCTGATCTTGGTTTTTGCGATGACATAAATTACACTATAGTGGGTCCAGTAGGAGAGAAAGAATACCTTTGGTCAGATAGCTCAACGAATCAAAACTTAACCATTGATACGGTGGGTATTTATTACCTAAAAATAGTAGACGATAACATGTGCGAATTCAGAGATACCGTAAATGTAACGTTATCACAAAGTCCCACAATATCCCTAGGTGCTGAGACTAAAATACCTGCAAGCGGAGTTTTAGATCTTACCCCCGGTTCCGGCTTTAAGTCGTATACTTGGAGCACAGGAGCATCTACTGAAATTTTACAAGTTACAGATACCGGAAGATATTCTGTAACTGTTGTAGATGTTAACGGTTGCTCTGCCTATGCTGAAATATATATTAATAAGACAGCAGAGTTAAATTATATCAATGGAGTTCGTTATAGTGTATACCCAAATCCTGTAAATGACTTCCTTCATATAGAAGGAGGCAGCGAGTTGACTAAAAGTGCCATAAGCATAATGGACGCTTTAGGTAAAACAGTATACAGCAACAGATCATTTAATGGTAATGAAAAAATAAATGTAAAAGAATTACCAGCTGGATTATATCGCGTTATTATTTCTGTGGACGATAAAACACTTAGCCTCAACGTTGTGATTACACATTAATTTATGTCAATAGAGATTAAGAATCTTACTAAAGTTTATGGAACTCAAAAAGCCATTGACGGTATTTCATTTAGCATTGGCGCAGGTGAAATAGTTGGGTTTTTAGGTCCTAACGGAGCAGGAAAGAGTACCACAATGAAAATATTGAGTGGTTATATTCCGCAAACTTCTGGTAACGCAAGTGTTTTGGGTATGGATGTTGCAAAAGAGCCACTCAAAATAAAACAACGCGTAGGTTATTTGCCTGAACTTAATCCCTTATACAATGAAATGTATATCAAAGAATATCTACAGTTTAACGCAGATATTTACAAAATTAAAAATGCCAAGGAGGCCATCGAACATGTTATAGAAATAACAGGATTGACGCTAGAAAGAAAGAAAAAAATAGGCCAATTGTCTAAGGGTTATAGGCAGCGTGTGGGACTTGCTCAGGCATTGCTTAATAATCCAGATGTCTTGATCTTGGATGAGCCAACTTCAGGTCTTGATCCAAATCAAATGACTGAAATCCGAAAGCTGATTGTAGACTTAGGAAAGGACAAAACTATTCTTCTATCTACTCATATTATGCAGGAGGTAGAAGCTATGTGTAGTAGGGTTATTATTATAAATAAGGGTAAGATTGTAGCCGATGACCAAGTGGGTAATATTAAAAACAGGTTAAAGAATAACTCTAAAACAATTCGCGTAAAATTTAGAGACGCAATTGAACTTGCTAAATTAGAAGGTCAGTATGGTGTGGAAGCTGTTGTACCTATGGATGCTCATGTTTATGAGGTTACTGCAGGCAATGGAGTAGATTTAGCTGAGTTATTATTTAAATTTGCCATAGCTTCAAATACCATTATTACCGAGCAAATGGAGTTGTCAGAATCTTTAGAAAATGTATTTCATCAATTGACCAAGAATGTATAGTATATTCAAAAAAGAAATTCGAAGCTTCTTAAGTTCGCTAATAGCCTATGTGGTTATTGTCGTATTTTTATTGCTCAATGGTCTTTTTACTTGGGTTTTTGCCGATGGAAATGTGCTTACCTTAGGATATTCCAATTTAGATGTGTTGTTTTATATGGCGCCATGGATTTTCATATTTCTTATTTCAGCCATAACAATGAGAGCGATTTCTGAAGAGATAAAACAAGGCACTTATGAAATATTGGGAACAAAGCCGCTTACAGATCTAAATATTATTTTAGGTAAGTTTTTTTCTGCTGTTGTTCTGGTATTTTTTGCTGTTGTGCCAACGTTTATTTATTTTTATTCGATTTATCAACTAGGGTTACCTAAAGGAAATATAGATGTGGGAGCAACTTGGGGCTCATACATTGGACTTATTTTACTAGGTGCGAGTTATGCTGCTATTGGTCTTTTTGCCTCAGCAGTTACGCCTAATCAGATTGTGGCCTTTATATTTAGCATGGTTCTTTGTTTCTTCTTTTATGTAGGCTTTCAACAGCTAAGTAATCTTAATTTATTTGGAGGGAATGACAGTATAGTTCAATCAATCGGGATTCAATATCATTATGATTCTATAAGTAGAGGAGTAGTAGATACACGTGATTTAGTCTATTTTGGGTCATTGATTGCCTTTTTTTTAGGTTTAACATATTTAGCGTTGGATAGTAGAAAATGGTAAAAAAGATCAAAACCAACACCCGCAAAGGAGTGATAATTAAAAAAATGATTATCGGTTTCGCAGGTATCATTTTACTCAATATACTCGCTGATACATTTTACAAAAGGATAGATCTTACTAAGGAAGGAAGGTTCACACTATCGGGCTCCACAGAGAAATTAATAGATAAGATTGAAGACGATTTATATATCACTGTTTTCTTGGATGGAGATATTCCATTAGATTACAAAAGGTTAAAATCTGCTACTAGAGATATGCTTAACGAATACAGGTTAACCTCTTCTGGCAAGATTAGTTTTGATTTTGAAGATGTACTGGAGGATAAGGAGCTAAAAGATAAGGAGAAAATATTAGGAGAAATTTATAGCAAAGGCCTTCGAATCGAAAGATCGGAAACGGCCCCAGATGAAGCTCCTTCTGAAAAGTATATCATTCCCGCAGGAATAGTTTTTTATAAAGGACAAGAGTACCCTTTTAACTTACTAAAAAGAGAATTTGGGAAACCCTTAGAAGAGGAAATTAATGGGTCTATTGAGCTTTTAGAGTACGAGATAGGTAATGCCATTAGAAAGGCAATCGTGGGTAAAGATGTTAAATTGGGCTTTACAACCGGACACGGTGAGCTAAGTGCTGTGGAAACTGCCGATATTGGTAAAGAGTTAAGCGGTTATTATGATATTAACCTGATTAACTTAAATCTAACGGATTCTAATTGTTATAAAATTTTTGCTAAAGACGTAGTAAATCAGCCTGACAAACCAGTGTTTACCATTTTAGTAGAAGGTTTAATAAGAGAACTTAAAAAATTTAGCGGTATAGTAATAGCCAAACCTACAAAACCCTTTTCGGAGCCAGAAAAGTACGTTCTAGATCAATATGTGATGAATGGAGGGAAGGTGATTTTTTTAGTAGAAAGCCTCTTAGCTGAAATGGATTCAGTAGCTAAGTATGGACAAGTGTCGACAATTAACCACAACCATAATTTAGATGACTTGCTTTTTCATTACGGGGTAAAAGTTCAGCCTACATTGGTGCAAGATTTACAATGCCACGGCATACCAGCGATTAATCAACAAACGAATCGACCAGGATTCTTCCCGTGGATGTTTTATCCGCTATATAGTGCCGTGGATGACAACCCGGTGTCTAAGAACCTGGAGAATGTCTGGGGACAATACAGTAGTACATTAGATACGACAACTCGTAAGGCACTTAATCACACCGTCCTTCTTCGCTCTTCACCCAAAAGTAGGGTTGCACATAATCCGGTACTAATATCGTTAGATTTACTTAAGATCACCCCTGATCCTGCTAATTTCAATAAAGGAAATCAGATAGCAGCAGTTTTAGTGGAAGGCGAATTCACAAGTCCTTTCCGTTTTAGAGAGGGTATTAAAAAAGCATTTGACATTCCTTTTATTGGGTCTATTAAGAACAATGCGATGATCGTTATTGGCGATGGTGACATTATAAGAAATCAAACATCTTCTGATGGGCAGGTATATCCGCTAGGATACGATAAGTATGCTTCAAAACATTTTGGAGCGCCGGTGGAGTTTGCCAATAAGAAGTTTTTCATGAATTGTGTTGACTTCTTGTGCGATGAAACAAATCTTATAGAAGTAAGAAGTCGCGAAGTAGAGTTAAGGCTACTTGATAAGGTAAAGATTAAAAAGGAACGTGCGTTTTGGCAAAGTATGAATATGATAGTGCCTATTTTATTGGTGATTATATTTGGACTTATTAATTCGATGTTTCGTAAAAAACGCTGGGCATAGAGTACAATGAGAAAATGGCTAACGTACATATTACTTTTAGCAATACTTATTGTCTCTGGACAGGATAACCATTTCGTTA
>Ga0102815_10002129_pt1 | contig 12185 bp, 7 predicted proteins | sample ColrivemetaGS759_FD_79113 | JGI IMG/M metagenome (GOLD analysis project Ga0102815, IMG submission 79113) | Estuarine microbial communities from the Columbia River estuary - Ebb tide ETM metaG S.759 | ecosystem: Environmental > Aquatic > Marine > Intertidal zone > Estuary | place: USA: Columbia...
AGAATGGTTAAGCTATAAGATATATAAGGAGTTAGTTCATAAACTCCGAAAATACCATATAGTGATGTTAGGCGAATCCCCGATGCAGCTACAGCAAATGCGGAAATTAGTTGTATTATCAGACGATGAGACGCTTTTAGGTTTAGTTTATCATCGAAAATGCCCACTACCATTAAAAGATAAGCTGCAGATAAAAGTATAATGTATGGTTTTGCATAATAAATAAATTCTGGATTTATTATCAAGGAAATAAGTAGACTACTTCCAATGGCTAAACCTCCAATTACCGGTATTGGTTTATTATGTACTTTCCTTGAATTTGGCTTATCTAGCAATCCTAATAAAGGAGCGTAGTGCGTAAATATTGGTACTAGAACAAGTGCAATGGCAAGCGTAATGGGTAAGCTTAATAGCGTAAATAATTGCATTATTTTTCGAAAATTAGTTTTGAGTTTTGTAAATGAGAGACCTCTAGTTCTTCTAAAAGCATAGGATTTATAGCTGTAGTTTCAGATTCTATGCGTTGCTTTTTCTTTACGGTATATGTTTCGTAAACTAGTGCTTTGTATTTGGCAGCAACTAAATTCCATCGGTATCTTCTATGTGCAATAGCTTTCATTGTATTGCCCAATTTTTCTAGGGTATCAGAATCCGTAGAATTAATGGCTGCAATTAGTCCTTCTTCATTGCTAAAGTATATTGCTTTGTTTTCTGTAGTAGTTTTATTGTACGAAACGCCAAAAGCAATAACAGGTAGTCCTAAATACATTGCTTCTACCAAACTTGGGTTGGTGCCGCCAGCACTGTGGCCGTGCACATATATGTACGCATTTCCTCGTAATAAGTCGATGCTGCGTTGGTCATAAATAGGATCGTAAATATGAATATTTTTGAATTTACTGTAATTTGCCTTTAATTTCCGTCCGTAGTCATTTGCCTCCCAGTTTCCTACCATAACCAATTGGTTATTTGGTGTTTTAGAAAAAGCAGACAAAACTACGTGCACATTATTTTCTGGCTCAATGCGGCACACCTTAAATGCGTATTTTTGGTTTAGTATAGGGTATGCTATTTTGTCTTCATCTGATGGTTCTACTTTTAGTGTATGATCGGCTCCATATTCAATAACTCTGCTTACAGTGCCGTATCGCATAGCCGTATAGTCTTGTATACTTTCGTTATCCGAAATGTCAATGTGCGAATATTTTACGGCCATTTTTTCGGCCCAACGCAAGTAAAGCTTAGCAGGCAGGCTCCACTTATCTCGTTTCCATTCAATTCCGTCTATCGAAATAATTATCTTTTTGTTGGTAAACAATCGTACAAAAGGTAAAATCCATGCACCTGCAACACCTAAAACTAATAGTACGTCACTTGTAAACAAAGCGTGTATTATAGAGATGGTATCATAAGGTATACTTTGTATTCCATTTGCATCTAAGTTTACATAGCGTAGTTTAGCCCCATTGTAGCTAGAAACGCGTTCTGCTTTTGTATACTTTTTCTTAGAGCAATACACGGTAATATCCAAAGTTTGGTTTAGTTGATTAACCAAGTGTGCAGCTAATGTTTCAAAGCCACCATATTTTGCCGGTAAACCTACTGTGCCTATTATGGCTAGTTTTTTATTTTTCATTTTATCAGTTGTAGTAATTTAATGTTTGCGTTTATAAAATGCAATTCGCTGAATTGTTCAATCTTTTGAAATGCGTTAAATCTCAATCGTTTGTATTCCTCAAAGTCTATATTTAATCTTTTTATTTTTGTTACGAGAGCAGCTAAATTTGTGCTTACAATGTGGTAACCAGTCTCGTTGTGCTGCACTACCTCCGCAATACCTCCGACTGGAGGCACAATAGCAGGATTACCGTAAGCCATTCCCTCAATTATGGTTAAACCAAAAGTTTCTACCCAGGCGGAAGGGATTGATAGATTAAGTACTACGTCAGCCCATTCGTAGAAAGTATGCAAATCTGTTTGAGTAGCATAAATACTTAAGTTGTTTGGTAGCGTATCTGTAAAGTAATTGTCTATTTCTTGTTGTGTTGCATTAAGAACCAATTTTAAACTAAACTCAGGCAAAGCGTTAGCTAAGGCTACAAATTCGTTGATTCCTTTATAGCTTTTTAATGAGCACACCATTAATAAGTTTGATGCATTATGTTTGGTAATTTTTGATGCTGTAGCTTTGTTTAAAAAGGCTGTAGGTATAGCGTTTGGCAGTATATGTATATTTACATTTTTAATAGGTTCTTGCTTAGCTAAGTAGTTAGAAACATATACAACATCTGTTGCTGTTAGTCTTACAATGCCGAACAAAAATTTTTTAAGTAAAATGGGCTTTATAGATGTTTCATGTATGTGATATACCACTTTACATCCTGTTAATTTTCCGCCAATTGCGGCTCCAAATGGTAAAACGGTGTTTACATATATTATGTCTGTTTTTTGTGCAAAGCGAATAATTTGCAAACACAAGCTAATCTGACTCCATAAAAAATTGAATAAACGCATAAAAGGATTGGCAACCCATTTGTAAGACACAAACTGGTAGTCTACATTTTTTATATTGGAAAGAAATCCAGCTTTACCCTCGCTAGTAAAAAGAACAGTTTCTATTCCATTCTCCGTCCAACCAGTTAACAACTGCGAAAGCACTTTCGGGCTTCCACTGTAGTCGTTTAGTAGATGTGCTGCTATTATTCTCATTTGTAGTAGTTTTCTTGATTATTGTAGTACAAAGATGGCTTGGATACACACCGTATTTGGCCAAAATCGGCACTTGGTGAGGTGCAGTAGCTGAATGGTAATAAATAAAGGTTGATTGGAAAATCGGGAATCTTATTTTAACTGAGAATATATCTCAGCAAGCCATTCTCCCCTTCTGTCCCAGTGAAAAACTTCTTCAAAATGTTTACGAGCAGCAGCTCGCATTGCAATGTGTTTTTTAGGATTTGTATATAGTAGATTTAGGGAATCAGAAAGGTCTTTAATAGTTCCTTCATAAGACTGCTCTGCTATGGCAAACCCGCAAGTGGAATTGATAAATTCGCCTGGGCCGCAGTTTGCTAAGCAAATAACAGGCAAGGCAAAAGAAAGTGCTTCGGCTACAACCATTCCGGCACCTTCGTGACTTGGAAATAGAAATGCAGACGCATCTTTCATTTTAGTCATTAACTCTTCGCGTTCAATCCATGGAATTATCTCTGTATATGCACTAATGCCTTCTCGCTTAATAAGTTGTCTAAGATAATTTTCTTCAGGCCCCTTGCCTACTAAAATTAGGCTACAATCCTTTCTTGCCTCTGGCGGCAAGGTATTTAAGAATTTGGCAAATGATAGAATGGTAAGATCAAAACCTTTTAACGGTACAAATCTTCCTGCTGAAATTATGGTGAACTTTTCAGTTGGTTTAATATCGAAACCAAAATCTTGCGTAGCTACCGAAGGACGCACTAGATGTTGGTTTGGCTTTAGCTTTATTTTATCGCCTACAGACGAATTCATTGCATAAATAAAATCCGCTTTTCTAGCTGTTTTACGAAGCGAAAAAGAGCATTTCCAAAAGAAATTTTTGACTAACCAAGTGGCTCTATCTTTTAATAAATAGTTGGCTGCATATGGTTTTAGATATTGCTTAGGAATAAGCGGATGATGACCAATTGGTCCCCAAACAAAAGGCTTTTTCAATTTCCATAAGTAACTGGGTGTCCAATCATTGTGAAAATTTAAATTATGAACTATATCGTACTTTATTTTTTGCTTTCTAACGAAATGGGGTATTGCTCGTTGCCACATCCAGTAATATAGCAAAGCTCCTTTGTTGCCTCGTTTCCAAAACCGCATCCAATACGGAAGATCAAAATATAAAAAAGTAATGTTATTGAAAGTAGAAGATGGGTGGGCGACCATAAATTGCTCAATTGCCGCCCTATTGTTCTCACGTGTAATACTAATAACCTTATTATTTCGAGCAATTTGGCACACGTAATTCCATCCCATAGCATCCTCTGAACCCTTTAAAGGGTGCACAGCATACGTTGTAGTTAGTATAGTTTTAACCTCTTTCATTAAAAACAATGGTACAAATCAAGACAAGATTTTAATTTCTATATTTACTTGTCGGTGGCCAAAGGAATAATGAAGTTAAATGGTTGTTTTTTAACGTTAACTCTATTTTTTTCATTTTGAAATTATTTAAAATTACACGCTATCAACTATTTTTATTTCTTAAGGAATTGCTTCTGTTTAATCATATTCGCCATCGATATTTTCTTTGGGAATAATACTTATGTATGGAATAATAATGGCGAGCTAGTGCTTGCAGGAATTGCAATACAGCGTGGCATTAACAAAGAATCGTGAAATGATAGTGATAGTTAAAAAAATAGGAATGGCTGGGCGACCTTAAATTACTCAGTTGCCGCCCTATTTTATTAACGTGTAATACTAAAACTAATAACCTTATTATTTTGAGCAATTTGTCACACGTAATTCCATTCTATTTTATGTATTGCCTAAACCTTATTCTTTAAAACAATAGTGCAAATCAAGTATAGGTTTTTTGGTTAGTTACTTTTAGTCGTTCTTTAGAGTAATACTAAAGTTGAATGGCTAATTTTTGAGGGTAAATGGTATTTTTAAATTTTACTATGTTTTATTAAGCAATAGCGGGAGTGTTTTGTTCTTTAAAGGTTAGAACTCCTTTTTCAATAGTTAAATCTGGCCTCTTACGATTTAAGAATAATTCTTCTAAACGAGTTAGCCTTTCGGGTTTGTCGAATACAATGGAAAATATAAGGAAATGATAAAATAGAATACCATAATTAGCTTCCCCAAATATGCCAAATTCGGTCATAGAGTTTATCATAACCGGAATTAATATTCCGAGCAACATTAACTTCTTTTCTTCTTGCTCTTTCATAAAACCGCCAATGGTAAAAAACAGTTGAAATATTACAATTGCAAAGCCTACAAAGCCAAGATTCATAAGTACTTGAAGAAAAGTATTGTGCGTCATATGACCAGCATATGTATGTACACTTTCAAAATGATCTTTATAATCTATTCGCATAAAACCGAAACCTAACATTGGTTCCCGAGGCAATCCTTCAGCAATTAAAGCTTTCCAAAAAGGCATACGTCCTGTCATACTCAAAATATCATCTATACCGCCAGATCGCATAATTAGCGTTTGAACCATTATAGGAATAATAGCTGCTGTAGCAATGTAAACAGCCAGTTTTAATTTAACACTTTTGGATCTTCTAATATGAAAGAAGATGATTAACAAAAAGCCGACCAGCGAAGAGCGAGATTTGGTAAGAACCAAAGCATAAAGAATTATGGCAACTTTTATTATGGTCCATAGTTTTTTCGGTTTTCGGTAAATATCGAAAATTAAACAAGAAAGCCCTAAACCCGTTAACATTCCAAGTTCGTTAGGGTTCATTATGTAACCTCCCAATCGAAAATCTGTACCTCCTTCTACGGCTCTAAAAAATGTGTCGGGCTCTATATACATTCCAATCATAAACGGTAAGATTAATAGAAAAACGGTGTTTCCCATCGTGTTATAAAACCGAATAGTATGGCCAGGGAAATAGATGTCTAGCAACATATAGCACTTCATAAAGTAAAAAGCAAATACGAAGCTTTCTATGGTCATTACCCATTGTAATAAGCTGTAACCAGGGTCGGTACTCCACATTATAGAAGCAAAACCGAGTAGCAGATAGCCAACGTATAAAAATGGAGCAAAAATGTTTTTAGCCTTGTAAGTACTTATTGCTCCGTAGTTTACAATTTTTTGGTGCAAGAAATAAATGGCTACTGTCATTCCGATTCGTGTAAAAACCTTAATTACACGGGTTATTGCCACGTTTTCACTCCACGTAAAAAAGCCTGCCACCATTATAAAAAGTATAATGAGGAGCAGTGTATTTACATTCTTTAGAAATTTGGAATGATCCATTATCTTGTTTTTAAAAGTTTAGCGGGTACGCCACCAATTATACTACCTGCAGCAAAAGAGCGATTTACAACGGCTCCTGCGGCAATTACACAATCGTCTCCTATTTCTGCACCATCTAGAATGGTTACCTTGCTTCCTATCCAGCAATTGTTTCCTATTTTAATGCCTTTTCTTGTAACTCCTTGCAGTCGAATGGCTGTGTCTAAATCTGTAAAAATATGGTTTTCAGGATGGCAACTAAAGTATTGGCCAACAATGCAATCGTTGCCAATGGTTAATCCACCTGCACCGCCTAAATAAGCAAATTCCCCAATACCTACGTTGTTGCCAATTGTAATAGCCTCGCCAAGGTTGTTTAATGATGTGCTTACAATTACTCTGCTATGAGCTCCAATTCCTACATTATTGCCAATAAATAGCCCTTTTTTTCCTAAACCACTTAGCAAAACATTGTCGCCCAACTTTAAAAACTTGCCCCAGCTAATTCTGGAAATAGCTTGAAATTGCACTTTTTTGCCAAGCAGTAAATAGTTAGGTTTTTTACCACTAAATATCACTTTTAATCCTCTAAAAATCGCAAGTAGTTGAAGCATTAAAAATTCAAAAACAATCCTACCGGAAACGGCATCATCAAAGGTGAAGTTTGGATTGCGGAGTTTTACAATATGTTCTACAAGCTTTTTCACTATGCTGCATTGGTTTTAATTGAATGCATAATACTAGAAGATGTTTCACCTAAGTGTATATTGTTTATGCATTGGTACAATTGTTTGCTGTTGTTATTCCCCAATGCTTCAAACAGGCTGCGATATTTTTGTGTTAACGTAGTTATTGCTAATGCATCCAATTCTTGTTTTCGTGCTAATATAACCTCAGGGTCTGCATATAAAAAGAAGTTTATAGTGGGCTTTAGTATAAAAAAGTAACCTGCTTTTGTAAACCAATTTGGTAAAGAAATATTGCTGCGTTTACTGTCATTTATAAAATCGAAATAGTATCTATCGTAAACAACTACTTTACCTCTTAAAACATACTTTACTTGTATGTAAAACTGCCCTAAAACATAGTCTGTGTAATAGTAAGCAAAGCGAAGTAGGCTAGATAAAGTACTGTTGTTTTTGCCTTGGCGAGGTAGGGTAGAAGCCGCCTTTTGTTCTGCCGCCTCTTTGCCCATTGTATAGGCACTTATTATTGGTAAAATAGAGGGGCGATGACGTAATACAACCACTGGCATACGTAATTGCTTTTCTATTTTTTGCTTAGTAATTTCTATTAAGGTAGATTTTCCTGCTCCGTCTACACCACTAAAAGTTACAATAAAGCCGCGTCGGTTATACGTGTTTCTAACCGTATCTGTTATGTAGTTTAATTTATTCTTCAATCCAAGAAAGGCTTTGTTTATAGGTTGTGCTTTAAGCATAAGTTGTAAGCTTTGCTTTGGATTTTTTGACGAGAAAATTTCTTGGTCTGTAGCAGAAAGAAGTCCCGCATAAACAGAAGGAACTTTTGCATTATTCAATGTATAAAAGTAAGTCGCAAATTTTGCTTCATCTAAAAGTGCCGCTTTTTTAACGCCAAATGGAGTGTTAACTGCATTTGATATTACATCAGCTGTATTCATCATAACCAAGTTCTTACGCTTTAACTCCCAAATTAAATCTAAGCTAAGAAGCTCGTTGTTTTGAAGAACAGTGGTTATGCTTTTCATAAACGATTGCGGGCTAACTTTTATCTTTTTTACCAGCGGATGTTTTTGTAAATACTTATATATGTTTGATGCATTTGATTTACCGATACAAATATCTACATCGCTATTTTGGCTTAAGTGTTCTGGTAAATCTGCTCTAAACTTAAGTGCAGCATACGGTATTGATTGTAGTTGATCAAATACGTCCATAAGAATTAATTCTCGGTGACTGTGTTGTGCAGCTAGAATGTCGCTTAGTGCTTCATTCCAAGTAGTAATAAGCCATTGGATCTGAGTATGCCAATGGCTTTGATTGCTGTACACGTATAAGTAGTAAAAGCTGTTTATTAATAAGTAGTATTTAGCGTATTCTCTAGTAATTTCTAAATTATTGTTGAAAAAAGCAGGAGCTACTTCTAGCTCAATTTCTTTCCAAATTTCTTTCCATGGCTTACGTTCTATCAGTATTCCTTTTTGTATGATGAAATGAAATGCATCAAAACCTTTTGGCAAGTACCTGGCCATTTCCCAATCGTATAAACCAATTTTTTCATCAGAAACAAAACAGTTCCAAGGCGTAAAATCGGCATGTGCCAAAGCGGTTTGCACCTTGGCTGATGGGTTAACACTGTCTAAAACAAGCTTTAATTTTCTTAGCATAGCCATAGGTATTTTTGGATGGTTTATACTGCTAATCTTGGTCTGTAAATCTATCGTTTGGTTCCAATATTGAGAAAGTTGAAGTGCTTCATTTTGCAATGTTGCCGTTTGTAATTGAAGCAACGCATTGCGGTGTTTGTCGGTAAATTTAAGTGAACGATTTTTTGAACTTACATCAGAAAGTTCAATCCATTTTTCAGTTTGGTTTAGCACCTTTGGCGTTACCATAAGGTCTGTTTTTAGTCCGCTTAGGTGATTCAGTATTTTTTTCTCGTTTTGCAATAGTTTGGCAGATTTGGGTGCCAACGCAATTTTTACAAAAACCGTTTTTTTATCTTTATTAGTTGCTGTAAGAACTAGTTTGCGATTAGGCCCCTCTGTGCCTGTAAATAAAGCCCAATTTGAAGTTTGTTTTAAATTCATTCGAGAAGGAAATTGCAATGTGCCAAGTGTGTGTTTTTTAAACACCAAACCTTGTAAACGCACAGCAAAAGCCAATTTACAAGCCAATGCAAATATTTTTGATTTTAGTGAAGTGGTACTAAAAAGTCGAAGAAAAACTGGCGAAGTATTACTCGTCGGCCAAATCCAACGTACCGAATTATCCGGATTTGAAACGTAGTAGTAGTGTGTATTTTTAGATGAGATATTGCCAACTTGCGAAAGCCATTGTGTTAACGCTTCTTTCGTTTCGTTTGCGGTTTTAAAGTGCTTTTTCATGCTTTTTACAATGCAAAGGTGCGACGAGAAATAACGGTTTTGCTGGCAAATAGCCCAATATATATTGGCCGGCGGTGAATGGTGAAATTTAGGCGTTGAATGAATTTAATCGATGCTAAACCATAGATACCCGAGCATTAGAAAACTAAATTTTATACCAAATTGTATTCAGAATAGCCACAACCCAAAAGAGACCTGCAAGCAACATTACCATAGAATACACTTTCAGCATTTTTTGTTTAAAAATACAAACACCTATTATACCAAAAACCATAAGTACTCCCCAACCTGCAAATAAAATTGGCCCATACAAAGCTTGATTAAAATACCCGAATTGATTGATCAATTCGGGAGCGGTAAAACCAATATATAAATGTATGTTTATTACTATGGAAGCCAATATCGTCACAATTAAATATGCTTTAGTAAGTGGCGTCATCTGATCTTGTTGTATGCGATTTCAAATATACCCATAGTACAAACAATAGAATGGAACAAGATATTTTAAATAAAATAGGGCCTCCATTTGGAAGCCCTGTTTTGTTTGAATATGTTAAAGATCTACAGTTTAATTAACCTAAACGTAAGTAACACATCATCTTCGGTTTTTATACGAAGTAAGTAGGTGCCCGGTATAAGATCAATTGTAGGTAACTCTATGTAAACAGCATTTACAGGCACTTCACTTATGGTATTGCCAAGATAATCTAAAATGGTTATTTGATTTATGGTAACTGCAACTTGCTCGGGAGTAAGCACCAGTACGTGGCTCATAGTTTCTGTAGGATTAGGGTAAACAACTGCATTGTATTGCTTAACTAACTTTGCTTTTACACCGCTTACTGCAGTAGTATTATTGGTCTGAATAAAGGCGTTTCTATCAAACTGTATAGATGCTTTGTTATGAATTTGTGTATATGCAGGCAAATCCTTTTTTGGAGAAATTGTAAATGCGACATATCCTTGACTACCAAGTGGATTGCTTGCCGAATCTGGAAGGCTAATGTCTTCATTGGTCCAAGTTACTATGCCGTTCACAACACTCACCGAAAAGGGATGAGAAGAGCTACTCATTTTAAACGTACTCCAATCTAAGTTTTCAGAAAGCGTATCTATAATTACAACACGTTGTGCCTCATAGTTACCTAAATTTTGAAAGCGAATTTTGTAGTTAAATACATCTGTAGTTGCAATCTCGTGCGATTCGGTGTATTTGGCTACATACACTTGCTTGTCGTTAGGATCAATAGATCCTACAATAACATCTTCTGTATAAAAACTATTATTTGTTGTAAGGCATTCGTTTCCAGAATATATCAGATGGCCGAATATAAACACGGTATCGTTTAATTCGCTGTACACGTCAATCGAGTCTATTAAGTTTAGTGTAGTTTCAGATAAACTAGCTAATGGAGAAATGGTGTAAGTGTAAATAAGCGAATCGGATGTTTCGGTCATGTCATTCCATAAGCTATCAATCATAAATACTGTTTTACTAGTGGTTAGTACCAATGTAATGCTATCGGCTGCGTCATACGCTCCAAGGTTGCCAAGCTTAACTGTAACTTTGTTTTTTAGTCCTCTTCTAAATGCGGTTGTTCCCACTTCTAAGGCAAGATCTGGCAACGTGCAATTAGCGGTGTTCCCGAAATCGTAATCTAAGTACTGCGTTTGTGTTGCTTGATTAACTACTACCGTATGTGAGCCACTTGAAGGTGCAACTGCTGTCCAAGCTGCATTGCTAACTTGGCTAATACTGTAAGTTCCATTTTCAGCATAAAAGCAATAGTTTCCATCTTTGGTTGTAAAAACTTGGAAATTGCCTGGAGTAACCGTAAGCGATAAGTTTGGTATGCCTTTTTCTGTAGAATCTTGCGTTTGGTCGGCATCTGCATCGTGGTAAACCGTTCCACAAATTTGAGAGCCACACTGCTCGTATATGGTGCTTAATTGGTTTAGATTTGGGTTTAAGATTATTGTTGTAATGCCAGATGGCCAATTGATTATAAGACTGTCTACTGAGGATGCATCTCCCAATCCAAATAGTATTTTTTGAGAATTTTGCCCGCCCATAGCTGAGTTTTGTGTAGCCACATCTTTGGTTTGCCAAATGCTTTTGCCGTAAATAGTGCTCTTAACTTTTATCATAGCTCCAATTCCTGATTTATTGGAGTTGCAACCCACCAATTTTACAATTAAGTGGTTTGTGCACGATCCTTTTCCATTTATAAAAAACTCGTTGGCATTGGCTCCACGGTTTGCAACAATAAGGTCGTAATCTCCATCATTATCAAAGTCAGACCAAGCTGTACCATACGCATCAGATTTTTCTTGAGTTATGGCATTGTCTAGCTTGGTAAATGTTTTGTCGCCATTATTTCTAAATAGATAATTTGCTTGATTTTGATCGTTTGCCACCATTAAATCCATGTAGCCATCGTTATCAAAATCTACCCAAGAAGCTCCGTTTGAAGCTGATATATTAGTTACTAGTTCACTATTAAATATGCGAGTAAATGTGCCATCGCCATTGTTTTCGTATAAAAAGTTTGGTTCTGTAATTCTGGAGTTGGTTACAAATAAGTCTAAATCTCCATCGTTATCATAATCACCCCAAGCTCCGCCTACAGATGTTCCTCCATCGGTTACAATAGCTCCCGTTGTAACGGCTTTTAAAATACCTGCTTCATTTTTAAATAGCTGGTTGTTTTCGCCTTTTGTATTGGCAATAAACAAATCGGGGTCGCCATCATTATCATAATCGCCCCAAGAAATACCAACGGCAGATGTTGCAGAAAGAGCTACTTCGCTAGTTTTATCTTCCGTAAATCCGCCATTTCCGTCTCCTAAAAACATAAAATTGAAGTGCGTTGGATGTATGTCAGAAACTATCAGATCTAAATTGCCATCTAAATTATAATCAGACCATGCAGCAGCATGCGAGTAAGTGCCTTTATCTACAATTGGCGAATTGGTTATAGAGGTAAATGTTCCGTCTCCATTATTATTATATAATTTGTTTGTAGAGTTGGTGTTGTTTGCCACAAATAAATCAAGGTAAGTGTCATTATCGTAATCTCCCCAAACCCCTGCAATGCTAGAGCCTAGGTCTGTAACAATTGGTCCTGTTGTAATTTTTGTAAA
>Ga0102815_10002134_pt1 | contig 12172 bp, 10 predicted proteins | sample ColrivemetaGS759_FD_79113 | JGI IMG/M metagenome (GOLD analysis project Ga0102815, IMG submission 79113) | Estuarine microbial communities from the Columbia River estuary - Ebb tide ETM metaG S.759 | ecosystem: Environmental > Aquatic > Marine > Intertidal zone > Estuary | place: USA: Columbia...
ATCCATCGATAACTCCTGGAACCCGGTCCACCACTCCCCAAGCCCGCCGGTATCTTCGCCGGCCTGTTCCCGCAGCAACAGGAAATCGTAGGCGGCACGGAAGCGGCGGTGATCAACCAGCTCTGCCGCCCGGCGGCCCTGGCGACGTTCCAGGCGCAACTGGAATTCCCAGATTTCACGCATGGGTTGGCTGAAGCGGCGGGGTATGGAGATGTGCTGGCTGGCTTCGCTGATAGCCTCTTGCGCTGCGCTGTGCATGGCGACCATGGCCGGCTCGCCGTGATCCTGCAGGCGTGTGGCCTGTGCATGGGTGACCGGCCACAGCAGGGCGGCCAGGATGAACGCGGGCGTGACGGGTTTGTCCTGGGCGATGCGTTGGTCGGTGTTGGCCATGGCGGCGCGGATCAGCGCCAGCGCGGCGGGATCACGTTGCAGGCACTTGTCGGTGTGGGGAAACAGGTATTTCAGCAGCTTGTGCTGAAGCAGTTGCTCAAGGGTGGCGGCGGCGTGCCCGGACAGGAACAGTTTGAGGAATTCATCGAACAGGCGCGCCGAGGGGATTTCACCGAGCAGGTGCGCGCAGCCTGGAATGGCGGCAGCGGTTGACTTGGCTATTTTAAAGTCGAGCTTGGCGGCAAAGCGCAGCACCCGTAGCATTCTCACCGGGTCTTCGCGATAGCGCACCGCCGGATCGCCGATAACGCATATAACGCGGCGCGCAAGATCCTCAAGTCCCCCTACATGATCGAAAACTTCGAATTTACCCGAGTCGTAATACAGGGCGTTGACCGACAGGTCGCGGCGTATCGCATCTTCTTCCAGGGTTCCGTAAACATTGTCCCGCAGCAGCAGGCCACTGGCGGACTGGCGGGACTGGTTGTCGGTATGCCCGCTGTCTTCGTCAGTGTCACTGTCGTGGCTGCCCCTGAAGGTCGTCACCTCGATAATTTCACGCCCGAAGCGCACATGTACGATGCGGAACCGGCGACCGATAATACGGGAATTGCGAAACAGGGCATGCACTGCTTCGGGGGTGGCGTCGGTAGCGATATCAAAGTCTTTGGGATGCCCGCCGAGCAATAAATCGCGCACGGCGCCACCTACCAGGTAGGCCTGGTAGCCCGCGCCGCGCAGGCGTGACATGACTTTGAGGGCGCTGTCATTGATGTTTTTGCGGGATATGCAGTGCTGGTCCCTGGGAATGACGTTCAAGCTAGCGTATGCCTGTTCTGGTCGATATAAAGGCGCGAAGTCTAACATAGTTGCGCGCATATAGTTGCGCGCAGGGGAGCTTGGACGAGCGCATGGGAGAGGCTGTCGGGTATCGGGTGTGGATGCTCGGGAGGGGGCTGTGAATGAAGGGGAAAACAGAGTTTTCCCCATCCAGGTCTCACATCGGAGTTATTGTTATTTCTGGGTGCTGTTATTGTTATGGCTGCTATAAAAACACAAGTGAAACAGATGCCCAAACACTTTATGGCACAAATATTTACCTGATTTCCGGAAGCAGCGTCGGCGACTCACTCGTTACCGAAGGCATAACATCCACAAGGAAATTGAAGGGGAAGGTTACTTCCCCATCCAGGTCCAAGATAAGACTGTTATTTTTATTGCGGTCGCTATTATTTTTATTGTTTGTACCACCCCTAACAAAGCATTCCCCATGCCAGATTTAAAAATAATGATATAAAACAGTAAGATATAGTTATTTGTAAAAGGACGGCTGGGCGCCTGTGGCGGGTATTGTTACCTATGTACCCCGTGTTTTGTAACATCCCGGGGGTGGGGTAACGCCTACTTTGCGCGCGCCGCCACCTTGGTGCGGGACTTGCTGGTGCTGCCTTTGCTGCGCGGGATGCCCAGTCGCTGCCGTCGTTCCCACAGGCATTTGCGACTGACGCCCAGTTTCTGGGCCAGCTCGGTTTCACTCATGGAGTCCTGGTGTTCCATGACGAAGCGCTGGAAGTAATCTTCCAGTGACAGGTCTTCCTGTGGGTCATTGTTGCTGTGGGTGGATGGCCGTGCTGGCGTGTTGATACCCTGCTGCCCGCGAATGCGGTTGATGTTGACCAGTTCCAGATCTATCCCCAGCACCTCATTATCTATCTCGTCGCCAGGAGACAGTACCACCGCCCGTTCCAGGGCGTGTTCCATTTCGCGGACATTACCGGGCCACTGGTAGGTGGTAATGGCCTGGATCGCGCGCGGTGACAAATACATGGCTTTTTTGCCCAGCCGTTCAACATGGCGGTTAAGTAACTTCTCGGCGAGGTGGAGAATGTCCTTGCCGCGTTCGCGCAGCGGTGGCAATGACAGGCGCAGGACATTGATTCGGTAGAAAAGGTCCTGGCGGAACTGGCCCTCGGCGGCGAGCTTTTTGAGGTTGCGGTGAGTGGCGCAGATCAGTCGCACATTGACCTTGCGCGAATGCACCGAGCCGATGCGACGAATTTCACCTTCCTGGATAAAGCGCAGCAGGCGGGCCTGGGCTTCCATGGGCAGCTCACCGATTTCATCCAGGAACAGGGTGCCGCCGTCCGCTGCCTCGATCAGGCCCATGCGGCTGGCGTTGGCGCCGGTGAACGCCCCCTTCTCGTAGCCAAACAACTCAGATTCAATCAGGGTGTCGGGAATCGCCGCGCAGTTTACCGAAATCAGGGTCTTCTGGGCCCGCATACTGCGCTGGTGGACACTGCGCGCCACCATTTCCTTGCCGGTGCCGGTTTCTCCCAGCACCAGCACGGTGGAATCGGTGGGGGCGACCTTCTCGATATGGGCAAACAGGGTCAGCATGCTGGGACAGTTGCCGATGAAGCCATTGCTCGTGCTTGTCGCGGTTGTGGTCCCGGGAGTATCGGAATCCCGGATCTGGCGGGCTGTGGGATGGTCGGCGATTATGCGGGCCACGGCGGCTACCATGTCGCCGTGATCAAAGGGTTTGGCGATGTAATCCACCGCACCCATGCGCATGGAGTCCACCGCTGAGCGCAGACTGGCATAGCTGGTCATTATGAGTACCGGCACGTCGCCGGCTTTCGTTATCAGGTCGGTCCCGGGTGCCCCCGGTAGGCGCAGGTCGCTGATAATCAGGTCGAATTCGCTGTAGCAGGGACCTGCTTCCGCTTCCTGTACTGACCCCGCCTCGCTGACGGCGTAGCCATTGCGCTCCAGCAGGCGACGCAGAGCCGTGCGAATAACCGATTCGTCTTCGACAATGAGTATTTTGCGCATAAAGTGTTACCAGATTGAGTAATACTGACACAACATACTATCGCGGTGGGGGATATTCCAGTAAAAGCGGGGGGCAAATTGCCCCCACGGGACGCTAGCTTACAAATTCGCTGTCGTAACTGGCGCCCGGCAGTTGCAGGCTGACCCGGGTACCGGGGTTGGGGCCCTCGTGAATCGGGCTGCTGACCTGCACACTGCCACCCATGTCGTCCATGATGCTGAACACCAGTGCCAGTCCCAGCCCGGTGCCCGCGCCCGGATCCTTGGTCGTGAAAAAGGGCTCAAACACCTGGCCCAGATGCTCGGGTGCAATGCCGCTGCCGGTGTCTTCTACTGCGATGCTAACCCCTTCATTCACCGCAATGGCGTGGATATAAATGGCGCCATAATCGTCACAGGCGTCCCTGGCATTGCCCAGCAGGTTGACGAACACCTGCAGTAGTCGCTGAGTGTCGGCCAGCACCAACAGCTCCCGGTCGCAATGGTTGTCAAAACTGACAGGTCGGGCCTGGCTGTCCAGGCTCAGCAGGTGAATCGCCTCGTCCACGCAGTCGGCCAGGTTTACCGGGCCCAGCGGCCCGATGTCGCCGGAGCCGGAGCCCGTATGGGAAAAGTTGACCAGCGATTCCACGATACGGGTCACCCGCTCGGTTTGCTTCAGGATGTCCTGGGCCATGTAACGAATTTCCTCGGGGTCGGTTTCATACTCCAGATTCTGGGCCAGGCAGGCGATCCCGGTGACCGGATTGCCAATTTCATGGGCGACACCGGCGGCAAGTCGACCGATAGAGGCCAGCCGTTCGTTGTGTAACAACTCCTCTTCGAGCATCTCGAAATCAGTAATATCTTCCACCAGTATGACGGTGTCCGTGGGATGATCGCTGGAGGCGGATTCGGCCGATGTTCTGTGGAGGCTGATCCAGCGGGCCTGGCCGTCGGCTGCCGCCACCGACATTTTGAGGATGGTGTCTGCCTCGCCACGCTGGAAGTCGCCAATAATCTCGCTCCAGGGGGCGGGCAGGGATTCCAGCAAAGAACCCAGCACCTCAGCCGAGCTGATTTGGGTAATCTGTTGCATGCTGCGGTTCCAGATCAATAATTCACCATCCCCGCCTACCGAGCACACCCCGATAGGGAGATTATTCAGGGTCTCCCGGTAGCGCCGACGCAAGCTGTCCAGGTCGGCCGCCAGGCCGGTGAGTCGCGGTTGGGCCAGATCCAGCTTGCGCTCGATAAGCTGGATATCCTCAATATTTTCCTGGGTGCCGGGCAGGAACGGGATACAGCGTTCAACCATGCTGTGCGCCACAGCCGGTCCCAGCAGGCCTGAAACGTTGGCCTCAATACGCGCCCGCAGGCGCCGCAATGCATAGGGGCGAGCTTCCTGCTTTGAAAACTGCAATTCATCCAAGGCCCGCTGCACTTCCAGTTTGGCGGCCTTTTTGCCCAGCGCAGGCGCCAGTTGCTCAATGAATTCTTCGGCGCTGTGCAAGGACAGGATCTGGCGAATAGGGCGGGCCCTGTCATCCATGGAGCAGATTTCCGCCGCTACCTTCTCTGCGCGGCTGGTGCGGGTCACCAGGGATACCGCGATGAACAGCCCGACGTTGAGTGCCAGCGAAGCCATGACGGCGTTCGCCCAGCTGTTGTCGCCTGCGCCCGTTGCCTGGCCCATCAGGGTGCGCATGAGTGGCAATTGATAATCGAGGGTCAGCGGCAGCAGCATCGCAAACAGCCACACCAACAGGCCGCCGCTGAGCCCGGCCAGCAGGCCCTTGCGGTTGGCCTTTGCCCAGTAAGGGGTGGCGATGATGCCGGGCAGGAACTGCAGGGTGCCGGTGAATGCCACCAGCGCCAGTTGGTTGAGGCTCTGGGTCCCGCTCAGCGCCATAAAAAAGCCGTACCCGGCAAGAATGAGTACGGCGATCAGGGAGCGGCGCAACCATTTGAGCTGGATGTAAATACTTTGTTCACGATCAATCTGCAGGACACCCGTGGGCAGGAACAGGTGGTTGATGCACATATTGGCCAGGGCCAGGGTGGAGATAATAATTGTCGCACTGGCGGCTGACAGGCCCGCTATAAAAGCAGCGGCACTGACAAAGGTTGTTTGCAGCTCAAGCCCGATGGCCAGCCCGGTATAGTCTACCGGCAGGCTGGACCCCAGCTTTATGCCGGCCCAGGTGACCGGCAGAATGGGCAGGCTCAGCAGCAGCAGGTAGAGGGGCAGCCCCCAGGTCGCGGTGCGCAGGTCGCGACTGTCATTATTTTCTGCAAACGCCATATGGAATATATGCGGCATGCAAACCGCGCCCGCGAAAAACAGCACCAGCAGCGCGCGTGGAACACTGCCGTACATAGGTTGGGTCAGCGTGGCACCTACCTCAGGATTGTCCAGCAACCACTGCTGCATCTGCTCGAAGCCGCCAAACACCTGGAACACCGCGGCCAGCATAAGCACCAGCAACGCGATCAGCTTGACCAGCGACTCGAAGGCGATCGCTGTCACCAGTCCGGTATTGCGCTGTTGCGAAGAGCTGTGGCGGGTGCCAAATAGCATTGAAAACACGGTGATGATGATGCAGAACAGCAGCGCCAGACCGTCCTGTCGCTCTTTGCGTGAGAACAGGTGGTCGGCGTCCCCGGCCATGATCTGGATGCTGTCGGCAACGGCCTGGATCTGCAAGGCCAGCAGCGGTAACAAGGTGAGGCACATGGCCAGGGTGATGCTGGCGCCCACCCAGTGACTGCGAAACCGGAATGTCAGCACATCGGCGACTGAGGATAGCTGGTATACCCGGCACAGCCGCAGCAGGGGTACCAGTAACAGTGCGGCCAGGACAAACATCATTACCACCCCGCCGTAGTACAGCAAAAAGCTGTAGCCATACTGGTAAGCCAGCTCCATCACCCCATTGGTGGCCATTGCGCCTGCCAGTACGCCCAGGGACAGTACATAGGTGGCGGGATGGCGGGTGATCCGCTCGGGGATAATGCCCCGGTCAGCCAGGTGGGCAACCGCGAACAGGCCAGTCAGGTAAGCGACAATAAAAAGCAGGATCTGCGAGAGACTAAAGCTCATCTGTGTACCTGGAGCGCTGGTTCCAGTAGGCGGCGATGACGATCAGCAACCACAGGGTGTAGGGGCGGTACCACTCGGTACCCACCTGGAATACCCACTTGGCGATCGCCGGCGAGAAAATCATAAACGCCCCCACGGCCAGCAGCAGTGCGCGATTGATATACATGGTGAGTATGTTCCTGCCAGTTGGGCTGGCCCTCGATACTACGCAAGGGTCAGCGGACGGTAAAGCTCAAGCTCCGGGCAGGTCGGCCGCTGCTGCAATGCCGAGCCTGCGGGGAATGGCCTGGGGCGCCCAGGCGTGGCTGGCATACGCGAGAATGTCGGTCACGCTGTCGCCGGGAGGAGGGTCAGCCTGGCGCAGGAAGTGCAGGGCCGAGCGCAGGTTAGTCGCGGCCTGTTCACTGCGTAATGCGGGTGCGTGGTTCTGTTTGCTGAGCTTCTGCCCGCCGGCGTTGGTAATGACGGGCAAGTGAGCATAGCTGGGTGTTGGATAGCCCAGTAGTTGCTGCAGGTAGATCTGCCTGGGCGTGGAGTCCAGCAGGTCCGAGCCGCGCACAATATGGGTGATACCCTGGGCGGCGTCATCTACCACCACCGCCAACTGGTAGGCGTACAGCGCATCCTTGCGCCTGACGACGAAGTCGGGCAGTTGCTCCCCCAGGGCGATGCCCTGTCTCCCCTGTATCCCGTCGACATAGTCGGTGCGCCAATCCCGGGGCACGCTCACCCGGACCGCACAGGGTTTGCCTATATCCCCCTGGCGAGCGCGGCAGCCACAGCGGCAGGCACCATTGGCGGCCAGTTGCTGACGGCTGCATTCACAATCGAACAGGTAATCGCCTGCGGCCAGCCGCTGTAAAGCGTCTGCGTAGGCCTCATGGCGGGAACTCTGCCAGCAGATGTCCTCGTCCCAATACAGGCCGTGGCTTTCCAGGCTGTGCAGGATTGAGCGGGCTGCCCCGGCTTCTTCCCGGGGCGGATCGAGGTCTTCCATGCGCACCAGCCAGCTGCCGCGGTGATGACGGGCATCGAGGTAGCTGGCCAATGCGGCAATCAGTGAGCCCAGGTGCAAGGGGCCGGTCGGGGAGGGCGCGAAGCGCCCGCGATAAGGCGGGCTGGTGTCGAACACGGATAGGCGGAGCCGGGAAAGCCCTAACCCAGTTCCTGTCTTTCCTTGATTTCGGCCAGCGTCTTGCAGTCGATACACATGTCAGCGGTGGGGCGGGCTTCCAGGCGCTTGATGCCTACCTCCACACCACAGGCATCGCAGTAGCCGTAGTCGTCTTCTTCAATACGCTCTATGGTGGAGTCGATTTTCTTGATCAGCTTGCGTTCGCGATCCCGGGTGCGAAGTTCAAGGCTGAACTCTTCTTCCTGGGTGGCACGATCCGCCGGATCGGGAAAGTTTGCCGCTTCGTCTTTCATATGCGTGACGGTGCGGTCGACTTCCTGCATCAACTGGGATTTCCATTTCAGCAAGATGGCCTTGAAATGTTCGCGCTGCTTCTCATTCATATACTTCTCGCCCCGTTTTACTTTGTAGGGTTCGAAGTTCTTGAATTCAGTAGAGGCTGCTTTTTTGGCTGCTCTAGGCATGGTTCAGTTCCCATACTGTAAAGTTAACTAGACAATACTCACAGGTGTTTGGGGGTGTTCATAAAATCGGCCCCAAACCAAGGGCGGAGAAACTACCAGATAAGCCTCTGCGGTGCCACTATTAATCAGAGTTTTTCCCGGTGGGGGATTTGGCTTGATACATTTTGATACATTGCTACAGGGGCGCCTGCTCAGGCGTTACAAGCGTTTTCTGGCAGATGTGGAATTGGCCGATGGCAGCCAGCTTACCGTGCACTGCCCCAATACGGGGGCAATGACCGGATGCGCGGAGCCCGGCGCGGTGGTGTGGTTCTCTACCAGTGACTCAACATCACGCAAGTACCCCCATACCTGGGAGCTGGTGGAGACGTCCCGGGGCATGGCCTGTATTCATTCTGCTCGCGCCAATGCTGTGGTCAGGGAGGCATTTGCCAGTGGCCGTATACCCGGGTTTGAGGACTATCGGCAGATTCGCTCCGAGGTCCGTTACCATGACAACAGTCGGGCGGATTTACTGCTGGAGGGAGAGGCCGGGCGGGTTTTTGTGGAGGTCAAATCAGTGACCCTGTGCCGAGAGGGTGGCCAGGGTGTGTTTCCCGATGCGGTGAGCAGCCGTGGGCGCAAGCACTTGCAGGCCCTGCAGGCGATACGCGACGAATCCACCCGGGCGCTGATGTTTTTCTGTGTGTTTCACCAGGGCATTGAGCGGGTCAGCGCTGCCGGCGATATCGATCCGGCTTACCGCGATGCGCTGGCGCTGGCTATGGAGGCCGGGGTGGAGGTGTTGGCCTGGGCCACAAAAATCTCGCCCGCGGGACTGGAGCTGGGCGAGTCACTGCCGTTTTCACTCGATCCGCTCCCGGCCCCCTGATGTCAGTCCAGGTAAATGTCACCCCGGCTGAGAGTGAAGGCCACCGGCGTCAGGCTCTCACCCAGACAGGGACCTGCGACGCACTCGCCACTGTCGGCAATGAACTCGGCGCCGTGGCGCTGGCAATGAATCAACAACGCATCCGGGCTGGCGATATTGTCGCCCAGCCGGTCCAGGGTTTCCCGGGTATGTGGGCAGTTGTTGAGGTACAGGAACACCTGCCCGGAACGCCGGATTACCAGTAACTCAAAACCGTTCACCTGGCGACCGGTGGCACTGGGGTCAGGGAAATCGTCGATGTGTCCAATCAGGCTCATGGGCTGTAGATCGTCGGCAGTCCGCGGTAGGATGACTGTGAAAGTGGCGCATTGTGCCGGAAAGTTCGGGCCAGTCAAATCGCCGCAAGCCGCTTCCAACAATTCACCCCGGTTCACGGGGCAGGCAATGGGGTCTCAATGGCAGTGCTCAATCCACAACAGTTGACCGGGCAGGATGAAGATCACCTGGTGACCCTGCCCTGTGGTAACCGCCTGCAGCAGGAGGTTGCACTCGCCTTTGCGGCGTTGCAGGCCGATGCCCGGGCGGCAGGTTTTGAACTGGCCATTGCCAGCAGCTATCGCTCCTTCGCGCGCCAACTGGCAATCTGGAACGGCAAGGCCCGGGGTGAGCGTATGGTTCACGACGACGGCGGTCAGGCGGTCGCCATGTCCAGCCTGTCCCCGCAGCAACGACTGCACGCGATCCTGCGCTTTTCCGCCATACCCGGCAGCTCGCGTCATCACTGGGGGACTGACCTGGATGTATTTGATGCGGCCGCCCTGCCTGCGGATTACCAGCTGCAATTGTCGCCGCAGGAAGTGGCGCCCGGGGGCATGTTTGATGGGCTGCATCGCTGGCTGGACCAGCGTATGAAGGCGGGTGAAAGTCATGGTTTTTTCAGGCCCTACGCCCATGATCGCGGCGGCGTGGCCCCGGAGCGCTGGCACCTGAGCTATGCACCGATGGCTGCCGGCTGTGAGTTGCAATTGAACCGGGAGTGCCTGCTCGCCTGCTGGGATGGCAGTGATGGCGAAGAAGCGCTGATGCTAAGAGAGGAGATCGGCGCGGAATTACCCGCCATCCTGGCGCGCTATGTGCAGGTGGAAGCGGGTTGGTGTCCGGCGCATTACCGGCCCTGAGATGATCGCGGGCCGGTGCAGTGGGTTGCTGGTTTTGCCCTAGCCTTGCTTGGCCGGGTTGAGCAGGTGACCGTAGTGGTTCTGGTAGTCTTTTTCTGCCGCCGCGATGACTTTCAGCGCTTCGTCACGTCCGTAGACAAAATCCACGATGACATTGTTTTCCTTGCCGGGAATCATCTTGTAGGTTGAGAAATAATGCTGCAGGCGTTCGGTTTTGATGGCCGGCAGGTCGGCGATGTCATGCACGTCGCCCCAGATGTTGTCGCCTTCGAGTACTGCAACGATTTTGTCGTCGGCTTCACCCCCATCGATCATCTGGATGCCACCGACCACGCGGGCCCGCAACAGGATGTCGGCGCGGGTAATGTTACGCTCGGAAAATACACAGATATCCAGCGGGTCCTCGTCGGCCACCTCGGCGTGGGGGCAGCGTTTGGCGACTTCTTCCGCGCAGTAGGTGCGGGGAATGAAGCCGTACAGCGCCGGTGGAGTAGAGGTAGTGCGCTGGGGACGGTCAACCATCAAAAAGCCGGAGGACTTGTCCAGCTCATACTTGACCACGTCGGAAGGTGTCATTTCGATATAGACCTGGACCACGTCTTCGGGAGCGCCATTGGCGCGGGTGTGGAGTCCGTGCCAGGGGTGACGGCGCCAGCGGTTGAAATCGCTATTGTTGTACATAGGAGATACCTTCAGCTTGGTTCATAACGGAGGCGCGCATTGTACAGACAAGCGCGGCTAAAATCTGCGCGGATTGTCGCAAATATTGCCGATCGGGGGCGGTCCGGGGGCTAAACGGAGAATCGGGTCCTGAGCTTTTTGGGCACCAGCACATTCTTCAGCCGCACGTAGCGGGGCAGGCCGTTGCGGTAGTCCGGGTAGGCCTCACCGACAATCAGTGGGGCCAGGTAGTCCCTGGCCTCGGGGGTAATGCCAAAGCCGTCGCGGCTGATGTAATTGCGTGGCATCATTTTCTCACGGTTGGCCACGTCTTCCAGTCGCGCCTCGCCGATACTCCAGCTGTAGCGCTTGCCTTTGCCGCGCACAATACAGGGCATTACCGCATTGTCGCCGCGCAGTGCGAACTCCACCGCTGCTTCGCCCAGGGCGTAGGCCTGGTCAACATCGGTCTGGGAGGCGATATGGCGGGCAGAGCGCTGCAGGTAATCCGCTACTGCCCAGTGATACTTGTAGCCCAGCTCGGATTTGACCATCGCCGCCAGGTTGGGGGCCAGACCACCCAGTTGACTGTGGCCGAAGGCGTCCTTGAGACCTGATTCGGCCAGGAACGTGCCATCTTTATACTGTGCGCCCTCAGAGGCGACGATGACGCAGAAACCGTAGCGCTTCACCGTGCGCTTGACCTTGGCCAGGAACTTTTCCCGTTCAAAGGCGATCTCGGGAAACAGGATGATGTGGGGCGCGTCGCCCTCGCGTTCGGCAGCGAGGCCCGCCGCAGCGGCAATCCAGCCCGCGTGCCGGCCCATGACCTCCAGGATGAATACCTTGGTGGAGGTCTCGCACATCGAGGCGACGTCCAGGGCCGCCTCCCGGGTAGAAATAGCAATGTACTTGGCAACCGAGCCAAAGCCGGGGCAGTTGTCGGTAACCGGCAGGTCATTGTCGATGGTCTTGGGTATGTGGATGGCCTGCAGGGGATAGCCCATGGCATCACTGAGCTGGGATACCTTGAGGCAGGTGTCAGCCGAATCGCCGCCGCCGTTATAGAAGAAGTAGCCGATGTTGTGGGCCTTGAAGACCTCTATCAGGCGCTCATATTCGGCCCGGTTGTCCTCCAGGCTCTTCAGCTTGTGGCGACAGGAGCCGAAGGCCCCGGCGGGGGTGGTGAGCAGGCCATGAATGGCGGCCTTGCTCTCCTTGCTGGTATCTATCAACTCTTCGCGCAGGGCACCGATGATGCCGTTGCGTCCGGCATAGACCTTGCCGATTTTGTCCTTGTGCCGGGCAGCGGTTTCGATCACACCGCAGGCCGAGGCGTTAATGACAGCGGTGACGCCCCCGGATTGGGCGTAGAAGGCATTCATCTTGGGCATGTGGGACGGGTTCCATGATGGCGGGCGGCTATCTGTAGTGGCCGGCATGCTGGCCAGGGTCATCAGGCCGCTGGTTTGGTAATGGGGGTTATGATACGAAACTTGGGCGCTTATGTGGACTGTTGCCGGGGTTTTATCGCCCTAACTGTGATCCACA
>Ga0102815_10002137_pt1 | contig 12144 bp, 10 predicted proteins | sample ColrivemetaGS759_FD_79113 | JGI IMG/M metagenome (GOLD analysis project Ga0102815, IMG submission 79113) | Estuarine microbial communities from the Columbia River estuary - Ebb tide ETM metaG S.759 | ecosystem: Environmental > Aquatic > Marine > Intertidal zone > Estuary | place: USA: Columbia...
CACCCTGGTCGGCCTGGTGCAGATGCTGCAGGACCTGTCCGATCCCAACGGGATCGGGCTCGGCATGGCCACCGCCCTCCTCACCACGCTCTACGGAGCCATGGGAGCGAACATGGTGTTCCTGCCCATGGCAGGCAAGCTTGAGATGGTCGCCAAGACCAACCAGCAGCTTCGGGCCCTCATGATCGAGGGCACGGTTGCCATTCAGTCGGGCGAGAAGCCGCAGCTCATCAAGGAGAAGCTCAAGGGCTTCCTCTCCCCCCCGATGCGGGACCTGGTCGACGCCAAGGGGTGATCCGAGATGGTCAAGCGGAAGATCAAGATCAAGGAGGTCGAGGACGGCCTCGACGGCGCGCCGATGTGGATCACCACGTTCGTGGACATGGTCTCGTTGCTCGTCACCTTCTTCATCCTGCTCTACACGTTCTCGACGATCCGGCCCTACGACGCGTTCACCTACCCCAAGAACATCCTCTCGACCTCAGGCCTCTTCAAGGGGTCCTCGAACGACACCATCATCGCCCCCGAGGAGGACCTCATGCTCGCCATGGACATCCACCGCGGGTCGCGGGTCCGGCACACGCGGCCTGTCCAACATCTCCGCAAGAACATGGAAGAGATGGGGCAGATCCTCGAGGAGGACCAGCTGGAGGTCGAGATTCAGGAGGCAGAGGACGGTCTACGGATCAAGTTCGGGCCGGAATCGAGCTTCAAGCCGGGTGGGGTCATGCCCACCGCAGCACTGATCAAGGCGCTGCGGGAGGTGGCCGAGATGGCGGCCTTCTACCCGGTCCAGATCGTGATCGAGGGGCACACCGATGACCGTTTCATCGCGACCCGGGACTACCCGAGCGCGGACGACCTCTCCCTCGAACGTGCCCGGGTCGCCAGCGACGTGCTCGCCACCGAGGGCAACTACCCGAAGGACCTGATCGCCCTCGAAGCCCACGCAGACTCGGTGCCGCGAGTCGCTGACGCGAGGACGGCGAGCGAGCGCACCGTCAACCGCAGGGTGGAGCTCCGCCTGGTCTCAATCAGCAAGGATCTCGATGCGGCCCGGAAGATGAGGACCCAGCGATGACCTCGGACGCGGACCAAAAGCTAAAGGCGAAGGTCGTGATCCGGAAGGTCAAGGGCAAGGGTGCTCCGGCCTACCTCGTGTCCTTCGGCGACATGATGACCCTCATCCTGTGCTTCTTCATCCTCCTTGTCGCGATGGCGAAGACGCGGAACTTCGGCCTCATGGCGCGGGGCCTGGGGTCCTTCGTGGTCACCGTGCGGTCCATGGGACTCACCGGAGTCCTCGACGGGCACGAGCAGCAGGCGATCTTCGAGCAGATGCGGCGGCGCTTCAACCTGCCCCCCGAAGATGACCCCGCGCGGCGCGCGGTCCACGAGGATGCATCCCTCAAGGAGCTGATCAGAGCCAGCAGCGTCGACAAGCTCGTCCCCCACGACGAGGTGCGGCAGCATCGGATCGCGAGCTTCGGCAACGGCGACGACGAGTTGGACGACTCTTCGATGCGATACCTGGACGCCCTCGCCGAGGCCCTCCGGCCGCGCTCAGGTCAGACGTTGATCCTCGAGGGCTTCGAACCTGACCGAACCACCTCTTACGGCAAGTCCCTGGCCCTCGCTCGAGGCCGCGCCGTCGAGGAATACCTCGTGGCCGAGCACGACTTCGACCCGCAGAGGGTCCGCGTTCGAACGTGGGCGGACAACTCCTCAGAGACCCGCAGGGCCACCCCACGCGTCGACGGACGCCTCATCTTTCGTTCAGCGGACGACCGCTGATTACCAAGTAAGCGCCCTGCAATCCCGAGGGCCCCAAGACCATGGCTGAAGAAGACAACAACGAGGCGGCCGAGCAGGGCGCCAACGAAGAGGCGAAGGCCCCGAAGAAGGGCGGCAAGGCCGTGAAGCTCCTCGGGGGCCTCGTGGCCCTCATGGCCACGGGCTCAGTACTCGCGATGATGGCCATCCCGAGCAAGGCCGATCAACCCCGCATGACGGGTCCGTTCGAGTTCAAGTTCTTCGAACTGGATGACAATCCGAACGTCGTCACCAACACCCGGGACGACAACTTCAGCCGATACGTCAAGTTCGAGCCGACCACGACCGTCTTCGCTTACGACGAGGCCTATCCGAGCACGCGCCGCGCTGAGACGGGCTTCCTCACCGCGATGCGCAATGCCATGAGCCGGATCGTCGTGAAGTACGAGTTGGATCACATCTTCGAGAACTCCGACGTCTTCAACGAGGAGCTCCGGCAAGCCGCCGAACCGATCCTATTCCCCGTCTGCTTCGGTGACGCCAGCTCGTCGTTCATGGCCGACCCTGTGAGCGGCCTGATGCCCGGCGACAGCCAGGAGACCTCGGGGACGTTCCGTGGGGACTTCTACGAGAACTCTATCCAGATCGACGGCGCACGCGGAACGCTCCAAATCAACGCGGATGGACTGGTCCAGTCCTTCAATGGCGATGAGCGAAACCTGATGGTCGAGGACCGCAACGGCAAGGTGATCTTCGTCGACGTGACCGGCGTCGACGAGACGTACACCGGCAGCATCCAGATCGGCGTCAAGGGCCGGATTCGCAGGCTGACCGCGACGTTCACCGCCCAGTGAGGGCAACGAAGCGCGACCCCAGGTAAGGAAGAACAATGGTGGAACCAGAAGAAGCAGCCGCTCTCGCGGCGACCATGGGCGCGGAGGCTGGAGGCGACAACTCCCGCGTCTCCGTGGTGGTTCCCCGTGACTTCACCGAGCCGCGGACGCTGTCGGCGGATCGGATCGATCGGATCCACAAGACCCTGTCGTCGCGGCTCCAGGTGATGGCCAACATGTTGGCCGGCCCCCTCCGTGGGCACCCCGTCCTGACGATTGGTGAGGTCAGCGAGGTCAACGCCCAGGGCCTGTTCGATGGACTCCCGAGCCCCTTCCTCGTCCACGGCTTCCGGTCCGGCGGGCAGCTGGGCTGGGTCATGTGGCAACCAGAGGCTGGTCGACTTGCCAGTGACCTGATTCTCTCGGGCCCTGAGGAAGAGCCGGTTGAACAAGAGGAGGGAGAGGATGCAACGCCGAAGGAAGAGCCGCCGCTCGATCTGATCCTCAGCCGAACGGAACGCCGCGTGATCGCCCGCATGCTCGACCAGGTCGTGAGCATGATCCTCGGTGAGTTCGGTCTCACCCTGGAGCCGGGGGCGATCTGGCAGGAGCCGGAGGAGCTGACGACCCTCGAAGACCTCGGCCCCGACGCCGACTCTCGTCGCCTCCTGATCCACCTGGGCTTCGAGAACGCCGCCGGCACCACGTCCGACATCCGGCTCTACATCCCCGGCATCCCCGGAGATGAGTCCGCTGAAGAACAGGCCCGCTCCGCGGCTGCGCCCACCCACCTCGCCCCCGTCCGAATGAGCGTTGATGCAGTGCTTGGCGGGACCTTTGTCCCCCTCGCCGAACTGCTCAGCGTCGAGGTCGGTGACGTCATCCCACTCGACACGAGAATCGGCGACCTCGTCGCTCTCGAGGTCGAAGAGACCACCTGCGCCGAGGGGCACTTCGGCTCCCATGAGGGCCTCCTCGCCATCCAGCTAGACAAGGTCGGCTCCGTCCTGCCGCCCATCCCGCCCACCGACTGAATGTTCCCATGAGCGAAGAAACCACCAACCAAGACCAAACCAACCTCGAGGACGCCATCGACCAGGCCACCGAATCAGTCGCCGTACAGGCCGCCGAGATCGGGGAGCTTGCCGGCGCCACCGACGCCAACGGTGACCCGATCGGGATGGATGCCCTCATGGAGGTCCCCGTCCGGGTGACCGTTCGGATCGGTCGGGCCAACCTGACCCTCGGCGAGCTCGTTCAGCTCAGCCCGGGCAGCCTCGTCCCCCTGGACCGGGAGGCTCACGAGCCCGCCGATGTCCTGGTCAACGGAAAGGTCGTCGCCCGAGGAGAGGTCGTCACGATCGACAACAGCTACGGCGTCCGAGTGACCTCGATCTCAAAAGACCTGTAGACGAGCCAGGGGGCGACGCCCCCCGGCCGTGCCGCCCCCACCGTCAGCCCTGAAGGGCGCTATTGACGATCTCGAACACGTCCTTCGACAGGCCCTCTTGGCCGGCGATGCGCTCGAGCTGCGCCTTCATCATGTCCCCCCAGGGGGCCTCGAATCGACGCCACGGGTTCAGCGCCCGGACGAGCCGGGACGCGACCTGCGGGTTCTTCGGGTCCAGGTCGATCACCGTGTCCGCCAGCAACTCGTAGCCTGAGCCGTCCGCGGCGTGGAAGCCACGGAAGTTCTGCATGGCGTAGACGCCGATCAGGGAGCGCACCCGGTTGGGGTTGCCGAGGTTGAAGTCTGCGTGCTCCCGGAGGGCACGCACGGTCTCCGCATCGGTAAGGCGGGAGGAGGCCTGCAGGGCGAACCACTTGTCCAGCACGAGGGCGTCCTCACTCCAGCGCTTGTGGAATGACGCGAGCGCGGTGTCACGGTCGCCGGAAGCGTGTTGACACAGGCAGGCGAGCGCGGACTGAGAGTCGGTCATGTTATCGGCCGCCTCGAATTGCTCGGCGGCCATGGCCCGCGCTTCGGCGTCATCGGCAGCGTTGAGCAGGCCGAGGGTCGCGTTGGCCAACCGTCGACCCGAGATCGAGGCCTTGTCAGCCTGGTAGGGTCCAACAGGACGCGCGGCGTTCCGAGTGGCGATCAGCTCGTCCCGCAGCTCACGGGCGAGCGAGCAAACCAAGAAGTCGCGGGCCTCGATCAGCGCCGCGGGGTGCACCGGGGTCCTCGCCTGTGAGAGGACGCTGAAGCCTGGCACGGAGATGGCCTGGGCCTTCAGAGAGCCGTCAAGAGAGTGGTCATGGAGCACGTTCCGTACGGCGTCCACGACGGCGCGATCCATCACCAGCTCCTCGCGGCGCTCGGCCCGCTCCGCGAGGTCGAGGACGACCTCGGTGAGCAGCGTCTGGCCCGCGTCCCACCGGTTGAACGAATCCGAATCGTGGGCATACAGGAACGCGAGCTCCGCGCGCGTCCGCTCTGTCTCCAGTCGAACAGGCGCAGAGAAGCCGCGCAGTACCGAGGGCACCGGCTGCGCAGTCACCCCGTGGAAGGTCCAGGTCTGGGTCGCCCCCGTGAGCTCCAGGACGCGCTCTGTCGGAGCCGCGGCCGGATCTTCGCCGTCGAACGCCATCGGGATCGCCTGGCCGTCCGGGCCGAGGAGGCCGGTCACCACGGGCATAAGCGTCGGCTGGAACGCCGGCTCGTTCTCGGGCGCTGACTGAGTCAACTCGAGGGTAAAGGTCGACGCTTCCGGGTCGTAGCAGCCACGGACCCGCAGGCCGGGCGTGCCCTTCTGGAGGTACCAGCGTTCGAATTGGCTCAGGTCCTTCCCGTTGGAGTCCGACATCGCCGCCCGGAAGTCATCGCAGGTCACAGCCTGCCCGTCGTGCCGCTCGAAGTAGAGGTCCATCCCCTTCCGGAAGCCGTCCCGCCCGAGGAGCGTCTCGTACATCCGGATGACCTCGGCGCCCTTCTCGTACACGGTCGACGTGTAGAAGTTGTTCATCTCGATGTACTGCTCGGGTCGGACGGGGTGCGCCATCGGCCCCGCGTCCTCCGCGAACTGGTGGGACCGCAGCCCCGCCACGTCGTCGATGCGCTTGACCGCAGCCGAGGTCATGTCCGCGGTGAAGCGAGCGTCGCGATAGACCGTCAGGCCCTCCTTGAGGGTGAGCTGGAACCAGTCCCGGCAGGTGACGCGGTTCCCGGTCCAGTTGTGGAAGTACTCGTGCGCGATCACGGCCTCGACGGCCTCGAAATCGTCGTCGGTGGCGGTGTCCACGCGCGCCAGGACGTACTTGGAGTTGAAGACGTTCAGCCCCTTGTTCTCCATGGCGCCCATGTTGAAGTCGCTGACCGCCACGATCATGTACAGGTCGAGGTCGTACTCGAGGCCGAACTGCTCCTCGTCCCACTTCATGGACCGCTGGAGCGACCCGAGCGCGTGCTCACACTTGTCGGCGTCACGCGGCTCGACGTAGATCTCCAGGTCGATCGACCGCCCGGTCATGGTCTTGAAGTCGCCGCGGTGGCAGTGGAGGTCGCCAGCGACGACCGCGAAGAGGTAGCTCGGCTTCTTGAACGGGTCCTCCCAGACCACGCGGTGCTTGCCGTCACCGAGATCCTCCTGGGAGATGCGGTTGCCGTTGGAGAGCAGCACCGGGTACTTCGCGCGGTCGGCGGTGAGCGTGACCTGGTAGGTCGCCATCACATCCGGGCGGTCGAGGAACCAGGTGATCCGCCGGAAGCCTTCGGACTCGCACTGGGTGCAGAAGTTCCCGCTCGACTTGTAGAGCCCCATGAGGCTCGTGTTCTTCTCCGGATGAATACGGACCGTGGTCTCCAGAGTGAAGCGGTCCGGCACGTCCGGGATGGTCAGCTCGTCGCCGTCGACCGCGTACCCGTCCGAGGAGCGGCTCGCGCCGTCGACGGCCACCGAGAGCGTCTCAAGCTCCTCCCCATTGAGCACCAGGGGGGCGCCCGCAGCTCCGCTCCGGACCACAGCGATCTTCGCCCGGACGATCGTCTCCTCCTCCTCGAGGTCGAACTCGAGGGCCACGGAGTCCACCATGAAGTTCGGCGGGAGGTAGTCCTTGCGGAACTTCGGCTGGGGGGCGTCCGTGTCGTGGGGGGTCGAGACAGTCATGGATTCGCTACGGCGGAGGAGGAACTGGGTGCGCTGGAGGGCCGGAGAGGTTAGCACCGGGGCCCCGTCGGTGAAGCCCGGCGTGTCCCGTCCGCGGACGACCCCCCATACATGACGCTCTTCGCCGCCATCCTCGCCCTAGTTGCGCTCCTCGGGACCCTGTTGGTGGCGCCCGGTATGGCGAGGGTCCGGCGCCTCCACCCCGACCCCAAGGACCTGGACGCGCCCTCTGTCGCCGTCGTGATCGCAGCACGGGACGAGGCCGAGACGATCGAGCCAGCCCTGCGGTCCCTCCTGGGCCGCGTGGGGCCCGCGACGCAGGTCGTCGTCGTCGACGACCGGTCCACCGACGGCACCTCCGAGATCCTGGCCGGACTCCAGGCCGAGCACAGCCAGCTCCGGTGCGTGCGAGTGGACACGCTCCCGCCCGGATGGCTCGGCAAGAGCCACGCCCTCGCCAGGGGCTCCGAGGCGGCGAGCGCGACCGACTGGATCCTGTTCACGGATGCCGACGTCGTCTTCGAGGAGGGGGCCGTCGAGGCCGTGGTCCGCTACGCAGAGGCCAACGAGCTTGACCACCTGACCGGTGGACCTGCCATTCGGACCGCGTCCTTCGCCCTCGGCGGGATGATCGCTGCCTTCGGTGTCCTCTTCGGCCTCTTCACTCAGCCCTGGCGCGTCCCCCTCCCCCGGACGCGCTCCGCCGTCGGGATCGGCGCCCTGAACCTCGTCCGTCGTCGCCCCTACGTGAGCGCCGGCGGCCATGAGCCGCTCCGCATGTGCATCATTGACGATCTCGGGCTCGGGCGAATGATGAAGGCCGCCGGTGGCCGCTCGGAGTTCGTCTATGCCGGGGACCTCATCGGCATCGAGTGGTACCCCAGCCTCGCCGCGATGATGCGCGGCCTCGTGAAGAACGCCTTCGCCGGCGTCGACTTCCGGCTCACGGCGGTCGTGGCCGCGACGGGGTTCATCAGCCTGCTCCTCATCGCGCCGTTCATCCTCCCCTTGCTCCCGGGTGTGAGCCCCCCGGCGAGGGCCATGGCCAGCCTCGCCGCGCTGCTCCTCCTGCGGGCCGCCCTCAAGGCCGCCGAGCGGTCGGGCCTCCCGGCCGTGACCGCGCTCTTCTTCCCGGTCGGCCTCATGCTCTTCATCGTCACGCTCTGGCGTTCGACGCTCACCGCCCTCATCTCGAGGACCGTGGTCTGGCGCGGGACGGCCTACCCCCTCGGAGAGCTCGTCGCCGCGTGCGACACCGCGGCCTGGCGGAGGTTCCGATGAGCCCCGCGGTCGCAGGCGTCATCTTTGACCTGGACGGGACCCTCACCGCCCCCGGGGCCATCAGCTTCGACCGGATTCGGGCCAGGATCGGCATGCCGACCAAGGGTTCGATCCTGGCCTGGATCGCCGTCCATGCCGCCGACGCCGCCGAGCGAGCCCGGATGGAGGCCCTGGTGTGGGAGGAGGAACGCAGGGCTCTGGACCGCATGAAGCTGGGCGCCGGCTTCGCCTCCCTCTCGGCCACGCTCCAAGCCCGCAGCCCTTCGCTCAAGACGGCAATCTGCACCCGCAACAACGGGGAGGCGCTGGAGGCCTTCGATGCACTCCTGCAGCGCAGCGGCTACCCGTCCAGCGCCGCGCTCTTCCACGTCCAGATCGCCCGCTCTCACCACTCCTCCCACCTCGAGCGCGAGATCGAGAACAAGCCCTCGCACGAGCCCGTGCACGAGATCGTCCGGTGCTGGGATCTGGCCCACGTCTATGGCCCGGTCATTGCCCATGAGCACGACACGCCGCGCCACGGGGAGCTCCTCTTCGTGGGAGACGACCTCGACGACTGCCTGAGCGCGAGGAGAGCCGGGGTCCGTAGCGGCTGGATCCGGCACGGCCAGCGCTCCGGAGAGCACCCGGGCCTCGCACGGGCCACCGACCTGCGCTTCGACGACCTCTCCCAGGTCGCCGCCGTGCTCAGCCGCCCGCCTGGATCCGACTGATCGCGTCCACGAGGAGCTGCTGGGCGATCGGGCTACGCTCCTTGAGCGCCTTGAGCTTGGGGAGCGCGGATCGGGCGGCCGCGCCCATGTGTCCAAGCGACTCTGCCGCCACCATGCGACGGTCCGCGAGGCCCGCGCCAAGCTCGAAGGTGAAGTCCTCGAGCACCTCGTCCCCGAAGCGAATCATCAGGGCGGACATGATGTAGTGCCCCTCGCGGTAGAGCTCGCGGAAGCGATCGAGTCCGGGGCGCAGCGCCGCGAGGTCGAAGCGACCGATGGCCGCGAGCATCGGGAACGGGGGCTTGCCGTCGATGGCCGCCACGGCCTCCACCGCTGCGGTCCACGCCGAGGGCGTCGCGATGGCCGCGAGGACCTGGGCCGCGACGACCTGGGTGGAGGGGTCGGAGAGCTGCTTGATGACGAGGGGTTCGACCTCGATCGCGGCGCGACCCGCGGAGCGCAGGCCCACGAGGGCCTCGCGCCGGAGGTCAGCGTCGCCGGACTCCAGCCACCCCGCCCAGAGTGTCAAGGCCGCCTCGGAGATCACCCCGATCTCGCTGAGGATGCGAGAGGCGAGGGCCGCGTCGAGCCGGGTGGACGGGTCCGCCGCCCAGCTGGCCGCCGAGGAGATGAGGCGGCCCGTCGCCGCCTGCAGCGGGGCCGGAGCCGCGCTGGGGTCCGGCGCCGGGGGAAAGGGTTCGATGGAGTAGGTCCACGTGGGCGCGATCGCCCAGAGCACTCGCGCGCGGTCGCCGACGCGTCCCCGGAACCCGAGCGGCTTTCCGGCCTCTCGCCAGATGAACAGCGCGTCCCCCTCAGCGGCCGCCTCGGCGCGCTTGCGCGCCGAGGCGCTGGCGCCGGGAAAGCTCGCTGTGATCGCATCGTTCGGGAGGCCCGGCGCCGCGGTCACCATGGACCCGAGCGCCCACAGGGCCGATCGGCGGACCTCGGCGTCCGAGCTCGAGGCACGCGCGAGCGCGGGCTCAGCGAGCGCAGCCGCGCTGCCCCCCAGGAGCCCTGCAGCCCACAGGCCCGTCTCCACAAGCTCCGGTCGGTCGCTCTCGATCCAACGGCGGAGGTCGCCAAGATCCCCGCGTCCAGGTGACTGGGTCCAGCTGATGGAGATCGCCCCAGAGAGGTCGTCGTCACCCACTCCCTTGAGCGCCTTGCCCAGCGGCTCGTCCGTACGGACCTCGCGAGACGCGAGGCGCCGGATGGACCGGAGCGCCTCCGCCGAGAACTCATCCCCACCGGCCGCGGCCTCCACGAGGAAGGGCAGCCCCGGCTCACCGAGCTGCTCCAGCGTCTGGAACAACGCCGGGCCACGCTCCGCCGCCTCGATGTAGGCCTCCACCGCGAGCCGGGCGCGCTTGCCGAGCTGCAGCAGAGCGCCGGCCACCGGGCCAGGCGGCACGGGGGCGTCCCCGAAGCTCCCGCTCTCGAGGGCCTCGAGGAGCGCAGCCCGCGCCTTGGGCCCGATCGCCACGAGCGCCTCGCAGCTCGCGGCCACGAGCTGCGCGTCTCCCGAGGAGAGGGCCTGCATGAGGGCCGGGACCGCCTTGGCGCCCCGCTTGCCCAGGTCCCTGACCCGCTGCGCCGCGGCCAGCCGCTGGCCAGGGTCACCGCCCTCGAGCTGGGCGATCAGTTCGGAGATATCCTGGCCCACCGTGATGGGCACAGGCTGAAGAGCGATTGCAGCGCTTGCTCCGGGCAGAGCAGCGACGAGCGTGATGAGGAGAGCGTTCATGGGAGTCCGGGTGCGAGCCGAACCAGGAGGAGAGCCGCGCTGGCCCCTACCCGCCAGCCCCAAGCGTCCGGATCACTGCTCGCCAGGTTCAGACCCTGCAAAGGATCAGCTCCGGACGCTCGAGAGCCGCTCCTCGACCCAGCGGACGACCGCTGCCGCGGCGTCCTCGGCGCGCTCCGCATCGACGCTGGTGGCGTACTCCTTCCCGGCTTCGCTGCGGCGATAGAGGGGGTCGTAGTAGCGCTCCAGCAGGAGCTCGACCAGCGGCCCGATCTCCCGGCGGTCCAGCATTCCCGCGAGGTCAAGGGCGCCGTCCATGCGCTCCGAGATCGTCTCCAGCTGGCGGCGGAGCACCGGGAGCCCGGACGGGTCCGCGAGGTAATCCTCCGAGAGGACCGTGACCCGGCGCGGCGTCCCCGCGGTCACCTCGATGTTCGTGGCGGCCTTCATCGCCGCCCAGATGCCCCGGGGAATCACCGCGTCCCCGACCTTGCGACTCTCACCCTCGACGATCATCACGCCCGCCGGGAAGCCCCGCTCCGCCCGGCGGCAGAGCCCCGACTCGAAGGCCTTCTGGGACACCGGCGCAAGACCGACCATCCCGAGCAGCGAGCTGCGGTGACCCGCGATTCCCTCGAGGTCGAGGGTCCAGCCCGGACGCAGGTCCTCGATGGCGCGGAGCACGAGCGTCTTGCCCACCCCGGTCAGGCCGCGCAGGGAGACGACGAGGCCCGGCGGCTCCCACGCCTCGAGGCGCTCCATGACGCCGCGGCGATACGAGCGATAGCCGCCCTCGAGGCCGACCGCCGTCTCGATGCCGATGGACCTCATGAGAGCCACGACGCTTCGAGACCGGAGTCCGCCACGCGCGCAGGTGAAGACCACGGTGTCCTCGGTGAGCTCGCCCGCCGTACTCAGCTCCAGCGCCCCCTCCATCCGCGCCATGCCCCCGCCTGTCAGCTCCAACACCCTGGCACGCAGGTCATCCGGGGGCATGGGCCGGTCAATCGCCGCGAGGATGTCCCTGACGAGGGTCTGGACCCCCTCCACGACCGCGGCACGCCCCTCCTGGAAGGCAGCCTCGGGGCCGAACTGCCGATAGAGCAACCCCACGTACGAGCGCGTGTCGTCCTCGAATAGCGGCACGTTGATGGCGCCGGGCGCGTGGTCCTCCGCGAACTCCTTGGGGGCCCGGAGGTCAATCATCGCCGCTCGCCGCTCGACCGGAGGCATCCGGTCGATGCCCACGAAAGGGATCTGCAGGGACAGAGGATCCGCGAGGGGATCCGCGAGAGGATCCTGAAGGGGATTCGACGGGTCGTTGGGCACGCCCGAAAGCTAACCGAGATCCGGCTCGAGGGGACCGCTGCTTCAGCGCCGACTGCGCGACCGACCCGGCTTGGAGCGCTCGTCGGACGAGCCCACGCGCCCCTCGGCAGCAGCACGCTTGGCGGTGACGGTCATGGCCTCGGCCACCGCAGAGCGCCCGTTGACGCCGCGCCGAAGCCGCTCGAGCGCGGCCCGGTAGACCTGCCACAGACCCTCGGTCGAGAGGGCCGCGAGGCGGCCCTTGTCGACGTCTCCCAGGTCCCCAACGCTCGCCAACCCGGCGAGCACCTCGGCCCGCCGCGAGGCCAGGGTTGCCTGCCGCAGCGACCGTCCGGAGAGCTCGGGGCGCGCCGCACGCAGAC
>Ga0102815_10002141_pt1 | contig 12137 bp, 10 predicted proteins | sample ColrivemetaGS759_FD_79113 | JGI IMG/M metagenome (GOLD analysis project Ga0102815, IMG submission 79113) | Estuarine microbial communities from the Columbia River estuary - Ebb tide ETM metaG S.759 | ecosystem: Environmental > Aquatic > Marine > Intertidal zone > Estuary | place: USA: Columbia...
CCACACGGCGAACGCAATAGAACAATTTTAGAAACTTTGTACAGCTGCGGTTTGCGTGTTTCTGAATTGACTGAGTTGCAAGTTTCTGATTTATTTTTTGATGAAGGGTTTATCAGGGTTATTGGAAAAGGAAACAAGCAACGTTTTGTCCCTATTAATAGTCAAACTCAAAAATACATCAATCTATATCTTAGAAATAACCGAAATCTTATTAAAATTCAAAAAGGATTTGAAGATACTGTTTTTCTAAATCGAAGAGGTCGAAAACTCACAAGGGTCATGATTTTTACCATTATTAAAAATTTAACCGAAGAAGCTGGAATAGATAAAAAAATAAGTCCACATACCTTCCGACACTCATTTGCAACCCATTTACTGGAACGGGGAGCCGATTTAAGAGCCATACAGCAAATGTTAGGACATGAAAGCATTACAACTACAGAAATTTACATGCACTTAGATAAAAGTTTCTTAAAAAATGTAATGAACACTTTTCATCCGAGAAAGTAATTTCAAATTATGCGTTGCTGTTTTAAATAAAAAAATCCCGTCGAAACGAGATTTTTAAAATTTAATTTATTTTAACAAAAACTTATTTGGCAATTGTTACAGCGCGTGTTTCTCTAATTACAGTTACACGAACCTGCCCAGGATAAGTCATATCATTTTGAATTTTTTGTGAAATACTGAATGAAAGTTCCGATGCTTTTACATCGGTCACTTTTTCACTTTCAACAATTACCCTTAATTCTCTACCCGCCTGAATGGCATAAGCTTTTTGAACACCAGGAAAACCGAAGGCTATGTCTTCTAGATCTTTTAAACGTTGAATATAAGAATCTAAAACCTGACGACGAGCACCTGGTCTTGCACCAGAAATGGCATCACAAACTTGTACAATTGGAGCAATCATAGTTTTCATTTCAATTTCATCATGATGAGCACCAATGGCATTACAAATCTCAGGGTTCTCATTGTATTTTTCAGCCCACTCCATACCTAACAATGCATGTGGTAAATCACTTTCAGTTTCGGGAACTTTTCCAATATCATGCAGCAAACCTGCTCTTTTAGCCAATTTAGCATTCAATCCTAATTCTGCAGCCATAATACCACAAAGGTTGGCAACTTCACGCGAATGCTGTAATAAATTCTGACCATATGAAGAACGATATTTCATTCTACCAATTGTTTTAATCAATTCTGGGTGTAAACCATGAATTCCTAAATCAATTACTGTTCGTTTTCCAACTTCAATAATTTCTTGTTGTAATTGCTTTTCCGTTTTTTTAACAACTTCTTCAATTCGTGCAGGGTGAATACGACCATCAGTTACCAATTTATGCAATGACAAACGCGCAATTTCTCTTCTAACTGGATCAAAACAAGATAAAATAATAGCTTCAGGAGTATCATCAACAATAATTTCAACACCAGTTGCTGCCTCTAAAGCACGGATATTACGTCCTTCTCTACCAATAATTCTACCTTTTACATCGTCAGATTCTATATTGAAAACTGAGACGCAATTCTCAACAGTTTGCTCAACACCAACACGTTGAATGGTGTTTAAAATAATTTTTCTTGCTTCTTGCTGGGCTGTTAGTTTAGCTTCTTCAATGGTGTCTTGTATAGCAACCATTGCATCTGCTTTGGCTTTATCTTTTAAAGATTCAACCAATTGTTTTTTTGCATCTTCAGCAGATAAACCAGAGATAACTTCAAGGTTATCAACTTGTTTTCTATGCAGCTTATCAACTTCATCCGTTTTTCTTTCTAAATAATCTACTTTCTTAGTATAATCATCTGTTTTAAAAACCAACTCGTCATTAAGTTTTTTATTTTTATCTAGTTCTTGAGATATTTGAGATTCTTTATCGCGGATGCGTTTTTCAGCTTCTGCCATTTTTTTATCACGACCAATAATTACTTTTTCGTGCTCTGATTTTAACTCAATAAATTTTTCTTTTGCTTGTAAAATTTTATCTTGTTTAAGTCCTTCGGCCTCAATTTTAGCTTCTTTTAAAATTGTGGAAGCTTCTTTTCTTGTATTTCTTAAAATTTTAGTTGCTTTATTTTTTTCAACAACTTTTGCTATAATATAGCCTATTCCTAGGCCTATTGCGATACCAACTATAATTGGCATTATATATTCTACCATAATTTACATCTATCTATAAAAAAAGCCTACATCAGAAAGGTTTTTTGTAAACTCCTTATAACACGTTTAGGATTAACTAGTTGGTCAAGGATCCGTTCAAGACGGCTTGCTTTTATAACTAAGACTCATCCTTTATAAAGACATCTTGTTGAGTTTAACAAACAATTACTAATGTAGGCAGTATTATTAATTTATTTTAAAGAACTTATTTTTTTAAATGCTCATCAATTAAAACACTTAATTTATTCAAATTTGTTATTGCTTCAGAAAAATCCTGATCTTTATTAATAGCTTTAATTTCAATTAATGAAGCAAATTGTAAAGCACACATAGCCAATACATCTTGTTTATCACTAACTGCATAATTCTTTTCAAATTTTGTTACCAAATCATTGATCTGATTTGCTGCCTTTCTCATCCCTTCCTCTTCATTTACACTATTCACTTTTATAGGGTAGGATCTTCCTGCAATAGTAATCTTTATTTTTAAAGAATCTGCCATTTTAAAGAACTTATTCGCTTAATTGAACAATACATGCATCAATCTCACGAATTAAAGCATTTATTTTGAGTTTTGTTTCTCTTGTGTTTTCCTTACTGCCTTCTATAGTTTTAGCAATTTTTAACGTTTGATATTTATTTTCAAGCTCATTAAACAATTGCTTCTCTTTAGTAATTTGATTTTCTAATACGGCTAATTTGCTATACAACAAATCATTTTCTTCCTTTAAAAAATTATAATTTTCTAAAAGTATTTTGAGTTTGCTTTCGACTAAATTAACAGTTTCTGTTATAGTGCTCATAAATGCCTAAAGAATCTTAACTATAAATACAAAGTTAGCATTAGTAAAGGAATATTACAACTGTTTTCTGTCATTTTAATAAAATGTTTAATGGTTATATATAAAAGCTTTGAGTTAGAGCGGTATTAAGAAATATTATTTACTATTTTAGCCTAAATTATTTTTTGTGAAGAAACTTATAACTTTTTTTATATTTTTAAACTTTCTTTCGGCAACTGCGCAAGGAAACCTTACCATAACTAGCTCATATCCTAATAATTATTTTGGAAACCCTTTAGAAATTCCAATGATACTTTCCGGTACTTTTGGAGAATTACGCCCAAATCATTTTCATGCTGGTTTAGATATTAAAACGGAACAAAGAGAAGGTTTAAATGTTTTGGCTTCTGCGAATGGATATGTCTCACGAATTAAAATTTCACATTGGGGATATGGAAAGGCTATTTATGTAACCCATCCAAATGGATATACAACTGTTTATGCCCATGTACAAAAATTCAATGATAGGATTGAAACTTACTTAAAAGACCATCAATATAAAAAAGAAAGTTTTGAAATAGAACTATTTCCTTTGGCTAGTGATTTGCCAATTTCGAAAGGTGAAATTATTGCCTTTAGCGGAAGTACAGGAGGGTTTTCTGGCCCGCATTTGCATTTTGAAATAAGAGATAGTAAAACAGAGAAAACAATTAACCCAATGCTTTTTGGTATTGAAATAGCAGATGCTAAAAAACCAACTATTAAAACTTTGATAGGTTATTCATTAGCCGAAAATTCACATATTAATGGTTTGGCTGTACCTGTGCAACTTTCATATAGAAAATTAACAAATGGAGATTTCATAGCTAACAAAATAAGTGCAATTGGATCCATTGGTTTTGGAATTAATGCTACTGATCAATTAGATGGAGCTTATAATGAAAATGGGATTTACAGTTTAGAAATGCTTGTAAATGGTACTCTTGTTCATGAATTTAAAGCAACATCTACTGCTTTTTCGGAAGGAAGATACATAAACCTTTTAATTGATTTTGAACGTTACGTAAAATTAAATCAACGCATTCAAAAATGCTTTATAGAACCTTCAAATAAGTTGAACATGTACTATAACTCAGTGAATAACGGCTTTATAACTATTGAAGATGGTTTAGATTATACAGTTGATATTGTTGTGAAAGATTTTAAAGGAAACACTCAAAAAGTTACCATTCCTGTTTATGGAAAAAAAGAAGAAACTGTTATAGCTGCTTCAACAAAAACGACACCTTATAAAATAATAGCAACTGATTTTCAAAAATTTAATATTGATGGAGTAACAATTGCATTCCCAAAAAATACTTTTTACAACGATTTTTATTTAGATTTTGAAGTGAATAATGGCGTGGCTAAAGTCCACACCCCTACAGTTCCCATTTCAGATCGATACACATTAACTTTTGATGTTAGTAATTACTCTGAAGCTGAAAAAGAAAAACTATACATTGCTTCTATTCAAAAAAATGGAAATTCCGATTATGAATCAACTGTGAAAAAAGAAAATTCATTTTACACTTCCACAAAAACATTGGGAAATTTCAAATTACTTTCTGATCATACAGCTCCTAAAATAAGCTTGCTTAATTTTAACAACAATCAATGGTTGACTAACTTAAACACCCTTCAGGTTAAAATTTCTGACCAAGGTTCAGGAATAAATACTTATAGGGGTGAAATTGATGGTGAATGGATTTTAATGGAATACAGTGTGAAAAATAAAACATTAACATATAATTTTAGTGATAAAAATTTTATTGATGCTAAACATGAACTTAAAGTAATTGTAACTGATTATGTTGGAAATACTTCAACACTAAACGCAACTTTCTTTAGAAAAAAATAACCCATAAATTGAAAAAAATAACCCTAATTACATTTTTAACTTTCACTACAATTATTTGTGCTCAAAATGCCACAATTAAAGGTGTTATAAAAAACGAATTTAAAGAACCTATTGAGGGTGTTGCCATTACTTCTGCACAATACGGAACTGAAACCAACAAAAAAGGTGAATATAGTTTATCAATACCTGCTGGTATTGAAATTAAAATACAATTTACCCATGTTGCTTATAAAAGCATTCAAAAAAGTGTTAACATTCCAAAAAATAAAACATTTAATTTTTCACCAACGCTAAACGTAAAAGTTGAAGAGATTGATGAAGTTATAGTTAAAAATGAAAAGAAAGATGCTCAAGGCGTTTTAAAAGTAAAAGCTGCAGACGCAATTAAAATTCCTGGCGCAAAAGGTGGTGTAGAAGCTCTTTTATTAACATTGCCAGGTGTAAATAACAACAATGAATTAAGCACACAATACAATGTTCGGGGTGGTAATTTTGATGAAAATTTGGTTTATGTAAATGGAATTGAAGTCTATCGTCCGTTTTTAATTAATACAGGTCAGCAAGAAGGATTGAGCTTTGTTAATGAAAACTTAGTGCAGAACATTAATTTTTCAGCAGGTGGATTTCAAGCTAAATACGGTGATAAACTTTCGTCAGTATTGGATATTACCTATAGAACCCCGACGGAATTTGCTGCTGGTGTAAGTGCAAGTTTGTTAGGTGCTAGTGCAAACATTGAGGGCAGGCTTTTAAATAATAAATTAAGTGCCCTTGTTGGTATGAGGTATCAAAATAATAGTTTGTTAATAAATAGCAAAGATATTGAAACCAATACACAACCTAATTTTACCGATGTTCAATTGTATCTTTCCTATTTGATAAATTCAAAATTAAAAATTGATTTTTTAGGTGTTTATTCATTGAATAATTATAACTACACTCCAATATCTAGAAGAACTAAATTTGGAACATTAAGTGAGCCTTTAGAATTAATCGTTTATTACGATGGACAAGAAAAAGATTCCTATGAAACTTTATCTGGTGCACTAAACGGCACTTATGTTGTGAATGAAAACTTAAATTTAGGATTAACGACTTCTGTTTACCATACAATTGAACAACAACATTATGATATTTTGGCAAATTATAATTTAGGTGATGTTAATGCTGATTTTAGTTCAGCCAATTTTGGTGATGTTGAGTTTTCCGAAGGTATTGGAACACAACTTGATCATGCCCGAAACGATTTAGATGCTTTCATAAGTGCTATAGAATTTAAAGGAACTTATAAAAAAAACAATCACCAAGTAGATTTTGGAGTTAAATATAAAAATGAAGATATAAGAGATCGTATCAAAGAATGGGAAGTTATAGATTCCGTTGGCTTTAATGTAAGACCACCACATCATATTCCAAATAATCAACCATACGAGCCTTATACAGAACCTATTACTCCTTTCCAATATGTTAATGCTCAGAACAATGTTGTAATTAACAGGTTTGTTTGGTTTGCACAATACAGTAAAAATTCATTTATAAATGACCATAAAATATGGTATAACTTTGGTATTCGTTCTCATAACTGGAATGTTGGTGGAGATGCGATTGAAACAGTTAAACAAAGTTCTTACAGCCTTAGAGGTCAATTTGCAATTAAACCAGACTGGGATAAAGACATGTTATTTAGAATTTCTGGCGGTATGTATAACCAACCTCCTTTTTACAACGAACTAAGAAATTATGAAGGTAACGTGATTCCAACTGTTGACGCTCAAAAATCTTTGCAAATTGTACTCGGACATGATTATAGTTTCGATTTATGGAATAGACCTTTTAAATTAGTTTCGGAAGTATATTATAAAAACTTAACCGACGTGAATATTTACACCGTTGACAATGTTAAAGTTAATTATATTGCCAATAACAATGCTGTTGCTTATGCGGCTGGTTTAGATTTAAGGCTGAATGGCGAGTTTGTACCAGGAACAGAAAGCTGGATTAGTGTAGGTTTATTAAAAACTGAAGAAAATTATGACAATATGGGCAATATAGCACGTCCAACGGATCAACGATTTAAATTTGGAATGCTGTTTCAAGACTACATCCCAAGTATTCCTAGTGTAAAAATGTATTTGAATTTGGTATATAATACTGGAGTACCAGGAGGTTCACCTGCTTATACAAATCCGTATGATTATCAAAACAGATTAAACGCTTATAAAAGAGCTGATATTGGTATTACTTATGTTTTTACCGATGCTCAAAATGTTTCAAATGAAAAATGGCTTAAAAGTTTTAAAGAATTGGCCATTGGAATTGAAATTTTTAATTTGTTCGATGTTCAAAACTCAATAACAAATACCTGGGTTAGAGATGTTTATTCAAAAGAATATTATGCTATTCCTAATTATATGACTCCACGTATATTTAACGTAAAATTAGATATGAAATTTTAGTCACTTTCATTTCTTTCTTCTCATCATAAAAATCTCTATTGGGCTCTTTTAACTTTTATTTTATTGGCTGTTTTTATATTAATTAAACCAAATTGTAAAGTATTTTATTTTTGAAACATCTGGGATTTGATCTATCGAAATTTCTTCTCTACTAAATTTACTTATTCCTAAATCTTCTTTATCAAAAGCTATTGTTGCATTTAATTCATCAATATAAAGTGTTGCTGAAGTTAAGGTGGTTTCAACTTTATTAATTACATAATTACTATTAATGTCTTTAAAAGTTGATTTTAAACCAACTCCACTTCTGGTTTCATATTGTGTGTTAAAAATTTGTATGCTTTTTATTTTTGAAGTTGAATCATTCACTTGAGTGGGTGTTATTTCTAACAGTTTTTCTCCACTTTTAGAATAAATTTCATACAAATCAGCGTCTGTAAAAATAAAATTTTGTTCAGACGTATTGTCTTTTGATAATTGTGTTACAATAGAATCATTCTTAAAAATTGACATTAATTCTTTTACAGTAGTTTCTTGAGTTAAAAATCCAACTTTTCCTTTTTCAACAACAAACTCGTTATCTTTTGAACATTGAATAAATAAAAATGAAACGAAAAATAGTACTGTGATTTTTTTAATTATGGCCATAAACAATTTAATTTTAATAAGATTATAATCCTAACGTATAAATATTGATTTTATTTAATAAAAAGAAACTTTATATTACACGCTTTAAAATTCCTAAAACACCTCTTATAAAAGTAGCGCTTGTTACCACTTTTAAGAAAGGATTCATTCTTGTACTTGTTCTTGTACTTGATGTTTTTGTTGCTTCCTTCTTCTTTTGATCAACTTCTTCCTTTTCATTTATTTTATCAATTTTTTTTGTTAAAATTTCATAAGCGCTATCTCTATCAACAACATCATTGTATTTATAAAACAATCTAGAACTATCAATTTGCTGTTTTATCTCTGTATCTGTAAGGATATCCATTCTGCTCATTGGAGCTCTCATCATTGTACAAGCCAAAGGTGTAGGAATACCTTTTTCATTTAATACTGAAACAAATGCTTCACCAATTCCTAGTTGTGTCAATGCTTGATCAACATCATAATATTCAGAGTCTGGATAATTTTCTGCCGCCAACTTAATTGCTTTTCTATCTTTTGCAGTAAATGCACGCAAGGCATGTTGCACTTTTAAACCCAATTGAGCCAAAACTGCTTCTGGCACATCATTCGGATTTTGAGTCACAAAGAACAATCCAATTCCTTTTGAACGAATTAATTTTACAATACTTTCAATTTGTGAAAGCAATGCTTTTGAGGCTTCATTAAATATTAAATGCGCTTCATCAATAAAAATAATCAATTCTGGCCTGCCACTATCACCCTGTTCAGGAAATGTTGAATATACTTCAGCCAATAACTGCAACATAAAAGTTGAAAATAATTTTGGCTTGTCTTGAATATCAGTTAACCTTAGAATTGAAATCATGCCATTTCCATTTTCATCAATTCTAACCAAATCCTGCACATCAAAAGAACGTTCTCCAAAAAACAAATCACCGCCTTGTTGATCAATTTCAACAATTTTTCTCAATATAGCACCTGTACTTGAAGTTGAAATCAATCCATATTCCTTTTGAATTTCCTCTTTTCCTTCATCAGTAGCATATTGCAATACTTTTCTAAAATCTTTTAAATCTAATAATGGAAGTTTATTATCATCACAATATTTAAAAATTATAGAAACTATCCCACTTTGTGCATCTGTTAAATCCAAAATCCTTGAAAGTAAAACAGGTCCAAATTCAGATACTGTTGCACGCAAACGGACACCGTTTTGTTCAGAAATAGTTAATAATTCTATAGGAAATTTTTTCGCTTCAAAATCCAATCCAATAGCAGCATGTCGTTCATCAATTTTAGGATGTCCAGCGCTTGGTTGGGCCAAACCGCTTAAATCTCCTTTAATATCCATCAACAAAACAGGCACCCCTTTTTCAGATAAATTTTCAGCCATTACCTGCAAAGATTTGGTTTTTCCAGTTCCAGTTGCGCCAGAGATTAACCCGTGTCTATTTAATGTTTTTAAAGGTACATTTACAAATGCATCTTTAATTGTTTCACCATCTAACATTGCAGACCCAAGAACGATATATTCTCCTTTTGTTTTATATCCCTCTGTAATATGATTGAAAAATATTTCCTTTTTATTCATTTTGATATTTTTGATAAAAATAAGATATAAAAATCAATTTAAAAATTTGAACAGAATTATTGTTGAAATAATTCATTATTGTTAGTTATCACTATATTTGCAGCATGATTGATATAAACACACAACAACTTATTAATAAAGGTGAAATGCTTCCTTTAATGGAAGAGTTCTATACAATACAGGGTGAAGGTTTTCATACAGGAAAAGCCGCTTATTTTATTAGAATTGGAGGCTGTGATGTTGGCTGTCATTGGTGCGACGTGAAAGAAAGTTGGAATGCCGATTTGCATCCGCCAACAAGTTCAAATAGTATTGTGAATAATGTAAAAAATATTGCAAATACAGTTGTTGTAACTGGTGGAGAACCTTCTATGTGGAATTTAGAATATATTACCAAATCACTTCAGAATCTCCAAATAAAAACTCATGTTGAAACTTCCGGTGCATATAAACTAACAGGATTATGGGATTGGATTTGTTTGTCTCCTAAAAAAACAAAGTTGCCTTTAGAAGCTATTTACTTAAAAACCAATGAGTTAAAAATGATTGTTTTTAATAAAAATGATTTTAAGTTTGCAGAAGAGCAAGCTGCTAAAGTTTCCGAAAATTGTGAACTATTTTTACAACCAGAGTGGAGTAACAAAGAAAAAATGACACCTTTAATTGTAGATTATGTTATGAAAAATCCGAAATGGAAAATTTCATTGCAAACGCATAAATACTTGAATATACCCTAAATTGTTTCTAATTTTGAAAGAACAATTTTGTAGATTTTATCAAATTGTTCTTCTACAGTTAAATTTGAATTGTCAATTTCAATTGCATCAGTGGCTTTTAATAGAGGAGAATCTTTACGGGTAGAATCTATATGGTCTCTGTATTCAACATTTGTTAAAATTTCAGCATAAGTTACCTTATCACCTTTTACTGTTAATTCATCAAATCTGCGTTTTGCACGTTTTGCAGGTGAAGCAATCATAAATAATTTTAGCTCCGCTTTTGGAAATACTACAGTACCAATATCTCTACCGTCCATTACAACTCCTTTACTCAAACCCATTTTTTGTTGTTGCTCAACTAGTTTACGTCTAACTTCACTTACTTCCGCTACTTTACTTACAAGTTTTGAAACTTGTAAAGTTCTAATTTCATTCTCAACATTCACATTATTTAAATAAATTTCAGCAAACCCTAACAATGGATTGTATTTAAATTTTAAATCAATATTATTTAATGAAGCAATTAATTTTTCTTTGTCAAAATGATCTTCTGAAATTAAACTTTTCTGCATTGCATAAAATGTGACAGCCCTATACATTGCACCCGAATCAACATAAACATATTCTAATTTTTTTGCCAATTGTTTTGCAAGCGTACTTTTTCCTGTTGAAGAAAATCCGTCAATAGCTATTGTTATATTTTTCAAAATATCAATTTAAATTAATTTGTAAACTAAAAGTACTAGAATTGGAAGCCGGATGGTATTTTGTATATGCATAATTAAAACTAAACTTTTTAAAATTTATACCGAAACCAGCTGTAAAACCAGCAAATGTTCTCGTATCATTTAATGATAATTCACTTGCTCTTCTAAAATTATAACCCATTCTAATATTAAAAACACTTTCTGGAAACAATTCTGCACCCAATGTAAAATGTCTTATGGCATTATTAAAAAACGAAATATCTTCATTTGTTTCATTTCCATCAAAATCGGAAGTCGTATTTGAAGGATTAGGAACTGCAATCTTCCACCGTTGTAAATTATCAATTGTAAAATGCCACTTCAGAGGTACGTTTTCTAATTGATATGATGCTCCTAAACTAATTTGTAAAGGTAATTTTTCTCGAATTGCATCATATGCAGTAATTTGATATCCAATATTTCTAACTACCACCGAAGCCATAAACGGATTGTATTCATTATAAAACAACAATCCAATATCGGCGCCCACTCCAAATGAAGAATAATTTTCAATCACAGAATTAATCAACTTTACATTAGTTCCAATAAAAAAATCTGATCTATGAAAGTTATAAGCATAACCTGTAGAGATTTCCAAATCATATGCTTGAAAACTACCTGTCTCGATACCTTCTTCATCAGCACCAATAAAAGTACCATAATTTAAATAATTTACACCTAAATGAAATGTACCAATATGTCTGTTTGGCATAAAAGCATAGGAAACAGAAACATAATTTATATCTCCCAAAAAATTCAAATAATTAACACCTAATTTATGATCCAATTCTTGGTTAATCGTTGAAGGATTCCAAACTGGCTGATTTACATCATCTAACAAAGTCAATACATTACCACCTAATGCAGCTTGCCTAGCCGATCCTGTAAGATTCAAAAAATTATAGACACTTTCACCTCCAACTTGTGGAAACATATTTAGGGAAAACATAAATAAAAGGAGTACTATTTTTTTCATATATCGAATTACAAATTAAAACTAATAATTCCTAAAAATAGTATACTCTACAGAAAATATTTGTTTCAAAAAAAAACCTTCAACAATTAAGTTGAAGGTTTTCACAAGAAAGGCGGCGACATACTCTCCCACCATAGTGGCAGTACCATCTGCGCTGATAGGCTTAACTTCTC
>Ga0102815_10002148_pt1 | contig 12107 bp, 16 predicted proteins | sample ColrivemetaGS759_FD_79113 | JGI IMG/M metagenome (GOLD analysis project Ga0102815, IMG submission 79113) | Estuarine microbial communities from the Columbia River estuary - Ebb tide ETM metaG S.759 | ecosystem: Environmental > Aquatic > Marine > Intertidal zone > Estuary | place: USA: Columbia...
AATACCCGTCTTAATTTAGTCATTTTTTTACTCCATTTTTATTGTTTTTTATTTTAACTTTTCCTTATGAATGCACACTTCGTGCATTCCTTCTTTAAGAGGCAAAGCGAAAGCTTTTTAAAAACTCAAGTGCACTTGCAAAGCGGCGATAGCGTACACTTGAATTTTTAAAAAGATGAAGCTACTAAAACGTATTTTTGATAATTAAATATCTATCAGTTTGCAGTAAGGTATTAATTTACTATAACTATTGAAATAAACAGTTGAAAAGTAGTCTAAATAGCTGTTTTAATTGAGAAGGTTTATTAAATAATTATAGATTTCAATATGAGAACAACAGAGAAGCAAAACCTTACAAGAGAACAGAAAGAAGCAGTAGGATTACTGTCTATAGGCACATTCCTTGAATACTTTGATTTGATGCTCTATGTTCACATGGCGGTCTTGCTTAATGAGCTGTTTTTCCCCAAGACTGATCCTGATACAGCATCTATTCTTTCGGCATTTGCCTTCTGTTCTACTTTTGTATTTAGACCCTTTGGTGCATTAATATTTGGGTGGTTAGGGGATAATATCAGCCGCAAAGCTACAGTTGTCTTAACCACAGCTCTTATGGCGTTTTCTTGTATTTTAATGGCTAACCTGCCAACTTATAGCCAAATTGGTATAGCAGCTTCTTGGCTAATAACAATATGTCGCATTCTACAAGGCATGTCATCTGTTGGCGAAATAGTCGGAGCAGAACTTTATTTAACTGAAATAACCACCCCACCTATACAATATCCAATAGTATCTTTTATTGCAATTTTTTCAGTTGTTGGTACGGTAGCTGCCCTAGCTGTAGCATCTCTTTTTACATCTTTTGGTTTAAATTGGCGGATAGCTTTTTGGATAGGAGCTGCAATTGCTATGGTCGGAGCAGTTGCTAGAACTGCTTTACGAGAAACACCGGAATTTGCTGATGCCAAAAGGCGTTTACAAAAAAGAGTTGATCAAACATATATAAATAGTAAAGTACTGGAAAATGATCCAATTCTTAATGAAAAAGCAAATAAAAAAACGACTTTATATTTATTTCTAGTAAATTGTGCGTGGCCTGCATGTTTTTATTTCGCCTATGTACATTGCGGTAATATATTAAAAAACTCTTTTGGTTATAATGCAGAATCTGTTATTCACCACAACCTTATTATTTCGATAGTACAGTTAGCAGGATTAATAACAATTTCACTTTTGAGCCATAAAATATATCCCTTGAAAATTCTTAAAACAAAACTAGTAATATTTAGTATAGGAATTTTAATGTGCCCTTATTTATTAGAAAATACACACTCCCCTGCTTATATATTTATAATACAATCGTTTATTGTATTATTTGCAGTAGATACTGTACCTGCAGTTTCCATTTTCTTTAAACATTTCCCTGTTTTTAAACGCTTTACTTATAGTAGCCTCATATATGCTATATCCCGTGCCCTGATGTATATTATAACTTCATTTGGGATCATATATTTAACTAAATATTTTGGGCATTATGGGTTATTGATTGTTATAATTCCATTAAACGTAGGATGTGTTTTGGGAATAAATCATTTTGAAAATTTGGAGAAAGAAGCTGGAAACTATCCTCAAAAACCATCTGCTGGTTTTGCACCTGAGGTTGTCTAACAGATATGCTTTGGTAACAGAGTTCAGTAAGCATCTTTTCTATTGCTAGCAACCCTAATACTCTTTCTCCAAGGTATATACTAAGGGTTATAAACTTTTTTAGTGTTTCGCTTATAGCTTTTTCTGTTTTTTCGACGCTCATACTTTCTATAGTCTGTATATTGTGCAATCTATCAAATAGCTTTATTAGTAAGACTTCCTTATCTTTTAGATGGTAAGCATTGTTTATTACCTGTTCTACGGTTAACTTCGTTCCATCTGGTCTATCACGGGTAAGCCTATCAACCATCTGAGCTATTCTCTGTCCAAAAGTACCCTGTATCATCTCTACAGTAACTTCCGTATCTTCAACGGTGTCGTGTAATATACTAGCAGCTATTACATCAGTTTTTAAATTATATTCAGATATCATATAAGCGACTTCTAAGGGGTGAGAGTAATAAGGCTCGCCGGACTTCCTTTTTTGGTTACCATGGTATTTTTTAGCGTAATAAATGGCTTTGTGAATTAACTCGAAATCCAGCACATTTTGGGTATCTAATGGTTTCAGCTTTTCTGTTAATCTTATTGAATATTTACAGGATGTCGAATAATCCATAATTTAAGAATTAATTAATCACATAATTATATAATAACCCCTTATTAGTTGAAATATAAATAAATTATTCATAATTTAATGAATTATTTTGTTCAGTAGTACCAATAAAAAATGGCAAACATTTTATCTTGCCAATTGGCAAGCTGTGCACATAAAGCATAAGTAATATGGAAAATCAGGATTATTCGTAAGGATTCAATTTACTAAATACAATATAACTCTTAGGATGTTTAAAGTTTAAGGTTTTTAACTGAATTAATAAAGAACAATCATGAACAAAGCAGAATTTGTAAATCATATTGCAGGCCAGTATCAATGTACTAAAGTAGATGCTGAGAAAGCAATCGACATGTTTACCTCATCAGTAATTGACGCTTTGGGGCAAGGTAAGGAAATATCACTAGTTGGCTTCGGTAATTTTACTGTTAGTAAAGTTGAAGCTCGGACAGGACGTAATCCAAGGACTGGGGCGGAGCTAAAAATAGCCGCCTATAATCAACCAAAGTTTAAGGTCGGCCAGAAATTAAAAGATGCAGTAAATAAAAAATAATAATATTTAAGGAGTTATATTATGTTAAAGCAATTCAATTTAGTAATGATTTTAGGTGCAAGTGTTTTTCTCTCAGGCTGCGCTGCTGATTCAGGTAATACAAAACTGGCTAAAACTAATAATGAGCAAATAAATTCTGCTTTTATTAAAGGAAAGACAACGCAGGCAGAAGTTAAAGAAGCTTTTGGAGAACCTAACGATACAGACATCATGAGTGATGGCCAAGTAAAATGGGTATACTCTCATATCAAACGTTCTGCAATGGCTAGAAACTATGTACCTGTTGTAAACTGGTTTTCAGCAGGCACAGATGATACCACTAAAAAATTGGTGCTGATTTTTAAAGATGGTATATTAGTAGATTTTTCTTCATCTACAGCCAAAGGAGAAACCAAAGCTGGGGTGCTTAGCTAATTTTATTTGATAAGCTGGAAGACGATAAGGATTTTTTAATATCCGATATCGTCTTTTTGCTTATGGATACTCCGTCTATAAAATCTTTTTATTTTCATATTTTAATTAGCCATAACCTATATATTACACTTCGATAAATTCGGGCATAAATACCCCAATGGGGGTTAATGTAGAAAACCAGATAAAGCTATAGAACAATTGCATTAGGCTAATAATAACTTTATAATTAATGTTATAAGCTGCTCTTATTGAACAATAAATAAAATATTTAAAGGTAACATATATGAAATGCAGATACACCAAATATTTATTGTGGTTCATGCTCGGTGCAATAATAAGTTTAGTTGCATATACAAGATTCTTTTCAGAAAATATCGCAGATAACTGGCAGCACTTACATCATCAAGCCCATATAGCTTTACACAATGAAAAATACGAACACGTTATAGAAATATGCGATCAAGCAATAAAGGCTGATGCCTCCTCTGATAATAGATACCTAATGTACGTTAAGAAAGCAAAAGCATTAAATAAATTGCATCGTTATGAAGAAGCACTTAAAAGCGCAGACTTAGCAGTTACCATTTATCCTAAAAAGGAAGAGGCCTATTTAGTTAAAGTAGATGCTTTGTTTAATTTAGGAGCAGAAGAAGAGCTTACCGCTATTCTAGAAGAAATTGAATCAATAAACCCACATACGCCTCTTAAGCCCTTATTAAATTCTTTAAGATTAGAACGCGGTAAAGTGCAATACCCATAATGGAATTCAACACTCCTATTAAGGAGTACTATGTTGCATAGGCCTTACTTTTCACTAAATATCGTTCTATTTTAATTATACCCGATTACATAGCTGTAGTAGATAATGAAGTTGTAGGCTGGTATGATATTAGTTTCTCAAATAAACAAATGCATCCTCATACTGGTACATTAGGAATTAGCGTATTGAAATCTTACCGAAGTAAAACCGTAAGAAAAGCATTATTACAAGCAGCTCTTATCGTAGGAGGCTTAAGATTGAAGGAATACATAAAAAGCAATAAAATCAATATAAAAACTGCTTTATTATGACTTTGCTTTTAAATTAAAGAAAATCTGTTGCTGAATGAGTTGGATAGCTTGATAGTTAAAAAATTTTATACCATTAAGGCTAAATTTTCGAATTTTATTTCAGCTTGAATATAACTAACTAAAATGAGAGGTAACTGTGGAAGAAATAAATAGCCAATTAATATTCGATAAAATATCCAAAGATTTAATTAATAGCTCTGTTAATATAATTAACCAAGGTGAGAACGAAGTAGATTCTAATAGCAAAAATAACATAGTTGAACAATATAAGCTTTTGGTTGACTCTTCCCACAAAATTGAAGAAAGACGGAGTTCATCTAACAATGTTTTCATAGGAATTAATACTATACTCGTCTCAGTTCTAGCTAATTCACCCCAATTAATAAAAATAGAAGTATATTACTTACCATTTATAGCTTCACTTGGTTTTATTGGGATATTAATTTCGTATGATTGGCTAAAAGTTATAAATTCCTACAAAAAACTTAATTTTTTAAATTATGCTTTGATTCAGTCGCTTGAAAAATTTCTTCCTACTTATGTTTTTTCATTGAGGGCAAAATTGGAAGCAGAGCAACCTGATCAAAAAATAAAAAACAGAGGTAGTAGTATTTTAATGAACGAGAAATTATTACCTCAGGTATTTTTGTCCATATATTCTATTTATTTTTTGACTGTTATAATTATATTTTTCTACAAAATCTAATAAACCTGAAACGACTATAATCGCTACTACTATTTATCCATAAAATTCTAGAAAACGACCGTTTTTCATACACTTTAAAAATTAGCAATTTTTAAAACCTCAAATATCCAATAACTCATTCTAATTATCTATACTAGTTTTATATCCCTACTTTATCTTTTCTTGCTAATATTATTAAAAGTACTTTTTATGCTTATTTTAGATTTAATTTTATTATTAAATTATGCGAGAATTAGCTTATTAAATATTTTCTTCTTTATAAGAAATAATTTATATTGTATAAATTATATAGTGATACAGAAAAGGTAAAACCACATGAAAGCTTATAAAAGCTATATTGATAATAATGGAAAATTGGCAATTCCTAGTAAAATTAGAAAATACTTGCATCTTAAAGTTGGTGATGAAGTTACAATTAAATACTCAGAATCAGAATTAATTGTTTCTACCTTTCATTCTAATATAGAAAAAGCACGGAATATTTTAGAAAAATATGGAAACTTAGACCTACAAAAACAATTAAGATTGATGAGAAAAGAAAATGCAGATAAATTCTAAACTAAAAGGCAAAAAGTGTTTGCTAGACACATCAGCCCTTATAGCTTTGTTAAAAAAAGAATCTGGTTACGAAGTAATAGAAAATGTAATAGCTAGTAGTGCTATCTCATCAGTTAATTTAAGTGAATTGGTTGCAGTTCTTACTAGAAGTGGCGTGTCAGAACAAGATATTGACGAAATCATTTCAGATTTAGTACCAGAAATTGTACCATTCTGCGAAGCTATAAGTATTAAAACTGGCAAGCTAGCTAAACTGACTCAAAACTACGGCTTATCTCTAGGAGATAGAGCGTGCATAGCACTTGGTATCACTCTAGGGCTTCCTATCTATACGGCTGATAAAGTTTGGGCTGAGCTTAAACTGGAAAATACCGACATTAGGTTGATTAGATAAACTATTATATTACAAACTTTTATATAAGATGTTTATTTTAGGTACACCCAAAAAATACATTACTTAATAAACAAAATCATACAAAATAATTGTTTATTTTAGGTCCGATTTTAGTTAGTATACAAAAATCATTAATAGCATACCCAAAATAAACATTTTTATGACAAAAATCGGTTACGCTCGCACATCAACAGTAGAACAAAATCTAGACTCACAAATTATCGCACTTAAAGCAGCAAATTGTGAAATTATTAGGACAGAGCAAAAAAGCGGAAATAATCTAGCAGATCGTAAGGAGCTAAATAATATTTTAGACTTTATTCACAAGGATGAGTATTTAGTAGTAACACGTATAGATCGTCTTGCACGCTCGTTAAAAGATTTGCAAATTATAGTAGATCGACTCAAAGCAAAAGGTGCTCATCTCTATGCCATAGAACAACCTGTGGATACTTCTACCGCAACAGGTAAAGCTTTCTTCGATATGCTCGGTGTCTTTGCTGAGTTTGAAACTAACTTGCGCCGCGAGCGTCAGGCTGACGGCATTGCCGCCGCTAAGAACAAGGGTATTTACAAAGGTAGACCTCCTTCTATTAACCAAGATAAGATTAAGCAACATTTACTGGAAGGTAAGCGCCCTACCCAAATTGCAAAAGAGCTGGAAATATCTAGAGGGACGATTTATAAGGTAAAACAGTTAATAGCTTTAGAACCTCCTATAACCCCCTCTAGTTTAAATTATTTAAAATGACTAAACTTGCCGAATCCTCAAAACTATGTAGCCTTCAAAAAGCTCTTCAGTGAGGGTAACATAGAAGGCATAAAAGATTGGGCCGAATCTATATAGCTTTGTTTTAGGACACCAAAAACATGTGCTTTTAATACTTATAACTTCCTTAAAACTAGAGAAGACAGTAAAACTAGAGAAGACAGTGGCTATTTTTGCTTTTATAACTATACAGTACTAAACAACAGGAAAAACCTTTGAAAGAAATTAGTAGCTTATTTCAATCTGATAATAATATATGGGTGATTCATTATGCATCGAGTAATTTTGAGAATTATCCAATTAGAATTGCATCTATCGCACTGAGGAGATTGAAAAATAACCAAATATTTTCTTTTTCAATGAATGATACAGAATATGATGATGGTAAAGAAAAACAAATATTAAAAGCTTTTTTTGAACATATTAAATCAGACCCATTGGCAAAATATTTGCACTGGAATATGCGTGATGATAGTTACGGCTTTGCTGTTATTCAGAATCGTTTTAAGGCTTTGTTTCCGAATGAAGAATTGCCATTTCTCATTTCAGACCAAGACAAGTACGACTTATCTCGCATTTTGATTGAGATATATGGAGATAACTATATAGATGACCCTAAATTAAAGACCCTTATAGAAAAAAATTCTCTTAATAGCAAATATTTTTTAGAAGGAGAAGATGAAGCTGAAGCCTTTAAAAATAAACAATTTTCAAAAATCGCTCGTTCTACAAAATGCAAAGTAAATAATTTAGCGGATCTTGCTGACTTGGTTTACAAAAAAAATTTAAAAACGAACTGTATAAGGATATCGAGTTCTAGTATTGCAATACTGGCTAGTATTATAACTGGAGACAATAAAGAAATAGGGCACACCTATAAAACAGGACAACAATTAGTGGATTTCTTCAATCAGTTTGGTTTCTCTAAGGTCTATTCAAATGGTTTTCCATCTCGTGACCTTTACGTGAAGGAGAAGCTGAATAAGTGTAATGATACTGATATCATGGACAGTATCATTAAGGAAGCTCTTCATCCTATCCATTTTAATAAAAAAGATTCATATAATAATGTCATAGCTACTCTAGGGGATCACTTCCGAAAAGACGGTTATCAATTATTAGCTCCAGAAGGTAGTCAAGGAAATGTGGGTATCAAGAATATTGATACCCATAGGACGATCCAAGCCCTCAGTCTCAAAATATTAAATCATAAATTTATAGACGAACAGATTAGGAAAGCTAATGAAAGGCTGGGTAACGGTGACTATTATGGAGTTATAACTACCGCTCGCTCTTTAGTAGAAGAACTGCTTAAACAAATTATCTTAAAAGCTAATAAGGAAGTACCAAAATGGGAGGGAGATATTATGAAACTTTATAAACCAGCAATAGAAGCTCTCAATTTAGATGTGTCGCAAAAAGATCTTACCGATACAATAAAGCAAGTATTAAGGGGGTTAAAAAGTATTATAATTGGCTTAAGCAGTCTACGCAACAAAATGTCTGATAGTCATGCTCCTACTTATGAACCGTCCAAGCATCATGCAAAGTTAGCGATAAACACAGCATTTACATTGTGTGAGTTTTTGCTTGATAATCTTGAATATCAACGAGACCAACAAAAGTAGTTTGATTACTAAACTGTATGTTAAATCAATTACTGAACAATGCTGTTCATTATATAATGATTTACGATTTAGTGTACAGCATTTCTGAGTAACTTTTGGCTGTCTATGAATTTATAAATTTGTAGACTGCAGGAAAAAGAATACTCAAACCTCTTATTAGTAATACTATTTATTATTTCCTACTGTGGCAGTACAGTAATAGGTCACTTTTGTTGTACTATATAATGTACATATTTTTATATATTAATAATTATTAAGTTTAATAACTAATTAGTTACACTATTGTTGTATTATTTATTTTAATAATTTAATTAATAATGTATTTGTTTATTATTTAATTATTAAGTAGTTTATTTTAATTACTATTGACTTTATGTATTATTAAATATATACATTATTAAATGCAATAAAACAATAATTATGAAAATAATTAAATTAGTTAGTATATGGAATCCCAAAGGGGGACAAGGTAAAAGTACACTTGCAATTAACCTTGCAGCTGCTTCGGTAGAGTTAGGATTAAAACCTCTCATTATTTGTCAAGACCCCCAAGGAACTTCCCTGTTATATTATAAATCAGGCAACTTACCTTTTGAGGTTGTTGATAGCGTACCCACTGATCGCCCTGACGCAGATATAGTCATATTCGATCATCAGGCTAGCGATTGGGAAGTACCTAAAAACCATTTAATCGTAATGCCATTGAAACCTGCAAGAGATCAGTATGCTACTTACATTGATGCTTATAGAAGAGCTGAGCTGTTAGGCAAAAAAATCATTACTGTAGTAACTGATGGACAGGAACATCGAGCTAACGAAAAAGATACTATTGATTATTTAAAAAGCAAAGGGGCTTGTGTTATTCCATCTAGTGGGGTATTTAGCCGTGCCGCTAGTGAATATATAACAATCTTTGATCAAAAGATGAATAAAGCTTACAAAATAAGGGAACGTAGAATGGAAATTAATAAAATTCTAGCCGCAATATTAATTGAAAATGAGGAAACAAAAAATGATAACTAATAACTGGATAGATGAAGAGAACGCAAGAGCAACCGAATTAGTAAAGACAGGTAATACTACAAACAGTAGAGCCCCGCTATTAATAAAAAATACAAAACAACCGACTCCAATTCGTCGTATTAGAAGTATCTATATTCAAGAATCGCACGGCTTGGCTTTTGACAAACTAGTATTTGAACAGAAAATAACAAAAGGAAAAAAAGCTCCAGAGCTAATGGAAGAAGCAATTGAGTTATTAATTGAAAAGTATAGCTCAAAAGAATAAGTAAGGAATTTTTCGCATAGTTAACATAAAAACTTATCATGAACAAAATATAAAAATGCAGAACTTTGTAGATATACCAGATGAACATAAAATTGAAGCAAAACCTAATAAATCATTTCCAGTCCCACTAAATGAATATGAATTATCATTACTGCAACAAGTCTCTCAAAATCTAGATAAGTCACAAAGATATACATCAAGGATGATCTTAGTTAGAGCACTGGAAATTGAATTAAAAAGATATAAATTAAATTTGACGCCATATTTTTCAACTGCCCAAAATATAAAAATCCAAACCTTTGTAGATATACCAGATGAACATAAAATTGAAGCAAAACCTAATAAATCATTTCCAGTACCGCTGAATGAATATGAATTATCATTACTGCAGCAAGTATCTCAAAATTTAGATAAGTCACAAAGATATACATCAAGGATGATCTTAGTTAAAGCACTGGAAATTAACTTAAAAAGATATAATTTTGATAGGAGCTTAGTTAAAGCACTCATTGATGATCTTATTCCGTTTTAGTTTTTAAGTGATTAAATAGAAAAAATAGCATAAACATATTAAATCAAATGAATAAGTCATATTTAACTTTCTTTTCCCTTACCTTCCTTGTTCTTATAATATTGTTCAATTATGTACTCTGCTTGAGCTTTCTTAGTCCTTTTATTCTCTGCTGCTTCTTCTGCGATTTTCTGTAATAAGTCTTCATCTAACGAGATCAACGTATTTTTTAGATTAGCCATAACCTTAAATTTTAATTATTTATACTTATTAATAATAAACTATTTTTTATCAGTGTAAATATTAAATATATATATCTTATTCTAAGACTATATAAATAATTATAGAATATAATAGATAATTATATATATTATATATTGAAGTTATATATAATATATATTGATATTATACTAAGTTTAGTTTATATTATATATATAATATAAAAATGAATAGAGTATTTATATGAAAAAAGATTCAGAGACGAAAGAAGTAAAAATCCATAGAAAAGATGAGCAAAATAAAGCTCAGACCCACAAGGATGCAAATTATAAAATAAATAAAACAGAAGGAACAATGATAAATTTTATAGACAGTTTAAGTATTAAGACACAATTAACTATTTTACTAAGTGCAATTTTTTTGGTTCTTATTGTTTTATTTACAGTATACAGAATTAACCCAGGACAAATAGGAATAGTAGTTAATTTACTTGGAGAAAACAAAGGCGTAGAAGAAAAATCATTAAAAGTGGGTGTTAATTTTATTGCGCCTTGGAAAGAAGTGTATAAATTTCCTACTTTTGATCAGAACCATACTTGGGAAGATATTAAATTCCAAACGCAGGAAGGGCTACAAGTATCAAGTAACATAGGTATTACTTTTTCATTAGAACCGGAGAAAATACCTATTCTTTTTGCTAAGTATAGGCTAGGAATACAAGAAATCACAGATACATTCATAAAAAATAATGTAAGGGATGCTATTAATATAGTTGCCTCAAAGATGAGGGTAGAAGATTTATACGGGGAGAAAAAGGAAGAATTTTTTTATAAGGTCAAAAATATCCTTCATGAGGAATTAAAGCCAATAGGTTTTAATTTACATAAAGTTTATATTATTGGCAATTTTGATGTTCCATCTATTGTCACAGAAGCTTTAAATAGAAAAATTGAAGCTATCCAGAGAGCAGAACAAAGGGAAAACGAGTTAAGGGAAGCGGAAGCCGAAGCAAAAAAGCAGATAGCAACAAGTGAAGGATTAGCTAAAAGCAGACTTATAGCTGCTCAAGCAGAGGCAGAAGCTAACGAAAAACTCGCTAAATCTCTTACTCCTGAGTTAATAAAACTTAAATTCCTTGAAAGATGGGATGGTGTTTTACCTAAAGTTACTGATGGTAAAAACTTTATTTTAAATTTAGATCAAATTGATCAGAAAAGGTAATTTCTTAACCCTCGCTCAACCTTTTAATTATATAAAAAAACAGGAAACTTATATGAACATTATACTAGGTCTGATTTCTGCTTATATTACGATTTGTATTGTATTATGCCTTACATACTTGATTCCTCATACAATACCGCAAAATCTGGCACGCTCTCTAGAAGATGCCCCAAAAAACCGAATTGTAAACGTTGAAATAGGAGATAATGACCTAAGTTATGTCAAACTCTGCTCATCAGGTAAAATTCGCCACATTGAAAGTATAAATCCATCCAGTTTAATATTTAAAGAGTACAGGACAGAACCTAATAACCATGAATCCATAATATTCTTTCATCCTAATTCTACTCAAAATACTGAGTTCCCTTTAAAAATAATTACTGAAAATGGAAACATTAATTTGAATATTAAGATTGTTCCTAACAAAGAACTAGCAGCAATTGTAGGAGAACCTTTGATTATGGAAATGGCTACCCCTACCCCCAGATTTTTTAACTCATTTGTTGAAAAAG
>Ga0102815_10002149_pt1 | contig 12104 bp, 5 predicted proteins | sample ColrivemetaGS759_FD_79113 | JGI IMG/M metagenome (GOLD analysis project Ga0102815, IMG submission 79113) | Estuarine microbial communities from the Columbia River estuary - Ebb tide ETM metaG S.759 | ecosystem: Environmental > Aquatic > Marine > Intertidal zone > Estuary | place: USA: Columbia...
CGAGTTCGACCCGAAGGACCTGGTATACGTGCGTATCGATCGCCGCCGCAAGCTGCCGGCGACCATCCTGCTGCGCGCGCTGGGCTACGAGGCGGAAGAAATCCTCGATATGTTCTATGACGTCAATACCTTCCGGGTGGACAAGAAGGGCGTTTACACGATGACCCTCATCCCGGAGCGCCTGCGGGGCGATGTGGCTGCCTTTGATATCAAGGCCGGCAAGAAAGTGATTGTCGAGCAGGGACGCCGGATCACTGCCAAGCACATTCGCGAACTGGAAGAGGGCAAGGTCACCCAGTTGGAAATTCCGGCGGATTACCTGCACGGCCGTTCGCTGGCCAAGAATGTGGTCGACAAGAAGACCGGTGAGGTGATTGTTGAATGTAACACCGAGGTCACCGAGGAGATTCTGGCCAAGCTGAAAGAGGCCGGCGTCAAGTCTATTGAAACGCTTTACACCAATGAGCTGGATTGTGGTCCGTTTATCTCAGACACCCTCCGTCAGGACTCCACTCGTAACGAGCTGGAAGCGCTGGTAGAGATCTACCGGATGATGCGTCCGGGAGAGCCGCCCACCAAGGAGTCAGCTGAGAACCTGTTCCAGAATCTGTTCTTTTCTGCTGACCGTTACGACCTGTCTGCGGTCGGCCGCATGAAGTTCAACCGTCGACTGGGCCGCGAGGAAGTGCTCGGTAGCGGCGTACTCGATAAGGAAGACATTGTCGATGTGCTCAGGACCCTGGTGGCTATCCGTAATGGTCGCGGTATGGTCGATGATATTGATCACCTGGGTAACCGTCGTGTGCGCTCCGTGGGCGAGATGGCCGAAAACCAGTTCCGCGTTGGTCTGGTGCGGGTTGAGCGAGCGGTAAAAGAGCGCTTGTCAATGGCGGAAAGTGAAGGCCTGATGCCACAGGACCTGATCAACGCCAAGCCCGTTTCTGCCGCGGTGAAGGAATTCTTCGGCTCCAGCCAGCTGTCCCAGTTTATGGACCAGAACAACCCGCTGTCGGAAGTCACCCACAAGCGCCGTGTCTCCGCGCTTGGACCGGGCGGTCTGACTCGCGAGCGTGCAGGCTTTGAGGTGCGGGATGTACACCCCACTCACTATGGCCGTGTGTGTCCTATTGAAACGCCTGAAGGCCCGAACATCGGCCTGATCAACTCATTGGCTACCTACGCACGTACCAATGAATACGGTTTCCTGGAAAGCCCCTATCGCAAGGTAGTGAACGGTAAGGTAACTGACGATATCGAGTTCCTGTCGGCTATCAATGAAGCCGAACACGTGATTGCGCAGGCGTCTGCGACCCTGAACAAGAACATGAAGTTCGTCGACGATCTGATCGCGGTTCGTCATATGAACGAGTTCACGGTCATGCCACCCGAGCGAGTGGATTATATGGACGTGTCGCCCAAGCAGGTGGTATCTGTGGCTGCGGCCCTGATCCCCTTCCTTGAGCACGATGACGCTAACCGCGCCCTGATGGGGTCCAACATGCAGCGCCAGGCGGTACCGACCCTGGTCAGCGACAAGCCATTGGTAGGTACTGGTATGGAGCGCTACGTGGCAGCCGATTCCGGTGTCTGTGTGGTGGCCAAGCGTTCCGGCATCATCGATTCGGTTGATGCCAGCCGTATCGTGGTGCGGGTCAACGAGCAAGACGTGGGCGTCGATGAGGGTCCTGTCGATATCTATAACCTCACCAAGTACACCCGTTCCAACCAGAACACCTGTATTAACCAGCGCCCCATTGTGCGCCAGGGTGATGCGATCCAACGGGGTGATATCCTCGCTGACGGACCGTCGATTGATATGGGTGAGTTGGCCCTGGGGCAGAATATGCGTATCGCATTCATGCCCTGGAATGGTTACAACTTCGAGGATTCCATCCTGGTTTCCGAGCGGGTTGTCAAAGAAGACCGCTTCACCACTATCCATATTCAGGAACTGACCTGTATCGCCCGTGATACCAAGTTGGGGTCTGAGGAAATTTCCGCGGATATTCCCAATGTCGGTGAGAGCGCGCTTTCGAAGCTGGATGAATCCGGTATCGTTTACATCGGTGCTGAGGTAGATGCCGGTGATATCCTGGTTGGCAAGGTTACGCCCAAGGGTGAGACCCAGCTGACTCCGGAAGAGAAACTGCTGCGAGCGATCTTTGGTGAGAAGGCCTCCGATGTTAAGGATACTTCCCTGCGTGTACCGTCCAGCACCAAGGGTACGGTTATCGATGTACAGGTATTTACCCGCGACGGTCTGGAAAAAGACACCCGCGCCATGCAGATCGAAAAGTCCCAGTTGGACAACTATCGCAAGGACCTGAAGGAAGAGTTCCGGATTTTCGAGGAAGCTACCTTTGCTCGCCTGCAGAACCTGATCGCCGACAAGAAAACGGTCAGCGGTGCCGGTTTGACCAGGGGCACGGCCTTGACCGCCGCCGTTCTGGCTGAGCTTGATCGCGACCAGTGGTTCAAGCTGAAGCTGTCAGAGCCGGAGCTGAACGAAGCCCTGGCCTCAGCTCAGCGTCAGCTGGAAGAGCAGAATCGCCTGTTGGAAGAGCGCTTTGAAGACAAGAAGCGCAAGCTGCAAAGCGGCGATGACCTGGCTCCCGGTGTTCTGAAAATCGTCAAGGTATACCTGGCGATCAAGCGCCGCATCCAGCCGGGTGACAAGATGGCTGGACGTCACGGTAACAAGGGTGTCATCTCGGTGATTATGCCGGTTGAAGATATGCCCTATGACGCGAACGGTGAGCCTGTCGATATCGTCCTGAACCCCCTGGGTGTGCCCTCGCGTATGAACGTGGGGCAGATTCTTGAAACCCACCTGGGTATGGCCGCCAAGGGCCTGGGCAGCAAGATCAACGCCATGATCGAGAGCCAGCAGAAGGTCGCCGAGGTACGCAAATTCCTCGAGTCTATCTACAACAATGGCGCTGGCCGAGTGGAGGACCTCAAGTCACTCAGCGATGCCGATATCATGGAGCTGGCTCACAATCTCGTGGGTGGTGTACCCATGGCGACGCCGGTATTTGATGGCGCTGCGGAGCAGTCGATCAAGGACCTGCTGAAGCTGGCGGATATGCCGGAAAGCGGACAGTTCACCCTGCACGACGGCCGTACCGGTGAAGCGTTTGATCGTCCGGTTACTGTTGGCTATATGTATATGCTGAAGCTGAACCACCTGGTTGACGACAAGATGCACGCGCGGTCAACCGGTTCCTACAGCCTCGTTACCCAGCAGCCGCTGGGCGGTAAGGCCCAGTTCGGTGGCCAGCGCTTCGGTGAGATGGAGGTCTGGGCACTGGAAGCCTACGGTGCGGCCTACACCTTGCAGGAAATGCTGACTGTGAAGTCGGACGACGTTGCCGGCCGAACCAAGATGTACAAGAACATTGTCGATGGTGATCATCGAATGGAGCCGGGTATGCCCGAGTCCTTCAATGTGTTGGTTAAGGAAATACGTTCTCTGGCGATCGATATCGATCTCGAGAGCGAATGACAAACGTAACATTGGACTCAGTATCACAAGCGGTGATTTTCACCGCTTCGCCTGGCAGCAATAACCTCGTGGAGGAAACGCCTTGAAAGACTTACTTAATCTGTTGAAGTCCCAGGGACAGAACGACGAATTCGACGCTATCCGGATTGGTCTGGCATCACCGGAGCTGATTCGCTCCTGGTCATTTGGCGAAGTCAAAAAGCCGGAAACCATTAACTACCGTACCTTTAAACCGGAGCGGGACGGCCTGTTCTGTGCCAAGATTTTTGGCCCGGTAAAGGATTACGAGTGCCTGTGTGGCAAGTACAAGCGGCTCAAGCACCGTGGCGTCATCTGTGAAAAGTGCGGTGTTGAAGTGGCACTGGCGAAAGTTCGTCGTGAGCGCATGGGTCACATTGAGCTGGCCAGCCCGGTTGCACACATCTGGTTTCTCAAGTCGCTGCCTTCGCGCATCGGCCTGCTGCTGGATATGACCCTGCGCGATATCGAGCGCGTGCTGTACTTCGAGTCATATGTGGTGACTGACCCGGGTATGACTACCCTGGAGCAAAGCCAGCTGTTGTCTGACGAGCAGTACTATGAGGCCATGGAAGAGTTTGGCGATGAGTTCTCCGCCAAGATGGGCGCCGAAGCCATCCAGGACCTGATGATGCAGTTGGACCTGAACCAGGAGATTGCCACCCTGCGTGAAGAGATCCCGGCGACCAACAGTGAAACCAAGATCAAGAAGCTGTCCAAGCGCCTGAAGTTGATGGAGGCTTTCGCCAGCTCCGGCAACAAGCCACAGTGGATGGTGCTTAACGTGTTGCCCGTGCTGCCACCGGATCTGCGACCGCTGGTTCCGCTGGATGGCGGCCGCTTTGCAACCTCAGACCTGAACGACCTGTACCGTCGGGTGATCAACCGTAACAACCGCCTGAAGCGTCTGCTGGATCTGAATGCGCCGGACATTATTGTGCGTAACGAGAAACGTATGCTGCAGGAATCTGTGGACGCGTTGCTGGATAACGGTCGCCGTGGCCGCGCAATTACCGGCTCCAATAAGCGCCCGCTGAAGTCCCTGGCCGATATGATCAAGGGTAAGCAGGGTCGTTTCCGCCAGAACCTGCTGGGTAAGCGGGTCGACTACTCAGGCCGTTCGGTTATCGTGGTAGGGCCTACCCTGCGTCTGCACCAGTGTGGCCTGCCCAAGAAAATGGCCCTGGAACTGTTCAAGCCGTTTATCTTTGGCAAGCTGGAGGCTAAAGGTCTTGCCACTACGATCAAGGCCGCCAAGAAAATGGTTGAGCGGGAGCCACCTGAGGTTTGGGATATCCTCGCCGAGGTTATCCGTGAGCACCCGGTATTGTTGAACCGTGCGCCCACCCTGCACCGTCTGGGTATCCAGGCGTTTGAGCCGGTGCTGATTGAAGGTAAGGCTATCCAGCTGCACCCGCTGGTCTGTGCTGCCTACAACGCTGACTTTGATGGTGACCAGATGGCGGTACACGTGCCGCTGACCATTGAAGCCCAGCTGGAAGCCCGGGCCCTGATGATGTCCACCAACAACATCCTCTCTCCTGCTAACGGTGAACCCATCATCGTGCCTTCACAGGACGTGGTATTGGGTCTGTACTACATGACCCGATCGCGGGTCAATGCCAAGGGTGAGGGCACCCGGTTTGCCAATGTCTCAGAAGTGCATCGCGCCTACTTCGGCGGTCATGTGCACCTGCAGGCACGGGTGAAGGTTCGCATTCACGAAATAATCAACACTGATGAAGGCGAGTCGATCGAGAGTACCTTTGTGGCTGACACCACTGTGGGGCGCGCCCTGCTGTGGGAGATTGTGCCCAAGGGTATTGCCTTTGAGATGGTGAACCAGGATATGGCCAAGAAGGCGATCTCCCGCATCATCAACCAGTGCTACCGCGTGGTAGGCCTGAAGGCCACGGTAATCTTTGCCGACCAGCTGATGTACACCGGTTATGAATACTCCACCCGTTCCGGCTCATCAATCGGTGTTAACGACTTCGAAATCCCCAAGGAGAAAGCCGCGTTGATCGACCGGGCTGATGCCGAGGTCAAGGAAATCGAAGACCAGTACGCAGCCGGTCTGGTAACCCAGGGCGAGAAGTACAACAAGGTGATCGATATCTGGTCGCGTGCCAATGACCTGGTGTCCAAGGCCATGATGGAAGGCCTTTCCAAGGAAACGGTCATTAACCGCGAGGGCAAGGAAGAGCAACAGCCATCCTTTAACTCGGTTTACATCTATGCCGACTCCGGAGCCCGGGGTTCCCCCGCGCAGATTCGCCAGCTGGCAGGTATGCGTGGCCTGATGGCCAAGCCGGACGGCTCTATCATCGAGACGCCGATTACGGCGAACTTCCGCGAAGGCCTGAACGTACTGCAGTACTTCATCTCAACCCACGGCGCTCGTAAGGGTCTGGCCGATACCGCATTGAAAACTGCGAACTCCGGTTACCTGACTCGTCGCCTGGTTGACGTTGCCCAGGACCTGGTGGTCACCGAAGTAGATTGCGGCACTGACCAGGGTCTGTTGATGGCACCGGTTATCGATGGCGGTGACATTATCGAGACCTTGGGTGACCGTGTATTGGGCCGTATTATCGCCCGCGACGTACTGAAGCCCGGCTCCGACGAAGAAATCGCTATCACTGCCGGCACGATGCTGGACGAGCTGTGGATCAAGCGCCTGGAAGAATTGGGCATTGATGAAATCCAGGTGCGTTCACCTATTACCTGCGAGACTCGCCACGGTATCTGTAGCACCTGCTACGGTCGTGACCTGGCGCGTGGCCACAGGGTGAATATGGGTGAGGCTATCGGTGTTGTAGCCGCCCAGTCGATCGGTGAGCCGGGTACCCAGTTGACCATGCGTACCTTCCACATTGGTGGTGCGGCATCACGGGCAACCGCCCAGGATAATATCCAGGTGATGAACGACGGTACCGTGCGCCTGCATAACCTGAAGTTTGTTGAGCGCAAGAAAGACGGCTTCCTGGTAGCGGTCTCCCGCTCCGGGGAATTATCGGTACTGGATACCCTGGGCCGTGAGCGTGAGCGCTACAAGCTCCCCTATGGCGCACTGATCAAGGTTGCTGACCACGCCAAGATTTCAGCGGGCGACATCGTGGCCAACTGGGATCCGCACACTCACCCCATCATCACTGAGGTGGCCGGTACCGTTAAGTTCGACGGTATGGAGGAAGGTATCACCATCCGTCGCCAGACCGATGAGTTGACTGGCCTGTCCAATATCTCAGTAATCGATGTGGGCGAGCGTCCGGCAGCCGGCAAGGACATTCGTCCGGCCGTCAGCCTGGTAGATGGCAAGGGCAAGCAGTTGTGCCTGGCGGGCACTACCGTTCCAGCCCATTACTTCCTGCCCCCCAACGCCCTGGTGAGCCTGGAAAATGGCGCCAAGGCAGAAGCGGGCGATGTCATCGCGCGGATCCCGCAGGAAGGATCCAAGACCCGTGATATTACCGGTGGTCTGCCACGTGTTGCCGATCTGTTTGAAGCCCGCAAGCCGAAAGAACCGGCTATCCTGGCTGAAATCTCCGGTACCGTGAGCTTCGGCAAGGAAACCAAGGGCAAGCGTCGCCTGGTGATTACACCGACCGACGGCAAAGCACTTGCAGACGGCTCTGATCACTATGAGGCACTGATTCCGAAGTGGCGGAACATGTCGGTATTCGAGGGTGAATTTGTCGAAAAAGGTGAAGTAGTATCCGAAGGGCCACCCAGCCCTCACGATATCCTGCGCCTCAAAGGTATCGAGGAACTGGCCAAGTATATTGTCAATGAGATCCAGGAGGTTTATCGCCTCCAGGGTGTGAAGATCAATGACAAGCATATTGAGGTCATCGTCCGGCAGATGCTGCGCAAGGTGGTAATTACATCCTCGGGCGATTCCACCCTGATCAAGGGAGAGCAGGTGGAGTTTACGACCCTGCTGGAAGAGAACGAGCGTTTGCTGGCTGAAGGGCTGGTTGCGGCGAATGGAGACCGGGAACTGCTGGGTATTACCAAGGCGTCCCTGGCGACCGAAAGCTTCATATCGGCGGCTTCGTTCCAGGAAACCACCCGGGTACTTACCGAGGCTGCCGTCACCGGCAAGCGCGATTACCTGCGTGGCCTGAAGGAGAACGTGGTCGTTGGCCGCCTGATTCCTGCCGGTACTGGCCTTGCTTACCACGCCGGTCGCAAGCGCAAGAAAGAGAGCCAGTCCGAGACCACTGTTTCGGCCCAGGAAATCGAAGCAGCACTGACCGAGGCCCTGCAGGCGGACAGCTAAGCCGCCACGGGAATCAGATAAGGGCGGCGGGTGAAAACCCGCCGCCCTTTTTTTCGCCCGGCGGCAGCCGGGGGCGACAAGCTGGCTAAATTACAAAACTGGGCTACCTTTAGTAGGTTCGGGGCAGAGTCGTCTCAGGGGGGATAAAATAACCCCATGAGGAGCACCAAAATGAAAAAGCTACCAATTGCGGCAATTGTTGCGCTATTTATGGTATCTGTCGTTTGGACCCAACCACTTGCGGCGGCGCAGCTGCTGGAAACCAAGGCAAGGCCAGTCGACTTCCGGGCCTGCAATTTCCGGGACGGTAAGTCCATGAAAGACCTGGACAAGGTCACGGAGAAGTTCAGGGAATACGCTAACAAGAACGATTTTGGCTACTCGGCCTGGACCCTGACTCCTCAGTATCATCGCGGCGAAAGTTTCGATGTGGGCTGGCTTGGTGCCTGGCCCAACGGGGAAGCCTTTGGTTCGAGCCTGGAGAAATGGTACTCCACCGGTACCGGAATTGCCGCCGAGTTCAATGCGGTGATGGATTGTAGTGGTTGGCACGAACTGGCTATGTCATTCCCGATCAATGCAGCCGATGGTGCACCCAGGGACGGTGTGGTTATGTTTTATCCTTGCACTGTAAACGAGGGAAAAACCATGGCCGATGCCTATGCTGCGCATCTGGAAGCCGGCACGGCGATGAAGGCCATGGGCTCCCAGGCTCTGTCCTGGTTGTTTCAGCCCGCCGTAGGAGCCGGGACTACCGACTTTGACTACTACCACGTGGTGGCCTTCAATCGCCTGGCGGAAATGGGGGCGACCATGGAAATGTACGTTAATGGGGGTGGCAGGAAGAAAGCCCTGGGTATCCTGTCCAAAGCCACTTCCTGCGGTGTCCCCAACGCCTATGACGCCCTGAGTGTGCGGGCCGATGATGAGCGCTGAGTGAGTCCTGCCCCTGCGTACAAAGAGACCCCGCCATCGGCTTGACTCTCACTTCGGGCATCTATAGAATGCCGCCTCCTCTTTCTGGGGGTGGCTTCGTGCGTCCTGTTAACCCGGTCGTCAGCTGCTTTATCTCCCAGGCCCGAGGCTGGCCACAAGGTCATGAAATTAAACGATTTATTTTGGAGTTTTAACCCAATGGCAACGATCAACCAATTGGTTCGTACGCCCAGGAAGCGCAGGGTAGACAAAAGCGACGTCCCCGCACTGCAGAGCTGCCCGCAGCGCCGTGGTGTATGTACTCGCGTCTACACCACTACGCCGAAGAAGCCAAACTCTGCTTTGCGTAAAGTCTGCCGGGTACGCCTGACCAACGGTTACGAGGTTTCCTCGTACATCGGTGGTGAAGGCCACAACCTGCAGGAGCACAGCGTGGTGCTGATTCGCGGTGGCCGTGTCAAGGACTTGCCGGGTGTGCGTTATCACACCGTGCGCGGCAGCCTGGACACCTCTGGAGTAGCAAACCGTCGCAACGGTCGCTCCAAGTACGGTGCCAAGCGTCCCAAGTAAGCGAGCACCCGGGTAGCGCTACCTGGAAAATGTAAGTAAGGCTGGACCTCTGCCTCTCCCGCAAATGTGGCAGGTTGGTGTCCGGGTAACCCTGAAGATATAGGAAGGCAAATCATGCCAAGAAGAAGAGTTGTAGCAAAACGCGAAGTACTGCCAGACCCCAAATACGGCAACGTAACCCTCGCAAAGTTCATGAACCACGTTATGGTAAGCGGCAAGAAATCCGTCGCTGAAACCATCGTGTATGGGGCTCTGGATATCGTCCAGGAACGCCTCAAGCAAGATCCCATCGAAGCATTCGACATGGCCCTTGAGAACATCGCCCCCATGGTAGAGGTAAAGTCTCGCCGCGTGGGTGGAGCTACCTACCAGGTGCCTGTTGAAGTGCGCCCCTCACGTCGGATAGCCCTGTCCATGCGCTGGCTGGTTGAATACTCGCGCAACCGTGGCGAAAAATCTATGCGTCAGCGCCTGGCCGGAGAGATTATCGATGCCTCACAGGGCAAAGGTAACGCTGTTCGTAAGCGTGAAGATGTTCACCGTATGGCAGAAGCTAACAAAGCATTCTCTCACTACCGTTTTTAATCGGTTGCCTGGCAACCTGTCATTGGGGATTTAATCGTGGCACGTAAGACTCCTATTAGTCGGTATCGCAATATCGGTATCTGTGCGCACGTGGACGCGGGTAAAACCACGACCACTGAGCGTGTTCTTTTTTACACTGGCCTGTCTCACAAAATTGGTGAGGTGCACGATGGTGCGGCCACCATGGATTGGATGGAGCAGGAGCAGGAGCGTGGTATTACCATCACTTCCGCGGCAACGACCTGTTTCTGGAAGGGCATGGACGCTCAGTTCGATGACCACCGTATAAACATCATTGATACTCCCGGACACGTGGACTTTACTATTGAGGTCGAGCGTTCCCTGCGGGTGTTGGATGGCGCCGTGGTGGTCCTGTGTGGTTCCTCAGGTGTTCAGCCCCAGACCGAGACAGTGTGGCGTCAGGCCAACAAATATGAAGTCCCACGGATGGTGTTCGTCAACAAGATGGATCGTGCCGGTGCTGACTTCATGATGGTTGTCGAGCAGCTGAAAGATCGTTTGGGCGCTCGTGCGGTTCCGTTGCAAATGACTATTGGTGCCGAGGAGGATTTCAAGGGTGTTATCGATCTTGTGAAAAACAAGGCCATCATCTGGAATGAAGCAGACCAGGGTATGACCTTTGAGTATCAGGATGTACCTGCGGATATGGTCGAGGAAGTCGCCAAAATGCGCGAGTTCATGATCGAGACCGCTGCTGAAGCCAATGATGAGCTGATGGAGAAATACCTGGAGGGCGGCGAGCTCACCGAGAAAGAGATCAAGGCTGGTATCCGTGCACTGACCCTGGCCAATGAAATCATCCCGGTTCTGGGCGGCTCTGCGTTCAAGAACAAGGGTGTTCAGGCCATGCTCGACGCCGTTGTTGACTACATGCCCTCGCCGACCGAAGTCAAGGCTATCGAAGGTACACTGTTGGACGCTGATTCTACGCCAGCTATCCGCAAGGCTGGCGATGACGAGCCGTTTTCAGCGCTGGCGTTCAAGATTGCCACAGACCCGTTTGTGGGTACGTTGACCTTCTTCCGTGTGTATTCCGGCAAGCTGGAGAGCGGAACTGCGGTTTATAACTCGGTCAAGGAGAAAAAAGAGCGGGTTGGTCGGATGGTGCAAATGCACGCCAACAGTCGCGAAGAGATCAAGGAAGTGCTGGCTGGTGACATCGCCGCCGCCGTAGGCCTGAAAGATGTGACCACGGGTGACACCCTGTGTGATATCGACAAGCCGATTGTCCTGGAGCGGATGGAATTTCCCGAGCCGGTTATTTCTGTTGCGGTAGAGCCCAAGTCCAAGCCCGACCAGGAGAAAATGGGTATCGCCCTGGGCAAGCTGGCCCAGGAAGATCCGTCTTTCCGGGTTAAGACCGATGAGGAAACCGGACAGACCATCATCTCCGGAATGGGTGAATTGCACCTGGACATCCTGGTTGATCGGATGCGTCGCGAATTCAGCGTGGAGGCAAATATTGGTAAGCCCCAGGTTGCCTACCGCGAGAAAATCAGCAATACCTGCGAAGTCGAAGGCAAGTTTGTTCGCCAATCCGGCGGTCGCGGCCAGTATGGCCACGTCTGGGTTCGCTTCGAGCCCGGTGAGGACTCTGACTCGGATGCGCTGGAATTCGTCAACGAGGTTGTGGGTGGTACGGTGCCCCGTGAATATGTTCCTGCTGTCCAGAAGGGCATTGAAGAGCAGATGAAAAACGGTGTACTGGCCGGATATCCTCTGCTGGGCCTGAAGGCAACCCTGTTCGATGGCTCCTTCCACGATGTCGATTCCAACGAAATGGCGTTCAAGATCGCTGCCTCCATGGCAACCAAGAAGCTGTCGCAGTCCGGCGGCGCGGTGCTGCTTGAGCCCATCATGAAAGTTGAGGTGGTCACACCTGAGGTCAACATGGGTGATGTGGTGGGCGATCTCAATCGTCGCCGCGGCCTGATTGGCGGCATGTCGGAAAATTCCATGGGTAAAGTAATCGACGCTGAGGTACCGCTGGCTGAGATGTTTGGTTACGCGACGGACTTGCGTTCAGCTACCCAGGGTCGGGCAACCTACACCATGGAATTCTGCAAGTACGCAGAAGCACCCCGGAATATCTCTGACGAGATTATCGCCAAGAACCAAACCAAGTAACAGCAAACTCACAGAGGTGATTGAAAGTGGCAAAGGCAAAGTTTGAACGTAAGAAGC
>Ga0102815_10002150_pt1 | contig 12104 bp, 12 predicted proteins | sample ColrivemetaGS759_FD_79113 | JGI IMG/M metagenome (GOLD analysis project Ga0102815, IMG submission 79113) | Estuarine microbial communities from the Columbia River estuary - Ebb tide ETM metaG S.759 | ecosystem: Environmental > Aquatic > Marine > Intertidal zone > Estuary | place: USA: Columbia...
ACTCAATATCCGAGAACCACTGACGCACAGCAGCAGCATCACCATCTCTAAGCGAGGTGAGGACTGCACTGATTGCTCTCTGGTCTTCTGTACGAAGTTTCTGAAACCCCTTAAGGGTCTTGGTGAACTCAGCTTTGAAAGCGTTACTAGCTGCTTCCCCGAGTTCTGCCAATCCCTGCACTTTGTTCACAGCGAGGGTAGCGCGTGAAGCCATAAGTTCGCTGCCTGCGATAAACCTCATAGGGGCAGTAACAGCAGAGCCGAGTTTACCTAGGAGTGAACGCTGTTCATCTGCCATCTTGATGAGCAAGTCCTCATCGGTCAGAGCATCGACGTAGTCGCCCATATCCAAGGTCTGCTTAACTTCGATGACAGCTTTAGGTTTCCCAACAGCAGGCTTAACGATCCTGACCTCACCACCAATCTCATCAGCGAGTTCAGTGACTTTCTTCGGAACGTTCCCCAGCTTGGTAAGTGCAAACTCGGTGCCATCGGACTTACCAACGTGCATCACAGCACGCCACATGCCAAGGCCCACATCCTCAATGTGAGAGGTGCGGAGAATAGGGTAGCCAATATTGTCTGCTGCTGTCTTTAGGATGCTGTCAGCATTAGCGGCAACAGTCTCTGGGCTGACCACATGGCCAGCAGTGCCCGACCTGTACAGTTGGTTGAGCCTGTAGAGCAGCGTGCCCTCGGTGTTAGCCCGAGCAAAGGCAGTCTCAGAAGCCCTTGCAGCATCCATAGATGGGTCCAAGTGACCTGGGCCAGTTCCTGTAATCTCTCTGATTGCTACAGTGCCAGCGGCCTCCTCCGCAGCGATCTTAGCGGCAGCTACCTCTGCGGCCCTCTCAGAGCCCTCTACAGCGGCCACACGGCCAACTGGGGTGGTAGCCCCCATGACAGCCTCAGTAGCCCCTGCACGGCCCGCTATGCGACCTGCACCACGTACGAAAGACCCCGCTAGACTCCCGACAGCAGGAACGTCAAAAGCGAGGGACATAACAGCTTCCATAGCTGCGTTAGGGTTGTAGCCTGCGTTCAGTGAGGCAGCGGCATACTCGGAGATGTACCAAGCGTTGTTTCGCCCGATACCCTTTTCAGCGGCTCTTACAAGAAAGTCATTCTCATACCATGACTTGAACTCACTTGGGGGCATGGTGGACATAGCTTGCTGGACTTCACGCCCAAGCTGCTCAGACACAGGGTCTTGACGGATTTTCTCGAGTGGGCCTAGGGCAATCTCGGATACTGCTACACCAGCGAAGTCGAGGACAGCATCAAAGAAGCCGTTTGACTCTTGGTCTTGGATATCTTGGTTAAGTCGTCTTACAATAAGTGTGTTAGTGGCGATACGGGCATCAATAGCTTCAATATTACCATTACCGAGGAACATAGTGGCCTCGTAGAACAGGTCGGGGTTCCCCATGAAGTCCCCGAGTTTCTCCTGCATCTGCCCAAGTCTGTAGGCATCCACGTTGGCTTGCCTGTCAGGGGTGAGATACGCCTGATCAAGCATAGACCGGACCCTTGCTTGGTAATCAGCGGGGGTCTGAGCGATAACTTCGGACGGGTCAGTTTCTTCCCCTGTTACAAGGAAGGCATCCTCAAATGCTTGAGGGCTTTGTTGTGCTGTAGTCTCCGTTGGGTGGACAAGAGAGATTACTCCCCTACGGGGATCATTCGTCTGTTGGACTAAGCTAATAACCAAAGTTAACGGCCTCCTCGGGGCAGACGCGGATATTGCGGCTGCTGGGGGTTACTGAAAGATGATTGTGGGAGTTGTGGTTGTTGGGCCGCACCAGTGTTGGGGAAGTACCCGGCTAGGCTACCAGTGAACCCTGCGATACCCTGTAGCATACTAGCGTTAGCATTATACATATTGATGTTTCTGCTAATACCGGACATCTGGGTGCCATACCCAAGGTTGCCACCTAGTTGAGACCCAAGGCTTGCCATACCCCCCGCTAGAGAAGAGCCACCAGTGCCACCCATAGCAGTTCCAGAGGCCAGCATCTGCGACCGTTGAATCTGTGTTTGGCGAACGGCCTGCCTACGCTCAAAAGCTGCCTTAACGGACTGCTGCTGTGCTTGGGCTCTACTGGCCTTCTGCTGTTGGCTGAAGCTGGCAACAGTAGCTACTGCTGATACAGCTTGTAAAACTAGTGCTATCTCTGGCATTGCTCTCTACCCTCTATATTCAAAAACGACAAGGCCATCACTATTCCCTACAGGGGTAAAGCCTAGCCTTGTCGCGAGTTTCAGTATCTTCTCATTCGTTTCATGGACAGCGCAATGTAGGGCAGGATAACCCAACCCGACACTGAAATCCTTAACCTCACTGACCTTGACCAGCATAGACAGGAACACGGACTTGTTCCACTTGCTAACCCTAGGGAGGTGCAGCGCCATAAAGAGCCTGTTGTATTCTAATCTGAACTCGTAGTCCTCGCACTCATACAAGGTAAAGTTCTTAGAATCGTGCATTTACACCACCAAGAACAGAATACCCGAGGAGCACAAAGTCTTTACCTGCTGTGCTCTCGAACCTGAGTCTCATAGACCTCCCCCTGCCCCTCAACTTAAGCCTTGTAGTGACCACTGACTCTGGATACCCGAAGGTTGACAGCGCAGTAGGGTCAACCACTGGAGTTATCTTAAGCCTGTAAGCCTCTTGAGGGTCACTGGACGGGGTTGACTTGAAGTCCCAATAAGCAGATACCATCATAGAGGACGGGTTCAGTGGGTCGTAGCCTACAGACTCGTTCCCCTCCCAGCCAGTCTCTGTGACACGCATGTAGGTGGCTACGTAAGGGGCTGTCTTCTTAAGGATCATATCCCCGAGGAACTCATATCCTGCAACAGCATAGGAACTGTAGTCCACATTGTCCCAGTCGTAGTAGTCAGAGTTGCTGAACGCACCCATAGTGAGAGTGTTAGTGCCACCAGACCGGATCAGGAGCACGATAGCGGGTGTGCCTGTGTTCAGTGACCTAACCTGGTAGGAGACTACGTTGTTCCCTGATCCGTCAACCACGTTGTTGCCCGCGTTGTCTACGACCTGTAGGGGGGTAAGACCACCGCCGAAACCGGAGTAGAAGGATATGCCAACGATAGCGTCTGTGGTTGTATCCTCATCAGAGACACGCCACGGATAGAATGCTTGTAGTGGGATGTCCAAGACAAGGAAGTTGTTTACCTTAGAGGTAACAGTCTCGTTAGTGTCCCCCCATGCCCAGTATGCCCTCTTGTTGATTGCATCATAGACCGAGATCACGTCAGACTTGGAGTCAGCCCCAATAGCGTCCCAGTAACTCTGGATGGTGGGGAGCGAGATATTCTGCTCTTGGGCTGCTCCAGACACGGAGTCAAAACTCAGGGTGTGGATACCGAATCTGGACCACCAGATAGGGGTGCCCTCTGCTGCGATGAATGACTGCGGGGAGGCAATACCAACCTCAGTTACTTTCTTGACCGAATACTCGGTGGCCCTAAATACCCCGTCAACGCCATTGATGGACCACACCCCATTCTCTGCGAACACAAGGAGCATCGGGCCAATACTGTATAGCTTCTTGATACCAACTGCACCAGCAATACGGATCACACCACCATCGTCGTCCAGAAGGTCACTGAACTCCTCACTCGTGGGGTCGTTTGCTTGGAAGCAGTCGCCCAACTCGTTGAGGTCAACCACCAAGCGGCTGAAAAGAACAGAGCTTGAGTTCTTTGCGCTATCTAAGCCCGCATAAAAAACTCTACCAGAGAACGACTCAACAGTAGTAAACCGTGTACCCTCTACCTCGTCAGGGATCGAAAGTCCAGATGGGGTGGCCCTATCCTTGTTGAAGAAGTCAAGGAGGAAGTGGCCGTTACCGATAAGGCTCGAACCCGAGTAAATCTTGTCCCACTCTGTGTTAGAGTAGTTCCCAGAGGCATCCTTACCGGAATACCAAGGAAGGGTGAGGGGCGGGTATTCGCTGGAGTGGCCGGATACATAGGTGGAAAGTGCAGCAGCCCCCTTAGTGCCCACCCAACCCGCGTTCTGCGTATCGTACTTGCGGTTGTCGCTAGGGGCGGCATCCCCAGTCTCGTATTCGGACTTCTCCCCAAGCCACTCAAAATCTCTGGTACGGAAATCAATCTGTGTGACCGCGATGGTCTCAGCTACGTTATCCCGCTCAATGTAGATGGTGTTCAGCGCCTCAGAGGCGACGATCAGGGCACCGTTGATGGACGTGAACTGGCACTTCACAGTAGATGCGCCAACAGAACCTAGGACCTCATACAGGGACAGGTCAACAGAGTGACCAGTATCCTGTCCAGAGTAGGGTGCAGCAGCCTTGTTGTAGAAGTATAGCATACCCCCACGTTGGATGACAAGGTACTCAAGACCCGCTGTACCGCCTACGTTCTGCCAGTTTCCCGTATTAACAATGGACGAATCACCAATAGTGAAGCTGGACAGGGTATTGGAAACCTCAACCTCTGCCCCTAGCCTACGCCTGCGCGACCCATCCCTGCGGAGATCACAGTTCAACTCGTCTACAGAAGCATCCTCTGGGAAGGTTAGTTCACCAGCCTCAGTTATCAGGCCCTTTACGAAGGTGTTTACTGCCTTCTGAGTCATTCTTTGCGGCATTCTTTTGAGCCCTCTGCTTTTCTAGGCGAGCGAGAGTTTCATCCCTGCGGGCACCTATAGACTGTTTCATTCCTGTGAGGTAGGCAGCGACAGCCTTGTTAGCGTTGTCTATAGAAGTAAACTTCCCCGAGAGTTCATCTGCTACTGCTCCCACATTAGCTGTGACTTGGTAGAAGATGTACCCACCGGGCGCTGGGCTAACAGTGTACACGGCCTTGGTCTTAGAGGGGCAAGTAATGATACTTGTCTTTTTCTCGTAGGATATGTCAAACTCAACCTCTGCCATACTTTGGCCTCTTATTTTCTCTTACTGTCTTGTACATATCGTTCTGCACATAGGACTTCTGCCTACGGGCCGCTTGATCAATCTTGGGATCGGGACCGCCCTTGAACAGCGAGAAGCAAACGGACTTGGCTTCTGCGATCAGGTAAGGGAACATAGAACCGTCTAGGTCGGGGACGTAAGCATCCGTCTGTGAGAACACAGGGATCGTAACGCCCATTGCTCTGGTCTTAGAGGAAACAAGCGTTGTATCCACAGTTGACTTGTGAGCGTCCATCACGATGTAATCGTCATCGAAGGAGGTGTAAAAACTGGGCATCACATCATTAGCGATGCGTAGGTTTGTCCCTGCAACTTTATCAGAGACCGATGTATAGCTGGTGCGAGGGTCGGTCCTACGAAGGAACTCATAGGGGTCAACCCACTTGACGACACCATACTCCAGTGCCCCGTCATCGCTCATGTCATACCACAACCCAGTAATCTCCTTGACATTCGTAGGATACTGGAAGTGTGTCGGGTATGCGGAGTCTGACATGGCGGTCAGTTTGATTAGGCTGTGGTGCTCAGGAATGTCCCGAGTAGCCACCATGTTGTAGAATGTATCCTCAACGACCTGGGCGATCTGCTGTGCCTCGACAGTCTCGGAGATAGCATTCACATTCTCGGAGTCTAGGTCCGAGAGGATATTCTGGACAATCTCCAGGAGCGTCTTCTTGATGGCCATGTTAACTCCTTAAGCCGGCATACCCATAGCAAACATATATGCTGAGTGGACTATAACGTTGCCGGTTGCACACTTCAGGTAGCAATCGAAGTAGTCATTTGTGACGGCCATTGAGTCAGCGTGAATGGCCATATGTTGGTAGTTGCCACTGTCTGCACTTGCAACCATTTCGGCATTTGCGCCCGCAGTGATAATGGCGCCATTCTTGTAGATGGCGAAATAGACATCTTGACCGGCACCTGTACTATGCTTAAATGACAAGTCCACAACGAAGTGTAGGTGTACGTTGGGTGTGTCGGTGTATGTCAAGCGGCCTGTTGAGGGGGAAAATCCATAAGCACCAGTGCTTGATCCCGCAACGTCCATAAGGGTGTAGGTTGTGGGTGCGGTGTAGGTTGTGCCTGTGCCAATATCGTTGTATCTCCAACCGCCGTGGGGGTTATGCCGTCGCCAATCGCCGGAACCGGCCCCATCAGCAACGTAAACATCCCCAGCACCAGCCGCAGCAGCGCCCTTCGGCTCGTGGATATATGGGTCAGTTAGTGTAGAGTGAGTTACGGTAGCCATTCATTCCTCCGAGACAGGTGTAGGGGGCCACCCTAAGCGAGCAGCCCCCGATTGACTAGTTAGGTCAGCTTCTTGTACTCGACGATCAGCTTACCAGCACCAGCCGTGTAAGCAGCCGTGCCGTAGATCAGGCCGATGTGGGCATCAGCGGTCAGGTATCCGAGGACACCCGAGGCTTGTGCACCGTCACAGCGAACTACGTCACCAGCAGCGTCAATCACGGTAAGGGCAACAGCAGCATCAATGCCGTCAGCATCAATGGCAGTACCAGCCGAGTTGTAAGTACCGATGGTCAGGGTAGCTGCACCACCCGAAGTGGCAGCAGTGGTCATAACGAGCGTTGCGCCCAGGATAACCGAACCAGCGGGGATTACAGCATCGTTTGCATCAATATCGGAAGCACCAAAGGTAGAACCAATATCGGTGAAGTCAGCGATGTCAACAACGAGGAACCCGTCGCCTGCAACACCCTTGTCCTGAACGGTACCTTGACCACCATTGGTCAGGACGCGCAGGCCGTCTGCGTTAGTATAAGACATATTCTACTCTCCTATATCTCAGTTACACGTTAGTCTTCGAGATCACACGAACCATGTTCTCGGGACGGTACAACTTGACACCATAGCGAGCAGTCGTAACGAACTCCTGACGCTGCTTGTTCTTGTTGTACTCAGTGTCAACTTCCGGCATCTGACGCCATGCACCAACGAAGGGCGAAGCGGTCGAGTCAGCCGAGAAGAACAGGTTAGCCTTACCGTTAACGGTCGAGAAGTCAACACCAGCATCAGCCGAGGTATTCAGGGCCGAGTCAGTGACATCCTTCAAGTAGTTCGAGGTGTACACGTCGAAACCGTAGATGTTCTTAACAAACGTCATGCCAGTTGCGATACCGCTCGAAACGATACCTTCCCAACGTGCGTTGTTCGAAACGTCAACGAGGTTCGACAGGGTGTTGATGGTGAACTCAGCCGAGGGGTCCACGATAGCAACAAGGTTACGATCAGGAACGTTGGCCTTCTTCAACGCATAACGTGCACGAGCGAAGTCTTCAACAGTGAGGACAGCACCAGTACCACCAGCAGCCCAGCGGTGCTCAACACCATCAATGCTCTCGTTCGAGTTAGCCGAAACGCCGGACTCGGGAGTAGCAAGGGTGGTGGACTCGAAGTGAGCCATAATAGCACGCTCTTGCTCAGGAACAAACCGCGCCATCATTTCCGAAGCGTAGTAAGCATCCTGCATAGCCTTCTTCGTCATGTAGGACGAGGACTCGAGGTACTTGTCGATGGTAAAGGTGAACTCACCAGTGTCGAGGGGGCGGTACTGGACCTCCGTGTCCTCAACGTAGTCGTTTACCTGTGCTTGGCCAATCGACGGGATGGTGAATTGGTTGCCATCGGGGAAGCCTTCCAGCATCCGCACATATCTCTGGGCGAACATTTCGTCGCGCAGGATTTCTTTCAGTTCAGTGGACCAAATCTCGGAACGAGTAAGAAGGTCCATATTACCAGTGGTCATAGCCATTGGGGTATTCTCCTAAAGGGTTGTTGAATTTAAACCCCGAACTTCCCGCCAAGACGTTTCTTATCTTCCATAAGTTGACGTTGTACCTTGGTGGAATAGTAAAGGGATTTGTTTTCACGGCGAAGGTTCTGGTAGTAGTTCCAGTCACGATCCCCCGTGGTTTGGTAGTCAACCCCATCTGTACGGATACTGCCACTAGTCATGCTTCTCAGGGGCTTTTTTGTGTCCCCGATCAGTGCGAAGAAGGCGGTGGGAGATTCTTTAGCAATCTCTTCCATACGGTCCAGGCTAATGCCCAGTTCGTCCGCTTTCTTCTTGACAGTAGCGTTAGCCTCTGTGCCGTAGCTGTCGTTCAGGTGCTTCATAACCACACCCAAGTTCTGGTCTACAGTTGCTTTGGCTTCCCGTTCAGTAAGGGCTTTCTCAACAAGGCTCTTTAGATCGTTTTCACTTACGGCGGGGTTGGTGTGACCACCCGTATCTGTGCCACTAGTATCATTCTTATTGGTGTTGGGCTCTACAGGTTTCCCGTCAGTGGTCGTCGGGGCCTTTTTCTGTAGTTGGTCGAGAAGCTGGCTTGCGTAGTCCTGCTTGCCCAAGTCTTCACGCATCTGCGCTAGCTGGGCCTCAAGGTCAGAGATATAGGCATCAGCCTCTACCTTACCTTTAGCAATGACTTCTGGGTCGCTCCACTTCTCTCCACGTGCCTCTACAAGCTTCTTAACAAAAGATTCCACTGGTTGGGTATCTTCGGTCTTCTGCTCTGCTACAGGAGCCTCCTCGGTTGGAGTAACTTCCTGCTTATCTTCAAATACTGACATTTACTTGCCTTCGGTTAGGTCAATTAGTTTCAGAATGTCATCCAGCACCGAGTTATACTCGTTTACTGCGACTTGTCTTAGTTCCCAGTTGGGAACCTCATAATCTCTCAGACACTCTTTTCTTTTGTAATGTCGTTCGAGAATCTCTCTCAGGTCATCGAAAGCGTTCCTGTGTCCTAAGACCTCAGTTTTACGCGCTTCCTTGTCTTGACCTGACAAACCTTTCGTCCATACTGCCTGCATCTTAGATACCTAACGCTTCTGCGGATGCTAGTTGCTCTTGGTTTTGAGCCTCTGCCTCTTGCATCATCTGTTGGGTTTCAAGTTGCTCAGTGACTGCCACGTTCTCTTTGAACAGAGAAGGCTCACCAAGTTCCTGTGCGAGAATCCTAGCGAACTCTTTGCCGGACAGGTGAGGGGCAACGGACGGGTCTTGTGCTTTGATCTGATACAGTTGGGTAAGGCTCTGGACCCTACGAGCACGTTCAGCAAAGTGCCGAGCGCCCACGGGGACGATCTTTCCCTCTGCGGTGATGTCCTGCCGAGTAATCGACTGGAACAGTTGAACACCAGTGTTGTCATCCATAACGCGGATGGTGTCACTCATGTGCATCCTGCGTCTGGCGACCTCTAACATAGCGTTCAAAGCAGGCTCTAGGAACACGCGCTCAAAGTGAGCAGTCTTGTGTTCGAAGATTCTGGATGCGGATGTCTGGAGGGACTGGACCTCAAAGGCAGTCTTTTCACCAGGTGTCCTGATACCCATTGCTTGTTTAGGAGCGCCAGCCATCTCCTCCATCTTCTGTTCGAGGAGGTTGATCTGCATGTCCGCTTGGAGTGCAAGTGGGTCAGGTTGTAGGTAGCCTACGTCACCCTCTTCCCCCATGTAGATGCGTGATCCAGGTGAGAAGTCGAAGTCCTCAACGTCGCCCCTGATCTTAATCATCGGGTATGCGATCTGGTCGAACACGTCAGCCTTAAGGTTCTCAAGGTGGTCGATGCGATACTGCATCCCAACCAAGTTATCCAAGGGGCCCATAGCGTATAGGTTATCCTGACGGACTCTCCAGCCGACGTGGAAGATGGGAGCATCCCCAAGCCACGAGGGGTTCTCATCATTGCTAAGGACGTGTGCTCTGTCCATAACGGTCACTACGCGGTCTTGGAGGAACTCCCCAGACTCTTTGTCGAAGATGTCCCCGAAGAAGGTCATAACCTCAACCATGTCGGATTCGTAGTATTGCTCAAGGCTACTAAAGCCATCAGCAACAAACCCGTTGGACTTGTGGTAGTCACCCTCAGTGTTCCTGACCGAGCGTCTCCCCTCAACCATCTTGTTGAAGGCTTTCTTCATAGACTCGTTGGTCGGGTCTAGTTCGATCTCCCGCTTGATCTCACCCATAGTTTTCATGCTACGGATGATCTTTGGGGTCGATGAGAAGTTCTTCGCAATCGGGTTGAAGCAAATATCGTAGGGGCTGATACGGACCAGCTTAGGGCCAACGTATTGCGGGGTGTACTCACCATCCTCTTTGAAGATGAAGCCATCCTCCCACTCAACCATCCCGAAGCAGTTGCCGTAAAGGATGTAGTCGTTGAGCAGTTCAGATACAGTGTTCACAAAGCCAGACATCCTGACCTTGGTTTCCATGTACGCCTGGATCGTGTCCCGCTTCTTCTTGGTAGCAGCCGCCTGCGAGTTTGCCTCCCAGCGCATCCACTTCTGCTGGGGGAACATCGTAGCGAAGTAGTTCGCATGGAGGTTGTCAGCGATCTGTGTCAGCTTGGGGGTGGTCGTGGTGTTCGACCAAGGAAGAATAGCGTTTCCAGTAGTCTTGGTGTCGGTGGCATACAGGTAGTTACGGAGTTCCTTGGTTTGTTCAATCCAAGTACCCCGTAGTTCATTCCATGTGCGCCACCGCTCCGCGATCTCCACAGCAAGGGAGTCGGGGTTCAGGAGGTGCTCAACGTCTAAGGTCTTACTCATTATCTGCTATGTCCTGCTCTGAACCTTGACGCTGCCCACTCCACGTTGTCTGTGCGTGTGGTGCGGTTGCTCCTTGTAGGGGCTACTGCCATATCAATAGCAGAGGCCAGAGCGTCTTTCACGTCATCATGTGGGGGGTTTCTTGATTGCAACTCTTCCTCTAGGTACTGGATGTTTCCACCCCTGTAGTGCCAGATTTGAAGGTTGTCATAACGAGGCTCAAGGATAGCGGCAATGCGCTCCTCTTTGTTGCCAAGGTTTCTAGTGGGCCTGTATTCGTCCACTGAAAGGGAAAGGCCGTGTTGTCTGATCAGTTCTTTAAGCTGCTTCACAATAGCCATCTGCGCTACGGAAACTTCTGCTCTGATCTTCCTGAAACCCCACTTACCCTGTGCGGCCATAATATGATCAAAGTAGTCGCTGATCCTGTCTGTCTTGAACCTGTCAATATCAATAACGTAGATGTTGTTGTCAGAATCAATACCGACTGTTACTAGAGCAGTGAAGTCAGCCTTGCTTCTGAGCGAGAACGCAAAGTCAATTGCTGCGAACACGTTCAGTCTGCGGCCCTTATACTTCCAGTAGCCATCGTCCTGCTTGAGGAACTTGGACTCGAAGTATTGTAGCTTGTCTGATCCTACGGGGATGTTGTCGGGATCACTGGGGTCATTGTAATACTGAGCCCTGAATTGCCCCTTGTCGAGATACTTACCGCGCTTCTTGGAAAGGGTGGCTATATCAAAACCAAACCACTTACCGTCCTTGCGCTGCTGTCTGGGCCACAGGAACTGGCCTGTGCCATCCCCCATGTCCTCTACCGGACGCTCGAATATCTCGTAAATCTGTTCTTCACCTACAGGCTCGCCATCCTCGTTGAACAGCGTCTCCTGCATTTCCATAATATCGTTGTACAGGTCCTTGGAATGGTAGCGCGTACCTACGACCCACTCTCTTGCGTCTGCACCCTCAATGGATGAGAGCAGTGAGTACTGGCTGGCTACCTTGTTCCTGCCCTCTACGGTCAATGCGTTCTCGGCAACTACAACGTCATCAAGTACAGCAATGTCGCAGTGCAGCCCTGTTAGAGAGGTTGTCAGGCCACCAGTGAAGATGGATGGGTCCCTGACGTTCTCTCTCTTGCGGAGGGGGTGGTCTAGGGCTATCTCGGAGTTAGTCCACTTAGCCCGCTTCCCTTCCTCTTTGTGGATGTGGTCCGGCCAATACCTGCGGTAGATGTCCGAATCCATAATACCTTTGATGAAGGTCAACTGCTTCTCTGCGAGGTTAGCAGTCGCTGAAATATAGAGGACTCGTAGCGTAGGGTCCTTCGTCAGTTCCCAAGCGACACGATACGCTACGAGCCTTGATTTACCGTGATCCCGTGGGAACAACAGCAATTGGAAATTCTTTGCGTCTGGTCGTGTCCACCATGACAGAACTTCTTTGTGGCAGTTGCCTAGCACTTGTGTAGGTGCTACTAGCGATATGAAGAACTCTAGGTCGTTCTCAGCCGCCTGTCTGATTTCTTCAATACTTGCCATACTTACTCTTTA